>Ga0247758_1000197_pt1 | contig 50894 bp, 44 predicted proteins | sample UWRJL156409C4_FD_180950 | JGI IMG/M metagenome (GOLD analysis project Ga0247758, IMG submission 180950) | Plant litter microbial communities from Arlington Agricultural Research Station in Wisconsin, United States - UWRJ-L156-409C-4 | ecosystem: Environmental > Terrestrial > Plant litter >...
AGTTGATCACGGTGTCGGTCTCGGAGTAGCAGTCGCCGGTGACAACGTACGGGTCTGCGTACTCAGTCTCAACCTCCTCGATCCATTGCGTCTCCGTGGTGCCGGGGACCGTGCTGGTCACGCCGACGGTTACCGTGGGGGTTACGGTGATTACCACGGTGGTGGCGGATCCGCCGGCCGTGAGGTTGAATTCCCGCTGCACAACGAAGTTGTTCTCAGGAGATTGCACGACGATGGCCCAGCTGCCGTCATTCATGTCCGCGTAGGTGACCTCGCTGGGGGCGTGTTAGTTCCTTGGTCTGAATAAGAATCGTTTGCAAGGGGTAGCGTACCATGTTGAAACCTGCTCGACCTGGTCCAATGCCGCGTGGACGGTGGAGCAGACGTAGCCGTACCCCTCGGGGGAGATGAGAATTGGCACGATGTCGGCATCGAAGCAGCCTCCCTCAAACTGGGATGTGAAGCTGAACTTGCTCTCCGAGTACCCGTCGATGAGATATGAGCCTCCGTTGGTGTAGTCCAGCCCGTAGCAGTCGCAATCACCCCGCGCCCCGGCGATGAGGCCGGCCAGCAGGGCTGCCCATATGGCGTTTGCGCGATACATCTTGGTCCCTTGCCACGTGGAGGCAGCCAAGGAGAGGACAAGACTTGACAGCGGCGGGCAACACGAAGGTAGCAACGACGACGACGACACTACACTACGACGCTGCTGCCACGAGGAAGGGCCTGGGGTAAGTGGCACACATATAGGGAGCCAACACGAGATTTTCTTCCTCCCGGCAGCGACGGCTCAATGGCGACGGGGAAAACATTTCGCCCGCCCTTTTCTTCGCTTCCCAATGACCGGGTCATGGGGTTGAAGCGTGCAGCTGCGATTTTCACAAGTCTAATTAGATTAACGCGCGGGACGATATAAGGGGAGGGCTATTCAGCCTGCGCCAGATGGGGAGTATGCGCCGTGGGCCTGTGATGATGGATTGGCGTTTTTGGGACGTGAAGAGGGGCGACGGCGGTCAGGGAGGGATAGCTACCTTGGTACTGCAGTAAAAACCCCGTCTTGGCGCGCTTGATGCTGGCCCGGAAGTCCGACTATGTGTGCCTGCATGGTGACAGCATTTTGCACACTTTGTGGCAGACTTTGCTACTGTGGTGTTGCCTAACGTGCGGCGGAACGCGGGGAAAGGGGGGCGAGGGGTTGTCAACTGTTATTGCGAACGCCTATTCTTAGATGCAAACAAGCAACTGGGCTTGCGGGGTTATGGCCCGACAAATGCACAAGCCTAAGTGGTTCGTGACACGGCAGGAGGTACGAGAGTGGTGATAGTAGAATAGCCGCATACGCCAATCGACACTGGGGGATATATGACGGAAATTGACTGCACGCATTTTGCCTAAGCTGCGCGACCACCACAACTCGGGGCTGGATGTCGTGCTAGTAGCGCGATATTAATGCTGTTGTGGGTCACATATTGCTGTGGCGGTTTTTGTGCGTCGTGGGAAATTGTCGATGGCATCGCGAGCGCTGGCGTTGTCTATTTGTGGGACTTTGGAATTGAGGGTCGCCCCCCACATGTGAAAAACCTGGTTTGAACTGAGGTGCCTGACCTCACGTGTCCCTGGATCGGGGTCTGACATGGCTTGATGAGTTGGGCCGAGAGGGTGTGAGCGACGACCGATTTCGGCTTCATCTGAAATGACCGACGATAGCCCTGATCTAAAGAGTGGCGGTGTCATATCTGGATCATACCTACCTTACCTTATTTGCCTTGTGGCCTGGCAGAATCAGGCATCTACTTCATGGGCGTTGACGCAGCCATCCCATGGACCCACTTCATCGTCTTCTCTTCACTTCTAGGCGGTGTCGCAGGAGAGGCAATCACCCGCAGGCGTGGAGCTTTGTGACAGCTTCGCCGTCAGGCCTATTCACCGTCCAAACTTCTCCTCTAGCCAATCATTGTCTCGATACCTGAGGTAATGATTCACTCGACCATTGTCACTGGGCAGATACATGCAGATAGAGTTGAGCCAACTCATACCAAGCGGCGCCTGGTTCATGTCACCAGACCGTCTTGCCACCTTCTTGTCTGTCACTCACAGATGTAGGCAATGGTGAATTGGATGAACTAGAATATATATACAGTTTTCCGCGGGTTTGAGCGCGCTCAATTTCTGTTCTTCGTTTCTCCCTTTGCTAAAGCCGCCCGCCCAGGAATACCGTCTCCGGGTGCTAAACGGCGTGACGCCTTGCAAACTCCCTATCGCATTCAGCACAGGGCTTCCCATATTCTTTTTTAAGAACAAAATGCTCCCTCGCACTATAAAGCAGATATACACCACCATCCTCTCCAGTCTTACGGCCGTATCGGGAGCTGGGGCTTGCCCTAACCAACCGACATGTGTGCTCGGCAGCAGCCGTGATGTCGCAACCAGAAACCCCTTAAACCCCTTAAACCCAAGAGCGAATAACGACCCTGTAACCGTGATAGAAACAATCCACGAAGTCGATACGGTGACTGTCTGGATAAATTCGTATCCAACCACCTCCACATCGTCGGGGCACGATGAGTCGTACAGCAGCACTGTCACAGTCGCCACCACCGACAGCGCCAGCACCGCTACGAGCACTATCAAGGTCAAGAAATTCGTCACCGCCGTGCCTGCTGTGCTCGCCGTATCCCCCTCAATGACCACGGAAAATTCCACAAGTCTTGAGGAGATGACGGCACCCGAGGTCCCACCCGAATCCTGGAGTTCCCAGTTTCTCACTGCTAACAAAACAACCGCAACCCACTTCGTCTCGAACACTGCCAAGAAAACAAGAACTGCAACTGATTTCGTCATCCTCACCGTCACTGCCACCGCCAACTGTACAGCGGAAACAACATCGAAAGGGAGCAGTCCTCCCCCATTCATGGCGCCCACGCCGCCCAGTCAAATGTCGCCGTCAGCCACTGAGGGCTTCGCCGTGACATCGACCTATCCTCTCTCGGGTCTTCAGTCAGTCTCCGAGGAATTCACCGTGCCATCGACCTATCCCCTTTCAGGTATTCTCTCAGTCACGCCCTTCTTGCCTGCGGATAGCACGACGCTCCCTACTACCAGCAGTGATGTTGACATACCCGTCTCATCAACCGAGGAAACATCGACTACGGCGCCCTCTACCACCACCAGCCTCTCCGATACAACCACATATTCCACAGAGGACACCACAATGGCATCGATAACAACGGTACCATTTCCAGTTCTCAGCAGTGTCCAAAACACAACGGCTCAATCCGCAGAGCCGACATTGCCTACAACTGAACTTCCAACCACCAGCAACCCGGAGACGAAGCCGGTATCATCAACACCACCGACGATGAATAGCCCGAGCACGGCGATCCCCTCCACAAATAACGTGACGCTAACATCGTTAACGTCCCTAACAGTTTCAAGCTCCCCCAGCACAACCCTCCTATCCACAGGTGACAGCACGTCAGGAGGGCCAACACCACCAGAAACCTCACCTTCCCCCGGCCCTACCCTCTCGTCCACAGAGTCAACGCCAACAACCTTCGTAACAATCACCACAAGTAATACCACAAGCAACCTCAGCTCAACCCTAGCGGCCCCATCCACAAGCACCACTACCAGCAGCGACCCAAGCACTATCACAACCAACAACCAACAATCAACCACCAGCCCTGCCACCGCCAGCGACTTCAATATTCTTTCTACAGACAGTGATGGGCGGCACTGGACCTGCTGGACTGCAGGCTCGGCAACAGAGCCCTTCTGTGAGGTGTTCACCAAGACAGCTACCGTTCGTGACGCCAGTGCGACTGAGATGCCCAACGGGGGTGTCAAAGTTGGTGATACTGTCTATCCAACGGGGCATGATGTGCATCTCTCCATTGACGAGTAGGATGGCTCTGGGGCCGGTTATGGGAATGTTTTGGCGACGCCGGGGCCGAGGCCGAATCTGAAGCCAATTGGGGGGTGATTTGGCCTGGTACCGGGGATGTTCGATGTCGGTATCTGTGGTTAGACGGCCTGAAGGGCCTGAGGCTCGAGGATTACAAAAGGAGACAGCAGTGCCTGGTTGCAAAGACTGAATAATCTAGAGGAAAGCGGTCGAGACCACCCTCGCGGGCGGGGATTCAGGGGGCTTTGAGAGCCGTCTGACCGTAGGTATGAGGAGCTGTCCGGTCAGTGTGTTAATATCTCATCTTTTAGATTCGAGGTATATACATTTAAATTTGTTGTAATGTATTATTTCCGCGGCCTATTTACTTATCCCTTGCTAATTCGTGACAACCCGATTTTTAACGCCAACCGCTTAGACAGCCCGCCCTCTGGACCAAGTCAACAAAGCACCGTCTATATTCCTGATGATATTACACACTGTCGCCCCACGAACACTCATCACCTCTTGGGGGCCTCAGTATGAGACACGTATTCCAAAGGAAGTTCCTCCTGCACTAGAATCACATTCCCATTCCGATCCATGGCAAACTTTGCATCGCCAACCTTCTTCGGAAGCGGGTTCGATCCATAGTCCGAGTGATCCACGATATGATCCAGCCCCTTCGGCCGTGTGACGCGCATAAATGTCGAGAACTTGCTGGAGTATGTCTGGCGGCCATTGAGCCAAATGGCTTGCAGCCCAAAGATTGTCGCCACCAAGGTGAGCCCCACGGCAACGGCATAGGTGATGAGTAGGTCCCGCGGGTTGTACTGGTACGAGGGAGGAAACGTAACCACTGTCGCCGAAACAGGAGAGGTCTGCTTGCTGTCGAGCCTAGATGGTAAAGCGTCAGTCTGCAAACCCAAAACGAGGATGCGTGTGTCGGAAGAAGGGGTACTCACACTAACTCATTTGCTGCAAAGGCGCTCAGCGTAATGTTACGAAACAACTCCTCCAGATCCCTCTGCATGGTTTCCATACCCTCCCATCTCACCTTCGTCAGCTTGAACGACGTTCCGTATGTTGTCACTTGCGGCCCGCCCCGCCCATGTTCCGCGCCGACAAAGATCTTTCCAAAGGCGTCCATAATAGACTGGTACGCCATGTGCTCGCCATCGGCCGGTAGCAATCCGGTCTTGGTGATGTTCGGCCTGGACAGCGCACGCAATTTCTCCCCCAGTCGTACTTCAGAGAACTCGATACGTTGCGGAACATCATCGGAAAAGGAGAACACGGCCGTGTAGGTTGCGTTGTAGAGTTGGCACTGCGTCACATTGCGCCACCGGTTTGTCTCTTCCGGCGGGACAATCCCTTGTGCCGACATAAAGAAGAGCTTGGCTGAGTCGGGCGAGAGCATGTCTAGTGCGGGACTCGGAGGGGTGTTAAGATCCCACTGCTTCCCAGCAAGAAAGAGGACATTAGTGGTATCACCGGCCCAGCTGAGGAAACGGACGGTCCCGCCTGACCCGGTATTATTGACGGCCATAGCGCGGACGGCTTCAACGATTGTATCATTTGCTGGCGTACATTGTATGGCGGGGGCCGGGAAGGTAAGCTCGTATGTCATGTTGACGAAGCCATGTGGTATGGAGAGAATTGTACCCGATGTCGCTGAGGCAAAGGCGGTGCGACGGACGGCGGCCGAGGATTCTTGGAAGCCAAAGTCGCCGTTCGCGGGTAGGGTAGTGGCCCAGTTGGTAAGATTGTACGAGAGCTGGGGGACCTGGAGGAGCGTCGCGTTGGATGTGAAACGCGGGAGTACCACGAGCGTGCCGGGGGTGATGACTGCGACGATGGACAACAGCCATGCCACCATACCGATCAGAGCAAGTAGCGGCACCCGCACCCAGAGAGCCACATGTCGGAAACTGAAGACGTCAACCAGCGCGTTGGTTAGGGAGTCGATCTGTCGAATCCTAAACTCGTCCGTCTTGAGATGATACCACATCCTCTGTGAATAGGCGACACAAGCTGCGACGACGAGAAACGTCTTGGCGAGAAAAGCGAAGGCCGTGCCGATGCGAATCACCCACTCCTGGGGTATGGGGCTGGCATTCCAGTCCAAACCATCGCCGCCACTGACGAACGTGCCATCAAGACGTCGGTAGAACTGGTCGTGGCCGACGGCGAGCAGGATCCCTATTATGAGGGACACGATCATCCCCGTAGGTGTTGCCCATTGTGAACGCCGTTCGGTCATTTTTCCGTCACTGCTTTGAAGATGGTGAAATTGACTGGAAAGTCGCTCGCAAGCCAAGGAAGCGGGAGCGGGCCGGGACTTAAACAGTGAATTGGTGCTTCGGTTCTAATCACCTCGGACTCGGGAGTGCGTCGCGAGTGGAGGACTCGGCTTGGACACCAGGCAGCACCCCTGGCTGGTGGATCGTCAGGGGCGGGATCGGACTCCTAGTCTTGATGTACGCTGACCTGATTGGTTCCCATGCTGGCGTTGAGACCTTAGCCCCTGGACACAGCCGCCATGGATCAAATATCAGCGCTACCTGGGGCCCGCATTTCGTAACCGTCCAAAAACTACCAGTGAGCTCAAAAAACTAAGCCCTGTTCCTTCATATTAGGTAACCTTACCTAGGTAAAACACTCGAGCTGTCTTAGCTCAATGGGTACCATGGCGTCTAGCCGTAGCTTCAGGTCGACGGACTCAAAAACCTGTAGAAACAAATATACGCACGTCAACGTCGCGTCTGAGCGTGGGAGACTTCGCTGAACGTGATACTACACAGATGGTTAGAAGCTCGGACTTTCCAGAGATCAGGCATACGGGACGCACTGATTTCAGACTCGGGGGTAAGCAAGCCCAGGTTAACGAACAAGCGGTTTATTCCACCGACACACCTTGAGTTGATCCTACTAGGGAATATCATACACCCCCCTAATCTCCTTTGGTCCCACAGACCAAGGCAAAATGATTTTGTACCGCACATGCCATGCCAACACGGCCAGCGCACACAGCGCACACAACGCAACAACAAACAGCGAAGCCACCACAAAGCTATACGCAGCGTCCACAAAAGCCGACTGCTCAGCCAGCGGGCTCGTAGCAAGGCCAACCTGCATGGCTGAGAGTGCGAGCGAGAAGAAGACAAAAACCCCCAGCAGCCGCGCGATGTTGCGATCCCGAAACGAGCCGTTCCACATCGACGTTGGCATGAAGCCACGCATAGGGTTATCCGCACTGAGCCACAGCGACGGGACAAACTTGTAGATGTAGTTGACCCTACTCATTCGCAACTCGCCATACCGGTACCTCTTACCAATGAGACTCCGCCCCTGTGACGCATCCAGATGGTCAAGAAAGGCAGCCACCAGTGAAGTCCAAGCGCGCCAGGTCAATCCCTCTGGAAGGAGGCGCATCTCGCGGGCCATGTCGAAATCAATCTTGTACGCCACCAGCCAGGTGTAAGATAGCAGGAGGCCACACGCGTCCGAGTATAAGGCGTGGTCGCAGCACAGGTGGTGCTCCCAGAAGTCGAACGAAAGAAGGTACTCGGGCAGGGGCTTGACAAAGACAACGGAGTAGTCTGAGATGAGGTGCTCGCTGGGATTCTCGGTGAGGACGACCTGGCGGCGCGCGACGGCGTGGCGGTGGAGCGAGCGCGCTTGGAGGAGGCGGTCGCGCGCGAACCAGAGGTACTTGTCGATGCGATTGATCCTCCACGGCTCGAGCTGGGATTGGAGAAACAAGCGCAGGTCTCGGGCCGGGCGGATGGACCTCCCTCGGGCCATGGCAGAGGCGGGGAGATTCGCGAGGCAGGTTTCCAAGGAAGTAATGTCCTGGTCTCGAGAGAAAGGTGGAGAGGGGTTCAGCGCTTCGGGGCTCGATTGCGGTTTGCGCATGGTCAACATTTTCTGCGCGGTGAGTGTCTCGAGCCGCAAGGGCTCATTCGATGTCTCCATCTTGGGTGGCTGCACGGTTGTCGAGGAGAGAGATCGCACCCATGCGTCGCTCCCCAGCGAAAACCAGGCGGCCAAGTCTTGAAATAGACCGGCTTTTGGCTTCGCCTCGAAATGCTCCGGATGGTACCCTGGCAGGAGTCCCATTGTGGTTTAGCCCCATGCGCTAGTCCCAAAGAAGAAGTTTGTGTGCTTTTTACGGACGAAGGTCATGGGAAAGAGTGATCCCTCAGCCAGTGCGGGTGATGCCTTCCGACTCTCAAAGCACGCTCAAAAATTTTTGTTACTATAAGCCGTCTTTCATTCTAAAGGGGCCCTCATTCATCCTCCAACGGCCATTCCCACTCAAATTAAGGTCTTTCATGATGCGGTCAGGGGCCCTGGTGTAACAGGCCACATCAGGCCTTGATGCTCCAGAACACAACTGTGAAGATTCCCACAACGCATTCGCACAAAGAGGAAAGGCCTTTACTTTTCTCCCGAGCTGTCAAAGAGGCAGGAATTTCCAAGGCCTCAGATCCAAACAGCTAGCTGCCACAGGACTTTCGATATTGCAACTCAGGCCATAATACGGCCCAACCTGAGGCCGCTCCGTATTGAATCTGACAATAAGGCGAGTGGCAATTAACCCACACTGGGCCGTTCTAGCTGGCGCGGAGTAAGACGACGTCGAATGCTTCTCGGCTTGACGAAGGTAGATTTTCAGATGTAAGTTTATTGGTATAAAGCCTGGCACACCCCGTTGTGCTCAAGAGCTTTCTTTGCAATAAAACTTGAATCATTCATCACAACATACCTAGCATCTTTGAAATGAAGATCCTCTCGATTATACTTCTTTTCTCTTCCCCCGCCCTCGCAGCCGTAATGCCAGTCCCAGACAACCTACCCTCCGCTTTGAAAGGTACCTACATGTACCGAGATCTCACCTAGTTTCTGCAGACGGACAGACTTACAGCAGAATTTGCTGACTTTTCCTTCGACGAGATACAGCCCGGTCTTGCCCCGGTCCAGCGGAGGCTGCTTGCGAGCAGTCGTGTCGGGGCAGTTACAATTGCAACAGCTGCAATAGCAATCCGAGCTGCGAAGCGGCGTGTTGGGCGGCCACTCAGAGGTGTTACAACTGCTGCGGAGATGACTGCACGACATGCTAGGTTATTGGGCGTTTGGTTTCAGTTATTCTCGGCTCATGGAAGGTTGAGACAGATTATGAGGGGTATTCAGAATAGGAAGGAGGCACTAGCCGCCCCTATTCCAGTCATTTTAGGCACCCAATAAAAGATGCTGCACCGCCCCCAAGGGGCATCGGGTTGCAATCAGCTTTGACACATTCCTTGCTTTGCCGTTGATAGAATTGCTACTAGGACAGTACGAAGACGCCTGCTGCACTGGGCCAACAGTAAGGTAGCTAGGGTCACCCCTTTCCTAGACGGGCGCTTTCAGGCTGATTTCCCCACGCTCAACATGGCCTGCCTACCGAGCTCCTTATTATCAGATCAATGCCCATCACTGTTCCTAAGAATCGCCAAACAGAACATTCTATCTTGTCCGTTTATCACTCATCAGGTCAGCATGGACACCCCCACAGCCGCCCATCGTGTTTGATGCGACATCCTCGTCGCTAATTAAGGCTGAACTAGATAAGGTCACGTTTGACAACACAATTCGCTACATCATCGACGACGAGAATGTGAGAATTTCCAATGCCAGGCTACTCCGATTCTATGCCTCCACTTCCCGGTCCAAGGAGCTCCGCGAAGCAAGCAATGCCGCCACGACTTTGTTGAACAACATCGACGTTGAGCTGCTCTCGCGCGTTGATGTGTTGGCTCTTGTTGATATCGTGGCGCGTAGCATCGACAATAGCCCACCATCTGAACTGGACGACGAATCTAGATACTATGTTCAAAAGCTCCATCGGGCCATGCGCGTGAATGGCTGCGGTATTTCCGATCCTAACACCAAGGAGATTTTCGACTATACCAACAAGAGCGCGAAAGAGCTGACCCGACCCGACAGTGCCTCGAGAACCACGGGGAAAACAAACACGGTATCTGGCTTACACCAGAGGAGCTGGAAGGAGTTCCGCAGGATTTACTGGATAAACTACCGAAAGGGGACGGCGAAAACAGCGGCAAGCTCTGGGTGAAGTCCAAACCCCCAAGCCCGAGCAGGGCTTTGCGGCTTCGGAGCCCTGAGAAAGGCTTGTGGGCTTTGTGCAAGGACTGGGAGTCCCGGCAAGGCCTATTCAGTGCCCTATATTGCCGCTAAGGTATACATCAAGCGACTTCCCCCCTTCCTCCGAGCCCGCCATCCATTTCTATCCCCTGGCTCGTAACGCTGAGGTAGATCTTGGGATAGACGACCATGCGGCAGGCCAAATGCGCCGGCTTAAAAATAATGAATGGATATCAAGCCCAAACATTCCGATCCGGAATCTTGGTCTCCGACACGCGATGGACCACCGTTGGCGTGACAACAAAATCCCTCTTGCCATCCGAAAACTGGCATTTAACCCCATGCCTCGTGACACCCCCTCCGGTCACGGGTCCCGGAAGCTCCCACATACAGTCAAGAGGGAGATAGCCATTCCATGTGCCGTTGAAGACAAGGGGTTTGTCGAGGTTCTTGTCATCGCAGTACCACGAGTGATTCAACTCCATATACCCAGTCGAGATGTCGAAGCGCAAATTCCAGTCCAAGGCGTTGTAGAACTTCCATCCAGCGGCCCAACCCTTGCCAAAGTCGCTGTGCCTGACTAGCCTCAGCGGATCAAATGTCCTCATCCCCGGCGTCATGACTCCGATCCAATCGAAAATATCCTCACGAACTCCGACATGGCGAATGATGCCGTCTTTGCTGGCCATGGTGGGAGGGAACCCGGCGAGTGCAGAGTTGTTCAGCTCGAAGGTGAACCACGTCGACATGACCTCTGGCATATCACTGAAGAGACCGAACCAGTCCGTCTGGGCGAAAAAATCCATCCCCTCGCTCATCTGCAACGTCCACTTGACCGGGCCACGGCCAAGAGACGCTACCGTGCAGCTCCAGACCTCAGGACGCGGCTCCGGTTCCGTAAACTCCCCGGTGGGGAGACGCACAACGTCAATGTCATCGAGAGGGATCTTAAGCGGTCCCCCAGGCCTGTTGTCATAACCATCCCGGTCCCCAAGCGTGCACCATTGCGTGGAGAAGACGTAGTCGCACGAATCACCCGTGATAACGGGGTTCCTCGGACACGGCATGCCCGACACACTGTTACTACCGTTTCCGCAAAAGATACCACTATATGGATTCCATCCTGCAAGATGAGGTGCGACTCCCGACGCCGTGATCTGGTAGGGCGTGAGTCCGTCATCCGAGTTACAGTACCACGTCTGGTTGATCCGCAGTTGTCCGGCCTGGGCACCGAATTGAATCCATGTCTCAATGTTCCGCTGCAGCAGGGACCCGTGGTCCTCCTGGCTGCTTGCCCTGTCTCGGAAACACGGCCACCACTTGGCTGTTTGGCCGTCGAGTTCACGGTCGTTGAAGGCACAGGATGCGACGGAGTTTGCGGCGCGGTTCAGGACTTGGACGACAAGCGTGCGGTTGTACGTATAGGGGCCCGACTCGATCTTGGTTACGTTACCAAAATGCATCGTCTCCATCGCAGTTGTGGCCTGCCACATGAAACGGGTGATGGCCAGTGGAGAGTTGTACTCAGTCGTGAGTTGTGAGTTGGCGAGGCAGTTCGGTGTGGAGATACCTTCGGGGGCCTGGAACTTGGTCGAAGGAGAGAGGGAGCCAGGAGAGGTCAGCCATCCGTCAATTCTGAAAGGGGTGTCGAGTATGCAAAGCCGAGAGGAGCAGTGAAGCGGAAGGGCGACTTGGTGTCCATTGGAGGCTGCGCTCTGCGCAGAAAAGTTCGTTCTGATCAATCCCGCTGGTGTCATTGTCTGCCGGTTTGGATTAGGGGGTCGACTTCAGTAAGGGTCAACTTACGAGTATGTGCCGGCCGTGTCGCCGCACACCCAGCGTTGCTCGATACTCACGGTCTTGGCCACGGTGTTGAAGCGCAACAGAAACGTACTGTCACTGTGCAATGGATCGGGCACCTCTGGAGCACATACCGGGATCATGGTGTTGTTGGAATATTCCGCAACGCCGACTCCTTGCCCCCATTGACAGCGCACGCACACGCCTGTCACTCGACTTGTCAGGCTTATGTTGAGGCTCGCCGTAGCGGCAGGATTGTCCCATGATCTTGGATCTTGGTAGGTAAAATCGTGTATGGTCCAGTAGAGGTACGTGAAGGATACGTCGCTGCAGTCTCGCGAAGGAGGCGGGCTGATTCCTACGGTTACAGGCGGGAGTGTTGGGCGGGGCTCCAGGTGGTGTGTTCCAGGAAACAGCGCCCCTCGGGGTATCCATTGCGCTTTTACCATCGCAGGCTGCGTCACGCTACAGGGTACTGTCGAGCCCCGTTTGCCTGTTTCCGGGCACTTGATGTCCAGGAAGACAGCGGCGCGGGCTTGGTACGACTCCCTAGGGAATGTCAATTCCAAGGCCACTTACGATCAAATTTCTGCTGGGAGACTCACGGATACGACCCATTCACAACATCGCACCACCAATACTGTGCAATACGAACTGGATTCTGCAGCGATCTGTTCCGCAGCAACGCCTTGCTGTCAAGATTCAATAGCGTCGCGATGCGTGATTCGAAAGGAGCTGCCGTGCCCGTCGCAGGGTCCACGCAGTTCGCCCATCCCCAGTCGTTGTATTTGGACCCATATCCGCGTCTTTCGTTTCGCCCCCAACTACACGACAGCGAGTAGTTGTTGGCTACATCGCGCACCGTAAAGTTGAAGGTGCCGCCAAAGTTCTCGCTGACGCGGTTGTCGTCGCCGCCGTAATCACGCTCAAATGTCTTTATCACGCTGATGTCGCTGAGGGCATACAGTGGCGGTTGGAAGGCCGCGCTTAAGCATGGGTTTTGCGCAACGGCTGAGATGTTATTGAAGAACATGATTCCTGTGATGCATGATGCTGGTGTCTTTTACCATCGTCTATGTGGTAGGGACGCTCGAAGCAATTAACCTCTTTTCCTCATCTAGCTCCGAAAGTGGAAGCGGGAACGAATATCGGGGTGTGCCGAACTGGATAAAATGCCAGGATATTGCACACAATAAGACCGGGAAGATTGCAGATTGGAAGGGCCAGGTTGAGGTTACATGGGCTTAATTGTAGTGGTGCCCAAATTGTACTGAAAATGCACACGAACTTTATTCCCAACTGAAGATACAGTGCATCCTCGTAATCTCTGTGATGTTACCGATTGGCAGGCTCGGACTTGTGCGAATATGTGATCAATACGTATCATTACGACATTGGCAGGAGAAGGAATCCAAGCAGTTAGGTAATGATGCAACCAATACAAAAGAAACCATCAACTCAGTTAGTCATGCGCCACGCTCCGCTGGTATTTGCAAGACTGACTGAAAAGGGCCTCTGAGGCTGTGTGGCGGCGGTGTATGGGATCACCCTAGCTCAGGACAAATCAGCCATAGCTCATCCCAGCTCAGGACTACGAATGAAAAGGAAATTTCCTGTTGCCCAGATTACCAGGTTGCCGGCTTGATAGTTTGGGGGTTGACGAGTTTGACGGCACAATTGAGGCAGCCCCAGGACCAGGTTGAAGTTCGAGTAGGGCGGGACGCCGCTAGAGCGCAAGCTCTCCATCCGGGTGTTCGACTAAGCTAACGCGATACCGAAATGAAAGTTTGTTTCTATCAATTCTCGATTGGATGGCGTCGGACATCCCTTGGAAGGCATTGGCCGCGTACCTGGGTGAAGCCTTGGCGCACACCCGCGCACTATTCGTTACTCCCTCCCCGTATATCGCAAATACCTTCCAGAAGGAAAGAAAGAGCGGGACGTAATGGCCGGGAAAGTGCTGATATGGCGAGTCTTGCCAAACCCAAAGTGCATACTTTGCGTCTGCCGTCCACCTGACTCTAAATCTCTGCCGGCCAACACCAGTCGAGCGATTAGGTCCATACTTCGGCCCGCAAGATGGACGCCACCACGACGCTGATCTGCACACCAACCTGCGAGCACAGGCGGGTTATATCCTTAAATACCCCTCCTCATCTCTCCCAAAACAACCACAGGCGCAACCAAAGTGAGCCACCCGCCATGGCATCCACCATAACTGAAGCCGCCGAAACGACGAGCGCGCCCGACAACGAGCATGAGTACTTCGGTGGCTACTACGATGCCCTCGATCCCATCGGCATATCTTTTCATGGCCTTGACGGCAGTGTACACATTGGGAATGCCGAACCGGAAGTGTTCACAACTGCCAGGCGCTACCTTCGAGATAAGTTCGGGGTCACAGTTGTCCACGTCCTCGGCCATTGGCTCGTACTTGGATGTGAGCCGTCTGTTCCCAGCGGCAGGATGCCCGGGATGGCCGGCGGCTACCTGGCTATCTGGAGGCCAGCGACTGATATGAGCTTCAACCCGTTTGTTGGAGAGGAAGGCGAGCTATACAACGAGGCAGAAGAGGACGACGAAGAAATGGTGGACGAGAGTATATTGTCACGCTTTAAACCATACACCGTCCCCACCGCCGAGGCCATTACCGGCTTGGCTACACTCTTCCCCGAGTGCAACGCACTAACATTTATCATCGACACTATCGTCGTCGAGTACCCTGCGACAGATGAACTATCCTTCCAAAAGCGACTCCAGCACCTCCCCGCGTACCTACCCGGGGCGGACTTCAATGTTCGATACCATAATGGAGCCCTCCCGAACACACCGCAGAGACGGCGTTCGTGCAGACCTCGGCCAGAACTTGAAGAGGAATCTCGAACGTCAGATGAGACAAACTACGTGTCCCAGGATGGCAAATTCTACCCAGGCTGTATGATCTCATCCACTACCCCCGACGGTACGGTATACTCTTCGGTATCAGCCGGTGTCCTGCTGTTTAATAGAAACAACACGAGGCTTACGTGTTCGTGGCATAGCTGGGAGGACCATGCAAAGAAGTATCCAGCCCTGCTTGGAGAAGATGACGACGAGGCACGCCGGGTGTTCACCATTGTCCAAGGTGAACCTGGTAGCAGGGTCGGCCACGTGGTGCGGCGCGTAGGCGACACAGACGTCGCCTTGGCGTCCCTCGACGAGGGAATCATCTTCGAGAATACGTTTATGGACATCCAAGCCTGCGCAAAGCGGCTTGTCCACACTGGCGCCATCCACGCCAATGACATATACCTCATTGATGGGTTCACGACGGGCCAGCAAAGGCTTCCGGGGTTGGGCGCACGGTTTGAGTTGGACAGGGGTCCCATCCACCCAACCCTGGTATCGCCGAATGACGAGCAATCACTATTGCCGCCTCCAGGGACATATGTTTCGGCGGTCCAAGGTGTATGTGCGACCATGGACGACGTCCAAACCAAACCGCCATACATTCGTGGTAGGGCCTGTGGGGCGGTATTGGTGCGGGTTCGCGATGGGATGAACCGGACACGAGGACAAAAGGAGATGCTCGATCGTGGGGAAGTCTGCGGAATATTTCACTACGCCGACCTGACACCGAGGAATCGAGAATCGGCCAAGCAATACCTGGCATACACCGAGGTTTTCGACACCCTCATTGATGAAGGATGGCGCGTTGTGCCAGCCCCCGGCCAAGAAGTGCACGGCAATGTGCGAATTTCGACCGACTCCCCGGCTAGATCGATGGGGGGAAATTCTCGGCGTGCGGGATTGAGAAGCCAAAGCGGCGCGTCGACACTAGCGTCCTGTGGATGAGCCGGGGCTGACCCAGGGCTGAGCCCCCGATCAGCCCAGGGCGACCCATCGGCTTTTGGCCTGAGGTGGTACTTCTACCTTGGGAGTTGAACCTGAAATACAATAGCAGCTACTGAATTAATTGAATTCCAGGAGTGGGGCACCGCTCCTGCCATTTTTAAGCCAGTTCTTCTGTTTGCGGACCAGACCACATGCGCGGGTTTGTGAGCCTTGTCAGGTTACCTTCCTCACCGGTTTCCTTTCGACGGTTTACTTCTTCCTCTAATCCTCGTTTATTTAATCCTCCTTATAACCAGTCGATAGTCCCTAGTCTTCGTTCACACCACGTTCGCACCAGCTCCACAATGTCCATCCCATCCTCCCAGCACCACTCTGGACTCGCGCGACAACTGAGCTCCAAGGCTGACCTCACTCAGCAACAAGACCCACCAACTTCATGGATCAACAAAGAACCCGATTGACTATCTATGTCTACGTCCCCTTCACGACAAATCAACTGCTCTAATTCCTTGCCAGCTTCAGGTCATTCCAAAGAAAGGGCCCCGCTTTGTCGTGTGGCTTGGGCGAATTACTCCTCTGCCGGGATTACAAACGTTAGCTCGGCCGGGGACCCACTGTTACCCCCCGGCAGGGAGGGCACCAAACCAGTAACAGTGGGCCCCAGACCGAGCTAACGTTTGTGGCCCTGGCAGAGGAGTATTAACTCTTTGGCCAAGGATTCAGGAGTGCAGTGCTGTCGCAGATCTGCTGCGGTTGGTGCCGAACCCCACACTCATTCGCAGCAAAACACCAGGGGAGCAAAACACGAAGGATGAAGATCCCTGCCATGGCGAGCTTGGCAGTGCCTTTACAAGTACAGGGCTGAGCCAAAAGCGCCCAAATCCCGGTACCAAGTTGCCGCCGTTACACTCATTGCCAGGCAGACGCCAAAATGGCCAGGTACTTTTCTCAAAGCATCCCCACATGCGGATCCCCCTTTCTCGCGACCTTGACCGCGAACAAACCCTCCGCAACCCACATTCATGGCATCAATACTTCGCCATGAGCCGACACCAGAGTCTCTCCAGCTTCTCGACGCAAAGAAGAAGATGCCAAAAAGGACACGCAATGGAGCGAATCGACAAAACGCACGAAATGGCTGGCAGAGGCTCCAGTCATCTGTGCCCTTGAATCTCTACCTCCGTCGTCGATTTTTGATTGGAATGGTAATTCTCTTCGTGTCTTTCATAATCGCACTTGAAATCTTGAACTTTCTTTCCAACCGCGACCAAGGTTTTGTCTCTGCAGCGTTGGGAAACCACTATCTCTGGACATATGGCCCAGTCTTTGGTAAGCTCAGGGGGTTTTGTGCCCTTTTGCTGGCAAGGAATGGCATTTGGCTAACAGAGTGTAGTTCTCAGCGCAGTTGCTGGTGTTTGGGGTCAGCTCGAGCACCGAGTTCAACAAGTTTTGCCCTGGATGGAGCTCCAACGACAACCCCTTCCCGCCAAGAGCAGTCTTCTTATCAACTACGTCTCCCCGTGGAGTATTGTTTCTCTGTTCCGGTCGTTGGCGGCTCGTCACTTTCCTGTCTCCATTGCCATTTCAGGCGGTTTCATCTTGAAGAGTGCAATCATTGCGTCAACGGGTCTTTTCGCTCTCGAAGAGGTCCACCTCACGACTGCGGCTGATTTCTCCATCTCCGATAAATTTAATCTCACGCTCGGGGAGAACATATACGAGTGGCCTCTCATTGACGCCGGAATGTCTCTCTGGGCCATATCAACGGGAAGCCTCGGATACCCGGAAGCAGCGGTACCCGAATACGCAAGCTTGTCGTTCACATCCGACGAGTCCAAATACTCGGGAACCAACGTCAATCTCACGGCCGGCGTGCCTACTTTCCGTTCTGAAATTGATTGCACGCCATTCGTGTGGGCGTTCGATACCAAAAAGATGAGCAATAGGAACTCTTCGTTGGCTGATATCCTACCTCAAGAAGACTTTAGCCGACTTTCGACATTTTACGCCTTCGTGCCAATAGCGTCAAGCGAAAACCCCGAGTCTTGGCCCCATTTGACAAACGTTTCTTATGTATATCTTAACAATACTTTCCTCGTGGACTACGACCATCCTAGAGCGAACAATACCCCCTATCGAAGCAATACAGCCCATATATTTACAAGCGTTCTTGTGGACTGGCAAAACGGACGATCCACCGCAACGGCGCTACTCTGCAGCCCACGATACTCGGTAGCAAGGCGACAGGTCACAACGAGCATGCGGGGCGAGGTCCTTGCAGTGGCAGAAACCGTCCTTGACGTTATGGATCAGCTGTTGCCCCCCAAATCAGTCTTGACATCCCGAATCTTGAATTCCGTCATGGGACTGGGCTTGCAGATCTCCTCCGACAACTTCTGGATTGACATGATGAATCTTACGACTCCCCAAGTCGCTCTCCAGGAATTCGTGGAACCAGATGTGTTGACCGCCGCGTTCCAGACGACATTCGAAGCAATATCAGTACTAGCAATCACAAGAGACCGAACATCTGTCCCGGACACAGACAGGGAAATTGTTCAAGGCCTGATCACTGCCAAAGTTACCCGCCTTGTAATTCCGCCTCTTGCGTTGAGAGTCGTTGAGGCTCTTCTTTGTTTACTAGTATTGGCATCACTCTCACTCTGTCTCTTTCAATTCAGACCGCTTTACCAGCAGGTACCGTCTCTCCTCGCAACAGCTGCGGCACTGGCCAGCAACTCCGAGCTAGAGCAGGCACTATCCAGGGACCCAATTCCGAGACTAGAGACACTGGCCCGAGGCCTAGACCGCTCTCTATTGCACTCAACCCCGGAACCTGTTTCGGTTCAAACTGAGGTTGACCATGTCCGGTCGAGAACCACCAACGGCACAGCGCACAAGAACAGAGAATTATCACCCGAGACTGAACAAATCACATTCTGGTGGCTACCCACAGCTGCAAGCACAGTATTCAGGGTTGTGGTATTCATCAATACGCTTGGCTTCGTCGCTATTTTGGAAGCGCTCTATCAACTCTCTGACAAGAACAAGGGGCTCACCGACGTCGATACAACCACCTACATCCGTTACGTTTGGCTGTTCCTTCCAGCAGCTCTCACATCCGCTCTGGGGCTTGCTTATGTCGCAATGGATAAAGCAACGCGCACTATTCATCCTTTCTCAGAACTTTGTGCACAAAAGAATAACAACCTAGACACCTTGGTATTCGACCCCAACGCCAGTGTCGCCCCGGTCGCATTCATACAAGCACTCCGTCGACACCGATTTGGGTTATCGGCCATTACCGCCACATCAATGCTTGGTGCTATCCTGACTATCGTCGCAAGCGGTTTGTACTCAACAGTGCCAGCTCAACTTCTGCAGAAGGAGGCACTTGCTTCCGGGACGTGGTTTGACATTGAACCACCACGATTCCCATCTTCCTCAAGAAGTTCAAGCGGTATATCAGAAGAAATGTACAACCAGGCTATTCAGTTCTACAATCTCTCACGCCCAGCGGGGACATCCCACGAATTTGCGTTCGGCACACCACACCGATCCTGGCTAACGGGAAAGAACCCGTCCTCAAAGCTCACTGGCATAATCCCCGCGACGCGGGCGCAGGCTAATTGCTCCCTTTATGACTACCGGGAAACCTTCGGCACCAACTCTATCGCCAGTCCCAATTGGAACATTTATGTCACGCCACCTCCTGGCTGTACCCCCGGGCCGAACGACAGGCGCACCAATGGCAGCTGGATCCAACTTGGCCAGCCCGCCGGCAGAGTCCCCAACGAGGGTCTCTTCGGCTTCGTATCCCTCCTCCAATGGAATCTCATCCCCGCGGCCTTCAACAGCGACGGCTCATACTCCCCCGCCAACCGCGAGCCCTACACAGTTTGCAACGACAGTACCCAGCATCTATTCATGGTCTATGGAAACCAGCTCGCGAACACGACCCGTGATCTCATCGTCCTCCACTGTCTCCCCTTTGTCGAGGCAGTCGACGTCGAAGCAACCTTTTCCCTCCCCTCCTTCCTCATCGACACCACTTCCCCTCTCCCAAAGGTCGTCGGCACGCCCCGTCCCTGGAGTGTCAGCAACAAAGCCAACAACTCAATCGCCCTGCCCGACCCGACGTCCAGTTCCGCCGGCGGCAAGAATTGGGACTCCTTCTTCATGACCGTGACGCGCGGGGTCGATGGTGTCCCACCCGAGGAACTTTTCGGGCGGTCTAACGTGGACAAGATGATCAAGCGTGTCAACAATCTCTACCAAGACCTTGCGGCCATAACACTGCATATGAATTACCGCGTTGATAGCATCTTTGATACTGATAGCAGAACCGCGTACGACACCCGGGGACGTCCCGTGCCAGGGACCATTGATGGTACGATATCCACGCCAATTGAAGGAGTGTCCCGGCTTATACAGCGGGGACCGTCGACGCGGGTTCTAGAGGGATTGTTACTTTGTCTTGCGATTTGCGCGGGGTTGTCGTTCTGGCTGGTGGGGAAGACGAGGGTACTTCCGAGTGATCCTGGGTCGATCGCAGCGCAGATGGGGTTGTTTGCGGGGAGTGAGATTGTTTCGAGGATGAGGAGAGATGGTGACGGGGGTAAGGGGTTGGAAGGTGAGACGTTTGGGTTGGGTTGGTGGGGTGATGGGGAAGAAGGGGAGGGAGCAGGGAAGGTTAGGCGGAGGCGGTATGGTATTGATGTTGTGGCGAAGGAGCCAATATGAAGGGGACAATGACGAGATGATACCTTGTAAGTTAGCGCAGATAGCAAGATTGATTTACCCATGTTAATATCTCACAACGCTTTTGACGAGCACGAACAAAGAGTTACATGAGCCAATGTCCCTCGCGCCCAGTATTTAAGAGAACCTCAGACCCCTAGCAGTACGTTGCGGAAGTCACACCCACTTCACCATTCGAAATTGAAACTACTTATGCCCCGCCTGTACAGTAGAGATTGCAGTCTCGCCAACCTAAGACGGCGAGCACAAGCAAGACCTACACGACTCTGTTGGCAGCTGAATAGCGGATACAGAGGGTTAGAATAAATATAAAGAAAAAAGAATTCAGAGCTACTGGTTGAGGATTCGAACGGTGAACTTCCAAAAACAGACGTTGGGTTCGTCATTCGTATTCCTTGAAAGCCGGGTCCGCAGCGAGGTCGTCCGACACTCCAACTACACCACAAGTGACCTTAGGTGTTCTGTTGGAATTAGGAACTGGGAAACTCCCCCATATATACGCCACTGCTTTCACCCCCTTTCCCTCCCTCAGGGCCCAGTTTCTGGAGTGGGTATCCCGAAGCTTCTACGGTCGATTCTGAAGGCCTACGTCGTTACCGTTGGCCACGCGAAGATCTCCTGCCACGGGTAGCAGACAGACCCCCTCTTTAGTCCGAGTCTTCGTACCTACTTTCAAGAGGCATGTGATTTTGATGCCTTAGGCACTTCACCACGGTCTTTCCTTCCCCAGCAGTCGGCCTTGGCAGCACTCCTCCTCGCACGCTCCCTCCCTCCCTCAACAGAATGCCATCTTTGCGACTCTTGGTCATTCTGGACCAATTTAAACTAGCCGACTGGTCGATGCTCGAGACGTTCCTTACGGCGACAGAGAGTAGGATTCTGCTCAATTGGCCACTAAAGAGCTGGAACTCTGTCATGAGCGTCGCGGGCTGCTTGCTCGTGGACTGCACACATGGCCCACCTCTTACTCATTGACAGTGCGTCTTCGAAGCCGATGCTTCGAAGTGTAAAGCGTACATCAATCACAAGCGCGCCTGCTCCAAACCAGTACCCACACCCCCTAGACCTCCCAAGACGGTACCCCTAGATGCTCTTGTGGGCTTTCTGTAGCTGCTTCCCTGAGAGACGAACTTGGTATACCTGGCCGCCGAATACGGCGATCCCGTCATCCTCGACGCCGTAATTTATGCGCGGGGACGTAGCGCCCTGAGTGCCAAGGACGAGCTTAGTCGAACCCCGCTGGATATTACGAAGGAAAAGAAACATGGGATGGTCGAGAAGTATCTAGGTCAAAATGGGGGAATGGGCAACAGCGGGACCGCGGACGTCGGCGATCAGGGAAATACTTTTCCCGAGACATATCTTTTGCCGTTGCTGCCAAAGGGCCCCGGGACTACAGCCCAAGTAGGAGTTTCCCGCAAATTCACCTCCATTCGTGGAGGCTGGGCCTCCGAATCTGGACGTAAGGGTTGCTGATTCTGGAGCGAATTTTACGCAACAATATCCACCTAGCTAGATGCACTCCCCGATCGAGCCTCGCTCCCCTCCAACCTGTAGACAAAAAAAATAAAGATTAGAAACTCATTTAAAGCCGGCGCTTACCACTGTATTGTGCAAAAAAGAACCCCTTTGTAACGACCCTACAGGCAATTACTTGAGCCGGGGCGACCGGACGACGCGCCACACCTCACGTACGGGCTGGAGGCGTGGTGACCCTAACACCCCGGGATCAATTAGTGGATGCTCTGTGCCTTATAGGCCCTCTAGGCTTCCAGTTTAGAGAATTATAGGCAGTACAGGGACCACAACTCTGGTGCGTACCCTCTAGTGTAATTCAAGCAATCCTGTTACAAGCTACAGGCTTACAGGGCCCTACAGGCTTACTAGGCCTATAGCCTATAACCTTTACAGGCTATAGGCTCCACTGGATTAAGCATTTATAGGCTTAGCTACTAGAACTATTGGCCTAAACTGGATTCGTTCAATCATACAGGCGAGGAGGTGGCTGGAAGGAAAGTAGTCGGAGGTCTAGAAGGGAGGTGTAGAATGATTACTGTTGCAGGAGGGTTCCACAGGCCTGTAGTACAGGCCTGTTGCTCAGAGGAAGTAGAGCGGTACTGTTCCAAACCAGCTACAGCGCTTCCAGCGCTGTAGGAAGCAAAAGAAGGCCTGAGGTACAGAGGCAGTACCTCTGTATATGACTGAATGAGTGGTGTGAATTGCTTGCTTAGTAGAAGGCTAGATACGGGAGAGGAGCGGGCCTTTTGTAGGCTGTGGTCGGCTTCCAGAGCCTTCTATCTACTATACAGAATTGAAATAGTGACCGTAGGCCACGTAAGTGCTTGTATGACTCACTGGGTTCCAGAGGGTTCGGCACAGTGCGCCGACCCAGTGGACCCACTGGGGCTAGAAACTAACACTAATACTTAAGCTTTCCGTAAACTAGTCTTAGCGAAAGTATCTTATTAACAACTTATTCTGTCTCACTATTAACAGTAACACCTTCAGGTCCCTCCAGTACTTATCTAGGTAATAGGTTATTTAGATATTTCCTAAGGCGGTCCGGGTAAAAGGTATCCATACCTTTCCATCCTAACAGTACCTTTAGTTAGTACAAGTAACTAACTATTTCCCTAATCTTATAATGTTATTCTGTAATGACTCGGGGCGTTTGTTCAGGCCGACCCTGTCGTTCTTTTTGGGCTCTGTGTGTAATATTACTGTAGCCGTTTATGTACATAGCGATGCGTTCTGTGGCGCGTGCCACCGTCAAAAAGGGGCCGCGCCGCGCCGCGGTTCTTTGAACCGTGCTTCTTTCAACAATCATCGATCCGACGATTTTCACCACGAAGACCTCCTATTGAAAGCCCAGTGACATTCTAGCCCTTCGATCGAAGGAAGATGACCTAATCCACAGTCGCGTTTCCTTTGTTGTTCCATGCTAGGCTCCGTTCTATGCTAGGCACCGTCACATACTAGGTTTTGTTCCATACTAGGTACGTATCTGTTTTTCTACGTTAGTTGCATTTGTGTCCCCTCCGATCGGAGGACCAGTAGTCTGGGAGTTGGCCTTTCAGGCCGGCAGCAACCTTCTGTGGGTGTGGTTCTCTTTGTGGTTTCTTCCCTGTTGCGCCATCGCACCAGTTCAATAGACGTTTGTAATACAATCGCATTTAAAAACTAAAGCTATTAATCTATTGACTTGGGGCGCTTGTTCAGGCCAACCCTGTGGTTCTTTTTTTTTCCAGTTTTTGTGATATCACTGTAAACCACTTTTGTACATAGCGATGCTTTTCTGGCGCGTGCTTCCCTCAGAAAGGGGGTCGCGCCGCGTGGTTATGCTTCCAGGCCGACTGCAAGCTCCTATAGGGGTGATTCTCTTTGTGGTTTCTTTCATGGTGCATAACCGCACCAGTTCAAGAGAGGCGCGGAAAGTGATGGAAAGGGAGTGTGATCCACAGGGGGGTTAATAACTGGTTATAAGTTATTTGTTAGAGAATTAAAACTTAACTCGGGTATATTTGCGCCATTTTTACAGTCCGAAGTTTGCGCCTCTGTACTAATCCTTTTATGGTAACGCTTGCCAAGACTTAGGCCGAGGTTGCCGTATTCTCTGTTGCTATGTCATTAAAATGCTAGGGGTTTACATTGACCTTTCCCTATTTCAACTCCCAAAGTCAAACCAGACAGGGGCGAGATAGTCACCAGACTGGCCTTTAATAGAATTCTCACCAGTGTATCTAGAAAACTGCCTATATCTGTGTAAAAAGAATTTGCATTCCCTAAAATTGGATTGCTAATTATGGAGTAGCAATACGGACAAATAGTAAGAGAGTTATATTGTTTGGAGCCAAGCTTTTTGGCCAGCTCGGAGCACTGATCATCGGAGCCGATCGACTTTATCTTCTCTACATCGCACATAGCATAGATGTAAGGAGACATGCCACCCAGTTAAGGACAGAAGTCATTTTCCTGAACGTACTACGTGTTTTTTGGGGGTTTTTCTTTTTTTAGCTATTGGCCAATATATCCGTCGTCTCGAAGTCACAGCTGAGTAACAATGCTGATACTGGACTTAATGCGCCGTAAATCCAGTAATCCGCAGCCCAGGCGCCTGCAAACACTTCCATGTCGCGCGTGGAACACTGATTCAAAGAGTGCCTGGGCCTGGGATCTATGGGGTACCTGAGACCTCCACGAGCTGAAGGCTAGAAAGCAGCTTTGTCCACATAGACCTAGTGCGAATAACACCTCACGACCAGCAGCAACCTAAACTTCGATCGCATCAGACTCATGTTGAGTCATTGTGGGATGAGGCGGCGAGCACGTCGGCCCTTGCACCGCAATATGCTGACCTCAAGTCTCGGTTCAAATGGCAGTAACCTACCACAATCACTAATTTCAACAAAGGTGAAACCTACATGGCGAGGAACACCTAGCAACTATAGTCACCCATCTCGTTTCTAGCTGGCGGCTCCAGCTCAACCAGGGGCTAAACTTGGCCTTCTCAGCGAGCAAGTGAGGGGATTAATATCCGACAAGCGCAATGGCGCGCATCTAAACGTCAGACCTAAGGACGTACTTGAGATCTAACGAGAGTTTGGCGGTCTCGGGGAATATCATCGCGGGGCTTGATGCGGAGAATCAGACGCAAACTCTGTTCTTGGCCTGGCGAAAACGGTCACAGGAGAGAAACTGAATTGTGCCCCTCACCCGTGGAATAGGGGATCGACTGTCGTGTGTTGGGCGATTCGACCAGGCGTCACCGCCGCACTACGCCCATTTTTTTCTTTTGGCGCAGAGAAAAAGTAAATCCAGGCGAGATATTGGCGGTGGGACCTTGAGAAGGATCTGGCTGCGGCCTGGGAAAGATACGTGCATGAGCTTGTTAAGGTGTTGAGCTAGATTGCGACTAGTTCTAGGGGTATTGTAAATGGGCGCTGGACAGCTACGGGAATTTCTTCTTGCAAGAGCAGCCACACAAAGGCTCGCTGCAGTGGGTGTGGTGAAATTCCAAGATTTAACAGCTATGGAGGGTTAAGCTGAAAGGTCAGAGATAAACCAACACTTGTAGAAGCCTGCTGAGTTGTGTATTAATATGACAGCTATCAGCAATACGGGCCAAAATTAGCTCGACCAGGCACCGTCGTACACAGAATGTCCAAATTCAAGACTTTCTATAGCTAATGTGTCAATAGTCGATGCGTCCTATCAAGTTGTCATATCTGGCCCTAGATACAGGTAGTCCAAAGCCAGACAACTGGCCAGACACACCACAATGTAAACAATTCAATAATACCGTGTGTGGTAGCTCAAATCTAACAAAGCCAGTCCCCTCTATCTTCCTCACCACTGACCCCTTTTCATAACTCCACTCTCACCAGCCTATCAATAGCCTGGAGGGCGACTGTTTTCATTCCTCTCGATACAAGTATATCGTACCGAAGAGGAGTACAGAGAGCCGGCGCGAGGGTAACATGTCCTAAAATAACTACGCGCTCTGCCGTGTACTCTCACGGCGGACAACCGATTTACTGGGGCAGGAGTGGAACCGCCCATAAAACCCCCATGCTACCAATCAGGGAGGACCCGAGAAAGATATCAGAAATGAAGAGTCCAGAAATGGCTGGGGCTGTGGGTTTGTAATAGTTGCTTCAGACGTGCAACAACCGCCACTAGCCAGTGTGCGGGAGAGAATGGTGAATCTAGCCCTCAAAGTTTATCATCCCTCTCAGACCATAGCCAACTTTCCCCAATCAGGCGACCAAATACTTGACGCAAGGAACTTGAGCTGTATGTGTTGTGTGAAGGTCCCGGCAGGGGTGGTGACTCGGTCCCAGGGAGGCTCGCCAGATCCAGGTCATAGCGACTGCCGAGCGCCGCTTTTGCCATTCTGTAGAAATTCTCGGCCCCGATCTCTTTGTAGAACCTATCTGGAATATACGCAGGATCCTGTTGAATGTTCATAGTAGGGCTTTGATCCATCTCGCAGCCACATGACATCAAGAATTCGATCATGCCAATTGCCTCCTCAATATCGTATATCCCCTTGCTAAACGACCACATGATGATGGAAAGCAGACGAGAACTGGTTTGAAGAATGGCAGCGCCATCCTGCTCAAGAGCCTCCTTTATCGTGAGGTGGAGCATCCCAGCGACCGAAAATTCGATCGCCGTGAAGTAATGCGGTGTGTTATTGTAAGCGGATGGATAGAAGTATTGGTCATATAAGTCGTATTCGAGTGGAACAGGAAAACTCTCGCGACCAAGAAAATCGTACCAGCCGACTCCGGTTGTCTTTTCCGATCTGTGGGCGTGACGCAGACAATCAACAGTGATCTTAAAATCAGTGCACAGCATATACTTCGTTAAGAAGGTATGTCCGTTGTCCGCCGTGATGTGTGCCAGGTGCCCAAGGACTATATGCTTGAACTGAGGCTGCTCGACGAACTCCCGCATCGTCTGGTGCAGTAGCTGGAGCTGGGAAACACCCTGCGCGTTGTTAGCCGAGTCCACAGACTCAACCAGGCCGCCTGAGATTTCGCGTAATCTAGTTTCGACCTCCGTACGCTCTGCATGGGAATAGAGTGCTTTGAAAGTGCGTTCGTCTTTGAGGCGCCGAATCTGAGAAAAATTGCTGACTGTCGAGCAGGCAAGCATATCTGGGACTTGGAGAATGAAAAGCGGCCCTTCCCCTCGACAGAGACTCTCGAGCAAGCAGTAGGTTTCCAGCCTTAGTGACGAGGAGATTCGTTCAACAATCGCACGGTAGTATTCGATTAGATCGGCAGGAAGCGCGTTCAGTGCTTGCGAGAGCTCTCTTCGGAGAGTCATGGTGTCTTTGCCGGACTGAATGCATTGAGCTGCAAGGCCAGAAAGGTCATACATAAGCAGCTTGACCCAGAGAAACACGCCTCTTGCTCTCTGGACAATATCTCCGATCAGCCGCTTGAGCTCGTTGAATCCTGGCATGGTAGGCTGCATCATCTGAGCACAGAATTCGCGAATGTCGTTTTCTGTATGCCTGTGTATCTCGAACCCCGGACAGCCCCCGAAGGCATTGAGGAAGACAGTCCACGGGCGGCTAGAGAAGAGAATCTGGATGCGGGTTCGAGAGTGCGGTCTATCTGTAACGAGATCCTTTATGAAGTTGGCGATGATCTCGGTTGGGCCGTCGTACTCGTCCAAGGCATCCAGGAACAGAAACAACGCAAGATCGGTATTTTGCTGCTCCAGTATCAGACTGAGGCCGCGGCGAAGCATTGTCCTTGACCACTCCTCTGACTGAACTTGACGCCGAAGACGCTCGCGGCGACGTTGACGCTGGACCGTCCTCTCTACCAGGCCATCTGCCCGGCCACCGATACGACGTTGAAGCTCGGGGTCTCCGAGGGCAATGAGATTCTCCAGCCTCTTTCTCAAGTCCATTGCCTCGCGCCAGTCTTCGATCAAGGACAGAAGCTTAGATTTTTGCTCACCGTCCCAGTCCAATCGGTAGATCGGAGGCTCAATAGCGTTGAGTCTCTCCTCCAGCCTGAGAGGTTTTGAGCCATTGCGTAAGAGACGGAGCGCGTTGCGTTCATCTTCTGGAGGTTGTAAAGCCGGCTCTGTGAGAGACATTGCTTCCTCGATTAGCGGCCAAATGGTATCGGTTCCTTCCATCGAAAGCATAGGGATCTTGACGATCTCGCGAAGCTTCTTTAAAGGGGAATCGCAGTCCAAAACATCTGCCACCATCCTCTCTAGTCTAGAATCGTCTCTGATACCCGCGACCTCGATAATATGCGCCAAATCTGATTTGAGACTTCCTTGATTGCTCGCTTTCAACAGGTCTTGATATCTGCCGCAGAACATGGGAAGAAGTGGGTTAAGTGTACCCTGGTTGTCATCAAGAAATTGACTGAGGATACTTCGAACAAGCCCGTCAAACGATTTCTGAGTGGCATTCCCTCGGTGATGGAAAAAGAAGCTGGCGCGGATCGGGGGGTTTTTGCTTCGCCATCCCTCAACCAGCTGCCAGGTGCGGTTGTCGTTGTAGAGGAATTTCATCATGGTCGACTTCCCAGAAGCAGGTCGACCCCTGACCCAGAAAAGTCCCTTTCCACCCTGCAGCCATCTGGTAAGCCCGATTGATGGCTCGCTGAAAGCCCATTCGAATGACTTGCCGGCTCTTGGATCGATTTGATGTAATCTATTGTCGCGTTCTGGGGAACGAAGGGACTGTGCAATCTCTGTGGTCGCGGGGAGCTTAGCTTGAATGTCAACGAAAGAATGCATGGAGAAATTTACGAGACTTGTCCCAAAATTCCAAATCTAACCAAGAGTCTCTGAATTGATCAACAATCTTTGACGGGGATTGATACGACGGAAGAGAAAGGCCATGTCCAATGGCCGGGTTCAAAGGCTCAGCCATGGCCCCATCTAGCTCTGCGTCGTTGCTGATAATCTCACGCAGCTTGTCTGCCATGACGTTGATCAAGTGATTGCCAGGACAGAGTTTGGCTATATCTGAGTGGTTTGCATCGATTTGAATGGTTGAAGTTGGGTCCGAGTCGCAGCGTCCCCCTGTCGCGGAGTGCTTTGAGACTAGAATCGTTTCCTGGCCTGACCTTTGGTATTTCCCATTGGCTTGCTGACGAGTGTTAGAAATCATATCAAAGAAAGAAAGAAGTGCACTTACCACAAGCGTAGGTGTCGTCTGAGTCTCATAGCACCAGAATAAGTGCATCCTTCGAACATAAGAGATTCCAGACACCTGCCGTTCGAGCTGCGGGAGGAACAGGGAGTCGTCTGAGAGGTCTTTGACAAGAGCATATTTGTTCGGCTGTTCTCCCAGCATCGTAGTCATGTCAGGTACTCGCATTCCTTGGCTTGGGACTCCGAAGAATATGGCGCCTTTCGTCTTGGCCAACATGGCAACCTCCACGGCACCACTGCCGGCAAGCATGACAAACATTTGCTTCAAAACCACGCCCCCTAGACTGTGGGCAAGAAAGATCAATGGTTTGCCCCCGGTAGAGGTCCAACCACTGGCTTTCCATGCATTGATGAGACTCATGGCAAGATCATCGACCTTCTGGAAGGATTTGCTACCGACAAGCGCCGTATCGTAACCGTAAAGCAAAAATCGTATGCCAAGCGGTGGAAGAGCGTCTCGGATCCACATGAAAGACTTATCAGAACCTCGAGGTTGCCAAGAACCCATCGGATGGCTAGCAAGGCCGGAGATGACGATGCAGCTTGCAATAGTCAGCCAATCTAGACGGAAAATACGGGTTTTCTTGTGGGAGCCAGGGTAGCATACTCATGCTGATGCTGGTCCTCGGGGACATCGTTCAGTTGTGTGAGACCATGGAAGCCATCGTCAAGAATCAAGGGTCCTGGCAAGCCTGGCACAGGCAGCCGCCATGTTTGTGCCGACGGAGTAGCTGTCACAACCTTGGGCAGTCTGTGGAAAGTCAAGGTAGCGGTTTTGCTAGCCGAGGACCAGAAGTCACAAGTCGATGCCAGCGACGCGATAGAGATGTCGCTTGGGCTACCGTCGGGCACAAAGTGGCACAAAAGCTCAGCTAAGCCTTGTCGGTCCAAATGCGGTGGGATCTCGCGAAGACGAAATACTTTCGCCCTCGTAGACTCATCCGGAGCCATGGGTACGGGCAGGATTGGCAGCGATGGAAGAAAACCGGGCTCGCGATGGTGGGGGAGGATGAGGTCGTTAAGATGTTGACCCAAAGGGCCCACATTCTCGAATGCGGGGTTGGCGGTGCATCAGGTGTCACGTGAGGGGAGGTGCTACAGGTTGGCACTTTAGGCAGGAGCAGGGGCCCAGAACTGGGACACTTGAACCCGAAATAACCTTTCAGGAGCACAGCACTTTGGACTGCACGGATGTGGATGTGCTGTATTGTGTGTTGGTTCTGTCTTGATCGCTGGCTCTGCCAAAGAGCTACGCTTTATGGATGATATGGTATGATGAGCACTACGCCGTCGCAGCGGCTGAGTGCAACGCACTTGCCTGGTGTTGGAATATTTAGTATCTAGCCGGCGCCTAGGAATGAGTAGTTGTATGCTAGGTAGTAGGGGACGGATTGAACCGCCTTTTTACGACTGGGAAAAGATGAGTTGCGCAGTAGGCAGATATAACTACCACAACACAGAACCTTAAAACGGAGAGTGAATACGCTAGCTACGAAGTCCATTTTTTAGGACTGCCTTTTTTCCCTCCAGGGGGCGGGGGGGGGCAGAAATAGGCCAGCATTATCTGGCCCAAAACCTGTCCTTCGTCGCGTAAACTTGATAATTCTGTGGTACGGTGAGCTGGGGGTGAGCAATGGTGAGCCGAGGGTGAGCCGAGCCTGATTACAGGCTAACCAACCTCAGATGCGGCTCTTTTCTGATTAGCGACCGACTACCTAGGTAGTCTCAGACTAAAAATAACTGGGTCCCGTCCAAAAATAGTTAGCCTTAAATCAGGGTCGCTTCACCCTCAGCTCAGCTTTGGCTCACCACTGCTCACCCTGCCATGAAAATTGGCAAGTTTACGCGACTTGTTTCTGGGCGAGCCCAGAGCTACAAAACTGTGGGGAGAATGTATTGACGTCTTACGCCAGAGAAAGAATGCCGCTATAGCAGAGCAGATCCCGGTGCGAGACGAGTTTCAGAGGCTAACGGGCATCCTTCGGGCGGAATTCCTATCCTTCCCAACCATTCCTCGACATTCACAGCGGCGAGGCTGTTTCACTAGCAGAGCTCGCGAAGCTGGGAAGAAGACTAAGGCCCTCTGTTGTCCTCGTCGAATGGGTCCACATTCCTGTTCTCGAAAACGACATTGTTATGGTTGCCTACGAAGGGAGTCCTAGGTCAATGCAAGACTCTGCATGGGATAACCATGAACAAAGTCAATGAGTGGGCGTCGGAACATTTAGACGCCGGAAATACAGAGAAATACAGCAAGTGCATACAGAAGCGCGATGAGTTGCTCGACGAAAACGACAAGTTTGGGAGGAGAGAACGTGCCCTTCTATGGTTCTTGCCGTTGTCGAACCCTCCATTGCTTGATAAAGTCCTCCTTTCTGTCATTTCTACATACGCGCAAGCCACAGGACCCGTGGTGTAGGTCCGGGGGAGTGGGGTACGTAGCGCCCCCCTTTGGAGAAGAGTCTGCGCTTGCTGAGGATAAACTTTTGGCCAGTCTCCGCAAGGTAGTATTCAAGGTCAAAGAGGCACAGAGTGCCCCCTTGAGTAATCTTCCAGGACCCATTAGCCAATGAGACTCCGGCACTTCGCCACGTCGCGTTTCAGGTCACAATTTTGGAACCGGGCCAACGTCCCTCCATCTTACACGCCCCTTATTGCACTCCAACGCTAATAAATCAACAAATTCCCCTGGCAGACCGACGGTCAACCACATTCGCATCATTCTTTCCCTTGACATATGTGCCATTGAGGTGTTTGTTGACGCCATGGCAGTCCACCTCAGATCTACGCTTTTACCCCTATTACTCTGGCTGCTTCCCCACGCCCTGCCCACGACCGCTCAAGTCACCACCGTCAGCATCACCGTCAACTACCCCCACACTTGTGTGAGGAGATGCCTGTCGAGCCCCGGCGTGTACGAGGACATGGGCAGCATCATGAAGTGCGCCACCCCCTACGCAAACGACTGCTACTGCGCGACACTAGCCCCGTCAGCGTCACGTGCGGCATCGTGGGTTTCCCAGTGCGTGTCGTCCCGATGCGCCGAGGGTGACCTCTCCATGGACCTGTCTGCCATGGGGTCCGTCTACGCGTCGTATTGCATGGGCGCCGGCCTCACCCAGCCGGGTGCCACGAACTGGTTCAACCCGCAAGCCGTGACGACACCTGCATCTCCTGGCCGGACGGACCCGCCTAGCGCTCCGGCAACGACGACGGAGCTTACCGTTGTAACCGAGACCTCGAGAAGCGGCGCGGTAAACCCGACTTTGAGTGAGTATTGGGGCTTACTTATGGTGGTCTGCGTGGTGGTTCTGTCCTAGGTACCTATGGAACCAACCTGCGTCAACCGAGCTGTCGCTGATCAGGAACAACACAGTCACCGTCAAGACTACCTCTACCATGCGGGTTGGGCCGAGCGGAGAACCCCTCCCAAGCAGCAGCTCAGGTTCAAACTTCGCCCTGGGTTTGGGCCTCGGCTTAGGAATCCCGGCAGCTCTTGCCATTATCGGAACGAGCATATGGTTCTGCATCCGTGCTGCGAAAAAGCCAGAGGTCCCCGGGACGAAGCCAGCATATCATGATGTACCACCAGTGGGACAACATCTATCGACGTCTGAGTTGGAGTACAAACAAGCCGCTGCCTCCGCTACTAAGCTAGTGACACGGAAGCCTGTGCCGGCACCTGCTCTCTCGAACCAGACACCACCTCCTGCGCCAGGGAGACAAGAATTGACAGGACAACTAATTTATCGAGAACTCGGTGGGACGCAACTCTATCCGTTTCCGGACCACACCCCAAGCCCGCCGGTTGCCTTGCCCGGCCAGCATGAGTTAGGTAGCCAGGGAATGGTACAGGAGCTATATTCTGGACATGAAGGCCGCTTCCCCTCTGGTGTGTACCAACAACAGGGGCAATATCTGCAGTATCCGGAATTGGGAGATCAACGACGTTGAGGCGATCCAGGGACGGGGAGTACATTCCGCCAGATACGGAACACATAGGATTCACTGGGGAAAAACACTGAACTTCTGGTCAGCAGGATAGTCGGGCTAACACACTCCGGGGCCACCCATGACGACCATAGTGTGTAACGAGACTTCTAAGTACCTCGCCGCTGTGAACTTCGCCGAAAGTGCGTATCCCTTTGTAAGACACCCTTAAAGAGTCTCAGTGCTCTATCCGCGTTACACGGTACAGAGACTTAAATTGCGACGTGTAAGGGGTTGATGGATGAGGGTATATGGTATGGTGGGTAATTGAATATGGACTAGAAACCCCTGAGATAACAGTATGAAACATGATAAACTCAGAAACACTAACAGGGGTACTTTTTAGGGGTCGGAAATCTTTTGTCAAATGGCCGTCAGCGTCTCTTTCTCCATTTCTTACTCGTCACTATCTCGTCTCGGAGCGATGTGAATTCGTCTGCCAAATCGGGATGCTCGCGCTTGAGATCGGAAACATCTCCGCGCATGTCCATAAGCAGACCGGCAATAACGCCACGACCAAGTTCGAGAAGCTGCAAAGCGTGTGCGGGTTTATTTTCGCATTTAGAGCCGTGGCCGCCACCATTAAAGCCAGGACAGCAAATCTCGCAAGCATGTGCTGCTTGTCGGTATGTGTGGAACGTTTCACTAAGGGTACGGAGCTTATGGGAGTAGTGGAAGTGCAGTTGTAAAGTAACTTAATTAGGTAAAAAGGGGGGGAGCGAAGCTCCCAGACTAAATATAAAAGAAAGCTCCCTGTGTGTAAGGACAGCATATGACTAAAGTCTCTGAGGTTAGTTAAGTAGGCAGCTCGGATAGGATGTTCCTGTAGGGTTATGTCCACTGCCATACCGTCAATATTGATAGCACGACCAAGGTCGTCCATGGAGCCGGTCTAGTAGAATAGCTGTTGAATCTGGGTTCCAAGGTTGTTCAAGTAGCCGGCTCGGTTGGAGTGGAACTTGAGAGCTTTGTTTCACTTGTCCAGATAGGAGACTCCATATCAACCGGAAATAAGAATTTGCCATCCTTTTCGATTACATTTTAAATAGTCGGCCTGATCGGGGTCTGTAAGCTGGCTAAGACCTCTGCTGAAACCGCTAGGGTTTGGTTTTGATGGATTTTCTTACAGCCCTCCGCTATAGCAATATTTAATGAAGAATGAGGCCGAAAAGCAACTAAAGAGCTGGTATTAATACATTCAGGCGATTACCTTCTAGTTAAGGCAGGTTCAAAGGTGACAGTTTCGGCATCGCTATTCTCGGTGTCCTCGGTGTCCGTAGTGTCGTCATTATACGATTTTAGGTAGCCACTACTCGAGGTGCCGACAACAGTCTTTTTGCCGTATCCGGTGGAGAAGAACTCATGGGGCATTTTACGCTTGGGTGTGTGCTTTGCCCGTTGCATGATATATTTTGTATTCCGATTTGTTGAATGGGATAGCAGAACGGAAAACGGGCGGGGAAGCCAAAGAAGCAACTGAAGAGGTTCATTAAGTAGTTCTTGGAGAGGAGCCTGTCAACCCACGGGTTTTCCGCTAATTAGGTGTGAGAGCTGTGATAATACAGCCACGGTGCATAAGATCAGCCACCTCGAGACTTCCAGGTATAATTACTGTCAGGGAGGTGCATGGCGCAGCTTTTCAATCCACGGAGCTCCTCGAACTGAATCTGCCTTACTTTACGGGATTTTATCGTGTCTACCTTCCATGTGGTTGCTGCCGGAAAATTGGTCCTGCTCGAGTCGACGGGCGCAAGGTTAACAACCCGGATGGGCGCCTGAGGACGAGGCCAGCCGTAATGTAGAACGGCATTGTAGGCCCTAGCAACAAATTTAGTAATGAGCTGTCCAAAAATGAGGGCCGAAGCAACGATAAAATTCAGGAGAAGAAATCTGGCGATAAAGGGAAGCTTCTTGGTCTTTTTCTGGGTAGTCTATGGCGGAAATAGAGCCCGGTCTTCTTACCCCTCTTCTTCATCACCGGCACCTCCGGAACCGGCAAAAGCACTCTCATCCCCCATCTACGTCTCCTACTCCCTAAATATCTCGTCGTAGGCGGCGACTTGCTCATTAACACCACAAACCGCAACCGCAACGCCTTTCTAAAGCGGTAGCTCCGCGTAGCGTACGCGAGTGCCCAGGGCAGACATCCCCCTGTCTTAGCTGGTGTGATTGAGAAGGGTGAACTGGAGGCATGTGTGGATAGAGGATTGGTGGACGAGATCTACGATGTGGAGCGGAGGTAGGGGTTGGAGGAAAGGCCGCGGTAGGGGAGGATGTCCGAGGAAATAGGGATGGAGAGGATTTCCGAACATGTTGGCTTTGAGGAGAGGGTGATGAGGGGCGTGGATATAGTGGTTGACACGGGGCATAGAGGTGTTGAGGAGGTTGCGAGGGAGGTGGCGGCGTAGATTAAAGAGAGGGTTGTTGTCGCCGGGCCGTCGATGGCGCCTGCTGGTTAAGGCCCGTCTAATATTATCTCGCTTCGGGCACGGTACTCAGCGAGGCTCCCCGAGACCTGGATTTCATCATCCCAGTTAGGTGGGGTCGACTTATGGGTAATTAATAGCTATGGGACCATGTTCAAGGCCTTTGAGAACTCATCGACCAACTGGTTAACGTTAATACTCCTGGCTCTAACAAACAACCTTAAATAAGACACTAAACCATTACCAGCTTTTCATGGCGAAGCCAAGCCGGTAACCAAGGAAATATTTTACTCGGTAGACTTGTTTTTCCCTTTTCGTAGAACAAAGGGACAGTCTAATGAAAATTTGGGCCTGCTGAAACCTAACCAAAGCATGTAGATGTTATAATGTCTGTATACATTAAGGCTGGTAAGTCATGCGAGGACTTGACAAACACTTCCCATCATTCGACTTAGAGAAGGGGTGGTGTGATATGTTCCTGACGCGTCCCAACATCGGATCGCGGTCGAATGGGGTGAGGAAAATATCTCGACTTTCAGTGGTAGGTATGGCCGATATACCCAGCCGAAAACTACCACACCCATTAAGAATTCTGCTGTTACCAGAAGCATCAGATTACTAGATGCTATATTACTGGACGTTAAAATGGTAGGATTGGATAACCACGACTTGGCCCTTCATGACAGCATCTCTCTCCAAATCGACTCTGTTTGAAACCACCCCAAATTCTGTCTCTTCGCCCCAACAGCGAGCGGTGCACATAGAGATGAACGATTCCGAGGAGAAGCGAGTTGACGAGGACGAATGGGCCACCCTCAGGGTTTCTCTTCAGGAAGCTACCAACCGCTGTCACTTCTCGACCACCACCGAAGTGGAGATTTTCGAGACGGATGGAGAGACCCTATGTAATTACCTCTAGCATTTGTTTTGTATAATGTACAGTACACGTGTAGACCAATAACAGCTATGTTTGGCGCCCGTCAATCAGTGATTTTACGGGCGTTCCTGCGGTGGTGGAAATTTTCCATCCCTCAACGGGTATGCACCTCAGCGACGCTCACGGCGTATTCCCAAGCTCAGCATGGCGTTCCAACCAAGCAAGACGGAGGATGCCCAAGCCCAATGTACTCCATTTCTCAACGACTATACGGAGGTGCTAGATGAATGCACTCTACGTATCGACGATCATCTTCAGAAGGTGAGCGCATACAACTGTGTGGTGGGAGACGCCGATCCGGCTCCAGGACCGTGACTGATAAATATTTAACCACAGAGTACACTGCTGAGATAAACTTGATACCTCTTTTCCCACTCCATTCCCAGTGATAGCATTTACCTTGTTGCCTTTGTAACGCAGTCCCTGTACTAGATAGCCTGATAGAGAGCTAACGGTGAGTTCTCGGATGAAAAAGAGAAAACGGTAGTTACGTGGCGACGGAAAGGGACCGTTACGTGCAGGGGGGCTGGTGTCCTAAAAATAGTCAGAGGACCGTCCTTACAACCACGCCGGCCCATTTATGGTCACGGCAAGTATAGCCGGGACTCACCTCGGCTCAGGCGGCCATCAGGGCGGCTCACCTATTGCTCAGGATCTGCGACTGATACGGACTCGGCCAAAGAAAAGTGTCGGGTGTGACTATAGAGATAGACTTGCTAGCCGATTTTAAAAGGATGTACTAAAGATCAGTGTGGTGTGGAAGAGTTTAAGGGAGGCAGAGGAAAGTTCGGGGCAGAGTCGCAGAGGGATATGGCATTGATGTCTGTCGGATTTCATCCATATACATTTGACTTCTCGCGGGTTAGAGCTCTAGGCTGCTCTCTTTCCGGGGGGAAGAAATCGAATGTCCCGAAGGGGAGTAAGGACCGGTTTGAGCTGGTCGACGACGCATTTGTCCCATACATAATAGCTGATTAGTTGATCGAGAGTTGAAACTCCGAGGGCCTGTAGTTTGGGATTCTGGCGCTCGCTGAGTTCCAGTTTCAGGAACGCTGAGACCAGGGCCCCCTGGTGACACAGGCTGATGTGACGAGATGCGCAGGGAGCCTACCGTGCGTCCCTCGTTGAGAGACAGCAATTAATGTAGCGCAGTATCAGCTGGCTCGAATACGTACTATAGCAGCGGGGGATGACGTTGTAGGGCGACGGGGATCTGAATATCAGATTTCTGGCACGAGGCTATTTCATCACTTTGGTTTACTTGGGTCCGCAAGTGCTCAAACTGATGTGCCGCTTCCCCAGCGACTCCAACCGACTTGGGCGCTTCCACAGCCAACGGGCTGTGCCACAAAGCCCATGCTCCCGTCAGAACACCCTCAACTTCATTGGTGTGATTGCACTAGACCGCTTTTTCGGGGCGGCAAGAGAGCCAACCAAATGCGAGCTAGAGCCGCTTTTGCCTAGCTTGGTTGAACAACCGTGTTTCTGCCTTAGGGGGCCCATCGAACCCCCGCACAAGCTGAAATTCTTTCCCATCAATTTCATCGTCTCTAAATCATCATCAAAACGTTTGCTGAGGGACTACTTCTTCAAGTTCAGACATGGCGGATCCTCTGAGCATTAGCGTTTCGGTCCTTGCTGTCGTTACGGCTGCTATCAAGTCAACAAAATCGCTCTCCGCGACCGTGGGACGATACAAAGACCGCGATAAAATTTTGAACAGGCTACAACATGCGCTTGAAGATCTCATCAACGTTCTCAGCTCCCTTGAGGGGGTTGTTGCTTCCGAAGCCCCAATTTTACCGATTCTGCAAGGTCCTGTTGGTCGGTGTAGCCAAGTATGCCGGGAGTTTGAGGAAGCGATGAAAACGTTCAGCGGGATGTCAAAGACGGGGTTCAGAGACTGGGCCAAGATGGAGTTCATGAGAGATGACATCAACGGCTTTATGGACACCCTTGCGAGCTACAAATCGACAATTTTGGTCGGCTTGGGTACTATTACCATGTCAGCGCACCACATTACCCTCTGCAAAGCCGTAGCTAACCATCCCCGAGGCATCACGCCAAGCTCAACCAAAAAGCCCTGGAAGACTACAGTGAGATGATCAAGGATACGGCTTACGATCTGAAGATCCGACTTCACCGTATTGAGGAGCATATGGCTGCAAGCAACACAACTAGCTCCGACCCCAGCATCAATTTGCAAGATGAGAGGGAGGTGACTCAACAGTGCCTTCGAATTTGTCAAGACGCCGAGTCATTTCTCGAGTCTTTACAAGGTCGGCAGCCATCCTCTCGGTCAGGAGCAGCACCGCAGCTTGCAGGAATCGTACAGAAACAGTTTGAAGCTGAGCTCGAGACAAACCAAATCCTGGATGAGAGCCGGCGCAGCTTCGCGCAAAGCATCACCCACTTTCAGCAACGTCTTTCTTCCATCAACTCAGCAAACGGCCCTGAACGTGACCGTCTGGTCTCACAATTACAGGAAGATATCAGCGTCTCCAGGCAGTGCTTAGAAGTGTGCAAAGAGGCATCCCAGCAGGTACATTATCGGAAGATACACACCATTGGAGAAGTAATCGCCGATGATGACACGGATCAGATAGTCGTCACAACTCTCGCGGATCTGTTCGATGTCGGTAGAGTCTTCGCCAAGAATAGGGGAGCGCAGCTGGTCGGCTCGATGAGCGACGAAACACTCCAGATTTTATCCAAGGATCGTTACAGCAGCAGGTTTGGTGCAGTGACCAGCAACCTTAGCCAGACCGAAGCCGAAACTTCGACTTCATCAACCGCCAACAACAAGAACAACAACAACAACAACAACAACCGGGAGAAGGCAACACGGCTTCCAAACCCCATGGTGAGGGACGCCGCGCAGCAACTACATTCGGAAACCGGACGCGACAGACCATTGCCTAACGAAATGAAGAAGCGCTCTACTGAAGGCCGTGGTGTATAACTAATGGTTGATGAATACGACAAGTTTCTTTCTGTTTTGTACGGGCGTGATGTTTCCAGATCTGTGTGCTTGGGGTCACCGGAGGCTGTCGGGTGACATTTCTATTCCTGATCAATACTGCGGACCTGTGGCTATCATTGTGCCGCCGGAAGGGAAATATGTGATACTCCTCAGTAGTTGAATGCCACGTTAGGGAAAAGCATACTCCACGAACAGAAGTAGTTTTCCAGCTGTATTGTCAATATCTGAAGTCTTTACTCAGGATTTGCTTGCTCAGGCTCGACTCTAGCCGAGTGGACCCAGAATTAGCCCCATATTATTAGAGAGAAGGGGTTCTAGCCACCCAGCCCCGCAACACTTGCTTCGCTGGTTTTGAGAACGAACTTGGGACTGTAGATTCGTAATCGTTGCTACAAGGGGTTGCACGCTATCAATTCAGATTGCCATGCTAGGACCGGGCAATCTTTGTTGTCGTGTTCCTTCCGCCGCATCTGGATCCGTGCGGGGTCAAGGTTCGGGGGCAAAATAGCGCATACACCACGACATCTTACTTCACACCACCCACCCACCCACCCGTCCTAGGACCCTAGCTCTTTCCCTTGTGCACGTATTTCGCAAGCTCAGACTTTCGTTGCTCCGTTGATTTGAGCAAGAGAAAGCCTTTCACCATGACGGCCGGGAACCCAACCTAGCTCGCTAACGACACTGCCCCGCGTGCCTCCTAGGCCCTGGCTGACTCCGAATGCACCAGATCAACGCGCTACGAACCCAAGCAATACAACGCCCCCACCGCAAACTACGAGCGCATCAAACGCCTCCCGACAACGCACGTCAAGACCGCCAACCTTCGCTCCGCTATCGCTCTATATATCGCTAGCGCGCGTACTTAATCTTGCCTGCGGCACGGGCTTCTACTTGCGCTAGCTGCTGTAATGGGGCGTTACGTCTGTAGTTAGGTTAGATATCTCTAAGGCTATAGTTACTGTTACGTAGCGATCCGTCGCTTCCGACTAGCACTTGACGGGGTAATTACGGTTCCTCGTAAGTAACGTAAAAGCCCTAGGTATTGTCGGTTTAAGGGGGTATAACCTTATTACCGTAGTATAGCTGCTGAATTATGCTAGCGATACGACTGAGATAGGCGCTATGTTTGCAGGCATTACGGAGAACCTAAGGCTAGGTAGCATATCCCAGTCCCCGCGAATCTCGCCGAGAACGAGGGAGACCTGGGTTGCGATGGTTGCGACGGTGATGACGCCTGCTGTTATTGATAACGGATGTATGGTCGACGGATCTAGGCCCTAGAATAACCCATGGGTACCCATGTGGGTGCCCATGCTTTTTTGGGTGGGTAGTGTCAGAAAGAAAGGGGTTCTGGCCACGTAGTGCCAGAACACCAGCTTCGCGGGTGTTGGAAACGAAGGGTCCAGAAACAGCCAGTTCACCACCCTAAAATCGACACCATGAATTTCCCTTTCCTTCTTCGGAACTGAGCCGTTGCCGCCTTGGCCTGAGCCAAACTGAGCCAGACTGAGCGAGGGGGTCACAGTTCTAGGCAGCCTCGGCTACAGTTGCCACGGGTCTAAAATGGCGGTGGAGTTACGAGGACCCAGTTTTAGGACCTCTACCACCACCACCTAGCCGCGCTTTCATTTACTCCAACTAAAGGAGAGAAAAAAACCTGCAATTTTAGCATGTCGATAAATCATGTATATTATAGAGAATGTCTATTTGCACTATGACCCCGCACCACGCCATACATAACCCTAACCCCCGCCCGCGTTCAAATGCCCAATCGCATCCACGTCGCGCACACTGCAGTTATTGCGCCCAAGGGTAAGTAATCATTCGGCGCACTATTTCCGGGCTAATTGAGCTTAGATGGCAGAAAACAGCCCGCTGCGCGATGGTGCGATGCAAGCCGACCCCGAGGTCGATGTCGATGACGATGCTATCTTCGAGGACCCCCCCCGAACCCGCTAGCCAGCCAACCAGAGGCCGAGGAAGCAACCGTAAGGGGCGTGCTCGTGGTGGTGCTCGGGGTGGTGCTCGTGGAGACGTACGGCCTTCTATACAGCGTAAGGCCTCCCAGTGGGAGGGGGTTACTCTAGAGGGTAGCTAAACCACGGCCGTAGGGGGTGGCCAAGCCGTTGCCACGCCTGTGAACGCCGACCGAGTCTAACCCTAAGCGGGATTACTTTTACTTCGGCTGCGAGTTTGGGATGATAGTTCGGCCCAAGGCTACGTCACTACTCCCTGCCCCTGAGGCATCAGTCTCAGAGCGCCGTCGTTTTGGCTTCCGGCTTCTCGGCGATATTGCAAAGTCCCTCCGCGCTGCAGGGTACGCAGCGAACGTTTTCGACCCGTCGGAGCAGGACGCTCCTGACTACATTGTATGGAATGTGATGCTGGATGGGTCTTTGAGCAAGGCTCACATTCGCGATGGCTTCTGTAAGTCCCTGCCCTTAATCAATGACTGGTCACTAGTCATAGCCATTGCATTGCTGGCACTAATTACTTATACGTGACAGACCCGGTTGAGATTGTGACGCTTGTTCTCCGTGCGGACAATGTTTGGGCACGGACCATCGACGGGTTTTGGGCGGCGATGCATTCGGACTTCGAGTTTCGCCAAGACACCACCTGTGGATTTCATATCCACATATCCCTAGACAGCGGCCAGTTTGCTCTCCCGGAACCCAAGAACATGGCAAAGGCCGTCGCATTTTAGGAGCCTGCGACCACTAGATGCTGCCCGCTGTCCCGAAGGGATAATGTCACGAGTTTCTGCAACTCGAACCTCCGTGCGCCACTCCCTCGGCGTCTATTCGAGCTTCGCGGCCCTTTAGTGGGCATCAAGGATGTCTTTAACAAAATAGACGCCTTCACCGATCGGAACCGCCTGATCGACTTCATCTGCCCGAGCAAGTATTGCTCGTGGAACTTCCTGCCAGCAAAGACTGGTAAGCTTGGGTCTATCGAGTTTCGCCGACCTCCCGGAGTTACTTCGGCAAAGAAGGCTAAGCACTGGATCGCCTTCACCATGGCATTTGTGTGGATGTCGATGAAGTTGGGCCCTTAAGACTTCATCGATGAGCTCGGCTGGCTTGGGACTGAGTTTGAGCTTGAGGAGACTCTGCACCCCGATTTCCGCCAGCAATTGCTGGAATCCGCCAAGGAGATAGGCGTTTTCTGGCAGCTGGATGCGCGGTTGGAGCAGGTTAATGACCCTGACCAATTACACATCACCATGATGACCGAGCAGTCATTTAGTTGGCTGCAGAGACAAGGGTTGGGGTACAAGTGGAGTGTGAATAGGGGGAGCTAAGGGGTTGAGTATTGCTTTTTGGGTGTTGAAGTTTTGGATGTTTGTTTCTTGGGTTTTGGGTTTTTGGATAATGTTAACTAGTTTTTGGGAGTTTTGGAGTTTTTGGAAATGAAACATGAACATTTGTTGCCGCTTACCACAAGCACAGCACTCCGGGCCCACTCCCTATTGTCCTGCAGCTATCTAGGAGTGATTTGTACAGGGGAACCAACCATGAAGGGGCGGGACATACTAACTCGGGAACATATGTGCAGCTACCTAGCTCAGAATACCAGCATCGACAGAGCCTTCAGGACACTCAGACAACGAACCGAAAGGTTAGACCCTTGGCCAGTGACTTGTCATCCTTCATTCCAATGTCGCAGCGCACAACCTCATACTTGTCCGTCTCATAGCAACGCAAAGCATCCTCCATCTCCTCATTTTCCACCATGAATGCCGCTCCCTCCACGGCTAAGCCGGGGGAGTCTATCAACGCCTTGTACGTTCCGCCCCACTCAATCAGCCTCCCCCCTGTGACGCTTGCTGGTCGGTAGATGGGATCGACGCCCAAGAGCCTCTTGAGGACATCGGGGTCGCCCAAAGTGCCGTAAAAGAAGTACCAGACAGGATACTGGCTTTGAGTCGGTTGCGGCTCGGTTGCGGTGCTGTCAATTCGGAGGTGGGGCAGAGTAGCATCCACGCCGAGCGTTGGAGCGAGGGAAATAGATGAAAGCGACTTATCTGCTCTCGAATACGGAACAAAGGTCGGCTGAAACGGAATCCCCTTTTCAGCAAGCCAGCCTTCAATATGGGCCTTGGCGGAGAGATCTACAATGCAGAACTTGGTGTGGTTTCCTTCGTCGTCAGTCCCAGGGATCTCAGCCATCTTCAACACTATACGCCCGACCGTCCTGATTGTGTCAAGGTCAACGAGTGGCCCTTCCATCTTGAGGAGGTAGTTGGCCGCTTTTCTGGAAGGGACTGGTGTTGTTCGCGTCTTTGACTGGGATTGGGCTTGGCACAAGTGTTCGTATGCCTCCTTGTCGAATCCTTGGGCCTCCTTCTCTGCACGCACCTGGAAGAAGGTCAGCAAGCACCCTGTTATTTGATGCTGACAATGATGATGGGAGGGAATCACCGTGACCACATACCAATTCCCAGTGCTCGTTCGAGATGACTGATAAAATAGAGGCTCGATGCTCTTGCAGCTGCTTCGTAGCCTCAGACGCCGAGTATCCAAAGAGCCTTTGCCACTTGCCAACGGTGGCGTCGTCCGCTTCAACCTCTGGCTGATCGCTGAAGGCAGATGCCAGGTTCTCCAGCTCATCCATGAACGAATCCATCGCAGTTGTAGGTAGGTAGGCGAATTGTTGCAACTGAGGTGGTTAGGGATTAGCCAAAATACCTAAGATAGAATGGTTCAGTTGGTTCAGTTGGGCGTGGTGTCAGGTTTCAAGAAATGGTGGGATTGGTGGTTTTATAGCAACAGGTTGAACTTTGTTGGGGGCGGCCCGCAAACCCAAAGGCTATCTTGTGACAGTCCGATGTGTCTCCGCATCAGCCACCGTACAGATGACAGTGCAGAGACTGTCCTTCGCACTGGGACCTCTGTAGGCCCTTAAGGGGACAGAGACCTGGAGCCCCTGCGGAAGAAAGCCTCTGTAGGCACAGAGGCTTATGATAACAGAGGTCAGTACAAGTTACCTAGTTACTACTGTAGTATAGATACCATCATCGTGCCCATAATGGGTGAGGGACCCTTTTGATTCCTCACATTAGCAATACATTGTTCAGTTGAGATCTATTATTCGGAACCTCTAGATCTACAACCTGCGTGATAGTGTAATTGCCCCTTAAGAGTTGTGTTAGCATTTATTCAGTCATCTTGCCCCCTAACGCCTTTGACCGTCCTGGTCTACGTTCTGTCTTCATCAGGATCACCCTGTGTCCCTGAAGCAGGCTGTAACACGACCATGCTCTGGCGTTACACTTATATAACCTGGGTCCTCGTTTGAAACATACCTGGCTCCACCCTTGCCCTCTCCACGCTTCTATCTTGCAGAGCTTCTGCCAGTTCTGAAGGTGACAAAGGGATGCACAGGCCATGCCCGCCGGAAGGAAGATTGCAGATAGAGACCATAACGACTCTACGAGAGCCTAACGGTGGACGGGACTAGTGCGTCAACGCAGATACGATCAGGGCATCATTCCAGCCGACTGACCTATCCGCCGACCGAGGATTACTGGCTGGGGAGGCAGTTCGTTTGCCTGCCAAGCCCACCCGATACTATGTTCATACCTTGAACCCTACTCCTCTCTTAACTGCAGCGTGTGATGATGGGAAGTATCAAATCCTGCTCCAAGCACAGGAGGAATTTCCGATCTCTGGGGGCATCGAGCACAGATGATGGTAAAAAGGTCGTGACTGTACCCTCTTCAGCTGGGACGTGAAGCTGGGCAAAGTTACCGTATTGCTCGGCAATATCGAGATGGTAAAGTAAAGAAGATCTGTTCTGGGACGATGGAAGTCTGTAGCGGCAAGGGAACAAAGTCAGCAACATTGAGAGATCTATTATCTACGGAAACCAATCTCGTCATGGCTCCTCCCTTGTACAACATGACTTCCCCTCAACAATGTCCAGTATAGCAATTATAGCAAGTTTCAAGATAGGAGGCTCGTTGTAGCTATCCAATAAGCTGGGCTGGTTGCGGATGGTAGGACGTGGCAGGATGTTCGGTGAGGGAGTGACAAGACGACCCATCTCGTGCTTGCGGCGAACTCGCTTGCCGAGACCACCAGGAATTCCCAAGATGTCCTGAAAGTGTCGATAACCCATGCAGACGTAGATGCAGACTTGCGAATCTTGTCGAAATTTTTATCGAGAATAGTATCTGTCGAGTTACTGTTGATTCCCATCTTGATCAGTGCCTGTCGCTAGTTGCGGGTAGGAAGCTGTCAGAAAGAAAGGGGTTTCGGCCAGAGGCCGGAACGCCCCAGGCCCTAAAACGGTGAGCCTGTGGCTGGCAGAACGGCTTACACTGCCTGGTACTGGTGGACTTACAGCCACCGCCAGGCCGAAGGCTGAAGTTGGAGAATAGGTCTATAAGAGAAAGAGGTTCTAGCTGCAAGCCAGAACCAACAGAGGCAATTCAATCAAGCAGTTGCAACCCCTTTTATTTCAACAAATTCCAGTGTGCAGTGTTTCTAACAAATACCCTTTATCTCCTAATGACGCCTACTAGCAAAGGCATCTCCTAAATATCCCTAGTATTAACGACTCGTAATAGATATAAGTATTCCTAAGTGGAAGGCTAGACGAATTGTCCATGAAAGTTCTTGGTGGTGGTTATTGCGGGTGTGAATGTCCTAATTCTGGGCCCTTCGGCTAAAACTGCACCTTTCTTGGAAGGCTGTGCTGTTTAATGGGCAGATATTAGCTGATCAAAGGTGACGAAGAGTCACGTGACTATGAGCATGGATGGTCGTCGATTTTAGGGTGGTGAAACGCACGTTGCAAGAAGTGGTGGCTGGTGGCCTGGCGAACTTGAAGCAGTAAGCCCGGTGGAAACACTTGCAAGGATCACGTATTGCCATCGGTTTAATTGTCCTTAGGTCTCATTCACGGACCACATAATGCTAGGTTGAAGTGTTGGAATAAAGATTTATGTGTTTACGCATGAAGTTGCTGCATCCCATCCCGTTCAACGCGTCAGCATCAAGTGATCATAACAGTATTCTCACGACATCCTGACCCTCGTTGGTGTCTAGCTCAACGGCACCCATTGCTCACAATCTCAGCAGCAGGCTTGGTCGTAAAATGGTTAGTTTCCTCCACGCGTTCTTTGTTCACCTATTATTGTTTCGTGCTGCTAAGTGCGTGAGCATTTTAAGGGCCGTGAGATGGTTCTCATTGCTTTGTTAGGACCTGAGCTGTCAACTCTACTTGCGTCCGACGTCTTTATTCTGGGGGCTTCCCATAGCTTCCTCCGAGCTTCCTCCGCCGTTGTTCTAGACCACCCAAATATGTCTCGTATCTCAGGCCTTAGGAGCCACGGCGTTTTAGGAGAAACTTTCTTTAGTCAGCTTCCTAGTACTTTCGTGCATTCGGCAGAAAGCACGCAGCCTCGTGCCATAATCTGCAGACCGCATTTTATAGCGGTTTTATAGCAGACAGCAGCATGCAGGGAAAAGCGGGGAAGCTGAGAAGTCGCCTGCACTAAGAAGTGGCGGTGAGACTTGAACTCAGGTTTTAAGAACTTTCAAGGCTATGGGCACTACCTGCCAATGATTGTTGATCCCTCTCATGCCATCATATTTTCCGCACTTTATCGTTCTGTTGTCATGCTCTGTCATTCTCTATCGTCAAAGAAGAGTTCTACCATTCTCTCTCACCCACATCTCGCGATGCATCGTTTCGAATCACAAGTTGTATGGATGAAACTGGACGAGGACCCATCCGCAATGTTCCAGTCTCTAAGTAACCTCGCATTTTTTGGTATGGTGTGCCTAAGTCTCTGGATCAACGGGCTCTCCAGGACTATCGCCACCGCAATAGCAACAGTCATCACTACATTGGTCTTCACCCCGACACGCCTTCCCGACATAATGGAATTTCGGAAATACAAGCGAATTACAATAACTTGGATGAGCCTTTTGCCTGTAGCAGCGTTTGTCGTTGCCAGCTTGGAAGAGCGGCTAGAGGCTTACTGGTGGATGCGTTGGGTTCCTGCTTACTCGCCGTGGAGTTGGCTCCTACTTACACTGCTACTGAATGCCGTATCTGATGTGGGACGGGTGACATGTCTCGTTATCTATGCTCTCTTTCGGGAGTGGGCAACGCTCTCCATATTTGACGTGGAGGAAACCCTCGACAGAAGCCTGATCCGATCTCCCCAAGTGGCTTCAGCGAACGGTCCTCCCGGCAATACCACGGCAGGAAGCGCCAGCTACGAGTACGAGCCTCTCCCTCCAGAAACATTTCGTCTCATTCGCCTCACCTACGACCCTACCTCACCCGACGCCCCTGCCATCTCCCTCGTGCTAGCCCCTTACGCCGACCCGCCCATATACTTTGCCATCTCTTACACATGGGGCCCGCCGCAGACCTGGGACTCGCAGAGTATCACCATCGACGGCGCATCGATGGCCATGGCCAGCAATGTCCGCCGCATCATCGAATTTCACGCCCCACGCCGCAAGCACACGGCCAAATACATCTGGATCGACGCCGTGTGCATCAACCAGCGCAGCAGGGACGAAAAGACGTCTCAAGTGCGCCGCATGGACGAAATCTACCGCAACGCCAGGGGCGTGACCGTATGGCTCGGCGACGGCAGTATTTCCGCACGCGAAGCGGCCCTGGCGGCGCGCCGCCTGTGGCAGCTTTTCCTCTACAGCACGGCCGCGGATGCATCCATGTTCTGCCGCGCGCTTGCAAGCACGTGGTTTGTGCGGCTCCGCGATGCTGAGGCGTGGGAGGCACTGCGCATACTGCTCACGCGTCCCTGGTTCTCACGCGTGTGGGTGTTCCAGGAACTCGTGCTGGCACGGCACGTGCGCGTTGTGTATGGTGGTAGGGTATTGCCGTGGCACCTGGTTGCGAGTGCGGGGGAGATATGTCTACGGCATAGCCGATTCCCTCTCGTGGGCGAGATGCTGCGGCGGGGTGGGAACATTCGCTTGGCGGGAGTGCGATGGCGGGATGAGACGCCTGAGCTTTATCATCCGGCCATGTTCGAGAAATATCGGAAGCGCCTGCGAGAAAGGACTGGGCAAGGCGGAGGAGTCGACAGTACCGAGTTCCTGCGCATGTGTCGGGGGTTTCTGGCGACGAACCCAAGGGACAAGGTGTTTGCGCTGGTTGGGCTTTCCGAAGACGGTAGAGAAGACAAGAGGCTGATGGCGGACTACTCCAAGCCGACCGGGGAGGTGATGCTCGATGCTGCCAGATACTTTGTGGAGAAGGGGAAGCTTTGCGAGGTCCTCTGCGAGGCGGAGATCGGATGGGGTATGGACAATTCGACCTTGGGGGATGTCCGTCTGCCATCGTGGGTACCAAACTGGGCCACCTCACGACTCGAAGTTTCCAGATTGTCCGGCTATCCTTCAGATCAGGACTCAACAGAAAGGGGCTTCGAGTATCGGGCTTGCCACAAATCCAGGCGTGCTTCCGGCTCGGCAAATCCAGTGCTCATGCGCGAGGGTTCAAACCAATCCCTGAGAGTTCGGGTTGTACTCGCGGGTCAGACAATACGCCAGCTCGGTTCTGTTTACCGGCTCGAGACAGACGGGACCGGCCGCATGGCTGACGTGGAGGTGAGCGTCTCGGCATGGAAATGGCGATGCGAAGCCAAGGAGATCGCAAAGGCCAGCAGAGCGCGATATCCTGTCGCCGGCCATATCCAGACACGCGAAGAGGCCTTCTGGCGAACCATGGTTGCTGACCGCCTCGATGATGCCCATTACAAGAGACAAGACCGACCAGTCCCCCCAGAGTGCGACGAGATCTACCGTCTCCTGGATGCGAGAGATGAACTCTTGGCCACCGAAGGGCCGGACCCACGCGGCCAATACCACCTGTGGAGGGTGTTGGCCATATTCGACCGGGCTGGAGTTGACGTTATGTCAGCAGACTTTTCCTCACTCGGGCCTACGGGAAAGATGGCGGACATGGAATTCTTTGCCGAAGAGGCAGTCAAAACGACACGTGGTAGGAGGTTTTGCTTGACCAGTCAGGGCTTCATCGGGCTTGTACCGCCGTGTACGAACGTGGGCGATGTCTTGTGTGTAGTGCCCGGAGCCCAAGCCCCGTTTCTTCTGCGACCCACTGCCGAGACGAAACAGTTTTACTTGGTGGGCGAATGCTTTGTCCATGGTATGATGGACGGTGAAGCCCATCTCAGCGGAAAGGAAACGGATGTTCAAATTTTGTGATAGTGGTGGGGCTCATATGGGTGAACAACTATTGCCTAGGCGTTGATCCCGACGGGTCGCTAGCGGTGGTCTCGATGGCTTGATGGGTATGTGCAATATATTGTGTCGACATGAGTCGTCCCGGTCTGGCACTGAGATAGCGCATCGCTGGATATTTTCCTAGTGGTACAATCGCATAATTAAACGACATAAACTCCCAATTCCTGCTCAAACCTCCCGCCCCCCCCCGACAAAGAAAGAAACATACCTTCTTACTCAGACTGGAGCCCCCCTTCGTCATTTTCCGCAGCTTCGAGTTGTTCCAAGCGGTAGATATTGCGGAAGGAATGGAAAAGTTTCATCCGGTCATCCCTGCGTTCTTGACTCACAGTGGAGAAAAGAATTTTGTCTCCGGCGGGACAGGAGACTTCAGCACCAAGCTTATTCGACCGACTTGCAACAAACATCCGCAAAGTCTGTTCAAGTGACAAAGCAGGGTGGGATTCCTGCATCCGATTATGACTTACCCACCTCGGTGCACCTAACTAAGGTATCTAAATTTCGACTTCGCTAATTCCCTTCGCTCTTCACACAAACCCGCCACAGTTATCGACACAAGCAGGCCCGCGTATTTTTGCAGTACTTGCACATTAAGATGGCACCCAACGTCCCAGAGATTTCTAGCGCCCTCGCCGCGCGATACCTGCGTACCGCACCCTCGTGTACCGACGAAAGCGGCCATTTCCAGGTGTCCACTGTCCGATACCGCGTCTCCGCGCCGCCAGCCATACCACTGCCATTTTCCTGTAACCGTCATGACCATATGGAACTGATTGAGTCTCTGTTTCCGCGAGCAACACTCAATCGAGGGATTGAGAAGATTTTGGAACTGAATGGCATTGAGATACCGGAACCCGACTACGGGTATGAGCACGACGACATCATCGATAACGGCTGGGGCAACACTTACGAGCCTTTCTTGGCCTTCCGACACGTCCCGGGCGACGAGCGCAATGGCCAACCTACCATGTGCATCACCGCCGAGTGGGACGACGCTACGTCGCCAATTGTCAGCTTATATAAGCAATTGGAGCCATTCGCGGAAGTAGCTGGCTTGGCAATAGGGGACCCTGGAGGCCAGAGATTCTCTTCCACAGAACAACAACAATACACAACAATCACCACAATTGGCCATGAGTGCTAGATTCTGACACCAATCGCCTGGGAGCGG
>Ga0247758_1000199_pt1 | contig 50702 bp, 48 predicted proteins | sample UWRJL156409C4_FD_180950 | JGI IMG/M metagenome (GOLD analysis project Ga0247758, IMG submission 180950) | Plant litter microbial communities from Arlington Agricultural Research Station in Wisconsin, United States - UWRJ-L156-409C-4 | ecosystem: Environmental > Terrestrial > Plant litter >...
CTCTTTTCAATCATTGAGTTCATAGAAACATGGCGGCATCTTTAGAATCCCAAGAACCGCGCGTCATGTTTGCACGATTGTTTACGTCTTGTTTCCACGGACGGCCGGAGCGTGCCCCGCCCTCTTCATCCCGCAAGCCGCACCTTCCTCCGGAGTCATCTGGGACGGAAAGCAGCGACTCTGCCTTCCACTCCCGGTCTTCGCAGCGAAGCTTGCCTCGGCAGCTCCAAAATTTCACTTCGCAGAGCGAACTTCCAACAATACCACCACCCACTCTCAGCACAAAAGATCCAGACATGCCGCGCGCCCCGCGCAAGACAGTCAACAATGCTGCTGCCAAGTCGGCGGCCAAGCCGGTGACCAAACCAAAGGCTGCGAAGGCCCCCAAAGCCGCAAAATCCAAGTCGAAGTTGGTCCTTGCCAATATGCCCTCCGCTGCTGTTCTTGCCGTCTGGGATGAATTGCAATATTCGAGATGGGAGGCTGACCGGCAATCCACACAGGTACTTCGCAGGCAACGAGCCTGAAGATGACTTCAGCGGGTCCCAGCCCAAAAAGATCGAGGACAAACTCAACGAGATGTTCGAGAGCCTTTTGAGTCGTTCGTTCCCCCACTCTGCTTGAAGTTTCCCATGCTCACCGCATCACAGAACAAGATCTCGAAGCCGACTCCAAGAAAAACACTATGGGCGCTGAGTCGCTAGAGGGGTACTTCAACTTGCTGGGTCTCAGCCTGGAGAACTATGAGCTCTTTGTCGTGCTCGATATCGTACGCGCCGAAGGACTGGGACAGGTCACACGCAAGGGCTTCGTCGAGGGTTGGTTACAAGCATCACAAGACCGGGACCACCGCGCCCAGCCCGACATGGCCTCGCACAAGAAATACGCCCGCTACTGCGCCTCGCAGGCAACCAAGGATCCCGCCTACTTCAAGAAGTTGTATCAGCGTGCTTTCTTGGCGGGCAAGGAGCCCCAGCAAAAGGCCGTCGACAAGGAGTACGCCATTGTCTTTTGGGACATCCTCTTCAATCCTTTGGTTCACCCGTGGCGATCGAAGAATGTCAACTGGCTAGACGTTTGGAAACAATTCCTCAAGGAAAAGTGGACACGCAGCGTCAACAAGGATATGTGGAGCCAGACTTTGCTGTTTGCCGACAAGACGATGCAGGACGAGACGCTGAGCTTCTGGTCGGAGGATCAGGCATGGCCGGGCGTCATTGACGACTTTGTAGCCTGGTGTCGAGAGACGGGCGTCGCCCCAGCACCCAAGGGCCCTAATGATGGCATGGAGGTTGACGAGTGATGCGACACTCCATCGGGGAATGTCAGGCACGGATACCAGAGCGCTTTCGCCACATTGGAACGAAGGCGCTATCACGATTTGCGGTAGAGGACGGCCGGGAGATCACGATAGCCCCTCTCATGGGAGGTCAAGGCCATAGGGGGACAACTTGATGATAATGCATAGCTTCGCTGCTCAGAATGGGTGGGCGGTTAAATGAGGATACCGCAAGGCGAACTGAGCTTCGAGGCTTTCCACTAGCGAAGCATACAAACAATTTACTACACCACTGCACTTTTTCTGAACGTGACGGGTGACAACCGAGCTGGGAATTGTGACTCGTGCATCGGGATGTGATTTGAAGAACCGATTCCAAAGCGGTGATTTCCCAGAGCGGCAATCTCGCAACGGCGAGCAATGAGAAAATGCGCGCAAACTAAAGCGGTCCCTTCCACCACCTCCGTGAAACCCGCCGCAAGGAACGAACGCTCAGACGGCTGCCATTGCGTTCGCTCCCTTTGGCCTGCTATCAGCTGTCTGGGGTGGATGCATGCGCCTCATCCGATGAGGGACGAGGGGTGTCGATGAGGGAGGCCGTGCTACGTTACATGAGGTGTGCATGTAAGTCAGTTAGGCGCTGTTGGGGTTCAGTTTTGGAGTCGGATGCTGCGCAAGGAGGCATGTTTGCTGCGGAGGTGGACAACTGTCCCTCAACGTCAAACTGAAAGCTGCGGCACGTCCGCGGGTTTGGCATCAGATTGCCATGATCTTCCGTCTATAGGTAGCCCTCCCGTCGCAAGCAAGCCATTATCGTACAGCACATGGTATACATACAGCCAGCCCGGCCCCAATGTTGGTATCGCCAGTCGCTTGCTCGGGCGTCAGCGCCGCGATCCGCCCTTCACATAGCGCGCCTGCAGACGCCCTGCTCCCTCGTCTCAACAGCATTTATCTCTCCAATCCGTCCTCAGAGCAACTAATTACTCAAACGTCCTCCACGGAACGGCCCCAAACCTCGTCATAGTCTCGAGCTTCTGATCCCCGAGCTTCACCCCCGTCGCTCGGATGATGCGCGGATCGACCTTGAGCGTCTCCTTGACCTCTTGATGCGTCTTGATGCCGGCGTCGTACCGCATGATGAAGTAGTGCCCCTTGGTGTGCTGCACCTGATGGCGCGACACGGGCTTCGGCAGACGGAAGGTGCCCCAGTTCGCGACGTCGCGGATGACGCCGCCGTTTCGGAGGACGATTTGTCCGGCGGTAAGGACGATTCTGTGAGTTGGGAGGGGTTGTTAGGAGTCTGGGGGCGAGATGGGAGCGGAGCGGAGGGAGAGAGCGTACTCCCTGACCTCGGCGAGGTTGCCGTGGCGGGCCTGTGATGGGGAGTTAGTCAGTCGGTCAATTGCAATCGGGGACTCGCGCGAGCGGGGGGGGTGGGAGGAGACTGACGATTCCGATGATTTCGTACAACATTGTCGCAGCGCCGTTCAGTGGTGCCGTCGCCAGGTAGGGATGCGAGCGAGCTGGTCGTCGTCGGGTTGCGCCCGCGAGAGAGCAGGGTCGGCGTCGGTATTGCTGGGAATTTTGGGCCGCCCGAGGTTCCGCCGGGCCACCGCCTTGGATGGTGGTGCACGGTCAAGCTCCTCTGGCGATGCTAAAATTGCAGTGATTTTCCCTCGCAGTTTGAACCCCGCCTATTGGACGGATCTGGTGGGCAGCACCCGCGCCACGTCAAGCTCTTCCCGGACCCAGGTCCATGGTGCCGTTTCGTGCCTCACCAGCTCTCCAGTCACGACGTCAACGGCACTCAGGATGAGCAAACTCCAGAAAAGCCTTGCCTCCGAAGCTCCATCTCAATACGTGCCCTTTCGATTATAATCACATCTTCCACGAGGGAGCTTGCTGGGCGCAAACCCCTCCACCGGTGCCAAAATCGCCAGATAGCAGCTCTACCTCGCCTGTCAGAAGCATCACAGACCTGCACTGTAGACCACAAATTCAGAGAGATAAACCCAGACAAATAGCTCGATTACATCTGTAGTGCAAACAGAGAATGCCTCCTTGCATTCTGGCCTCCGTCTCACTTGCACAAACCGGGGCAGCCTCGCTGCCAGGCCACACACCACTCATTCGCATCAGCAACCTCACCACCAGAACAGCATGGCCTTGAAATGGAGTGATACGTTTCGAGATTGGAGCCACTGTCAGTCGTGGTGTTGGCGTGGTTTGCTGTAAGGATTCGTATTGGGAAGGCTACGAGGCAGAAAAATCACTTCAATTTTGGCGGCCGAGGAGGAGTCGCTCACAGGTCATAGGTGTTGACCCCTCGGCCGACGCTAAACTTGCAGTGATTGGCAAGCTCGGTTAGCCATTCCGCTGAGCCCAACACCTGGGAGGCAGAGCGGACGCTTTGAGTGCCAGCAGAGCTCTCCATGGAAGTCGAACCCCCTCCTTGAGGGCTAAAATTGCAGTGATTGACAATCTAGCCATTCGTTTGCCCCTGCCCGACCTAAATGAACAGACGCTTTGAACATCACTAACACCCCCCGCTTCGACGCCAAAAATGCAGTGATTTTTCGCTCCGGACTGGTGCGCAACCCGGGCAACATCAACATCAACAACTCCTCACCCGCCACAAAGTCTCACCCACAGACAACACATAAACATCGCATCCAAAACATCCCACCACCCGCATGGCACAGGGCGAACTACAGTCAACCCCCCTGTTTATGCAAGCTTTCCAGACCACCCAAGTGCTTGCATTTTGTGGATGTTTTGCAGAAAGGGGGGTGTTATGAGGCCCACTTTTCGTGGCTTGGTGAGAATTGGTCTTAGCCAGTGGCTGGAATTTTAGGGGGATTTAGTGGGCTACGACCTATTGAAATAACCCATTTGAGTCCATACTACGAAAAGAACTTTTACGTAAGTTTTCAGGCTTGCAGTTGCGGCTTGCAGACTTGCGTTTTATCATACTAGTCAATTCAGACTGCGAAGTGGATTGCGTTTCGTGGTAATTTGTATAAAAAGGGGGTTGTAAAAACAGGGGGCTTGACTGTAGAAGAAATTATCGCCATTCTTAGTCTCGGCACTGTAAGCTGGTACATCAAAAATAACTACAAGGCCGAAGAGAATATAAGGCACCGATGAAGAAAGGATTCCAATTCGCCTCTTTGCGCCGCTCCCGCTAGCTACCACCCCTCTGCACCTGCTCCCGAAAAGAAGCCTCCAAGCTCCAGTCAAGTCATCGCGAGAAGATCCATCTACCTGATCCACTGTCTCAAAACCTGCCTTCCAAATAACTCAAGGGAATGGATGTCGGACGAACTGGAGGCGCCCCCGCTATATAGGGAAGAAGGAAAAGCCATGTCTACAAAGAAATATATGGCTGAAGTCGGGTCTGCCTCGGCCAGACCAGTGACCAAGGGTGGGATAGCAATATCCGGTCGGAACGTGATCATACTCCAGGGCCCCCCTTCGCGAGGCCATACTAATCCTCGCCCTCGGATGAGTAACTGGGAAGAACCTCCGAGCTCATGTCATCCCACGCCGCATCGACATATTGGCTACACAACTCGGTCAGCACACATCCTACTCATCAACATCATAAGAATGACGACTTGACTTACTAGCTCGTCTTGATCAACTTGATGCCCTTCGACTCCATGAAAGCCAGGAATCGGCGCTTCGTCCTGTCCCGCTTGAACTGCGCCAGCAGATCACCACGGAAGATGACACCCTTAATCGGCTTCGTTCCAATGATGATGTTCAGGCTATCTGGGGAGTAGGTGATCTCCGTAAGCTCTCTGAGACGCAGATGGAAGTCGATTGGGTCCTTGTAGACGCCCCACTTTACATTGACACGTCGACCGTGAGCCGGGAGCACATCCTCCAGCACCTGGTGCTCGAACATGCTCTCCTCGCTGCCGGGGTCTGAGTTGTCGATGTAATGCCAATACTGCGTGATCTTGATGTTTGTCGAGTGATCGCGGTGCTTGATCTGGTAGATACGCCAATCCACCTGCATGACATGGTCGCGGCTGAACGAATCCGACGTGGTGTAGCCATCGCACTCCAAGTCCTGGCGTGAGGGCGGGAGCAAAGGAACCAGCCGCGGTTTCTTCATGCCCCTGCTTGGTGGGGGCTGTGGGTCGGCCGCTGATGACGATGCCGCGTGCTGTTCGGACGACGCGCCCCGCGACTTACGGTGGGACGAGCGGGGGCGGAACACTGGCGGTGGCGATGGCGGTGGCGGTGGCGGAGGTAACGGTTCTTCCTCCTCAGGCTTCGTAATGGGCTTCTTTGGCGATCCCTTAGTCGGTGTTCCTTTGGGCGTGAGATGAGGCTCCTTTCTCTTCTGTGCTCGGGACGACCTCTTGGAACTCTCGCCAGCCCCGAGCCGGAAGCCTGATGGCCTACCTATATTGCCAAAGCCGCTCTTGGTCCGCAGTGCTATCACCTTCGGGTCATGGTAGAGATCGTGGACCGTCTTGGCGAGGTTGAACTCGTCCCCGGTCTCAAGGCAGACCTCATGCAGCCTCTGGCGCAACCATTGTGAGGGCGTCATGTCAATGTTGAACTTTGCCAGTTCCTCCAAAATCTGCACCATTCGGTACAGCGTGTCGTAGTTCGCAAGCTGTCTGTTGACGTATTGCTTGCCAACGATCTGGTAAGGATGCAACTCGCCCTCGACAAGAAATTTCAGAATCGAGTTCCCCCTGTTGACCTGCCGATTGGCGAGGAATTTACTGGATTGGGACGAGTTCACGGCCATATGGTGCTCGTACTTTTCCTTCCATTTTTGCAGCTGGGGGGTCACCACATCCTCGAGGTTCTGCCACTCTTGCTCCCAGTATGGGTGGCTGGGGCTGATCTTTGCAAGGGGTACTCCACGCATGCAAGGGGGTTCCGTGAAAACAACGCCATCATCGCGCAGCGCCAGTGTCGCCTTAGTGATCTCCGGTAGGTTTTCTTCCTCATTGATCCCGAAAACAATCGGTGATGGACTTCCAGATATGGGAGTGCCGACCGCTGGCGTCTCAGGATTCGGCTGAGGTACCTTTTTCGACCCCGGGAGTGACTTCCGGGCCATCATCCTAGCCCGAGGAGGCTCCTTGTTGTCCCCAAGCTTAGACTCATCGGTATCCGCGTCGTCATTTTCGCCCTTCGGCTTGGGTGTCGAGTTGACTGCCGTGAAACTTGTGCTTTGAGGAGTGGGTCTATCAGAAGTATCGTCCGTGGCCTTCTCGTCAGACGACTTGTTCCGGAGGCTGCAGCTCTGCTTGTTCCACTCGCAGTTACCGCATCTCGGAAGATGTTCGGTACTGATGGATACACATTCCTGGAATGGGCCCGTTGCCCTCACGCACTTCTGGCACGGCTCAGCCTGCTCTTCGCCGGTGGCTTGTATCTCACAGCTCAACCACCGAGCGCCCTTAGCATCAGTCGGTTGGTAGATGGAATCCACAATGTCAGCCGTAAACGTCTTGCCAGGACGAAGTCGGATCGGGCGTCGGATAGGCAGACTGATGACCTCGCTTGCCCAGTGGCTAGTGAGCTCGATGCGCCGGAGGCGGTCCACTTTCTCTCCCGAACCATCCAGGACGTCAATCCCATCCTGCGAATTCCCAGAGGGTGTGGCGGCGCTACTCGGAGCACCCCGCACCTCTTGCGGGCCCGAAAGGTCCTCCACCTCAAGCTCTGGCTCAAACTGAAGCGACGGCTCGGATAACGGAGTAGAAAGCTCCGAACTCATCTCAGAGGAAAGGGGACGGATTTCGCGGTCCACAAGTGTCTCTCCAGGCTCGCCGATGACGTCTAGGCCATTAGACTCGTCGGCAGGTTGAACCGGAGGTGCATCTACCATAGACTCATCGGCATGTTGAACCGGAGGTGCATCTGCCATAGGCTCATCATGGCTTGCTGGTTCCTCATGGCTTGCAGGTTCATCGCGGGTTGGTGGTTCCTCATGGCTTGCGGGTTCATCGTGGGGTGGTGGTTGATCTTTAGCTGCGGGCGTGTCGTGGATTACGGGTTCATCGTTAGCTGCGGGCCCACCGTTGGTTGCGGGCTCATCATGGTTCGCAGGGGGCTCATCGAGGCTCGGTGGTTGTTCGATGGTGCGTTCATCATGGAGTGGCGGCTGATCGCGGCATGGAGACTGGGCCCGGACTGGGACGGGAGACTCTACCTTATCGCTCGTCTGGGGGCCTGGGGCGGGGACCTCGGTGGGGGCTGGCGTCTCTACGTCGCCGCTCTTTTGTAGAGGCTTGGTGGGCATCAAGCGGACCTGAGAAAACCACTCGTGCTTCTTAGCGTCTTCCTTGGCGCGAGACTTGGCACGGGCTTTGCGCTGGGATTCCAGGGCGTGAGCCAGCTCCTGTCGACGAGCCTCGATCTCCGAGACCTCCTCATCCTTCTGGGTGATCTCGCGGTGGACAGACTCAAGCTGCTTGCGCAACGCCTCAAATTTCTTGCGCAATGGGGCCTCATCCTCCAACAGCCTCGTGCGCTTTCGGAACGAATCCAGCTGCTGGGAGCTTAACTCTTCCTCCTGCTTGAGAAAAGGGCCATCTTCCGTCAAATCCTGGTCGTCTCTGTAGGCGCTTATCGACGCCCAGTACCTGGCCTCGATCTCGTCCCATAGCGCTAGATCCGGCTCGGTGTCTTCCTGGGGGCTGTCGGCTGCGGCGTCGGCCTGCATCATGGTCATCGCTGCTGGCAGACGTGCGCGCGGCTTTGCGGCTAGCCTGGGGAACAATGCGCGTCGCAAAACTCGAAGACGGACCGAAAGCACTCAGTTTCCGATATCGAGTCTTTGTCTTCTGAGTGAACAATGCAAAGCGTTTGTCCGAGGAAAGGATTGTCAAGCTTCCGTCCAGGTGAGGGTAAAGTGAAGCCTCTGCCTGAATGAGAAAGAAGATAATTCGTCGAATGAAGAAATGCGAGGTTACTGTTTGAGTAAAGAAATGTTAAACTTCCACCCAAATGATGGAAACTCTCAGTCCGCTGCGCGATCCTGAGGATCAAATCGGCAGCTGCGATAACGCGGCGCGCCTTCGCCCTCCCAGTCTCACTGCGACCTGACTCTCCCGTAAGCCCAGCGCATCTGCCAATTATCGCAATGTTAGCGACGTGGGTCAAAGCTGAGGGGCCGACAGACTTGTCGGGTTGCGGGTGATGTGGTGATGCGAATGTGCAAACGGACTGGGCAAAAGTGCGGCAAGAACGAGGTGGGTACCAAGGCAGTGTGACGATTCGGGAAATGCAAAATGAGCCAAGGCGCGAGAGTGCAGCGCAAACAACCTGCTGGTTGGGATGACAAGCCTGAGGATGCAAGGAAATGAGCGCGATAAAAAGAGAACGTCCACGGCGACGAGAGCAATGACGAGGCGAAAGAGATAACAGTTATGCGATTTTTGAGGACCAGGATAGCAAAAACAACAGACATTGTCGATGCAAGTGGCCGAGATCACCAAATAGAACAGACAACTGATCACTCACCTCAGCCCCGGGCCGGCAAAGCAACAGCACCAGTCCAACGGGCGTTCGCCAACAGTAGGACGGAAGGAATCGATGTGTCCAGATAGCCGCAGGCAGAGTCCGAGTCAGCTTTGCATAAATCCTGCAGTGGAGGCAGACTCGGCGCAGGCGTGCTTGCAAAGTGGTGAAATAGCCTCAAAGTCGCTGGTGATGGATCAGAAATGGAAAATGTCAAGTGACGTGGTGTTCTGGCGACAGGACCACTTTTTGCACCCAGCGCGACGGTGATGCGCAGATTGGGGAGTCCAAAAATGGCGGACAAATGGGTCTGGGTCGACGGGAACCAGCTGAAGGAAAATCAAGCGAGCGACGCATGGGCCTATCATGCAGGGGATTCCACACCTCATCCGGAGTTTAGCCTTCCCATTGGGCACCCTGAGGGCGACGACCACCTCGTTGCGCCGAATCACTTCTAAATTGCACGCAGTTCATAGCTGGCCCATGGACAGTTAGATGGTAAAGGAAAAGATAGGTCGAATCTACAGAATACCATGATCAAAATGAACAAGGTGTGACAGGACTTCCATCAGATGTGCCCATTATCAGTTGGCAAACAGTCCAACACCATCCCTGGAGGCAGCTCAGCAATGTGGACGATGTGTCTATTTAACATAATTAATAGTGGCTACGCGCGGCTATGTCCATAAAAATACCCCCAAAACCGGTATTACCAAAAAAGAATCGAGCCATCCCAGGTCGCTCAGGCGCAAGCCATATCAACAACACCCTCTCCGCTTCCGCGTATGGACGTTTCCACGTGAAATCCTATGAACAAAAGAATCCTCTTGTCTCGCTGAACGCCCATGCTAACGCCGATAAGAAAAAAAGCCAATTCGCTGATGCTGATGAAAGACGTGGTCATTCAGTGCATTGCGTCAACATGATGCCTCGGAAGGGCAATTCCACGCTTGAACCACCCCAGTTTTCCCCTCGGACCATGCCAGGTCGCCGTGACCATGGTGCGGCGTTACTCAGGCAAGTACTAGTATCGAGAGCCGCGATTTGGGCTTGGCGAAAAGGAATGGTCGTAGGCGGTAGACTGGCCGTAGGGGTCGTCGTTGTACACGGTGGTCCTCCGGTCCTCCTCGGGCAGCAGCTCCTTGACCTCCCAGTTGTTCATCCTCTGGCCGACCGAGAACTCCAGATCTTCCTTAGTGATCGAGTCCCAGTACTTGTAGACCATCATGACGGCAAGGAGGTTGCACGTGGTGGCGAAAAAGAGCCCGTCCATCCAGTGGCTGGTGGCGTTGCAGATGGGTGTGCTGAAGGCGTACAGGATGACCTGGCCAGCGACGAGGAAGAAGGATCCGAATGCAATATCGCCGAGCGGCCAGCGGTCCTGCAGCGTGCGGGTGACAAGTAGTGTTTGTAGTGTCACATACACGAAGAGTTGCACCGCGTTTAGCAGGTAAAGCACCACAAAGAGTCCCACGGTATTCGTCGGGCCTAAACCGGCCCACGACTTGAAGGTGGCCAAAGATACGAGGAAAGAAATCAGAAAGGCGGCGAAAGAACAAAGTCGCATCATCCACAGAGAGAGGGGCGTGCCGTCTTCGTACAGCTGAAAGCCCACGAAGCCGTTGATCATGAGACTGGTGATCAGAGCCGAGGATACGCCGTTTTGAATCGCCGCAAAGTATGGGTATGGTTCGGAGCGCGGCGGGACGACGCCCGCATCCATAATAAGAGAGAGAAACGTGAGGATCATGTAGAGATAGAAGAAGGTCGTGATCTCTTTCCGGCCTGTTTCGCGACACGCGTTAGTCAAGTCCCGTCTTGTCCCACCACCGCCCATGGCTCAAAGCTCACGTACCAACAGCTGTAAATTTCCCCCGCACGTGTAGCACCATTGTCACGGTCATGACCAGGGCGATGATGTGCATGGCGGCAGCGGCGCCCTGGAATATAATGGTGTTGGCGAGCTCAATGTTGCGAGCGTAGCAGTCCGGGTCGATCCCCGCCACGCCCTGCGAGATCGATGTTATCGGACCTATGGATGCGCATAATGGCAGCGGTGCCATACGGCATATGTCGGTGAAGTCGCCGAACGTCATGGTGGAAAGAGGGAGGCCCAGTCAGGCCTTTTCCGAAGTACGACTGAGGTCTCCAATGCGGTTGGAGCAAAAGCGCGACGATGGTAACAAGTTCGACACGAAGATAGAAACGGCGAGGAGGGACGAAATATCCGAGCGACCGGTGTTTGGTTTCGGTACGTAGTCGTCGAAAGTGGTTGAGCGTTGGTCGTCAGCGGTCGTCAGCGGTCGTCAGCGGGCCTGATACGAGGTGGAATGCGCCGAGGACAAGATGTCTCGTATCGACAGCGACCGACCCGAGGCAGCGACCGCAGCGAGAATCGCGCGCTCCAAGGCTCTGGCGGAGGGGGGCCAGATAAGAACGGACTGAGCGAGTGCGAAAGAAAATGTGGAGGGCAGAAACGAGAGTGGGATACAATTGTCAACGAATGTACGGACCAGGTCGGTGTCCAACTGGCTACTGGTTCTGTGGCTTGCGTGAGGAGGCTCAGGGAAGATCCTGAGTTGGCCGGCCGGTTGCCGTGGAAAAGCAGGAAGTGGGGCACGCCGGGCACCAGCAATTCCTGGCTTCGCATCAAAACTGTCTCGCCTAATTAGCCTGATCGGGCATTGACAATTTCCATTGGCTCGGCAGGCCCCGCTCTAGCTGCAAGCCCCTTTGCAGGTTTTGGTCTAGCGCCCAAGCCACTGACGGAACGGAACTGGAACAACAAACCAGACTGCCGACGACAATTCGAGACTCGCTCTGGCAAGTCGGTTGTCAAAGCTGAGAAGTTCATTCTGCCCTCCGATCTGCTCGGCCTCGTCGCTGTTGATGGGCGCTCCTCTGAAGCAGCTGCAATGAGGTATCTAGGTGGGGATCCAGCTCCGACAGCCTGGTCTGCGCCCCGCTGCCACATGGACGCCGCTTGGGTCTGAGCTGGCATCTTAAAATGGAACAAGGCCCTTTATGCGAACCCTTCGCGAATTGTGTTCGCTTCTTCTCAACATCCCTCTTTTCTCATCCTCCCGCGCGCCCCTACAAACGAAACGCTGTTATTTAGCTCAGATCCCATCGCACAAAGCGGAGTTTCTGTCATGGGACAGACTGACATGAAAGCAGGTCAAAGTGCTCGGCAAATCGTGCGATGGTCCGGGCGATGCGAACGGGGCAACCACCGAGACGGCTGGCGATGTCCCAAACCAGCTCAGGCGGCAGTTTCGTGAAGCCAGTGTCCTTGACGCCCTCCAGCGCGGCTTCGGTCACCACCTGGTCATGAAGTCGTGGTGGCGGAACGTTCCAAGTCGAGCAGATGCGACAGACTGGTCGCCCAGTCAGCGCATCAGGCGGTCAAGGCAGCATGGAGCAGACCAGTCGAGAGGTAAGGGGCTGAATTGAGTACCGCAAGACGTTGGGACGCCGATGAGCCAGCCGGTTGGGAGCCCCACCTAACCGAGGCCCCAGTGCACTTACCGCCCCCTTTGCTCCGAACACAATTGTGCATTCTTCGCCCATGATGGGGAATGCTGACGAAGGGGTGTTTCGCCTTCTCCAATATGGCTAAAGATACCAAGGTATCCGCCCGTCACAAGCACTAAAGAAATACCGTGTACTTCGTACAGACGAATCAAGATCGGGTTAATCAAAAGAAGTATATACATGCGAGAACAGATACAGGTCAACAAAGTGATGGGTTTCTGGTGTGAGCCTGGCAACCTGGAAGCTGTAGGCCAGCACGTAAACACCCATTCGCAAGTCAGCGACTCGGAGAACACGGTGACACGACCGACAGCCTTGGATGGACGACGCAGAGCTGAAGATACCGGCGTAGCCTAAGTTTCAAAATTCGCGAGCGCTGTCAAGCGGTTCGACTAGGCACCATTCCCATGCTATAGGGCTCATTGAATCCATCTTCTGGATGGCTCCGTCACACCATAACATCGCAATGGCGTCGTCCATCAGTCACGGAACAACCACTTGTCTGGCCGCATCTTCTCAGTTTTTGTATCAGCCCCGAGGAAACGAAGTGCCCGTCTCACTATCATTGTATGGCCCCGCAGGTAATTAGGCCAGCCGAGAGCTTCTTCAGCTAGATTTCAACATTACCTCCTTTGACTTTGCGTTCACCAGCGGCACACCAAACCTTGTTCGCCTGGCACCGGGTATTTATTACGTCGCCCAATCCTCCGCTCCATGTTCTCCGCCACCAACAGTCCTACACATACCACTTGTATCTCGTTCGACTTCTAGGGTACTAGGCAGGTGTAAAGATGCCGGACATCTTACCACCCGATGTCGTCCTAACACATCACGTTAATTTTGCTTTCTCCCCAACACCCTTGCCGCCCCAAGACATCTTATCAGAGGATGGCAACCCGTGGATGCTTCTCGTTAGACTCAACTGTGTTCAAGACTTGGCCGGTCTCATGGAAAGGGGACTCTTTTGGACGACACAGAATATATCATCGCCCAGCGGACAACTATTCCCGTGGAAAGAAATATTTCCGGGATATGAGCGCGTCCCCCAGTTGCCAGGACCGCTCGATCTCGTTCGATGCTGGGAAATTCAAGAATTCCCCGACAGACCCATCGCCGAGCCCCGCTGGACTGGAAGCCTCGTCCTCTATGCGTGGTCGCTTCAGACACTGACTGAGTTTCAGCTTAGCGAGTTAACAAGAGAGCGTATTTTCCGCGCATGGGTTGTGAACTCCGTCAGTGGGTGGGTCTTTGAACTTGCCCCAAAAGAATCTGGCGAAGAAGATATACACCAGATATCGGATAGGGATCCATCCGATCTGTGGTGGCTTTGGCCAATGGAATCTCTGGCTCCAGGAGGGAGCTGCGGTGCCGCTCAGCCAAGAACTCATATCAAAAGTGGGCGTGTTGAGGAGGAGGAGCAGCCCGCTGGCAAGGGCTATGCATCGCAGCCAGACGCTTTACGGTCAAGGGCAGGTGGTTCTCAGGTGGTAGATCGGGCGCTTGTAGTGCTGATGTACTCGGCGAGCATAGCCATAGTGTCCTTGAGTGTGGTTGCGGTGATTCTGGCTTGGCGGTGGGATGGGAGAATCGGGAGCCAGAGTAGCATTGCGGATTACTGGTGAGGGAACACACCTGTCGCAGATTACGGATGGCGGCGGTTGTTGTTCCAGACGTCTTGCAAAGCCTGAGAGTGTTGATGCTCAGTCGTCCTCGGACCGGATCAACGCATCACAAACCTACACCGAGAGTACAAGAGCTCATCTAGTCTCGTATTTAGTTATTATCAATTGCTATGTAAAAACGAAAAACCGACGAATGGACAACCAACAAAAACAAAGGACCGCTACACACCACCCCAAAATCACCTCCCTGCTAATAACAATCTCCCGGTAGTAGCATTATATCTAGAGAATGTCTCTTTGCACTATAGCCTCCGTCTCACCTACACCATAACCCCACACATAACACCAACTGCACCTAAGGCCTAGAATTTAATGTCATAGGCCTGATCGCATTCTTACAAGGCCTGATCGCATTCTCAAGAGGCATATTCTAATACAGCCAAGGGCCTCCTACGACACAATTAAGGTCTCTCATAATACGAGTAGAGCCTGTTTAATAGCTATTTATGCCTTGCTAGCCTAACCACAGGGATACTTTAAGTAGTGAGACGGAGGCCATAGTGCCGATCAGGTGCGAGTACACTACGTATATAACACAAATCCAAAACGACAAAGCCAGACTTGTTATTTCGGCACACCTTTTAGTAGGCTCACGCAGTTGGGGTTTGTGTTCTATGCCTATGTACATATTCTTCCAATTCCGTTCACTTGATCGTGGTCGTTGCTCTGCCAATGCCGCTTTGCGAATTTCCTTCGATCTTGAACGTTCTTCGTTTACAAGCCATGTGATAGTTACTCGTTCCGTTCTGATCGCTGCATGTCAAAGAAAATCCTCACTGCTCTTCTTCCTTCTTCTTCGGCTCCGTTCGCGTTCGTTCACTCCAATCCAACTTACATCGTCCTGGATTCTTTGGATCCGGGAAGAATCCGTATTCCGCCCATTCGTTGTCGTCCTTGAGCCGGTAGATTCGAGAAGTCGTTCCTCTGAGTGGGCCATGACGATAGGTGATGTATATCGTGCTGAAGTCATCACACTCCCACTGTTCTCTGGGAGGAAGGAATCCAGTTAAATGCGAAAATCGAGTGGAACTTCGGCCTCCTCTTCTTCTTCCCAACCCCCAACTTCATGACTTTGCCTTTGCAGACCAACCGAAGCAAAGTATACATGAATAACCAGCATCTAGAACCTCCAAGCTACACCCATCCCATCCCAGCCACCACAGCCACCCGCCCGACGCCCATCCGAAACATGTCGTCGGCACCAGTTAAGGGCACGCCCTCCCACCCCAAGCACCCGATAGCGGGATCTCAGTCTGCCTGTTGGGGTACTATCCATGTCACGATTTATTTCGAGAAAAGTCAGTCCCATTATACACGCCACGCTACTCACCCCTTACTCTAGGGGATGGAAGACAAGAAGGCAAAAATGCAAAAAAGAAGGTTGTCACAACGACAACGGGAATTGAGCCCGACGTGGGGGTCGAACCCACAACCTTGAGATTTCAGAGATCTCTCTCATAAGAGTCTCACGCTCTACCGATTGAGCTAGCCGGGCGGATATGCCCTGTTGTTCAGGTGGAGCTGCGGTAGGCTGACTCAAGGATGGTGGGCAGAGTTTTGTCTGACTCAAAGCCGGCAGGGATCTGGGCAGTTTTGAGTTGCTGATAGTTTGTTGTGTTGAGCTCAAACATGATCATCTGGTCCACTACATGCATGGTGATAAAGGTTAAATTCTGGATGACAGAGTTCTGGATTATCCCTGTATTGGCATTGACGAGGGTGCTCCACTCACTAGACATCCCGTTTTCATGAAGGTGATCATGCTACCCTAACTGGTCACCGTCGTGTCAAACTGCCCATTTCTGCGTGTGTGTGCCTGCATTATGAGTTGATGCCCTACTTGCGTTATGAAAGGCCTTGTTTTCATCATACTGGGCTGTTAAAAATGTAGAAAGGCTGTCGTGACGGAAGGACTGCATCATCAACATTGGGGGTACGGTGCAAATAGACTTTGTCGGATACACACCATCCTTGATCAGACCACCTGCGGAACTTCGGGATTCTTCAGGGAAAGTCCGCGGGGCTCGACACGTCGTCAAGTGACTACGCATCGCGACTGAATCAAGGGTGGGTGGTAGCCGGATAAATACGCGTCCCATCCTCCTCTGACGTTCGACGCGGCCCGCAAAGACCCAGCGAGTCGGGACGATGCGTCGGGGATATAGTGTCTCGTACATGAACAGACGATTAACTAGGCAAAATGAAAGCGACAAGATGGAGAGTCCGTGGGCAGTCCCATAGGCTGGGTTCGGCCGCGTCAGCAAACTCGCTTCCACTATGAGTGGTTCCGACGACGTGGTTATACACCCGTCAAGCATAAAACGCCAAAGTGTGGTGGGACTTACTTTGCCTTCGTCCAGACTGAGGTAATTGCGGCATTTGCCACGGCGTCTGGTTTGGGCAAGGGGACGGCCAAGGGGCTTGCGGCGGTACATCAGCACGAAGTTCGTGTTGGTCCCACGTTGGCTGTGCCACGCCGATGTAGCGATGCAGCTTCGGCTCCCAGCTTCCAGCGTTCAGCATCCAGTGTCCACCATTCTGTGTTGACGGGAGAGTCCACATTGCACGCAGAGCATGAGCCGCTGAGTCAGTTTTGGCCATGACAAGGCATCGGCTGATTGTCCGCGCGCTTCGACCGCGCGCGAGGCCGAGAGTGCCGGAGCGCAGCGGACCGGCTTCGATCTGCGACGGATGATCGCCAAGGTACCGGAAAGGGCGGCCGTTGGGGGAGCAGGGGGAAGCGAACTCAGTTAGCTCCTCAGTAGGCTGGGTGCCCCTGGAGCCCTCCACTCAGCGGCCTGCCCCGCGCCCCCCGGTCTATCTCCGTAGCCGGCAATTTGTGTATAAATCGACTTTTCCAGAATCCTGGCTTGTGGCGACCTGCATTGAGCCAGCGCGGCGTTGCAACTGGCAAACTGGGAAAACCGCCAGACTCGAGAGCACCGCGCGTATTAGATTCGCGGTTTGTGGCACGTTGTCTCGAGGTTGTGTGAATCAGCGACCTCAATCCCAGGTTCATCTCGCCGTGCAGGAGCAGGAGTCCAGACCCCGCCATGACGTAGAATATCGGTGGCGCTCGCTTGTCACTGCTGCCGAGATTGCCGAGTTCGATTCAACGATGGCATGAGCTTCAGACACCACGCGGCAATCGGCCGCGGCGAAAGAGGGCACCATAGGATAGTACACAGTAAGGTAGAGCTCAGGCCGCGGACCAACAAAAACGGTAAAAAAGTAAGGCGGGTTGAAACGCTACGGAGATCAGGACTTCGCTCGGTGTTTGGCCTCTGCGTACTTCGTACACAGTAGGTACTGTACCAACTAAGCGCTCTGCCGAATCAGTCATCGCGTCGCTCACACGAACGCGGGATGTGCTGTGCGTGCATTTTGTTGCGAACCTCGAGGATGCCCTATCGCCGTTTGCGACGCCCGTTGTCGACTTCTCTGCCCTGATTTAAAGTGCGGTGGCTTCCATGGTTGGTGGTAGGGTGGAGGCCACAAGCGTCATTGCGCAGCAGCGCCTCAAAGCGAGAATATTGAGGGGATATGGAAGGTAGCTTCTATTTTTCTCCACAGACGGCCTGAACCTCGGTTTCTAGCAATGGCATGAGGATTCTGCGCGATGAAGCAAGAGATAGTAAGACGACTGTGCGACAGCGGGATCGCAGAGGATCATGTAATCGGTGTAGGATCAAGTAAAACACCTCAGTATCTACTTTGTGCCACTAGGGATTTTGCGACGGAAGTTCAGTGATCAGGGCAGGGCCATGGACGCTTCTGTTACCCCACCTCATGGGTCTTGGCTGCCCTGGCACGCTTGGCACACCCCGGCCCCTCCTGATTGCGCACAGGGATCAAGGGCGTCCCGAATACATCATACCGCGACGGATGCCGATCATGGAGATTTCTAGGTCCAACCTCGCCGCCGACTCAGGCTTTTCCTCTTTACGCAATATTGCGCATTATGCTGAGCAGAATTGTCGCGCCATAGCGGTCGCACGACACAACACAACGCGAACACAGCCGGACACAGCTGGACGCACGAAACGACACGACACAACACACAACGTGCCGCGCTGCGCTGCACCACCCACCGCCCGCGCACCGCTTTTGCACTTCTTGGCCTTTGGTCTTCCAATTGCCAGCCTCTGCGCCCGCGCCCCCCGCAAGGTTGCCAAGCTCCAAAAGCACCGTCCCAAGTTCCGTCCTCGATCAGCCAGTTCCTGCCACCGCCCGCTGCGGCGTCCCGTGGCGTGTGTGCTCGACCCTGTGACCATTGTGACCATTTGAGACAGTCTCGACCCAAGCAACCGCGGGCCCGCCGGTTGGTCCCTTCCTTCCTTCGCCGCACGCGTGCACCCACCAACGGGAAACAGGCAACAGGCCGCCCTGGAGATCCCCCCGCCGCTCGAGCGACCTGACAGGACCCACGCACACTCAGCGACCTGGCCTGACGCTTGTCCCTCCAACCCGCTGCCCACACCGACTACCTGCTGTCGCCCCGGCCGACAGGGCACGCGGCACTGGTCGGCTTCCAGGTTCTAGTGCAGGTTGTCAGCCCTCACGTATCTGCGCATTGTCAGGTCGTCCTGAAATACCGGTCGACGGGCCGCGAGAGAGATTCTCGAACTGCTTGCCTTTGGAAAGGGAATCGCAAATTGGACACTGCCCTCGGAGCTGCTTGTGCAACCCGACTCCCCGGCAGACCATCGTTGGATACACACACCTGGACCACGTATATCACACAAACGGATAATAATAAAGGTGCTATGATTCAGGTGCAGCAGGTACGTGCTTCTTTCCCGCGCTGTATTATCCCTTGGCTGGTCCTTCGTCCGTCCGTCCCTCCTTCTTCCCCTTGTTGCTGTTTCTCCTGCCCGAGACCTCGAGCTCAGCCCAACCACATCCATACCCGCATACCCACCTGCCCTCCTCTACCGCGAAGTCGAGGCTCCATGTCGAGGTGCTGTTTGCCTGCTTGCCAACCCCCGCCGAAGCCGCACCCGTCACCGCCCTGCCCCCGACTCGAACCCAGGTAACGGCCATCCGAAGGCACGCAGCGGGGCAGGCGACACCTGACAGCTGCGACCGGGAGGCGCGCTCCTCCGCCATGCCTGCCCGCCATGGCACATCGAGACTATCGACATGGCCATGCCGCTCCACCGGGCAGGCGCCCGCACTCATGGGTCCCCTCAACAACGCCCTTCGGCGCGCTGGACCTTCTTTCCCGCCAGCAGAACCTCGTCTCCGGCCACACGCTGCAGCCCCTCTCCGCCTTTAGCATTGCGACGGCGGGCATGTTTGATGCCGGCGATGCCATTCCCTTTATGCCAGGCTGCTGTGTGTTTCCCGCCCTTGTTAATGTTTATGTTCTCCTTCCGTCTTATCCCCGATGCGGCCAGTAGCTTCTTTCTTTGGTTGCTGCGCCGGCTAGCTGCGAGACCGCCGCCCAGATGCCACTCTTGCTTCGTCCGATCATGTTCCAGTCTAACCGGCGCGCGATGCAACCTCTAGGTTCCGAACACGACCGCCTGCGCCCACAACCATACTACGAGTCCATCCACGGTTCGGTCTACTACACGCCGAGAACGCCTATCGAGCAACACGCTGGCTCTCCCGACTCACCGTCCTTCCCAGCGCCGTTAATCCAACCACGCCAACGGCGACCCCACTCCATCCACATCGTCTCGTACCCCGCTGGCTTCGTACCGCACGATCTGCGTCCCAGCCCACGGTTACCAAGGGTGAAACCCGAAGAGAGGAAGAACGAGGAAGAGAGTAAAAAGGAGAACAAGAAAGAGAACAGGAAAGGGAAAAAGGAGAGCAAAGACGAGAAGCGACAGAGAAAGGCCGAGGAGAAGGCTAAGCGCGAGAAGGGCGAAAAGAGGAGGTCTATTCGAACGCTCCCGCAAGGCAGCGAACGAGTTAGCAGAGTGCTTGGAAAGATATTGGCCGTCTTCTCGATCACGCCCAAAGTATCGGCGCCAATTCCCGTTGCGCCCGCACCGAAAGCACGACCCCGGCCCCGGCCCTCGAGCTTTGCTGGATTTGCTCGCCGACTGTCGCGCATTGAGCCGACCGAGCCGACCGTTATTGAAGAGCCGAGCGTTCCGCCACTCACTCAGCCGGTTGCCCCGCTGGTCATTCCACCACTCGAGCGCCACCCCGAAGAACGTATCGAGCAGCTACCAGAGCAACCTGCCGAGCAAGCTGCTGAACAGCAGACTACACAGCAAAGTGAACATCACCCCGAACAGCAATCTGAGCAGCAATCCAACATGGCTACCGCTGCTGCCCCGCGTCCCCTGGTCGCCAGGTCCAGCAGTTCTGCCAACAGAAACAGCATGGTATCCTTAAGGTCGGCCAAAAACATGGTGAGCTCGTCGGTGACCGAAGTGCCCAAGCCTGTCGCCTCAGGAAGCGGCTTGTCATGCTCGATTCTTTTGGCCGAGCCAAACGTTTTCCTCTCTGGCTTCGACCATGACCACCACTCACGACAGGGTGGTGGTCCTACCCCCAGCGCCCTCTTGCGCGGAAAGCTCCAGCTGAATGTGTCAAAGAATGTCAAGATCAAGTCTGTGACACTCAAGTTGGTCGGCAAGGCAAGGACCGAGTGGCCCGAGGGCATCCCACCCTTGAAGGTCGACATGCACGAGGAACAGACGCTGCGCACACAGTCCCTCGTGTTCTTCCACGCCGTCCAGGAAATGATGTGGGAGACAGAGTATGGGAACCAATGTACTTTTACACTGAAGAAGCTTCCCCTACAACACAGCAGTCTTCGACATTCGCTCTACTCCAACAACTCCAACACTTCACTTCACCTCCAACCCAAGAACCGGCACTCGACAAGCCTCACAGCGAAGGAGCTCAAGCGGCTTTCTCTCCAATCCGTCAACTCTCGAAGCTTTGGCAAGGGTGATTCCCCCCTAGCAAACCAAGTTCAGGCCAAGGGGTACAAGGTGTTCATGCCCGGCACATACGAGTACGCCTTTGAGCTCCCCATCGACCACTCCCAGCTCGAGACCACGAAGCTGCAGTACGGCTCGGTGAAATGGGAACTGGAAACGACGGTAGAGCGCGCCGGCGCATTCAAGCCTAACCTCCACGGGACGAAGGAGGTGTCGATCGTTCGTCTACCCGACCAAATGTCTCTTGAGATGACGGAACCGATCTCTATCAGCCGTCAGTGGGAAGATCAACTTTACTACGACATCATGATCTCTGGGAAGAGCTTTCCCATCGGCACAAAAATTCCCATCGCGTTCAAGCTTACGCCGCTCGCGAAGGTGCAGGTCCACAAGCTGAAAGTCTTCGTTACAGAGAGCATCGAGTATTGGACCAATGATCGACGCGTGACCCGGAAGGACGGCGGGCGGAAGATCCTCCTGTTGGAGAAGACAGCCGGGAAGCCCCTTGACAAGCAGTTCAGCGCGAGTGAAATCCGCGTTCTTTCAGGTGGAGAACTGCGACCGGATCAGCGGGAGGATGCCCGGCAATCTGCCACCGCTCGCAGGGCAGCAGAAGCGGCGAGAGCAAACGCCGCACCGGCGCCTCTCCCGGAAGTCAGCGAAAATCTTCTGGGAGACCTGGACCTGGGGCTTGAGACATTTTGGGGAAGTACGGAGATTGAGATGAACGTCCAGATCCCCACCTGCGAGACGATGGCACGAGAGAAGATACTCCGCCTGCATCCCGATTGCAGCTGGAAGAATGTCAATGTCTTCCACTGGATAAAGGTCAGTTTTATTTAAGCCCCCACTCTGCAGTTGGCATCGACGTGCGTGGCTGACTCGAACCTCAGATCGTCATGCGTATCTCACGCCTCGACCCCGATGATCCAGCTGGAAAGCGACGTCGCCACTTCGAGATAAGTATCGACAGCCCGTTTACAGTTCTCAACTGTCGCGCCACTCAAGCAAACACATCATTGCCGCAATATTGCCGCGGAGGAAACGCCCCTGAACAGAACCAGCAGACAGCATGCGGTTGCCCTGACGCCCGTGTTATTGACAGGAGCCCGTCTAGTTCCGTCGCGCACCTCGCGCTCGTTGAGCAAGATGCTACGAACATGGGATCCGGCCGACTTGGCCTTGACTCGGTCTTGTCCTCCGCCCTTCCGAATCGTCCCCGGGCCGCGCACCTGCAAGCAGGATCTAGGTTCAGTAGCCCTCTACCTCTCCCAGTTCAGTCGGATAGTAGAGGGGTGTCTGCATCTTTCGACCGAGACCGGCCTATCCACCTTTTGCGGCACCCGTCGTTCAACCCGCCTGCGTTTGACGCTGACGACCCGCCGCCTCCACTTCCGGCCGATATTTTAACCCCACCGCCGAACTACGACGTGATCGTCGGCACACCTAGCGTTGACGGACTGGCGGATTACTTTGCGCGGCTTGCTGTCTATGAGGGGCCCGGCCAAGTGAGGTCTCGGCAGGGTTCGGCAGTTGGCGGCGGCCACGATGTTGAAGAGGCAGATCCGTTGAGCTCGGGCACAGAGATCCCGAGTGGAGGTAGCCTCACCACCCCCGAGAACGATCCTTTTGCAAGTTTGGGTCTTCCAGGAGATCCTGCCGGCGACGATTTCTCTTCAGACAGCGGGGAGGAGGACCCCGCTAGGCCACACCGGCGCGGGAGAGTCAACGTCGCGAATCCAAGGACACCGGGTGGACGCCTCGTTCCAAGCAGGAGTTTGGAGATTGAGCGTCCCGTTGTGAGGTTAGACATGACTGGAGTTATTCGAAGAGGGGAATGAGCTATACGACCTTTGTTAATGCCCCGGATAACGAAGGACTATGGTATTGGGTAGAGGCGTTTTGTTTACTTTTTACTTTCGGCACTGGCTGGTGGTTACAGTGGCTGCAGGTGCAGCGGCCGGGCGTTCCAGGGTCTGAGCATAAAAGTCCGGCATGGATGAAAACGATACGGGAATGGATTGGCATGGTGCATTATATGACGGAGCATGACTGGTGGAAGCACGACTGATGGAAACACGGCTTCATGTTTAAGGTCTATGTTCATTTGCATGGCGTTTTGGGGAACTCGATAGGGAAACCAGAATGATACCAGCCTAATGTCTTCGAGGACATGGTTGACCTTGAGCTTCGTTCTTATGGCTGTATGCAAGTGTCACAAATATGAGTGCTCGAGTGAAGGTTTTCATCGCGTTTGTGATGCACTGCCCAGGAGAGTGTAGGAGGATATCTTGAAAGGAAAGATTCTCTTTCTCAGCAGTCAGTAATGAAAACCGCTCAGCCATTTCGGCCACGACCTCTGTTTTGCGAGTATATTTGGCATCGACTGAACGGTAGCCTGTAGGTCTGGTTTGATGAAGTGTCATGATCATGAAGAAAGAGAGTACCGTTTCTTAGTACTCATACCCGTAGCAGGAGGTCGTTGGCAATTTGGAGGTCGGGTCAGCCAACCACCTAGATCACGACAAAACATCATGCCCTACACATCTGTTTCAACAAGCTAGCTTTCCATGCCACTTGCTACCCCAACTCACATTCCCCCTTCACTCATCCTCAACTGTGAGACCCTGAAAAGGTAGGAATCACCACATTGGTCAAAAAGAAGTCAAAAGGAGGCAAAAATAAACATTTTGTTGTTCCGTTGTTACTCGACGTGGACCGGATTTGAACCGACGCTCCCGAAGGAAATAGATTTCTAGTCTATCGCATTAGACCACTCTGCCACCACGCCGGCTGTTGTTGGATGTAGAGTGGATGTCGGGAGGAGTGCTAAGGGGTGGGTTGGGGATGGGACTGGGGCTGGAGCTGGGGTGTCGTGACTTGGGGCTCAGGGGCGAAGTGGAATCTGATCTGTGGATGTCTCCACACTTGTTCATGTGCGGGTGGGGGGGTTGGGGAAAGGGGTGGTTGGCTTTGGGAAAAAGAGTTGTAGGTGTTCTCAGGGGTTGGTGTGTGATTAGGGGAGGTAGAGATGAGTGCGAGTGTGGTAGACGTTGTGGCTGGCTGAGACTGATGCCGAAGGTAGGTACCTACTTGGAAAAAGGGGGTGATCTAGGAATATTGCTGATTACTAGGCATTCATCTTGTGATTCATCCTCGCGGTTCTCGTTTCCATACTCGAAGTGCCGTTTATGTCAGTACCTGGGAATTCCTTTGTCATCCGAACAGGGCTCATAAATACTCTTTGCCCGATTGTCTCCAAAAGAAACCTGAAATAATGCAGCTATCCATTTCCTAGGCCACACTTGCAAGGATCTCTTGCGGGAGCATATCATGCCATGGCCGATGTAACTAAAGTTCACTGGAATGGGCAATCGAGCTTATGCAGCAGGCAGATCGTGTCAAGTGCCGTGCATGTAGGTAAGTAGGGGTTTCTTTAGCCAATTCGAGCAAGACAAAAACGATAGATACAATAGGCTTGATTCTGCTGCGCAGAACAAAGAGAGCGAGACGACATAAGCTTATTGTATTCTGTAGCAAGGAGGTCAAAGTCTAGGTAGTTCAATCTCTGCTGAGGTAGTCTCCGTGGCCCCTCTCGATCCTCGAAATTTGCTTCAGCAGCTAAAACACCGTGTTGTATGATGTTTGGCCACCGATTATTATACATTGGGAGTTATATCATCTTCGCATCTAGTTCGCATTCTACATGGCACGTTCTTCACTAGCACGATTTTCAATTTGTATGTGTATCCCTTCAGATTTTGTTCAAGTTTTCATTATTGTTGGCTACCTAGGTTGGTATGTTTACAAGGTAGACAGGGTGGGTTGGTATCTATCTCCTCAGAAGTTGTCTACAGGGCTAGAAGGACATTCGGATTTCTGTTCTACGGAGGGGTCTCGTAGATAGGGAGTAGACGTCATCTGGAAGATAGAGGTTTTCTGAAGTGAGTTACTCGATACCGTCAGTGATATCCTCTTCCTCTTCCTCTTCCTCTTCCTCTTCCTCGCCCTCGCCCTCGTCCTCCTCACTATCCTCATCCTCCTCAGGATCCACCATAACCCCCGCCAACCTCCTCCCAAACCTCGCCCACCACCTGCCCTTCCTCCCCAAGCTCCACTCCCCCGTCTCGCCCTCCACAACCCCCCTCACCAAACCCTCCAACGCCTCCCACGCCCCCATGCGCCCCTGCATCTCCCCCCCGCGCCGCATCACCATCTCAAAGTCCCCATGGCTCAGCGTCCTCCCGCGGAACGGATCGCCACTCCTCACGCGGGAATGGCACTCCGGACAGAAGGCCTCCTGCCTCGCGCCCTGGGTCCCAACCGTCCTGTCAATCGCGGCGCGGATCTCCTCAATCTGGTTGTGGAAGGCCTCCACCCGCTGCCGCGCAGACGGCAGATCAAAGCAGTTGCACTCCGGCTCTGGCTCCGTCCACTCCTCCTCCTCTTCCTCCCCCCCAGACTCAGACTCGGAATCAGAAGAAGCCTCATCATCCGCATCATCATCAACCTCATAACCCCCCGTCCCCGCCGTCCCACACCACTCACACCCATTCACCTCCTTGTCATCACGCAAAGGCTGCAAGAACCGCCGGATGGCGTCCCAGTGCGGCCAGTAGCGCACATATGCAATCAGCGTGGACAGGCGCGTGGCGATCTGCAGGACCGAGTACAAAGTGGAGATGTACCCCTCGCAGCAGGGCGTGCAGAGGCAGTATTCTTTGCCAAAGACTCCGCCGGGGCCGGGGCCGGGGTGCGACTTGTCGTGCTTGTCGTGGTGGAGGAACTCGCGGTTGTGCGGGAGGTGCAGGGCGTCGTTGAAGTTGGGGAGGAGGGCGTAGTGCAGGGGGCAGATGCGGCCGGGGTGGTCGGGGGGCGGTGGCGGTGGCGGCGCCGGGTGCTTGGGCGGCCATTTGGGGTCGCGGTGGGGGCGGGTGTTGTGGAAGAAAGGGGGCGCCGGAGAGGGAGTTGGCTGGTGTGGAGCCGGAGGGGGCGCCGGGTTGCGCAGGTTGGCGTCGTATTCGGCGCGCTCGGTGGGGTTGCGGAGGACTTCGTAGGCGTTCTTGAAGATGGCGTAGGCTTCGTTGGCTTGGGGGGTGCTGCCGGCCTTGTCGGGGTGCATCTCGAGGGACTTCTTGAGGAAGTGGGAGCGGATTTGCGCCTGGGTGGCATCGGGCAAGATGCCGAGGACTTGGTATAGGGTCCTGGTTGGTATTGTGGACGCCATTGTGAGGTTCTTTTGTGGTGCTTTGCTTTGTGGGCGAAGAAAGAAGAGCTGGGTTTTGTATGATTGTTTCGTTGGTGGGTGAAAAAGGAGCATTAGTGTCTCTTCCAGGAGGCACCTTTGTGGATGGAGATCTTTGTCAAGTCAGTGGAAGGGGCTTCTTCCTTATCTTATACGGAGAGATTTAGTGTCTCTTGGTTACCTATTTCAGACATGGTGTATGTTGAACAGTGGGAGGATTTATAGAACAATGGCTATGCTCCTCGTGTAGTCTGCGAAGCCTTGAACCAGAAGAGTAAGGCGAGATAATTACAGTTGATGTCCCAAAAACAGCGTTGCCTGTGTCTACAACTGGTCTGTAAGACTGGAAGTGATTTTGTCATTCACACACTCTATTCTTATGCCTAACAGATTTCCCTGTGTATTCTCATGTAGAAAATTCTCATGGTGCCTGGCATGGTCTTGTGACTGCAGCGCAGTGTTTTCTCTCTTCTTGCCTGGTTTAGATAGCTCCAGTTCTGGAATGTCAGCGAGATTCAATGCATCCTGCTATCTCTGTGTTGTCTCTAATTAGTTCTAGCTAAATTCCCTCAAGTCTTCCCAAGCGAGGATTGATCTTGACCGCCACGGCCCCACAGGCGCTTAGCCGTCCTTTGGGTAGCTACTTTTGATAGACAAACTGTTAACCCCAGGTGTGTGCAAGTGCCATGACACAGTTCGGAAACATGCTGCTCTGTCGGATATCAGCGGTGGTTCGCAGTTCTACTCTTACATACGGCCATAGATGGTGGAGAACTCGGGATCCCGTCTGCTCTCCCATAGATAAGCCACCAATCGCCAGACTAGTAGTTGGGTCGGTGACGACCAGCGAATCCCTGGTGCTGTATGTTTTTTTTTAGATTTTGTTTTTCGCCCAATTCCTCCTCTTAGATCTGAAGATGATTTAGCACCCTGACAGTATTTCCAGTACTGTGTATAGAGACATTCTCTTTATAAAAGGCAGTATCGCTGAGCCGGAATGGTTTGGAGCCCTTCTTTTAGCGCTAAAATTGCAGTGAGAGGCCTCCCTGACACCAGGCCAATGATAAATCGACCGGAGCCCATGCCGGTACTTGGCGGCAACCAGCCCTCTCCTTTGGGGCTAAAAATGCAGTGATTTCTGTGCCCTGCAGGTCGTAACAATTTCCTCACTGGACTTATGACTAATCATGTTGGAGAAGCGCATGTAGATCTGTCTGGACAGCGTGGCCCGGCACAGTAAGCGAGAAGGGCGCTGTGTCAACACTTGTCGACGAGACTCACGCAGGGCGACGTGGCTGCATATCTTATTGCATCCACACCGACTGGGGATTTCATCCTCCGCTCTTATGCAGCTACTTCCGTGTTGTTGAAGTCACTGCATTCTGCATGTCGGAGAAGAGTGACAACTCATGACCACCCACCTTTGATGTCCCAGTGTACACGCGGATGCGTCTTAAAGAGGCTGTTTGCTGTCATCCATTCAGTGAGATGTGTGATCGAGATCCTCGTCTCGAGGTTTAAAAGTACCTACTAACTTGATGCTGTCTCGGCTGCATGGAGATGTATCAAAAAGGCCTCCTTACACAGAAGAGAGGCCCCGTCTCGAGACCTAATAGTGCATGCTTAATGCTGCTCTGGGGTCGGTATGCGTGCCAGCTACTAATGGATCCTGGCAATGCGGTCTCCCGTATAAGAAGAGAAGCCATCTCAAGACATCTCAGGGTTTGAGCTTGATACATTGCCAAATCAGCGGTACACCTATAGATAAATCTCAAAGGACCTATCTTGCTATGCTGGAAGAAAATGAGTGAATGAGGGGTCTACCTTAATGACCACATTACAATACGGCAGCCAGGTATCACGGCATGTCAGTCAGTGGGAACCATTCACGCTGCAATTGTGAAGCAATGATGCAGAAGCAAAAGCTCAATTCCATTACATTATCAAACCCACCCATCCTCTGTTCCCTCTCCATCACTTCAACCAACCCCTTCACCGCCTTCACCATCACCATCCCTAAATAAATAACTCAAACACATTAACACTGAAAGCCTCCTCTCGCCCAAACCCAGCCACTATGTGACCACAAATACCCAAACAAAAACACTATGCTACGCTATGTATGCCTCGCTATGTATGTATCCCTGCCCGTCGTAAATATTCCCATCAAGTCATGAATCGTGTGTGCAGTGAGCTATGTGCTTCGGCCCATGTCTAAGTGTCTCAGCCCTGAACCTGAAAATGCGAAGCCGTGCGCGCTCTCCCACATGATGATGATACCATGATACATGATGCTCCGTGTGTAACCTTTTGTGTAAACCACACGAAAATGAAAATGGAAAAAAGCTTTTGCTCGCTGAAAGCCGACCCAGGAGGCAAGAAAAAGATTCTGTGTGAGAAGAGGGTAGGTAGGTATGAAATAGCCGGAGCATAGAAGGGGTTATGATGCTTGGAAAGAAAAGAACATGATGTAAACCGCCAGACAAACAATAATATCCGAGACAGAGATGACACAAGATAAAACAATACAGCAAAACAGATGTTGACCATAACATGGGACAGACACCATGTACCCTCCCAAGCTGACAAAGGAAATAATCGTCCATCACAGGCATCGGCCCACTCCGCCATCCACTTGCCCTCCCGGTCCATTCGCCCAAGCGGGATGAGCAAGGGCGGAGGGAAGGCATCTTCGAACCGGGCGGGGCCCGGGCTTCGGAGTGAGTGGGTGGCATCCAACCATCATTCACGGCGCTGGTCGGTCGAATCGGCAGCTTGCACGGCAACAGTGCTCAAGCGACGTTATGTGGTCGACGCGGTTTTACTCAGCGACGCTGATTATCGACGTCCGCGGGGTCTGGTTCGGGCTCGTACGGGCGCTGCTGGGCCGGCTGACGCGGCCGGCTTTCCAATCGCACATCCGGACGAGTGACCTGCAGAAGTAAAAAACCACTTGGTGAGTTCGGGGTTCTCTTCTCAAATTCCAGCGGCGATTTGGAGCATGACTGACACTGCTCCTCTATCCGCTGGATTTCGCACCACCACCAACTGCTTGTCCTTCTTGTCGCGGCTGCTGCCGTCCTTCTTCTGTGGCGACGACGTGCGCGACCGGCTGGACCGACGGGAACGGGAGGGGGGCGGCGGTACGAGCTGCTGCTGTTGCTCAACGCGTTGGAGTTCTTGCCGGAGTTCTTGGACCTGGTTGGTTGAAGAGGTGTACGACTCCGTCACGCTGCCGAGGGATTGCTGCGCACTGTCGAGCTGCTGCTTCGCCGCACCGAGTTGTGCCGATAGCGATGTGTTACTCGCCGTCAATGCCGCGATTTCGTCGGTGCGTCGGGCAATCTCCTCGCGCTTGGCGTCGAGCTCGGCCTTGAGCGCCGTGACGGCCGTGTCGGGATCCTTGTCGGTGTCGGCTTCCAGTTGGGCGATCTTGCCCTCCAACTCGGTTACCTTGCTCTGGAGTTCCGACTTGGCTGCCTCAAGAGCCGGCAGTTGGTCTGCCTCACCCTGGAGCTCTGCGATCCTCGCCTCGAGCTCGGCCGTTTTGGCTCCCAACTCGGTAACCTTGGCCTCGACTTCCGCCTTCTCACCCGACAAGGCAGGGAGCTTGTCGGCTTCGGCCTGGAGCTGCGCAACTGTGGACTCCAGGTCGGACACCTTGCCTTCGAGCTCAGTTACCTTGGCGTCGAGCTCGGCCTTGGCACTGTCGAGTCCGGATACCTTGTCGGCCTCGGCTTGGATGGCCGCCTTTTCACCCGTGAGCTTCACGATCTCGGCCCGAGCGGCGTCAAGGGACAGTTGAACGCCCCCCAGCTGACTCGCCATCTCGAGCTTCTGGCTCGCAAGTGACACGTTTGCGGCCTTGGAGCCGGCGAGGTCGGTGTTGAGGGTGTAGAGCTGAGCATCCCTCTCTGCCTGTGCGGTCTCAAGGTCCTCAACTTGCTTCTGAAGGCCGGCTTTGTCAGACTCCAGAGACTCAACCTGTGTCTTGAGACCTGCAGTCTCAGACTCGAGTGTCGCAATCTGCTCCTCGAGGGCGGCAACCTTGGTAGTGAGATCAGACTCGGAAGTCTCAAGTTCCCCAACCCGGGACTTGAGAGTGTCAACCTCGCCTTCTGTAGACGAAAGCTTGTCCTGTAGGTCGGCCTTGTCTGCCTCGAGGGTTGACTTGGCTTGGTCGAGCTCCTCTTTTTGCTGCTCGAGGTCGTCGACACGGGCTTTGAGGGCCTGGAGTTCGTCTTCAACTGCCTTCTTCGCAGCTGCGAGCTCGTCGGAGGCGGCATCTTTAGCCTTTTGTGTCTCCTCCTCCAGAGATTCCTTCGCGCTTTGGAGCTCTTCGTCGGCTGTGGCCTTGATCTTCTCCTTTTCTTCCTCGAGTGAGTCCTTGAGCTTCTTCAGTTCCTCCTCAATCGCTTTCTTCTCGTCCTCGAGAGTGGAAACCTGGGCCGACCGGGCCTTGCGCTCGGCCTTGAGCTCGGTCTTGACTGCCTTGCGGGTGGCAGTTAGCTCGACGATCTCTTTGTCCTTGCTGTCGCGTTGCTCGTGCAACGTCTCTCTCATGAGCTCCAGGGCGGCAATCTTCTGCACGAGAGTGGTGTCGTGTTGCTTGCGGTCGTCTTGAACCGCTGCGAGCTCCTTCTTGAGCTGGGCAAGGCGATCCTCGAACTCGTCCTTGGCCTCGCTGACCTCATCACGTTCCTTCTCGGCTTCGCTGACCATGACCTTTGCCAGCGCGTAGGTGCGTCGAAGCTCCTCGATATCCTGATTCGTTGATTCGAGTTTAGCTTGAAGGGCTGCCTTGCTGGCGCGCTCGGCATCACGCTCCTTCTCTGTCTCGTCGAGCATGCTCTTGGTGAGGTCGAAGTTGCTCCGGTACTCATCGAGGATGGCCTTCTGCTCCTCGAGCATGGTCAGGACCTCACTCTTGTTGGAGCGCTCCGCATCACGCTCCTTCTGGGCAGCCTCCTTTTGCTGATCGAGGGATGAAAGCTGCGAGGATGTGTCGTGGAGTTCCCTCTCAAGCCTGGCTTGGCTGTCGCGCAGCTGCTCAGTCTCGGCCTCTAATTGGCGGACCTTGAGCATTAGACTGCGCTCCAGCTCTCTCTGTGGCTTCTCGGGCTCGCCGTAGTGCCTGTTGTCTTTGCTGCCGGCGACCGACGGGAGGAGCTTCACTGGTACTGTCCGGTTGCCGTTCTTAGCAACAGTCCGGTCTGCCTCGGAGGCGGGGCGTACCCGGGTGCCAAGCCGCGGCTTGATCCGGTTCCTTGGGGGAGAGCTGGCGATGCTAGTGCTGGAGCCAACGACACTGGGTGTGAAGCGGACCGAGGGCGCGGACTTTGGGTTTGTTTCGGTGGGCGTCACGTCGGACCGCATGTCTTCGTCGTCATTGTCGGAGTGAACAGGCGTAGCCGAGGCGACGGTTGTTGCTTGGGTGCTGGTGGAGAGGTCGGAGGACTCGGAGACCGACTCCGTCTCGGGGTCATGCTCCCGATACTCGCGGCGGTCCTGGTGGTCACGTAAGTCGCGACGGTCATGGTGGTCCACGAATCTGCTGTCGGGGGCGATGTACTGAGGAGCGAGGACGGTGCGGACCGGGGGGACGTGATAGGTGGAGGATGCCACGCTGGAGGTGGATGCGCGAGAAGGGCGGAGGTTGATGACGCCCTGGCGCTCGGTGGGCGGGCCCAGATACTTCGCCTTGAAGACCTTCCTCGGGAGCAACGACGGCGACGATGTGGGGGAAGGGGCGGCGCTGGCAAAGCTACGCACACTGCTAATCTCGGAGCCGCTGCCCACGGTCGGCATGTTTGATGACGTGACCGAGGTGTCGGAGTTCCGCCGTGGCCTGTTGGCGGTGGCGGTGGTCGTTGTGGAAGATGGCCGCGATGCCGGCTTGCGCAGGATGGACTTGGGCTGTTGCTGCCGCTGCGGGCCTTGGGAGTCGCGGTGGCTGTCGCGGTCCTGCTCGGGCCATTCGGACGACCGGGATGCGTACCGGTCGTCCGCGAAGGGTGTCGATGCGCCTCCCATCCGGGGGCGGAGGTACTGTCGGTCTCGATCCATGGTGTGCGGGTGCGTCACGTTACGCTGTGCCAGAGTCGATGCGATGGGGTGTTGTTGGTGGTTGATGGTTGGTCGGTTGGTGTGGTGTGTTGTGTGTTTGTCGGTGCTTTCTTGGCCTCTACAGCTTCAAACTAGAGAAGACAGGGCCGGCAAATGGTCTCGGTGGAATTGTTTGCCTCACGTTGGGGCGGGATCGCGGTGATGGTCTGCGCTGGATGCGGCGGTGTCACGGGCGAGCATTGCGGGACCTGGAACCTGGGACTTTCAGAGTTCTCAACCGCCCGGGCGATGATTGCGTTTTGTTCAATGCTCTGGTCGCGTGGGACAGAACTCAGAACTGCAATGACTTGGACGTGTGCTACGATCGAGAGGGGACGGACAAGTGCGGTGGTGTTGGGCGGGTCCGAGGTGCAGCAGCCCGCGGTTTTGATGTCGGCGGCCGGCCTCAATCACAAATGCAAAAGCCGCGCGCAGGCACTGCAAACCAGCACTTCCCGCCCGGCCGACGCTCGTGAGTCACGCTCAAAGTGGCTAGTCAGCCTCGCAAGCGGCTCAATCGGGCAACAGAAGAATGGAGGAGAAATTGGAAGGCGCGCATTCGCTGGCGTTGGGCAGAGACACGGTGACGGGGTCAAATCGGGTTGCGTGGTCGGACAGTCTGGCGGCGCCAGGACCTCTGATGGGCTCGGGTCGGGCAGAGGCAAGGGGCATCGCCACCCCATTGCCAAATCACCAGAAACAGGGTCTCTGAAAATGCCGCGACCGGGGCTGGGAAGCTGGACGCTGGGAAGCACGGTATGGCGTCTGTTGAGCAACTTGGCCGAGCAAATTGAACGGGTTGAACGGGGCGTGGAAAAGCACCAAGGCACGAAGCTCGGAAGCCGTCCAGGGCACGCACATGCAGGGCGGGAAAGAGCGACACTGGCAGCAAAATCCTCGAAATAGACGTCAGCGGCTCCATGCGTCACAGCTTGGGCCAGTGAGCGGCGGCGGGTGGCCCCGCGCCGCCCCAAAACCGCCAATGGGCAGGCGCGCTGGACGTTGGGCATCAACCTCATCAACGTCGAGACAGAGTTGGGCTCGACGCTATCCAACGTGGTCCAGCTCCATTTGGCTTCCCCGCGCAGAGCCCCCCCTGACGCGCAGCCCAGCACGCAGCATGGATCCAGGGAAGAAAATTTGCGAGAATTCGAGAAGGCACAAGACACACCAGACAACAATTTTTTTCAGCATCGTGGATTGGGTGCCCAACCTCACCCCTCCTTCCCTCCTTCCACTGGCTTCCAATCGTTGACGGCCTCGGGCGCGGACAGGCGACGCTCACCCAACCGCAAAAAACGACACACGCAATTTGCACCCTCCCAGCCTCCCTCCCCCGAGCCGCCGATCCACACACCACTCTAGTGTGTGATGTGATGTGGACTGCTTTGCTCAGTTGAGTGGCCGCTTGCGCTGTCATTGTAGGCCTCCTCCTCGCTCTGCTCCCGTGTCTTTTTTTCTGAGGGTTGCGGTTGGGCTCTGCTCACCCCGGACCACCTGGCACCGTGCCCGGTGAGGGGCAAGTGAGAAGTGAGCATCAGGCATCGTCGCGAGATGCGAGGCGCGGTTGTCCACGGCCAGGTCGCAGTTGAGGTTGGAGCTGGAAGCCGCCAGAACGCTCACGTTCGCATCTGTGCAACACTGGTTGCGGCCCGAATGATAGCACTCGTCCCATGCGTTTCCCACCCCTGGCGAGATTGAGAGGTTTCTGGCACATCCAAGTCACGATGGAGGAGTTTGTTTTTCTTCGGTTGCAACGCCGCATGCCCCCCTGTTGCCCGCCCTTGTTTGTTTTCGGTGAAGCGTACCGATCTGACCCAGAGGGGTGGGTAGCGGCCCGCCCCTTGCAAGGTGGCACCACCCCATCGCCGGCGACTGCTTCCCCGCCCGACTGCGTCTGCGGCTAGGAGCTCTAGGAGCTCGACGAGGGCTAGGCCCGCCCGCAAAAGCAACGGGTTCGTTTGTTTTTCGACGGCTCGTGTCTGATGATGTTGGGGAGATGCGAGGGAAGCTGTCTAGGGCACGATATGTCACACACCCCTCAGGCCGCGACTGGCCGAGGGTTTAGTGTTGACGCACTCTGCGCCAAGCGGTGGTCGGCGGGGTTGCCTTGCCGCTGTCTCTTGTCGTGGCATGTCCTCTACTTCCCTCTGCTGCGCCGCATCTGGCAACCCCAATCACAGCCCGTGAGGCTCTGCACAGGAGGCGGAGCACTCGGTCCCGGTCCAGTCGGCGCCATATAAAGGCATGCCTTTCCCCAGCAACGCCGCCCGCCGCTCCCCAATCGTCTTCTGCCCTCCGTTCCGGAAAGGGCCCGCCTGCGTACTGCCGGACTCCGCCTCGGGTCGCGCAACAGCCACTCTGATGTAGCCAGCAAATCGAATATTCTAACCTACACCCCCTTAGCCGCATGTGCGGAAGCGTACGATGTTCTCCGTGCAACAACACGTTGTCGAAATCCTCACACAGTTATATACCGGCACAGCAGGGCCTGGGTTTACCACGTTACAAGCCTTGACGGCACTGTAAAAGGCCTTTTCGGAACACAGGATGGCATTTCAAAAGTACAGGAAGGCCTTTTGAGAATGCAGGCAGGCCCTTTCGGAATGGGAGATAGCCTGCGATAGCCAAAAACCAAGGTGGTCTTGGCAGTAAGAAAGCATCTTTCGCACTGGCTGAGGGGACCCTTTGTTTTGGCCCGAGCCTTCGTGTGTGTGGGAGCGCAAATATTGACTACGTGTATCGTCCTCAGTATGTACGTCTACAAAGTGGCGATTCCTCCGTTGATCCGGGGCCGCTAAGCATGGCATTCTGCATCAGTAGAAGGTCAAGTGTCGGGTGACGACTGGTTACTGCCGGCCTCCAGGATGCAAGGGGGCGGGGGTCTACCACAGGGCGACGCAGCACGCCGTATCGCTACGGGTTGGGCGGATCCAGGGTCGTGGGGGGACCCTGAGGCGAACCCCCTGGCCCATGACAGCGAAGCTGGCACGTCACGTCCCCGCTAGACGTGGAAGATTCATGATATATCAAGACATCCCTTTGACTCACCCATCTCGAAACCTCACTGACAGTTGTTGAAACAACGAAAACGTTGTAGCACGACAGATACAGATTCAGCACTAGGCCGCCAGTAGCAACATCCCGGAAACCGCATCGGCAATGCATCACGGGTATCCGATCCCGATCCGATCCGATGACAGCCCTGAGTGCGGGTACCGCCTAACGCAAGGGTCCTTTTTCCGCCTTACAGGGACAAAGCCGATCTTCAAATGCCATTCAATGAGAGGGAGGAAACGGGAAAATATACTGCTTTGGGAATTTCCATCGACTTTCATTCATCAAAGAGGTTCCATACCTACCTTATTCACCATTTCTGCCCAAGTCCGCTGTGCCTTTCCGGATGGCTGCTCGAAACAACCGGCTGCGCTCTTCCGCTTTTGGAACAACACACATCAAGGCTTTCCCATCTCAGGTTCTCGGGAGCACCACATATCCATTTGGACAGCTTTTGATGGAGACCGGTGAGCCGGTACAGCCACTGTCCGGCCTGGGTTTTCAAGTTGCTGTGTTAGTTGACTGAGAGGTGTCCACGTTCACCAGCCCCAGCTTCATCGTGGCTCGGTTGCTCGATGCCACCGGCTGAGCCCTTCGGCCGTCCACACCCCGGGTTCCCACACCACCCGGGAGCCTACACCGTAATGTGAAATTCGCGATGGCACGGAAGGGGTAATGGAAGTTGATTGTGCCCTGGGGCCGGTGGGAAGCTGTCTTGCTGCCTTATTCTGAAGCATTGCCCAAATGAATGCCCTGCACAGCCAGTTTATTAGCCACAGCTCTCTGACGTAGCAATATGAGACAGTGAGTCACCGCCTCTGGGCATCCTTGGTGCATCCGGACGTCACCTCGGAAGCAGTCCAGGTGAATTTCTCCCCTGGACACGGCCCGTGACCAAAGCCCAACAGGTTTCTAGATCTCTCTCGCCGGCCAATGAATATGCCATTCCTCAACAGCCCCTTTCCAATGCCATGATATGCCCCTTCAAACCTTCCATAAACAAGACCGCGCCAACTTGGCCGTATCCATCCCATACCCCTTTTGCCAGATTTGAAACCTGGTTGGTTGGTTCGCTCTCGGCCAGTACAACCTACCTCCAGCTCAAATCGAGACCAACCAGGCACCAAAGACGCACACCCCTAACTAGAATCAAAATCCCAACGAATTACAACCCTCCCCCAAGCTATTGGCTCTAATCCAGCCAGACAGGGCAGGAGGCGTGCAGTAGTCCTGCCAAACATGTAACATATCATACATGAATTAGAGGACAGCAAATTATCAAATTAGTGAATTCATGCGGGCTGGCAAATCAAGTGAATGCAGTCCACACCGCATCTTCAACGTCGGATTTGAGGTCGCGGAGGTGTGTGCTTGTCACTGGCTCGGTCTCCACTTCACCGCCTCGGAAACACGAGGGATGGGAGGGACACGAGGCGGGGGTGGGAGTTTGTTGTCGTTACTGCTGCTGCTGCTGTTGTGTTGTCCTGAGGCGTTGACACATGACCGACTGCCCGGGGCTTGCAGGCGGAGCACATGGACGGACTAGCATGGGCCGAGACTCACGGCGTGGCCTGCCTATCTATCTAATGTGATGCGATCCGATCAAGCCCAAAAAATGGTGATATGCTTGCGTTGTTGTCATCAATTGGCACTGACAGACAGCGTCGACGTTGGGACTAGACGCCTTCACCCTCGCCCTCGCTGACAGAGGCGTACCGACTTCAACTAACTTGAAGGTAGCAACCCACCTACCCATCCCGCTAGGACCATCCTGAGTCTGAGTCTCAATGTTCATATTGCCAACCTCCCAACCCCCAATGCGCTAGCGGCCACATGTCATCAAATCCCAAATCCTACATGCACATGTCACTCCTCACCACTGGCACATGCCACTACTCCTTGTCTCCGAACCCGCAAAGTTCAAGCTGAACCTTGAATCCGGAGCAGGAATTTCGATTCCCGCAGAAAAGAGTTTACCAATGGCCTCGGCAATATTTCTGTCCCTGACATAAGAGCGTTCTTCTGCAGCGTTGTGGCGCGAGATCCTTTCATCCTTCCCTTTTCTTCTTCTGTCCGGTGTTCTTGTCCTCCGCCCCGCGGGGTTCGAGAAACGTGCAACGGAAGTCAAGACCTCAAGCCCATCGAAAGTTAACTCGCCGCCAGCTGCAGCCCGGACATGCCCGCTTTTCGTTCCAACCGCCGTGAGAGTCTTGCTCGTTCATGTAAGCCGCCTGGTAGGTCACATCCCTATTCTGCCCGCTTGCCACCACATATCCCGCAACCACATTTCATTTCGGTTGTTGCCATTGGAGTAAGGTTGTCATCGCTGACTTCAAATGTAGCGCTATTTCTGCGTCTATCTATCGTGGTACATAGTTTGTATCTTGATGGCGCACATATCCCCCAGCCATCAGCCCCAGCTGCTGATTCCCGAGTTTCGGCCCGCCACTGAGTGAGGTTCCGGGGTCGTTTTGCTGTTCGATATGGTCATCTGCAAAGGATAGCTGAGAGGTGCGCTGGGTGAGATGAACACATCAATCCCGACCGAGCCTAGTAGCACCGAGTCTGCGTCTGTTGCCTCCAACAAGTCCTGTTTTGACCGCTCCTCCTCCCGCCCACCACGCGACACTGATCATCTTCGTAAAGATCGTATCATTATGTCCGCAAAACGAAAGTACTGTAAGCAAAGGGTGCTCTGTTCATGCTGAGTCCGCTGAGACACCAGAAATCGCACCCTCCTAACTCCAATGATCCCCCCAAGCTTCGCGATGAAACCTGACAAAGGGAGCAAAAAACAAAATGCATCGGCTGCGCCTTGCCTAACTCCTGGCGTTTTTGTTCGCCTTGTACTGCATTTTATGCCGCACTAATGAGTAATCTCCATATTCCCAACGCCAAGCCATGCAAATGCATCGCAAAAAAAGAGGAAAAAAGCAATTATCAATACAATGGCGACCGAGCTCTTCATGCAATTGTCGGCAGGTAAAATAAGTAGAAATGGATGATATCGTGCCGTCGTGTTCAGTTGAAAGGGTTGTTTGAAGAGATGGGACGACCCATGGGCACTTGGTGGTATGACGGCCACCCCTGTGTCGGATTGGGCAGAACTTGAGGCGCTTCTTGATAGGCCGCAGACGGATGACCCTGATGGAGTCCGCTACCCATAGGACCTTGGTGCCCCGCACGCGCCATGGCAAATTCCGGGACAATGCCGGTTCGCAGCTCGTTGCGTCTCCCCAGTGGCTGATAGTGCATCTGTGTGGGGGGCAGGGCGTTGGTGAAATGGTATTGCTGGAGGCCGGAGGGCGGAGGATGAAGAAGGGTGTTGACGTGTCGAACGGGCTTGTATGGGCTGTTCCGGTGTTGCAGATAAACCGACGGCGAATGGGAAATGGGCGTATGCATGCCGCTCGCGGTCCCATGGTTTCCAATCGGCGTGCCGTTGTGGTGGTGGAACGGGTCGATCAGAGGCGAAGACCCATAAGGCGCCGACGGCGTCAAGGCGTTCTGGGGCGACAACCGCTTCGTCGGGGTGCCGTATGTTGCGGGAGGGAATGCGGTCGTGGGGGTCACCGACAAAGGTTGAAGGGACGGATGTGGCCCACTCGAAGGGAGTATCGGATGTGGCGAGGCATAGTTTGCCGGCGCAGGAGGGAAGACAGTCGACATGGCTCGAACGCCCGGGACCAGTGGCGGTAGAGAGAGAGGGGAGGCCTGTGGTGGTGCGTAGGAGACAGCAGGATAGGGCTGCGCAGGGCCTGCGACGTTGTGGTTCGTGTTGACAGACAAGTTCGGAACTGACAGGCGCGGATGGTCCGATGCCACAGGGCCTTGCGGTCGTGACTGTGCCGGCGGCAGCGTTGTTGGACGCTGCGGGCCAAGCTGGGCCTGAGAGAGAACCTGCTGGCGAACGGGCAGCGGCGCTGGCTGTGACGAGACTGGCAAGCCATGTTGCGGAGGAAGAACCCGGCTCATTCTCTTGGCAGGGGGCTCGGTCGGGTCATCTTCGGGGAAACTCCTCTTCCGGTGGAGGAAGCCCGATTCTGGCTTCAGCGCAAGCGGCGAAACAGCGTTGTTCTGCACATACGAGGGCCAACCCTGACCATTGCCGTTACCACTTGGCGAGTAGGTATGCAGCGGCTGCGGCGTCAGCTGCAAGGTGCCAGTCGGCGACGGCAGCGGCGAATTGAAGTTGCGGTGGGAGGGCGACGGGATGAGGAGGGGGGACGGCGATGCGGCGCGGTTGGCCCGCTCCAAAAACTCGAAGAGCTTCGCGAGTCGTACCAGCCATTCTTCCCAGTCCTCCTTGGACGCCAAGAGGCTGTACCGCATGTTGCTGAGAAACTCCACCTCCATGATGTGGATCTCATTGACCGAGATGCCCGACACATCTGCCCACGTCTTGTTAGTGTACGTGTTGTCGTCGAGAAACTTGTTGCCCAGCATGAGTGCAACCGTGAACAACCGATACTCGCTGCCCTGGCGGCCATTGACCTTTGGGTTGGCTATTTTGAGCCGGTAGATGAAGAGCAGAGCCAGCAGAACGACGTTTTGCGTGACTTGGGTCGTGGAGAGGACCGACTGCACCCACTTCTTGAAATTTCGGCTTGCACGCGCGCTCTCCGGTATCCGTCGAATGTGTGCAGTCGCAGGTATCGTTCGGATTTGGTCTGCCGTCTCGAGCACTTTCGTCGACTCAAACCAAAAGAGAGCCGTGAGATCAGCAACCAAGTCAGCCAGGTTGCCGCCTTTGGGGCTGATGCACTGCGGAATCTGCAAGCTGTGGTGAACCATGGCCAAATCTCTCGCCGTCACCTCCTGTTCGGTCATTGTACTGCTTGATGTCGGGCCGGGAGTCGAGGGACGAGTCGTTTGCTGCGGGGCTGGCTGGGTTTGCTGCGCTGACTGGTAGTGGGAAGAATCTGTCGGAGGGGCGACCGGGCCCGCGGTCAACGGCGGAATCGAGGCCCTGGGTAGCGGCAGCGAGACTGTTGGTTGGTAGTACGGATACACTGGGCCGGTGCAGCGCAAGCTGGGATTGAACATCTGCTCATTCGGAGCTAACCGCTCATTAAGAACTGGCCGTGGACGATCCGAGGGGGGTGGCGCTGGGACGTAGGCCGAGTGGTGGTGCGCATGCAGGTTTTCGTATGATGCCATGCTCGGCAGCTGGTATGCTGTCTCCATATTCTCGTCGGTGGGTGGTGTGCGCAGGCCGCTCTGCGCTGGAGCGCCTCCGTACACGCGGCAGCTTTGCTTTGACAGCGGTGGTTGGGATGTCTGGCTGTCGCCTGACAGTGCTGAGGGTGAGGGGAGGAAGCGAGAGTGGAGGATCGGGTTCGGTCGTGCCACAGTCGAATACATGGGGAGAAGATGGCCAAGATGGAATCTGTCACAACCAAGGCGTCGAGAAGGACCAAAAGAGCGCGGCTGAGAACCTCGACTATCCGGTGACTTGCGATGCGATCCAGCGACGGCAAGCGGGAAGGTGCCTTTCTGTCCAAGGTTTCGAATCGTTCGACAATGACGGTGTGCGAAGGGCTCGCGGGGACTGAGGCCAATTCGTTCCTTCCGCCCTGCGTATCCAACCGCTCAAATGGTGGTCGGGCCTACTCAACAATCCTGAGCCATGTCAATCAATTCGAGGTGTTGGGGCCCAGACTTCGCCAGCGGGTGGGCGAGCGGCCGAACTTGCCGCCGCGATAACCTAGCAGGCACGAAGTCTGCGAGCAGATGGTCTGTTCAGCAGCAGTGGCTGCTGCAGTTTTCGTGTGGAGGGGCAGGTGACCTAAATGGCGAAGTCGCGCCTGGCGAGGCAGGAGCTCAATTCACAGGCTTCTTATGCCAGTGGACGTGTATTCTTTCTTGTGTGCTTTCTCAAGCTCGCAGGTCGGAGCGGTTCGAGAAGGAGGAAGGCTCCGGAGCTCGGAGGCTCGTCGGTCGTGCAAGGCCCTTCGAGGCGCTCGTAGGAAAACAATGGGAGCAGGAGTGCTCGTTCAGGCTCGATCGCTGCGCCGTGCCAATTCGTCAGGGCAGGCGAGGATCGGGGACGCTAGAGGAAGCTCGTGGTTCGGGATGCCCGCCGACCTAGCCCATGAGCTGATTCAGCAGTGACGGCGGTTGACGACGGAGAGGCGGGCAATGGCGAGCGTGCGTCGAGGTCGAGGTGGGCGCTGTCGTTGAGGGCGAGGATGACGACGAGGGCGACGGTGAGGGAGAAGGCCAAAGCCGGAGCGCTGCGAGGAGGAATGGTGGTGGTGAAGGTTCAAAGACAGGGACGGAGGGGATGGGGGAGGCAAGAGAGGAGGAAGATCCCCGGGCTGTAAAAACATCCATACCGTCACCCATCCATGTGAGGCGGTTGCGTGGTTGTGTCGTTGCGGATTAGTCCTGGTCGCCGCAAATGCTGCTAATTTACTTTGTCCCTGGTGGATGTCGTTGTCTGGTGCCGCGCAGCAAGTGGGCTGCTCTCCCATGCCGCTTGCAAAAGGGCACACAGCTCACACGGGGCGAAGTCCCATCAAAGCAGTGAAGCTCCATCGAGGGGGGGTGGCTTTCCAGGATGTGGGCCAATCCACGCCGCCCATTTCTCGCTTAGCGCACCCTCTGCTCCTCTCCTGGCGAGCCCAGCACGCTGGCGGGGTGATCCGGTGGAGCACGTTTCTGGCTTAGCCCCGTTTCTTTTATCTCGGCATTTCTGTCGAAAGCCACCGCAGCTCGCTGCGAGCTTCTGCCGCACTGCTGCCGCTGAGGTTGTTCTCGTTGTTGGGAACCTTCTATTCTGGCCCGCGCCTTCGTTCTTCATCCGAGTGCCATCATTCCACCCAGCTCAGCCGCAGCCTTCGTTGGCCTGCTCCGGCTTCTGCTTTGCTTCGCAGCTGGCATGGGTCGTACAGCGGGGTCCAGGGTCGGGACTCAGGGCAGGTCAGCTTGCCACCAAACGGGCAAATGAGGGCACATGGAAGGGAGGGCTTTGGAAGTGGAAGCACGGGACAGTGCGGCGCACCGTGCCGGCCGAGAGGCTGCCCGGTCTGCTGCGCGGGCAGTGTGCATCCCAATTCCAGCAGCGCGTGCCACCAGGCCGCCCGCCCGTTGCTGGCGTTCTGCTACTGCTGATGATGATGCAGACTCATCAGACTCAGACGAGCCCTCGCAGCGCGCAATCCTCTTACGTTACCTGAGAACCTGGAAAAGGAACCGGCGGCAGCACAGCACCGTCCGTTGCGTCCGTCGCTGCATTGCACCGCACCGCACCCCAAGCGATACATGAATAAAATACCCGCGACTCGCAAAAACGGATCTGCCTATCTCTCGCTGCGCTGCGGATGACACATGACGGGGATCTGCTGGAGGCGGCCTCGCGGAAGGGAGAGCAGGACACGGAGGGAGCGAGACGAGTACCTGCAGCGAGCCACCTGAGGTGTTGCTGATTGCTGATGCTGATCCCGTCGCTCTCGCACCATGCCATCATTTGTCTCTGGCTACTCTGCCCGATTTTGCTTGTCTGTGTCGCCGACCGACGGCCGCGAGCACCGTCGGTCGGTCGTCAATCCATCGCCAGGTGGCGGCAGAATCCGCAGCGGAGGAGCTCACAACACCGTGCGCTGCAACCAGCGGCAGCAGGGTAGGGCTTTGCTTTGCAGGGATTAGGGAGCAGCGCCAGAGGGGGTTGGTTGAAGCGGTGCACGCCCGCCCAATAACGCTACCAATCCGCATGAGCCCCTTTCGAGATCGCAAAAGGAGACAGCAAACTGGTGGGATTACGCTATTGGCTCCTTGTCTTCGCTTTTCCACCAGGTTGCTGCGGCAGGCTTCCAATGGTCACGGCGTTGGCGTGAGCCTGCCGCGGGCGAACTTGGATGCTGGGGCCTTGGTGTCTTGTGTCTGGGTCCGGGACGTCAAAGTCGCTCCCCCAAGCGACTGTCCGTGACTTTTTAGTCGCCCAGGCTATCCCCCCAAAACAAGGCGAGTCAAGGATCAAGACCGACGCCTACCCGCGCAGCAGTCTGACGGCGCACTGCTCGAGTCTTGGGTCTTGGGTCTTGGGCTGCCTGCCCGTCCGCGGCTGGCTGGGCCTGCTCGACTGGCGGGCGGTCAAAGCAAACAACAATTGGACACTGGTGTGCCAGTGTGAGTGGGTGGGTGGGAACTAAAACGAGCCCAGCAAATCCCTAGGTTCCGGATGCGTTATCCTGACCGAGCACGCAGCATTTTGTTTTCAAAATGTTGGATGAGAGTCCCATCAATTTCCATGCCATGCTCGGGCTCTAGCTTGGGTGCTTGGCTTGGTCCGCTGCCTCCTCACTTGTGTTTGCCGGGGGGCCACAGCTGCTGCTTGGTTTCTCCTGAAAATGCACGTTCACGCCACGGGCGTCCCACCCGGCCGCTGATTGTCGACGACTAACGGATCGGTATCCCTGTGCCTGTGTCTAGTCGTGTCTGAGCCCGATATCCCCCCTCTGTTCGAAATAAAGGGGATCCAAATTCGAGCTCGAAATGCCCGCCGGTGATGAATCGCCCAGAGACACCGGAAGGGGAATACCCCTTGACGAAACCCCACCCTCACCAAATGCTATTCTAGGGAGTTACATTGTTGGAGTTTTGGCTGGGCTGGCCGCGGGATATCGGCAACCCAGCAACCCAGCCCAGCAACGCAGCACCACTTGTTACTTTCCCACCAGCTTCGGCCACTTCGGTCGGCCGTCGGCCATGGAAGACTGGGTTTGACTCCATTCTTACGCCTTAGTAGTCCCGTCAGCAATGGCCCACGGATGCACAGCGATACGGGATTGGACTGCAGCGCCATCATTACTACCGAACAACAATCCACATGCAATCCGTATACGTGCGGATGAAAGCACTCAAGACGGTGACTTTGACGAGAGCCCACACTCAGACTCCGGAACCGTCTCCTCGCCATGATGACAAGGGGATAAAAAAGCGCAGGGCAATGCGCCACACAGTGCGCCCTTTTTAGTCGGCCGTGGGATTTGTGATTTTTTCCAGGTTCCGCAGGTCACTCGAATCCTTCCCTTTGGGGGTTACCTCCCAGCGTTTTTCCTGTCATCTCATCCTCCACACGCAGCGCACACACACAACACACACAGATACGCCGCACACACACGCAACCCCCGACAAGTGTCATTTGTAGAACTGCCTGATTTGCCATGGGAAACGAAGCGAGCTGTTGCGATAAAACGACGGGGGTAATGGCATGGCATGGCATTGGCACCCATCGCTGATTGACGGATACCGACGCACAAGGATTGCCGATCGCTCGGCTCCATGCTGCTCACTTGCAGCCTGGCTCAGGTTGACACAAACCGAAATTTCGTGGTTCCTTCCTGCCTGATCTGGCTCATGTTCGAAACTTGTCGATATCGCTGCAAGTTGCGCGCCAGAGTGAATGCAAATGCAATCCCGAGTCCCAGAGTGACAATCGTGGTAGACGGGCCAATGAGGTCGGGGGCCTACTCCGCTCAGAGATTGGGAACCCAAGTCCCCAATCAATATTTCGCACCCGCCGCAGCAAGCAGCAGTATGTACCAAGCAAGCTCCAAAAGGCCCCAGGGCAAGCAGGCAAATGCATGACCTCCAATTCACGGCTGGCAGGTTGGCGAACTCATTCGGCTGCGTACGACTGCTCCAGCCAAAGAAAGGGACTCTCTTCTCCGTCGGAATTGAACGTGTTCCATACCGGAGTTCTCACACATTCTACGTCGGAACAGTAAGGCCTGGCTTGTCGCATTACAGGCCTTGATTGCACTGCAGAAGGTCTCAATTACGTTGGAATAGGCCTAGAATAATAAACACCGTGGGCTGCGCTGACAGTAAAAGGGCGTCTTTTGCACTGGCTGAACACATCGTATCATCCCTGGATCTGCCTGTGCCGCTAGATCACAACAGCTATTACTGCGGGAATGGATACATATGAACGATATGCCCCTTTCCGGATAAACTGGGCGATCGCTCTTTTCTCTCAAGGAAACCAAGGATCCAGATCAGGTGCCGAGTTATTACTGCTGCGTATCATTACCGCGTATCATTGTTCTTATTATAGGCAACCTGCAGTGCAGTGCGCGCCCTGCTCCTCTGCGAACGGATGCCGTCCATCTGGCATTCTTGGGTTCCCCTTTGAGTGAGTTGCCGTAGGGGACGAAAAGGGCGGGACGAGAGTTCCAATGTCGTCGGTCCGTCGCTCAAGTGTTTCGCTCGGCGTGTGTCCCTGCCTTTCAAGGTTCCTTCCTTATCAGCGGCAACACTTGCGTTGCCCCGCCCCGCCAAAAGTATTTATTCGTACAGTGCGGGACACCACCAGCTGGTAGCGGCAGCAGCTGACCAAACTTCCAGCTGATGATGTGATGCCAGGACAAGCAGAAGGGATCTGGTGTCGCAGACGGTGCACTGATGATGGGTGTGACCTCAGGGGTGTGCCATGGTGGAGGGACCGGAGCGAGCCCGGGAGGAGAAGCTGCCAAGCTCCCGGGGGGCGTGCGCTGTTGGTCGGCTGGGAGGGGTGTGCCGCCATCGCGGATTCCTCGGTGCGCCCTTCTGCGAGATACCCACCGAAGACGACACCTCCTCCCGGTCCCGCACCCACAGTGACATGAATAAATAAAAAAAGCGATGATGCCAGGCCGCCCGTCGACACGACGGTGCGAGGAGGGTCTCTGCATCGTCGGTGTAACATGCACCTGCTCGGCGTCGACCTACGTACCTGCCTGCGCAGGGAGGGGGGATGTGACCAACATTGAAATTTTGACTTCGGAGCGGGCTCGATCCCTCTTTTGATACGACGGGCAGAAGCCTGCTCCGGTTCAAGGTCTCGAGGGGCCAGCATTGGATGGTGTGGCTTGACCAGCACGCCGCCCCACCCCCGTGCCACCGACGGCGGGGTACGGTGTGGAGGGGCCGCGCCATTTGACCCAGGAAAAACGAGGACGAGAAGACGACAACAAGGCAGCTGAGGATCCAGTGTTCTTTGGCGGCCACATCCATCTCCATCGCACTCCCTGCTCTGGGCGACCAGTGGCCATCTGGCATGGCGGCAGGATGGCGCTTTGGCGACGGATGCATCGAATCGGGTGCCGTCTGGTGCGGGCGAAATACGCACCCTCAATGCGTGCGTCGGACCGCGGCCCCCTCTCGCCGCAGAGCCGTCGTCAAAATGGTTAGGTTGGTAGGTTTCTCAATTGAAGGCAAGCAGCGCAGAGCGCAGCTTGAAGGCAACCACCCCGCTCGCCGCCCAGTCCAGTCGGGGACACCACAGTGCGACTTGGGGCTGTGACTCGCTGCACCACCTCACGCCGCCATGGCCATGGAAAAGTCAGAACTCCAAAACGACGGCAGGGAACGAGGCACAAAGGGAGAGCCCGTGTTCAACACACAATGTCAAGCCATTTCGGCGACTCGGCGCGACAAATGTTTCGAGTCAATCAGGGAGCCGGGCGCACCAAGCACCGGTACCCTCGCCAATGATCAAACGCCTCCCGCCGTCAAGACACGGGATGTGAGCCAGTGATCAGAAGAGAGACAAAACGTTGGGCTGCGCAGTGCGCACTGCGTCCATAATAATAATCCCCAGCGTGCAATGCCGCCAGACCCCATGCCATCCATGCCACCTGCAATCATCAAGGCTCCCGGGTCCTCGGCCAAGGACAGCCCAAGGCTGTGGTGACACCGAGACAGGAATGCAAAGTGTCCAAGACGGCCAGCCCCCTTCTCGCCCGTGAGTGGTTGAGGCCCAATGCACGCGCAAAGGCCAGAGAGTCCTGTCTGTCGTCGTTGACGCCGCGTCGTGCGACAAAAAAAGGAAGACGCAAAAAGGGCCACCAACCTGGAACTCGTCGATCGTGGGAGCGTGGACGGAGCGGGCACAGCAAGAGATGGCATGAGACCTAGGTAGCCAGCCCCCTCACGAAGAGCCGACGTTGGAATGTCGCATGCTTTCTGGAAATGCTCCACCCGGCAGGACGTGCAGCAGACTCCAGAGCGTCGGGTGAGGAGGAGTGCTTCCACCTGCAGCAGAGGCAGAACAGAACCTGTGAACGTGAACGAGGACGCGCAAACGAGAGCCGGGCTTTGCCACAACAGGGGTAGCGTCTCCCCGCGCGTCAAATTGACTCTGGCAAAGAGAATCGGCGGCGCCGGCGAGTTTTTTGTTGGCAGAAAGCCAGCCAAACCGGCCAACAAGAGCCTGTGTCTGAGCGATCCCTCTATTCGGCGGGCACGCATCCAAGACGTCGAGGCTTTTGCAGCATGACAATGGGCCATCCATCTCTCAAGCCTTTCGTGTGAGATGCCGTGGACGGGCTTGCATCGCTGGTTGGACAACGGACCCACCGCCCAAGGAGGGGCTAGCCCTGGGCCGTTTCTTGGTCACACAGTGTGGCTTGAGCTGCTGCTGGCTGGATCCTCACCACCGCGTCAGCAACCTGACCTGGATCTGCCGGCCATCCAACTCGGCCGATGTCTATTTGTCGGACGGAGTGGACGGCTTGATGCATCAACAAGCAATGAAGCGCAGGGCTGGCTGGTCGCCTATTGCACACGGAAGAGCCTCCGCAGAAGACGCGCCACGGGCACACCGTGTTCCTCGGTCAATCAAAGAGGGGTCGACGCCAGGTCAGGTCAGGCAAAGAAAGAGACAAGCAGCAGCAGCAGCAGCACACGAACAACCGACAACAACCTAGCTCAGAGTTCGACCTACTAGGCCGGCATCCATCCATTCCATCCAGGCAAACCGCCCCCGTATGCCACCGACTTGCGTACGCCTCCGCCTCTACACCTTCCGGTTTTCGTCTCCCTTTGCACATGGCGCTGTTTTTTGTTGTGTCGTCCCGCAAGCCAACACTCCATTCCCCGCCCATCCGACGAGCACGTCTCCGCCAATCTCGCTTTTGGGGGTGGGGGGCTACACGGAATCTTGCTCCAGCCGAGACGGACAAAGGCAGCATCAGGAGGCCCCGCTATTGCGCTCAAATGACTCTCGCTGTGCTGGAGCGGCGGGCAGCTTGTTTCTGCTCGCACCGCCGGTATTGATGACGGGAGCAGAGAGGCGAAATCTCAACTGCAAGTGGGGTGTCTGATGCGCGGCGGGCGGGGCAAGTGCGGGCAAGCGCTCTACCGCCGCGAAGTGGTGTTTGGACAGTGGCAGTCAGCCCCGACCGACTCCCGAGCCAACAACCTGAACGGGCTTTGCAAAGTCGCAAGTCGCAGGTCGCAGGTCGCAAGGTCGCAAAGCCTTCGCGATGGGGTGCGGTAAGCCCTGTCCCTATTCATGCAATCGTATCGTCAGCGCAGCAGGCAAAGGTCCGCTGCCTGCGGGGCGCACACAGAGTCGGGCGCCTGCCCTGGACATGGCCTGCCACCGCCGGATTTTGGAGAGTGCGGGTGGGACGCGGGGCGTTTCGTATGCTTCCAGCTGCCAATATCTGGTCAATCTGGCCAATCTGCAGCGGCAACTCAGCACCCGCGCCGATTCATTGGCCACCATTTCCTTCGCTGCTGCACTATGCAACCGCACACGAGAGCGTCGCGAGCGACCAACAGTGCAGCAGGACGAGGCACTGTGCCGGAGACGTGGACCATTGATCGCGCCCGTGTCACCGTTCCAAAATTGCAGGGCATCACGGCGAGATCAGATCCTGCGTCCGGTACTTGACACGTGCACGGCATGTTCCGCAACCCAGCTCTGTCTTTGGCACGGCACACCGTCAGCTGCTGGAAATGAGACCTCGTTCGTTGCCTGTGTCTATCTGGCTGTTGGAAATCCAACCCGCGGGCTCGTCCAGTGACGGGGAACCCGAGTAGCACTAGTGTGCGTATGAACAAGATTGCGGACCTGGGGACGAAGCCGTTCCAAGAACCGGGGCTCGGGTTTTCTCTCACACCCTGTGGGCTTTTCTGACGTGAACCATGAGCGGTGGCTTCTCCCACGAGAGAAATGTCCTCTGCCTCACCCAGTCCTCTTGACCGGGCAACACATGCACATCAAACTCCCAGAAAAGCCTCGCCACGATGAGTCGACACTCGGCCACCGCGAGACTCTGCCCGATGCAGCTCCTCGGCCCGTGACTGAAGGGCTTGAACACCTCCTTCCTGTCACCCGCGTACTTGCCTTGCTCCCCGTCCAGCCACCTCTCGGGCGCAAACTTCAACGGGTCGATCCAATGCGTGGCGGATCTGTACGCCGCAAACTGCGCGATCCCGACCACCGATCCGGCGGGGACATACCGCCCGTCTATCATCGCCCCGCCCGGCGGCACCGTCCGCGGCATGTTGATGGCCCCTGGCGGGTACAGCCTCAGACACTCGTTCAGGACGGCACACAGGAACGGTGCCCTGAGTGCGATGCTCGCCGGCGTGATGTCCTCAGCGGTGGCGAACTGGTCTCGCACTTCTGCGACGAGACGATCGCGGTGTCGGGCGTTCTCTCTGAGAGCGAGGAAATACACCGCCCCGGCCAGCAGTGAGGCCGTTGTCTCGGAGCCGGCAATGCAGAGAAGCTGGGAATTGAGGTAGAGCTCCTCGGTAGAGAGCGAGGCCGTCATCGACTCATCTCCCCTCGGCAACTGCAACGGAGGTAGTATATGCGACATGAAGTCCGGCTGGTGCGGTGGGTTTGTAAGCTGCACCCTGCTCCGCGCATCCGTCATGTCGACAATAGCCTGCATGTGTCGGCGCGCCTCATCCACCACCTTCCTCGGGATCAGCCACGAGACCACCCTCCCCAGCCCCGGCACCGACGTAACCGCCAGACTCCAAGTCACGAGCTTCATCCCAGGAAACACCCGCGCCACCCACTCATGATACCGCCCCCTCTCCATATTCCCAAACGCCCTCCCAAACACCAACGCCGACGTGATATCAAACATTGCAAAATGGAACCAATCCATAATATCAATCCCCTCCCCCTTCCCCCCTCCCCCCTTCAACCGCTCATCAACCCCTCTCTGCTCCGCCTCCAACCTTCCCATCAACACCCCCGCCATCCCTCCAACAACCTCCTCATACCCTCTCACCGCCCGCTCACTAAACGCCAGCCCCACCACCCGCCGCTGCCGCGCGTGCTCCCCCGCATTACAGCTAATCATCGGCTTCGCCGGCGCAAAGAACTCAAACTCCTCCCCCGGAAACTCCAGCTCCTCCTTCAGCATCTGCGGGTGCGAGGGAGAGGCACCACGTACGCCGTAGATGGAGTGCCAGGAGGACGCGGAGATGTAGCTGAGTTGGTTGGGGGAGATGCGCACGACGGGCCCGTAGAGGGTGTGTAGGGTGGACATGGAGGTGTGGGTTGTTCCGAGGAGGGTGGAGAGGAAGTGCGGGAGTGGGAGGGCGCGGTGTAGGAGAGGCCCGGGGAAGGAGCGGAGGGGGTGTAGGAGGAGGTTGTA
>Ga0247758_1000200_pt1 | contig 50506 bp, 32 predicted proteins | sample UWRJL156409C4_FD_180950 | JGI IMG/M metagenome (GOLD analysis project Ga0247758, IMG submission 180950) | Plant litter microbial communities from Arlington Agricultural Research Station in Wisconsin, United States - UWRJ-L156-409C-4 | ecosystem: Environmental > Terrestrial > Plant litter >...
TGAATATGAAGCCGTATTTTGCGGGGCAGGGGACGGCGGCGACGCTGCTGTTGGATATTGGGGAGCATAAGGGGGCGACGGTCAAGCGGATGACGGCGCCGTCCGTGGATGAGAAGGATTCGGCGAAGGTCACTTGGGCGGGGCAGTCGTTTAGGAATGGGAAGGCGGTGGGGGAGGTCAAGGTGGAGAGTCTAGCGCCGAATGAGAAGGTTGCGGTGAAGGACAGCGAGGGGGTTCTTATTTTGTTTTGATGAGAGGGTGCGCCGAAGGCAAGAACGACGTGTGGGTAGTTGGAGGTATTTCATAGAGTTTGTGTTTCTGAGGTCCCGTTGTTGATGTCAAATCAGGCAGCAACCTGGAACACGCCCAGAACAGCTTGCCACTCTCATCCCAACTCGGAATCTTGCAGTCCATTGCAGCATCTCCGATCATCTCTCCGTTCGAGCAGTCATGGCTCAATGGCACAATATCGAATGCAGTACTCCGCATGTTGCACCGCACAGCGATGTCGCCCTCCCCTCCTTCCCGAGCTGCAGAAATTGCGGCTCCTCTGCCGCCAAGTAGGTTCAAGACCTCGCATCCAAAGCAAAAAGAACCGCCTCTTCGCCTTCGATTCTACCAAATGATGGCCGCCATCGATAGTACCGCACCTCCAGCAGCCTACCACAGACCCGACTGTTGAAGACCCGGGTTGGATCCAACTAACCCCTTCAACTGGCCAAGAATGAAATACGCCTCATCTGTCTCCAGCCCCTTCCCGTCGAGTTCAAGTAGCCAATCCCTTTCGGACTCTGACGAACCGTTTGACCTCCTTGATGCGCTTTCTCTCACAGCAAACTCCGATTCGACCGATATCAGAAACAAAGTCTTCGGCATCCTCGGTTTTCTAGATCACGAAGACTTGCTTCCTAACTATAGCACCTCTACCATACGGACATTTATAGGCGTGTTTCTGCATAGTGTGCTCGCGAAATAAGATTTCGATGTCTTATTCTTTTCACGAGGCATTACTACAGGATACTCTAACTGCTTATCATGGCTACCGCTGTGGGAGTCGCCCCGCGGTCTTCCTTCCCGGCCATACCTCAAAAGCATAAAACGAGGGCCCAATGACCTCCTACATCTTGGTGACGAATTCGCATCCACCTTTGTGTCACAAAGCCCCCCGAGGCTTCCTACGCAAGAGCTTCCTGATCAGGTCACAACGAGCCCCTTGGGTACCTCCGCTCCCAAACGGCATTATCGGTTGACGCCAGTTCTGGGTGTATAAGTGTCGAAATGACACGGCTATTCAAGTTTCCATCAAGACCAACCCTTATGTACCGGGGATGCAGAGACGACCTGCACCACTACGCCATTATTCATGGAAATATTCGGGTTGAGTTTACCTCATATCCCGACGTTGCATTTCACGATCTCATCCAGCCTGGCCTCGATCATTTATTCGTAATGCGTTGTTCGCCATGGCAGAAGGACCGATTTGAGACGATCAGATTCGATGAGATGATGGGTTTCATTCTGCGCTACATCAAAATTGGCGAAAACGAACCGCATCACCGCGCATGGAAGATCATTACAAGATGTCCAGATTTAGCCTTCGACCTTAAACACGTTTCCCGGGATCCTTCAAGTACGAACTTACTGACTTCACATTATGAAACGCGGTATGAAAGGTTCCAACGCCTGTTGAAAAGCTTCAGCAAAAGTCTTAGGACTGAACTCGGAAGTACTACCAGTACCCTGAGCCTACCAGCAGTGCCGGAGAAAGCCCTCTTCCAGTTGTGGCGAGATTCCGAGCTCTCGCAACTGATCCCTCTGCTCTTTTCCATAGACACTGGAGATTTACCAAAGAAAGACTGACCGATAAGGGATAGGCTCTTGGTTGATGCGTACCTCCACACTCTCGGCTCTTGACTCAACCCGTCAAGAGAGGGCGACACCATTGAACTGAGGTTCGATGACCCCCGGGAAAAGATTGAACCGTTTCTTGACGTTGTTGTTGCTGACTTGAAAAAGCCTCGCTGGGAGTATCAAACTGTGGATGGGGCAGAATTGGCATCGGTTCAATCCCTAAGGAGTGATGTCAGAATCTAGCACTCATGGCCAATTGTGGTGATTGTTGTGTATTGTTGTTGTTCTGTGGAAGAGAATCTCTGGCCTGCAGGGTCCCCTATTGCCAAGCCGGCTACTTCCGCGAATGGCTCCAATTGCTTATATAAGCTGACAAGTGACAAGGGCTCTGATAGCAAATCACCCATTCACCCCCGAATCTCTATTTCGGAACTTTATACATCTTCAAGGAGATTGTGGACGAAGGAGGTCTCTAATTCATCGTCAACGGTCTGAGAAAGTCCATAGGTGGGCCCACGATAGCCTGGGCCGATATCGAAAAAGTGCCGGCGAAGGGCCCCGACCAAGAAGACGTCCCAAGGTTGACACAAGATTGGCCCCGAGAGCTGGTAGAAGCATTCGAGATTGATGGTGCTACATACAAGATCAGTCTGCTTGGGAAGCCCGATAAGCGGGCAGATATATATGATAGAAAGTCTATTTGCGCCAGATCCACAGTGGAAACGCATTTGAAAAACACTTTGACGCCTTCCGATCAACCAAGAATGCCTTAATCATTACCCAACAGGCTTTATTTGAGTTATTTGAGGTGCTGATCGACTCTTTAGATGCCTTATTCACGTCATACGCCTCACGCCAACCCCGAAAGGCCCCATGCACACCGCGAGGGCCTTGTTTGCATCATATCAGGCTGTTGAAGAATGCATGAAGGCAGCTTTCAAATGCAATCAGCCGTTTCGGAACAATAAGAATGCGCTTCAACATTGGGTATACGGTGCCAATAGGCATTCTTTACCTACCTATGGTTCTGGACAAGGATCGACTCGTGATTCCCTCCAGTTTCAACTCGCCGTTTTAAAAGACACATACACCTGCAATGCCCCTTCTATACACTGGACAACACCTAGAAACGTGGTGACGAGAAATACGAGTACAGCTACCCAGAATGTGTACCATTGCACAGAGTTTCGCCGATCATGCCACCACTGCGATATTGTCTTTGGTGTCGCATCGTCGTAGGCCTGTTTGAGAACCACGAGGCGGTCTCTCCAGAACACAAAGCGCTCGATCTGCCGGTCCTCCACCTGGAGATTGCCACATAAAGTCAACCGCGGATCAACTTTGCAATGCTCGTGTCTCTCCTTGAGACTCTGCAGCCAGTCACTCTTTGGATTCTTCCGGCGTCGATGCGTCGCGAACTCCGATTCTGTCGAGATAGGTCAGCGCTGGTAGTGCGTTGTCCGTCTGGGATGAACAAACGGGGGAAAAGCAGTGCTAGTGTTCGCAGAGTCTCATTAACGAGCCCGGGTGGGAAGATTAGACTATTGCTAAAAGACATGTCAGACCTGGAGATTCCAGCCAAGCAGCGCGTCCCAACAACTCACCTCTGGATCTGATATTCCAGGAACGATGCGTGATGAAAAATGAGCACCTTGGAATCGTCCTCGACCAGCAGGAGATGGTCAGCTATGTTGTCAGTGAAGCCAACCTGAATTCCACCAACCATCTCGACACTCCACGCATTGAACGATTTCGGGAGTCGGACGGGCTCGCAGCCCAGCACTGGGGGCACATCCCAGTAATCCTTGACAAAATTACTCAACGGCCCTGCATCCCAATGAATATGGCGTCTCGGGACTGCTTGATATTTGACAACTCCGAACTTCATCATGGTTATGAGCCGCGCGGCGAGATTGATCGAGTTGAGACAGGCTTCCTCTGACGCATTCGGATCTGTCAACCTCAAATCTGACAAGATTGCTCCTCGCGTGCCTCCCTGTCTGATCCGCTCAATGACGCGGTCCATATCCTTTGGAGTCTGTGTTGCGACGTATTGGCCGTCGCCATGGCCTGCAATGAGGTTCCATTGTTGGCGATAGTATTCGGCAAAAGCATCGTGGGCGAGCTGTGTTGGTTGGTCGCCGTTGAAGAGTCTCTTGCGTGGAATGGATTGCCCTTGTGTGCAGGAACCTCCTCTCAGCAACTCAAGCGCGTGTGCATCGATAAGTTCCGAGTCAGTCGAAGTATGAGACATGGCGAGATCTGTTGTTGATCAAGGAAAGCACAGGGCGGGAAGTTCGTATGCACGGTTAATCGCCGGACGCACCTCCTCTTGCAAACCTACGGTCAGCAGTTGGAGCCTTGGAGCCTTGGAGCCCTCCGGCTATTTTCGGTGAGCAGACAGCGGCCTGCAGCACACCTCCAAACTGCCCGTATCGAGCATTTCTGATTCGCTGCCGAGGTCAACACTGCCACACTTGCTGCACACCATCATCCCGAGAAGACTGTCCTGCCAACAAACTCCATTCTCCTCGATTTCTCATCAAAAGTCTCCGTAGGATGGCCCCATGTCTCTTCTTTCACGTTGCAAGCTGCCAACAGCGACACAGACGGCCTCGCTCGCCCTTCCGCCAACATGCGTGTGATGCGCAGGGTACCGACACTTCGAAAGAAGTTGGTTGACCCCGAATTATCGTGCGGACGAGAAATCCTCACGACGAGAGTCCCCCGATCGAAGCGCGTCTGGTGGTGCTGCGGAGCCGCCATGGAGAAATTCGAGCAGGAAATCGCACCCAAGATCGACGACCAGCTCCGAAACGTTGACCTCGGATACGCTGACATTTTCGTGCGCCTGTACATGGTGGGGAGCCGCGCGAACAATTCCCGACCGATCATCATGGTCTGCTGCACCGATGCGGCCGTGAGAGCGAATGCCGAGACCGAGATCCGAAGGAGTGGGCTTCTTGACGGGTTTCCAGAATTTGGCATCGGGCAAAGCGCATTGCCCCTGGAACAGCCAACAATGTCTCGCGCCCTTGTTGGCGAGAAGCCAAGCGTTTACATCCAAACGAACAAGAAGGATCAAGAGTCGCCTCCTCCTCCAGTCGAGATCGGTCGCAGTCTGGTCTTCTTAGGACAACATCGCCGATATCACGCGACCGGCGGCGCCATTCTCACAATCGGCACAGATGCCTACCAGCTCACCGTTGGGCACATTGGGGAGACAACTGAAGGCATCAACAGCAGTGCAACGGCTACGGGCCAAGATCTCGACGAGTGTCGGTTCGACGGAATGAGCGACGACGAGAACTCAGGAGGGGATTCCGATAGCGATGTACTCGACGTGACTAGCCGCGGGAGCCGTACTCCCGACAACGAGGGCTCCTGGCGGCTCGACAGCCTAAGTGGTGTCGAGGATAGCGAAACATCCACCTCTCGCCCATCTAGCCCCCGATCGTTGCGCAGCGAACCACAACTCCTCCAACTGGCAGGGCTTATACGACCCCCCGGTTCCCAACCTGTCTCGATCACACGAAGGCCACCAGTCATGACGCATATTTTCGACATCGCAGCGCTAGTCGATCGATCATCCGATGGTCCAAACCCCGGGCTCGACTACGCGCTGGCCCCTCTAGGACCTGTTACATCCTCCCTTCTCAGGACCAAAAACGAGGTCTACGTCCAGGAGCCTGAAAAAAAAACCCTCTTGGTCCAGAAAGTAGCGGAGGTAAAGACGTCCGAGGCCCGAATAATCGCCGTCACCGCCTTTGGTGGGCCGTCTCGAGGAGTCCTAATCCCAGGATCGACGTTCTTTCGGGGCCGCGGCCTTCGCTCGTTCCAGAAACTGTACGCTATTCAGTTTGACAACAATCATGTGTTCGAGGGAGATTGCGGATCCGTCGTGATTGGCGAGGCAGGCGAGCTGTACGGCCACATTGTTCGGGGTTGCCCAGGGACTACACTGGCGTACATGGTCCCCGCAACCGAGGTTTTCGCCGATCTGTCAGCCAGACGGAAAGCAAATGTCAGCCTTGCTGTACCGGCTCAAGTGCCAGATATCAAAGTGACTCGACCATTGGAGAGTGCAGGCAGCTCTGAGAAGAGATTACTTGCTCCCCTCGAGACGAACCTGGCAGGAGGAGCCGTGGCGAAAACCACAAGCTCGAGATTTCTGGGAAAGAAACCAAGCGTCGACAGCGATAGGGAAGCCATGTCCATGATAGAAGCCGAGCAAGCACTACTGGACAAGGAAGAATTGAGGATTACACCCAGGAGCACTAGCAGCAAATTCAACTTCAGGCGCGATAGCAACCAATTTGGCTACATGTCGTCGAGCTCAGCCACTGATACCGGAACTAGCAGCACCTCGAGCGAATGGGAAGGGGGTCGCCTGTTTCCCCTTGGGTCTTCAAGGTCCCCGCGGTCTGCCCTCATTGATGACGACCCGCACCATGGGCTTCGGGACTTCATAGCCTCAGAATCTGCGGCGAGGGACCGGTGGATGACAAAGGCAGTTGAACTAGACTCTTTGCTTGTGCGAGCTCACAAGGAGCTCAAAGAAAATCAGGCAAGGTTGCGAGCTTACGAAGCTGCTGTGGAGACGAGGGAGGGCAATGTTAAGAGCTTGAAGATCAGCAACAAGATGCTACGGGATGAGAATTCAGACCTTCGGGATGAGCTCGACGCATGTACTGTGTTTACAGATCCGAAGAAATCGCGAAAGCCAATCACTAAGTGAGAAGAAAGTCGGGGTGATGGTGGATCCAAGAGTGTTGGACGGAAAGGGTCACACGCGGAGGCGGGTGGGATTTCAGCGAACAGGCTCTACTCCGGCGGCTTGTTTGACGAATAATGAGGGTGGAGGGGGCATATCTACCCGTGTTCGTTTCCTACCATTGAATACTACAGGAGACCGAACTGAGTGTCCAAAATTTCGATGTCGAAAGGTTCTAAAAAGGGTAGTTTCAAAATCGCACTGTGGCTAATTGATCACAGCGTGCAGTTCTACATTTACGTACCAGCACTCAGGCATTATGAGAGCAACGTCAGACAACCTACACGACCATTTTCTGGCCCCGCAACGCCACTGTACTTCTGTCAAATTTAACAAGTATATAACAAACAACAATCAAGTCGTATCCAGCCGAAACAGCTGTGGGCATGACTGTCGCCGTAGTGATGGCCTTGTTGATTCCTTCGTCTGGCATTCTGAGGGCTCTGGCCGCGCTTTTCAGACATTCATGTTTTAGTCACGGAGACGAGCTTCAGAAAGCGGCACGAGCCGGCGCCCTCTGCATGGTGACCCGAGACGCCTTCTGGATCCCGAGAGATAGAGATCTGGTCAGAGTCATTCTCCCAGAGGTTCGGGGTACGGAGTCCGGCAATCGAGTGTCTTCTAATTGCCTACCTGCACCGGAAGCACAACACGACCGGGATGATTCAGCATCAGTTTCTGCTGGAATGTGAGTGGAGATTATAGCCATGCAATCAGCTACGGAAAATGTATACTAATTAACTCCACTCAGCGAATCTTCTAATCGCGATAATATGAATTGGTCTATGTGCGGTCCTGAGCCGCAGATACAAGAGAAACAGTTAACCACATCGAGCTTTAAGAATTTCGGCGCTCGCATTACGAATATCCACGGGATATACCGGCTTCCCGAGGGATACCGATTCAGCAATGTCCCCAGTGATGCCGTCGTCGCTGGCGTCGACCCCAACGGGAGGGTGGCGGACGAGCACATTCCCGCTCGATTGCCTTGGATGAAGCAAAAACGACGGACGGGCATTGCAACAAGCTATAACGTGAGAAAATCTCTCATTGCCATAGCGCAAACTACAATCGCCGCTCTCACACTCTACAAATCCCGCGGTGACCAGATCGAGCGATACGGCTACGCCGCGTTTGGTTTGACCGTTGTTCCCTACATCATCATGAGTATCCTCAACCTACTTGCTCAAATAGCAACTCCGGATTATCCCATGCTCTACATGGTTCAATCTCCGGAAATGGAGGAGGCACGGCAAAGAGGGGGCATTTTCGACGGAGTTGTCGGTGCCCTTCTGCCCACGCAATCGCTCCAGGACTTGTACCTTGCCAGAGTAGACCAAGCTCTCGGCGACCAGACTTTCAAGCTCGAGCCTATTGATACGCCACTGGGGGACGCGCCTCGTGCTAGTTCACGTGCTGGTGGGAGCATTCCACGCATGAGCTTTTGGTTTGGCTATGGGTTTGACAGGCCGGCGAACCTGGTTTCTCGGGGACCTCTCCCTACCTCGCACTTTAGCAACGTCTCGTTTCCATTTCGCAGGACGCCGAGTTACCGGACAGAAGCTGATATGAGTCACCGCTGGTGGCCGAAACGGTGGTTATGGCTGCTGCAATTCTTCATCAGCTCGGTCTCTCTCATAGTCGTCGGATGTCTCAGTGGATTTAGAAGTGGAAGTGAGAGTACCACGGCACAGCGAGCATGGATCATGAGCTGGCTAGTTGTTAGTATGGTAGCTGGTTTATATGCGGATTCAACGGCGTCTCTCTTCGTGTTGAACTACGAAATGGGGGGAGATGATCTTTTCGACATCGTGTTCGAGCCACTCGTAGGGTTTTGTTACTGGGAGTATTCCTGGTTCCCGCAGTTGGAGGATTCGTGGTGGTGGGGAAAATGCTTTTGGATTATGGTATCTGTGAAACCTTGTAGATGGTTCCATTCTACATGTGTTAATATAGGCCGAGTCGTGCACTTGAGGTTGCTATAACTGGTAAAGCAGCGCCTAAGCATCCGTCAGATGCTTTCGGAGCCCAAGATCGAATGATTCCTACCTGTAAGGTGAGCGCAATCTCTGGGGGACGGGGTTCAAGGCCATTTCTTGGGTTTTTGATATGCGACTAGCCCGTTGTTATTACCCTGCTTGAATATCAATGTGGCTTATATGGTCATCTGGCAAAGCAACACGAAACTGGCCCTTCTGAGAGTCTCTCAAAGTTGAAGTTTTAGACACTGAATCCGGTCTCAACTGTACCTTGAGGCTTGTCTTCTTATATTTGAGGCCCTGCTGTAATCTAATAAGGCCTTACTTAAATCTGTAACCCCTGCTATGATCTGATGACTGATGTAATAATCTGGTAACTCCTGTTACAGTCCGACAACTGCTGTAATGATCTGGTAATCCCTACTGCAGTCTGACAGGCCCCTGCTGGAGTCTGGTAAACCCTGCTGTAATCTGACAACTGCTGTAATAATCTGGCAACTCTTGCTGCAGTCTGACAACACCCTACTAGAGTCTGTAGCCCCTACTATAATGTGACGACTGCTGTAATAATCTAGTAACTCCTGCTGGGTCTGATGAACCCCTGTTGGAGTCTGTAACCCCTCTGTAATCTGACGACTCCTACTGTGATCTAAAAAGTGCTTCCTTGATTCTCTCGCGACCCTAGTGTTACAAAGATTTAAGGTTATATATATCTCATTGCACAACGAGCTTTTCTAAAGTGTCTACAGCTATCTTCTAACTCGTTATGACTGCAAGAATCATCCATGCGAATCCAGCACACAACAATGGACATTCGAATTCCCTCCTTGAGCCTCAGGTCCATCATTATGCATCCCAGAACAAAGTACCAGCTCAGGTGATTCTGTCAACAAAAGAAAACAAAATATGTGTTTGCACCCGACAGCCGCTCCCAGGAGCAATCGCCCTTCGAAACCCAGGCTTAAGAGACTCCGTCACCACGTCAAAGTCAACATCAGACAGACGTTGTGTGATGATGGAGTACGCGTCACGGCAAAGCATTGTCGATTCCCCAGGGCTTGGTGGCGGTAATAGGGCACAGCCGTCCTCTAGGCTGTTGACCTCTGACAGGACGAGGCTTCTTTGCTCGTTCAGGGCCCGTGTGCTTGGTAATGCAGGCGATACAGATGTGTCGCGTTCGCCTCCGGCTGCCTGGGGCTGAGGCGCTGTAGACGGTGCGGATCCTTTGCTACACCCTCCGACGCCACAGCCACATGCTTGGCCGGCCACAGGTGGTATCACTTCCGCGGCGACAATAAGGCGGTCGGGCGGGTGCGAAGTATTGGAGGGAGCGATGATGTCTGTCGTCGGCGAAACTGGGAAAGGGGGCGGTGTATGCGGGGTCGAGTTAGACTGCTCTGCAACGCGGCGTAGCTGCCGAACTTCGGCGGTGAGAATATCGATGCGCTGCAAGGCATCCTCCAATTTCATCTGGGTGGACGCCAAGGCGGCTTCGAGTTCTTCGGTGCGGGCCTTGACGCGTTGGCGGTGACGACGCTGGTTTTCGCGCAGCCGGGCAGCCTCGAGTTCTGGTGGCTTCTGGGACAGTCTGAATTTGTGGACATGGCATTTTTGTGAGACGGAGGTTGACATTCTTGCTGGGCTGCCGATGAGGGGCAGGCCGTGCGGGTGGAGTCGGGCGGTTGAAGATGGAGAGAAAACGGAAGCTGACCCGATGACAAACTGTATTATTGCTTCGATAGGGAAGATCTGTGACGAATATCTATGAAGATGGAATATTGGGCGAGTGTTAGGCGAAAAGTTGAAGATGCAAAGGGGGGGCAAGTTGGAGAAACAAAGCGAAGTTGGCGATGACAAACTGCAAAACTTCCTCATTGGGTAAGGCGTGGTTGCACTTAGGTGGCGCTAACCGAATCAGGTAAAAGTGCAGTGACATATCAGTGGGCCCAGGGGTTTGAGAACAACAAATGACCTCGAATTGATGACGAAAGTTGAAAGTGCGACCTTGGTTACCTTATGGACTCTAGGATAGTTTTCTGGGCATAAATAAGGTAGAACGCAGACTCGATCTGCACTTCCGACTCTTTCATCATCCCTTTCGCCGATTTCCGCGCCTTCGAGCCATTCAACTCACCAATCCCTTTCCGCTAATCATTACACTGGCAACCAAGTAAAGGAATCAAGCACACTCAAGATGGACTCCGCCAAGATTTACGACCAGGTGCGCGAGCACTACAGCACAGCTTCCCGTAGCACGAAAGCCCAATACAGCGAGGCCATCGCCAAGTCATTTGGATACTCCGAGGAAGAGCTTGCCAACATCCCCGAAGGAGCCAATCTCGGCTTGAGCTGTGGCAATCCGCTGGCCATCACCAGTCTCCGGGAGGTTCGCATTTGCCCTCCCTCTTTCTTTCTTCATTTTTACTCTTAGGCTCTGACCAAAGCAACAGGGAGAGACAGTTGTCGACCTTGGCAGCGGAGCCGGCTTTGACGTCTTCCTCGCCTCGTCAAAGATCGGCCCCAGCGGCCGTGCCATCGGCGTTGATATGAATGATGTGAGCCCCTTCTTTTCTCGCCAGCCGCAGACTTGGTTATTAATACCAACCATCCAGGACATGCTCGCCCGCGCCGAGAGCATTAAAGCATCCAAGGGCGCCGCCGCCGACAACGTGACCTTCGTCAAGGGCAACATCACCAACATCCCTCTCGAGTCCGACACCGCCGATTGCATCATCTCCAACTGCGTTATCAATCTTGTCCCGGCCCCCGAGAAGCCGTTTGTCTTCAAGGAGATGCATCGTCTCCTGAAGTCGGGAGGGCGCATCGCCGTGTCGGATATCCTCGCCAAGAAGGAGCTGCCAGAGAAGATGAGGAACGACCTCGCCCTGTATGTTGGATGCATTGCTGGTACAGGCCAGTTGTCTGAGTATGAGCAGTGGCTGAAGGAGGCTGGGTTCACTGGTAGGTGACTTTCCACTGTTTCAATTTCTTGTTTCTAATCCTGCTGTGGTTGCAGAGGTCGTTATCGCCGATACCAAATCAGATCTGAATGTATATCTCGACATTTCCGAAGATGGAACCAAGAAGGCCGAGTGTTGCGTGCCGTCCGCTGCTCGGCCTACTGCCGAAGAAGCACCAGCTAGCGGGTGCTGTGGCCCGAAGGCAGCCGCTCCTTGCGGCTGTGAGCCTTCTGCGCAGAAGGACGCCCCTTGTTGCTCTCCGGAAGAAAGGGTTACTTGTTGCTCGAAGCCGGGTGATCCAAGTGATGCGATCACAAAGACTGATCTCAATGAATGGGTTGGCAAGTAATCGTCCTCGTCATTCTTCATTTACATTCTCTAACACGAATCAGGCTCGTACAAGATCTATGCTGTCAAGAATTAGATTGACAGGATGAAGGCAAACCATCGACGAAGGGTCAAGCTTGGGTACTCTTGGGATATAATTTGCTGAGGGTTGAGAAAATCAAGAGATAATTCATTGTTCTCTCCATTCAGCTCTCCAGGTTCCTTACCATTCGAGTTCTCCATCATCATGCTTCATTGTCTGAGCTGCCAAATCCACAAACGCTCGTTTATATTCATTGAGAACACGCAGATTGACTCTCCCTTCTCACAACGCCAGAATCAAGCAAAACATCTCTACGTCCGGACTCAAATCTATTCTTGTGTCCCATCTAATCCCTCATCTGCCTCACATTCAGATTAATCCTCTTATTCTTCATCCACCCCCTCCACTCCTCATACTTCCCCTCCTCCGCCGGCCAATCCTCCAAATACTCCGGACACGTCCCCTTCAGCACCTTCGGCACGCCATGCCACGCAAACCTCGCCTCCTTCGTCATATACAGCGCATCCCCCGACCTCATCCTCAGCAAAACATACCCCCTCCCACCACCAAGCCCCTCCTTCTCCTCCTCCGTCATCTTGCCCACATCATTCGGCGCAATCATAAACAGCGAGTCGCACCCAATACTCACACTGATCAGCCCCTTGTCCGTCTCCTCCGACACATCCCTGTGCATCATCATCGTATCACCGGGCGTATAAAAGTTGACAATCGCCGCCTGCGCGCGCGTCTCGGGGAAGAGCGATTCTAGGAAGAGGGCGATGTCCTGCGGGAACTCGGGCGGCTTCTCGCCGGGGTAGATGCGGTTCGTCCAGTCGTACTGCCCGCCGAGCGTCACCCAGTGGAGCTTGCGCTCCATGACCTGCTTGATGGAGAGGGGCTTATGGACGGAGGGGTCCTTGGGGGTGAATTGTGTGGGGGAGTCGGGCGGGTAGGAGAAGAAGGAGGTCTCGCTGGTGGTTGGGGAGGGTGGGGGATAGGGGAGGTTGTGGTGGAGGTGGAGGTTGGTTTGGTGGTGGGGTTGGCTGAGATCGCGATGGACGAGGTGTCGGAGGAGGATCTTTTGGACCTCGGGGGGGACGACGGAGGGGACGAGGAGGAGGCCTTGGGGGTTTGTTAGATAGTGTTGCGAGTTTGAATGAGTACTTGGGTATGAGAGAACTGACCTGGGAGGAGGGGATGGTAGTAGATGGGTGCGTCTTTGTCTACTTGAACGGGTGTTGAGCCGGGAGGAGTGATGTGTTTGAAAGAGGTGTTGAGTCTCTCGGCTGGGATGGTACCGGCAAGACAAAATTCGGCTGTCTTTTCAGCGCATTCCAGGTCATCGATTTCGCCGCTGTCGATGAGGTCCTTTTGCTCTGTTTTGGAGTAGGATTTCCATTGGGCCTTGAGCTCCTCTGAAGGCTGCTCATGCGCGTCCAGCTCGGTGATTTCCACTGTCATGGCTGAATTATACAGCGGATATGCGCCTTGCATGTGTCGTTGGGTGTACAAAAGTGTGACACACCTGATCAGCGATTGATTTGGGGAAAGTTTTGGTGGTGGGGTCGCCACCCCGCGCTGCTGGTTCCGCATGGACCGTGCGCCACCGCGAAAGGGGCTTGACTCCTGAGGGGCTGGTGCGGGGTGCCGTCTCGACACGAGTCTGCTTTGTTTGGTCGCGTCGCTACGGCTGCCGGTTGTTGATCAACTGCGGAGATTTGATCGCGAATTCTGACTCTGCCAACGCAGCATCGACAACCACTCGACGACGACAAAGCACCCAGCACCACTCGACTGTAAGAGCCATCGATGGCGAAGGCGAACTGACCGCTTCTGTTTCCTTTCCCAGGCATTCATTCCCACGCTCCGCGTTCCGAGCCTAGCTTGTTTTGTCTCGGCCCAGTGTCACTGCCCCTCGTTCGTTTCCCTTGCCCGGTCGACTGCGCACCACCCCGCCGCCAACGCTCTCCCTTGCAACGATCCACTAGCTGGACCAGGGACACCATCAGGCAGCAGTTTCGCGAATCGACCAGACCCTAATCACGACATCTCACGACGATCCGACAAGATGGAGAACTACCAGAAACTCGAGAAGATCGGCGAGGGTATGTTTACTTTGGCCCGCCCCGCTTGCGCCTCGCACTGGCACCGTCAAGCTGACCCTTCCGCCACACAGGTACTTACGGTGTCGTCTACAAGGCCCGCGACCTCACCAACAACGGGCGCATCGTCGCGCTGAAGAAGATCCGCCTCGAAGCCGAAGATGAGGGCGTTCCGTCGACCGCCATCCGCGAGATCTCGCTGCTCAAGGAGATGCGCGACCCGAACATCGTGCAGCTGCTCAACATTGTCCACGCCGATGGCCACAAGCTCTACCTGGTCTTCGAGTTCCTCGATCTCGATTTGAAGAAGTACATGGAGTCGCTCCCAGTTAGCGACGGCGGCCGCGGTAAGGCGCTGCCTGAGGGTACTGGCGAGTCGCTGCACCGGCTGGGACTTGGCGACGCCATCATCAAGAAGTTCATGAGCCAGTTGTGCGAGGGCGTTCGCTACTGCCACAGCCACCGAGTGCTCCACCGCGACTTGAAGCCGCAGAACCTGCTCATCAACCGCGACGGCAACCTGAAGCTCGCCGATTTCGGTCTCGCTCGTGCCTTTGGCGTTCCGCTGCGCACCTACACCCACGAAGTCGTCACGCTCTGGTACCGCGCGCCCGAGATTCTGTTGGGTGGCCGCCAGTACTCGACCGGAGTGGACATGTGGTCTGTTGGATGCATCTTTGCGGAGATGTGCACTCGCAAGCCTCTGTTCCCAGGCGATTCGGAGATTGATGAGATCTTCAAGATCTTCCGGTACGTGTTTCTTGGGTGTCTTTTTCTCCCAGCATTAGGATCTAATCTTGACTCTCCTCTAGCCTGCTTGGTACTCCCACCGAAGACGTCTGGCCCGGCGTCACCTCCTATCCTGACTTCAAGGCCTCCTTCCCCAAGTGGATTCGTGATCAGTCGCTGGCACTCTGCCACAACCTCGATGAGCCTGGGCTCGATCTTCTGGAGATGATGCTTGTGTACGACCCGGCTGGCCGAATCTCAGCGAAGCAAGCGTGCAACCACCCGTACTTCGAGGATTACAACCGCCAGCAATATCTCAGCAACGGATATCACTAGGCGCCGGACCGTCTGCCGATGAACATTGCTGGCGGTGGTTTCCAGCAGCGCATGGTCCTTTAGGGTGCCGGGGGAAGGCCTCTTCTGTACGAATACCCACGAGGGTTCGAGCATACGGTACCTGAAGCATATATATGGCTGCTTTCAGGATACTGGGTGTCCATCACAAACGACTTTGCTGTATCTGGCTGGCTTATAGAACGGCGTTTTTTCGCGGTTTGGCAAGGGAAACATGGATTGATTGGCATGGGAAGGCATTACCTAGCGAGGACATGAATGGTGGGTTTACATCTGGACAGTGAGGCAAGCGGTAGTCTGAGGGTAAGAGAGGCAGCTTTCCGGCGGTCTTCTCAACGCACTCCTACCTATCCTACGAAAAGAGGATGACTTGCTCATTTCCCGGGTTCACTCTTGCGTTGTCTTCGATCTGATCAACGGGAACTAGCCTCCTTTATGTATCTCCTTTGTCGCAGAGCTAATGAATGGAGCAGACAGGCATCATGTCGTGAAGACAGCACGAAGGGAACAGACTTGTGTTTTGCATCTAGCTTGCTTGTGAAGAGACATGCCTTTTCTGTTGTTGGTTCTGTTATGGCTTGACCGTGTGGTCAACGACTTCGGCAACTTCCAGTCTTCTGGCGCGTGGCTTGACGGGAGAATCAGCGGTGGTGCTCAACTTCTGAAGACCCACGACAGCCATAGCACCTAGGGATGGAATCAGATCAGGAAGTTGAACTGCGCTTCAGTGAAACGCTCGCCTTGCACAGGCTCTCATCCTACGCCAGTGTGAAATATGCTTTCCACTGCCTTTACATGCCATGGGTTTAATGTTGCACGCCTTCCTGCGTTTTCCAACAGCCCGTTCCAACTTAATCCGGCCTACTACGACGCAGTGAAGGAGTTGCGATGTTAAAGCCAGGCCCCCGATGAACACCTATTTCAAATACTCAAGACAAGCCGCAAACATCGTTCATTCGTCCAGTATGGTTCCCCCATTGTTCAACCACACCTCTAACATCCCATTCATCCCCCTTGACCCTTCAGTCTCAACACCTCTCATTCGTACCACCTGATACTACAAACAACCCGGCTTAAAAATCAGCACTGACCGACAGCTCGAACAAACAGCCCCCATCTACAGGGTGGTGGAGCAGCATGCAGTCCCCTGCATCCTGCATCCCGCTCTCCGCTCTCCGCTCCGCCCCTTTGCTTCGGAGGTCTCCCCAACCCGTGTTGGTTGGGGGCTATACCGGTTGGCGCACATGGCGGTGATGCTAGATCATTGTAGTTTATTACACTTTTCCCGGTACCCGTTCTGGCTGTAGTGCTGTTAATGGGCAGAGACAGTAGGTAATATGTATGGATGATGTATTTGGGGGCGGCTTCTACGTTCTCTGATAAGCACTGTGTGCTGTGCCGTGCTGGCTGCAACGGGAGATGAGAATCGGCCGACCGAGTTGGATCCGGGGGCGGGACGATGTGAGGTTCTCTTTTCTTCGTTTGCAACCCTCAAGGTGTAATTCTACATGACAAAATGACCTGCAACACACATAATTACTGCGGAAAATGAAGATCAAGGTCTTAACGGCTACAATCTTCATTCACGCTAATGATGAATACGACATCCCAAGGGAGGAATAGAAGTCTAGCACGAGGTGTCACTAAGAAAAGCCCGAATCGTATGATGGTAATTTCTTGAGTTCTAATCTAGGCCATGTGTGTGTGTCTGTGTACATGCAATTAGCCCTTGGCGTGGATCTTATATGCCACCGACCGAGGGATTCATGAGCCTTGGATGGTAGGCTGTGGGTGGCACACATCTCTAACCTACCGACCTCACTGCCGACTCCCCAGGGACAGAAGCCGCAATGCATGCTTGCTTCGTTTCAACTACGGAGGCATGACTGTGCCGTAGGTATGAGCAAGAGGCGTGGAACAGGTGTGGAAGCTGCCAAGCTATTCTTGTCCTGGAGCCAACAGTGGTCCCACGACGGTTTCCCTTCTTTTCGCCGCCCACAGTAATCACCCGGTTGTGGTGATTAAGGGGGATAGCGAGGGCCCCCAAGGGTGCTGTTTCACGGGTCGCACACGCGTCTATTTTCGCAGGCACAATGCAGCGCCTACACGACCACGACGAGATCTTGCATTTCCAGATCGCGGGGCAGGCGTATGTTGCATGGGAATGTCGCATTGGCCAGTAAGAGATTGGCAGGCCAATCTACCGGTATAGCAGTCTCGGTGGAGCGAATTTGGGGGCATCTTGTGGTCGCGCTTCGCATCCATGTTCCATATCGCGAGATGGCATCTCGGGTCGATTGGCGCACACAGACGCGGAAACTCTCGCATCCGCAGACAAGAACCAGCAGCCGCGATTTCCTCGAAAGTAATCGCGGGAAGGATCCAGTTGCCCGCGGTTGCAGCGGTTACTAACTCCCTGCGCCGGGCCTTCGAGCAGCCGCTGCACGAAGGGAGGACAAAACAACGGGACGATGTCTAAATCAGCCGGCGGTCCTCGTCCGAGCTGCCGCTGGGAACGACTGCCGCGCCCGGTCCAGCCAATGACATGTCGGGAGGCGCATGCAGTCGGATTTAGCAACACGCCTAACCCACACGCGGCAGCGCGGACCAATAGGAAGGAAACCGGGGCGGGAAGACGCTGAAGAAGAGAATCTGGGGTACACGGTAGTGAGTCTGAAAAAAGGGCTGGCGCAGCTCTCTGTTTGACCTCAAGACGTCATTGAGTGAAATTGGACGATACGACCTTTCTCGGGATACCCGCTGGGGAAAAAGGCGAGATTCCAGAGTTATTCTGAGGTATTCGGCGTTTTTGGTGGAGGGACGTCGGTTAGTATTCGAGGATTCGGTATGATGAGATGGGCTACCCGTCGAGCCGGTTTCGAGTGTGTGGCGTTTGCTAGGGAAACGTTAAATGGGCTGCGGGTGTTTCGTGCTGCGAGTTGCGTTGGACTCGTGGATCAGCCCTGGATGTCGTCGCCCTTTCTTCGGCGCCTGCTGCAGACGCGCGGTTGAGGCACCTGTCCAATGGCGTGAGCGGGAAATCCTCCGGTTTGCAATAAGCGCCTCAGCCCTCTTGTCACTTGAAACTTGGGCCCAACCCGCGCATTTCGAGATCGAAAGATCTTAGCGGGTCCTGGATGGGGTCGGCGTTTGACGTTTGGGTTTGCGCTTCGGTCATGGCCCAGTAGGGCTGTTTTTCTGTCACTGTGTCGGTGTGGGGGCCGTTCACGCTTGATTGCTCGCAGCTGTGCAGACGAGGTTTGCTCGCGATCTGCCGGGGGCCAATGCACGCTTGGCGCTGAGGGCTCCAGCTGTCATTTCCGCGGTCCAAAGTCGAAGGCCTCGACAGCTGTATCAAGCGGCTTGAAATTGGCGCAAATCGGCTGGTGTCATGCAGCTATCGGCTCTTCCAGAAGGCCGTCTCGGCCGATAATTTAGACCTCGAAGCACAGCAAAGCTTGAACGACAGGTTCAGCTCAGCGAACCAAGTGTGGCTGGTGTCGAAGACCTGAAGCGGTTAGCCTGGAGGGAGCTTGCCCGTGCGGGGAGTGGATGCACGACATCAGCCACGCGGAGAAACCCTGAGACCCCCCTGCACTGCTGAAGCCTTTTCGACCCTGCTGAGCGTTGCATCGTGAAAGCTGTTAGCGCAGATGGACAACACTTTCAGATTGAATCATGTCGTCCAATGGTTCCCATGAGGTTTGTCATCTCTGTGGTGATGCCGACAACTGATAAAAATAACTGGGACGCGAGAACGCGCGATTTTCGCCGTGCGTATAGGCACACGTTACCAGGTGTTCCGGCTTTTCGCGGCCGGGGACGCCGTTGATTCGGTGTCAAATTCGGAACGCTCGGCCTTGTTCGGGCTTTTCGCCATTTCTGCAACCACAGCGTCGGTGCTGTGAGGCGGATTCCCAACACCGAGATCTCAGTACAGAAAACTGATTCGCAGATATCAATTTGTTTTCATTGCTGCCTTCCGTCAGCCGCAAGGGCGTTGCATGCGATACGCAGACTCGCAGGCGGTGCGTGAGGTTGCTGTCTGCCTCCAAGCCGAATGGCGAGCGAGTCTTGCCAATCCTCAACCACAGTCGCAACGAGCGCACGACACCCAACGAGATGGGTGGCCATCAAAACATGTGAAGGAAAAGCTTGTGATCGTCAAACTCTGCAACCGTTCGTGCTGTTCCACCAACTCAGCCACTGAGCATGTTGGAGAGTGTTGCTGGAAGTGTTGGCCGAGGCGTCGTGATTGGCAGCCGAGTTGCTCCTCCAGGTTTTCGTTTCAAGACATGCAGCAGCCAATGGCGGCGTGCGCTGCCCGGGCCACGGCGCCCACCCTCGACGGCTAGCCTGCCAAGCATCCGGTGGCCTCCAGCTCCGGCTTTAGCTCCGGCAGCATGATCGCGGGGAAAATAGGGGCGGGGACAGGACATCGCGGAACCACAACCCACAGCGAGGCGAAAGGGGCGGTGTATTGCAAACGCATACACAGTCTTTTTGGTCTGGATGAGTCCCAATGGGCCTGGAGTCTTGGGAGAACCGGGAACGGCAGATAGGATCCACGCAAACTAGCGCAATCCAGGCTTCCCCCTAATGATCCGCGATTGCGCCTCATCCCTGAACCTGATCCAACGGCCGCATATCGGCGAGGAGGACGAGCATTGGAAAATCAATTCCAGGATCACTGCAGTGATGCACGCCGTCGATACTCCTGGAGGGGTCCGGGTAATAGATCGTTTACGCAACTTTGGGCCCGACATGTCTAGCTCCCTATCTTGCTCAGATGCGCGAGAAAGGAGTGGCCTGCAGTCGCTATCACGAGCTGGTCAGAGCACAACCACCAGCAATCGCTCCGAGATTGGCAGTTCATGCGCGTCTAAGCCGGACGGCGTGCGGCCTTTTTCCGGGCGAAGAATGTGACTGCGCACCGACGACTTTCTGTCGGACTTGGTTTTTGCCTCGGTCGACCGAAGTAACATAAGCTTGTCGTTATTGTTGCTTTTAACGTGATGGCCGACGTTAGGTGCAGCCACTTGAAACATCTCGACCCCTCCAGAAAATCGGATGACAGCTTGAGGAGGCCCCTCGACATCGAAAGGTTCGATGTGTCTCCTGATGAGCGTACGGCGCGGTGCTTGTGCTGATTATAAAGTAAAAGCACTGCCATGGCGGTTTCTCAAACAAAGCCGGCATCTAGGCAAAATACGTGCTTCGTCCCTTTGCATGTTGATGGCTTCATAATGAAAGAATGGCGTCTCAGCTCAATCGTTGCGTTTGCTGGCGCCAAGTACCGGTTGAGAGGTTGCAGCGTCCTGGCGTTCGCGGGGGTCCAGGTGCTGCAGGGGGAATTGCGCCACCAAAAGCCAAGGATTCCGTACAAAATACCCGCCTTCTTTAAGCACTGTTTATTGTACGTCAGCGTCCGTCCCGGCGTTGTCACCGTTGCACCACTCCAAGGTTCTTCGGCCGGCTGGGCGATCCTGAGACAAGCGCCAGCCACGGGGAACGATGTTTCGACATCCAGAGCAACGTGCCGGCCCTGCCTACCCGCCATTTTAAGATCGGCCGAGAAGGTGATCTTGTCAGCTCCATCAAGCTCCAGCGCGGAGGTCATGACCGTTGAGTCCAGCTTGCTGGCGCGTGACCCAGAAAGCTCCATCGAGAGCTGCCCACGCACGTTGGCATGGTGGAGCTCGGGGCATGTGGTCACGACCAGTCTCAGTCACACGGTTGGCCCAACCCCTCCGCACCGAAAGCAAGATAGCGGGGTCGCACCAGCACAAGCTGTGAGATCGCGATGAGGGCCAGGCCTGGACAGTACCAAAGCCCAGCATCGGCGGATTGTCTGTGGTGTGCTCAGCCATCCCTCGCAGCATCTCGTTTCGTTTCACTCTCATGCATGGCAGCCAAGGCAGCTCGCTCGAAGGGCACCTCCTCCAGAAGTTTCAACAGGGGCAGGGCGATTTGGCCCAGGGAAATAAGAGCGGCGTCAGGGACCACAGGATGGGAATGGCTGCTGCATGCCGCGGGAGGCATTCCCCCTGCGTTTCCTTGTTGGGATATGCGAGATTGATTGGATCTGGATAATATCGGGCGCCTTGGTTGGCTCACTCTATCTGATGTGTCGTAGAGGGTCAGTGAGCTTTGTGCTCCGCTCTCCTCACTTGGCAGCTAGTTAAGGTACGTAGAGGTGTGGTAGGGCACCGGTATTGTACCACGGTCTTTCCACTTTCGCTTGGTTGACAATTGCCCGATCCATCTTGGATCTCGCTCGTGGTTGATGCGCATTGTTCAGCTGACTTTGGCCTGTGCAAGTAACTTGACAAGCTCAATGCCCAATTGCGAAATATCGCAGCCATCGGCGGCGTGTCTTGCGGAGCGGCCAACAGCTTCGGAGCTGTCAACTGCGCGGATGGCATGGCATCGGCACATTAGGCAGTCTGCCGTTGTGAGTCTTGCGTGAGGCGGTCAAGGACATGAGGCGGTCACCGTCGGCTAGGCAATCGCGACCGCCACATCGCGTCTGTTGTTGCCGTCTGGCGGTGTTGGGTATTGACTATCGAAAGCCACCAGGCATAAGCAAGGCATTTAGGCCTGCGATCTTGGGCTGCTCCCGCTCTACGTGGTGGTTGATGGCGTTGAAAGATACTGGTTATGATGGTCGCATCGCCGTTTGATTGGGCCAGGTCTTCATGGTGCGCTGGACAGTGGGCCTAGGTGGTCAACTGCCCTCAAACCCAAGAAGCCCCGAAAACAGAGCCCAAAATCCCGCCGGGCAAGGGTACCCCACGTCCGACCCTCACCGCGTTTGTTTGAGTGCATGGGTGACTCAACACAAACGCGGCGGTCTGGAAATTCCCGTAAGATCGAATGCCGCAAATCCAATCGATACCTTGGGATTCCTCAAATCTTAGGAACCGCGGGATGTACTCCTGAGATCGCGCCTCTGGATTTCTGTTCTGGGGTTGACACAGGCGCAAACTGCTCTTGGCCAAGGAGCAGGTCCCTCGCTTGTTTCAAGTCTCGAGGTCGAGCTCCAACCCCGCCAATGACGGCCACCGGCACCAGATCGCTGGCAGGCGAGAATCTCGCCTGCCAGTCGTCTGCGGCCTGCCAGCCATTCATCAAAGGGGTAATGCACGCAAATGCAAAGCCAGAGCCATTCAAATCCAGGTGGCACCAGCCTTCCCAGGGCGGAAGGCACGGGAGGCGACGCAGAGCTCCCCAATGACTCGGTCCCACGGATCATGTCTAATTGTCTTCGCTTGCTGAGAGCTTGGGGGACGAGGAATGAGGCACGAGAGGGGCATGTTCGACGTCTGCCACGACCACGTTGAACACATCACGGCTGTCTATGATGCACCTCTTTGATGGGATGATAAAGATGCAAGTTCCCAATGGCCAGATGCACATATCCCTCCTTTCTGTAGTCGTGTCCTGGGATTTTGCGATTCGATAGTAACCTTCTGAATAACATCCGGGACTTCCTTACTCGGCGACCATCCTCCCTTCGGTCGACGCTCCGTGCCCCAGTTTATCCCATACTGCATCTCATTACACCCCGCGATCAGGACAGGTTCCGTTGAAAAGGGGGAATTCCAGATAGATCCCTTACTAGAACCGAGCTATCGAGCTTCATTGCGAGTTTCTCCTGGCACCCGTCTCGTAAGTTGGCACGGATTTTCTATTAGCTTGCAACTCCCTTGGCCGAGTCGGAACTGGAAGCCTGCCGTCGATACCTGCGTCGAGCTTTGCAGCCTACAAATTCGCGTGGGCATCGCACTCCGTCATCCGGCTGTCCTCGGCATCATCCTAGCTCGCAGCCAGCCCGACGCAGGCAGACACGCACAAGAACACAGACCGACTCTTATATCGCCTCTTGTCCTCCCGCCGCATCTCGCCGTCTCACCACCCGTCTCCCGTTCAACTCTCGTACAGCGTGCAACCCGAGGCTGTTAGGGACGACTCGGCAAACGGCTTTGCTTGTTGGGAAATAATATTTCGAGCCTCACAGAAAAAGCCCAACTAACAGAGCTCAAGACCTCGTTTGTTTGGTCAGGCATTCAGTCAGGCATCTCCCCCTCTTGATTGGCGACGAGTCGATTGGACCAAACGACGGCCAGCACGCCCGGCCCACTTGGCCGCGTTTTTTTACCATTCGCCCGCACCCCGGCTTCGCCTCAGAGTTGCCGCTGCCACAGCAGACGCCAGCACGAATCAACCCCCTTTGACAAGTCGCACTGGGCGACTCCTCGAACACGCTTCAAAGCGCTCCGCACCAACGCCCGACCGCCAAAACCCCCCCTTTGGCGCGCGACAGGGCCCCCTGCCTTCCCGCTCGCTCGACTCCAGCATCGCTACGACAGTCGTGCATTGTTTGCGCTGCCGTTTCTACCATATTAATCCCGCCGGAGCCCTCGAGCCCCGGATCCAAAATAACGAGTCGCAGCAGCAAAGCAGCAGCAAGCCAGTCTTGTTCTGTCCTCCAGTCCCCTTCGACATCGCCCGAATCTACCTAATAGATCGTCCGCTGGCTCGGAACTTCCGCAGAGACGACCTCCCCACCAGCCTTCCTAATTCGGCAACCCTTCTCGGCCTCGTTGACCGTCCCGACTTTAGAAGGTGTAGCAAAGAGCAAAGCTCTCAGCTTCGACGATTAAAAATTCCATCGCGCACGGATTGACTCCTAGCACTAAGTTTAGCAACTCCTGGAACGAGCTGACTCGCCGCTTTGCTTCGATACACGATCGCGACACCTGCCGCTACCCCGGATCTCCATCGCCAGCTCTTCTTTTAATTCTCCCTCGGTCCCCACTACAGCTTTCCCTCGCCTATTCACCAGCCGACGAGTCATCGAAGCACATCGCACCTGTACCGGAGGACAGATTCACTTCGTGTTCTTCTTGCTCGCTTCGCTACCTACTGCCGCCACTTCGGTCTAGAACAAACTGCCCGAGACCGCGTCAACCTCGGGATCTCCCATATCTACACCTCCCGAGATCGCCACACACGCCGGCCCTGAAATTGACAGCGCCTGCCCGCAGCTCCCACTCAGCAACGCGCTCGCTCCCTCACTCATCTTCGCTCCGGTCCTCCCGCCAGCGATTGCTCGACTCGCAATTTGACCCCAAGGGGATTAATTCTTTCTCTTCGCAGTCGCCGGTTGCCAATCGCCAGTCGCCTCCATTTCCGTGGAATTTCCCGATTAGGAAATCGCCTCGACTGCCGTGCCGGAGTTGACCGTTCAGCGCCCAGCGAATCTTCTGTCGCCTGATTGGCCGAGCGTTGGGCTTGCCTCCTGCCACTGCCAAGTGCCAAAAGGCCTGCCGCATTCCAGCCAGACCAGCCCAAGCCTAGAACCCGCTGATCAAATCCACCACCCACCCTGGTCGGCGACCGACAGAGCGGGCCCTTCCCCCTCCCTCCCTACCCCTGTCCACCTGGCGTGTGTCGTGGACGGCCACCACCCGGAACGTCTGCTCAGCCTCGTGCACTTTGCACGTCACCCTCTGACGAAAAAGCCACTGAGACACGAGACACGCAGCCAAAAGACAGCCCACGCAGGCCGCGGAGCCTGAACAGCGGCCCCACAACTGCACCCAGCCCGCAACACCTCCTGCCGCTTTTCAGCCTTTCTTAACCTCGAGGTACATTCCAGCTCTACGCTCCGCCGCGCATCAACTCGTGGACGCCGGCACACCACCCACCTTGCATTAAGGATCTGCCTTATATTCCTATCGCATCCCACCTCACCTCCGCACTCTCTTTTTGACATCCCGTCACTGTCCTACTTAATACTCTCCGTCCCCCACACCTCTCCCTTCCCACAACAGCTCTACGCTTGTTAGTGCCACCAACCCACACACACCTCCACCATGGATTCTCTATCAGTCCTCAGCCCGGCCGAGCTCAACGCCGCCGCCCTCGACCAGTTTGTCTACAGCCCCGTCGACCAGGACATGATCAAGTATCTCGCCGACGCCGCCTTCAGCGTCATCCAGTGCGACCCCACCATGATGCCGCCACCGACAGCGGACGCCAACCGACCCAGACTCCCATCGCCCCCAAGGACACCACCCCCAAGGGCGGTGCGCTGCGAGGATGGCGGTCTCCCATCCCTCGAGGAGTTCATCACCCAGCTCGTCGTCTCATCCAATGTGCAGGTCCCAACTCTCATGTCGACGCTTGTATACCTCAACCGGCTCAAGTCCCGCTTGCAGCCCATGGCCAAGGGCCTGAGGTGTACAACCCACCGGATCTTCTTGGCCGCCCTTATCCTGGCCGCCAAGTACCTGAACGACAGCAGCCCAAAGAACAAGCACTGGGCCAACTACAGTGTGATCTCCACTGCAGCCTTCAACTTTGGGTTCAGCCGGACCGAGGTTAACCTAATGGAGAAGCAGCTCCTCTTCCTTCTGGACTGGGAACTGCGCATCACAGAGGAGGATCTCTATCGTGAGCTCGACTACTTCCTGTCTCCCATCCGCCGCCGCATCCGCCGCCAGGCCGAGAAGCAGCGCATGGAGGCTGAGAGGCAGGCCCTTGAGGCCGAGAGGTTGCGCATGCTGGAGGAGGAGGCATGGATTGCCGTGCACAGCGCCAACGCCAACTCCTACGTCAGCCCGCCCCCGTCGCGTGGCACCTCACGCTCGCGCTCGAGGCACACAACTCCCGGCTCCGACTCGATCCGAGAAGACTCCCTACCAGGGCTGTATTCCAGCAACTCGTCCTACGCCGGCTCCATTACCAGCCGAGCGACGACCCCGCTCAGCGACATCGAGCCGCCATCTTGCGTCTACAGCTACCCCGAGGAGCTCTACGAGTCACCCGTGGAGATCATCATGGAGAGGCCGTGCGTACCGGAGAAAGACGCCATCTACACGGGCGCCTACCGCAAGCTTCCGGCCGGCAAGAAGATGCTGCCGTACGAGATCAGCGCAGAGGAACTAAGCACCCTGGAGGATAGCGGCCGGACGAAGCGGGTGCGCACGATTTTTGGGCGAGTATTCGGCGCCAACAATGGCGTACCAGTACGGTGATCACAGTTCGGCCGAAAGCGAGACATATCACGAGTCGACGACAGACTTTAATCACCTTTCCTTTGGTATCTAGCGCGTCACTGCATTGACTGCAGCACGCGCACACAACGGCGTTTTCGGCACTTTGTTTTTCGGGGGGGCTTTTCTGGTATCTCAACCAGTCCACAAAAAAGCGAGGTGTTATTTGGGGCGTTTACATGCATTTGCATCGGGTAGAATGGGAATTGGGGTGGATGGGAGTGGTTGGTGGGCGGCCAGCTCGGCTGAGTTACGCTTGCAATGATTTAGGTTGGTTGGCGTCGCGGATACATGCCACCGGGTCTTGATCGCCACGAGCGGCAATATTTCCCTTTACTATCCTAGCCATCGTGTTCCCTAAGTTCTATACGAAAGCTAGGAAGAATCGAGCTACCTGATGGAAGGAAAGAGATACATACCATCTTGGTTGGATCATTCTGGAAATTGGAGGTTGGCCGAGGATGGGCTCCTGCATGAACGCATGAAGCGTGGCATTATAGCTAGGAGATACCACAATAGGAAAGACGATCCTTAGTGATCCGTCAGAATCGAGAAATAACGCAGCTGTGGCCGGGGCGGATGACTCGCTCTCCTCCCCGAGCTGCGGCGCGAATCATTATCAAAATTCCTGCCTTGCCCAACAATGTGACTTCTTTGCGCGAAATGGGAATGGCGGGTCGAGGTGTTTACCTGGGGCCGGCAGCGGCCGGCCCACGATGGATGGTGGGATGCGATGCGGATGCTTGGCTTGGAAGAATTTAGGGTTGGGTGGGAGTGACACGCATGAACCGACAAAGTCAAGAGCGGCCCATCTAACTAGGACGCCAGGTCGGCCCCGGCCAGCCTCAAGTTTACGACATAGTAGTACCTTACCTTTAACATTTTTGGGCAAAAGCCCAACCCGCTGGGGGGAATGACTGATGGCAGCGCCCATTGTGTGCCCAATCGTGTAATGTCGGGTGGTTGGACTACGCAGCACGCAGTAGCGAACACAAGGCGGGAAGAGGGGTTTGTTGACGTTTGGCCACGTTGGCTGAGGTAAAGTTTCCCATTCGACACAAACCATCACTTACCCCGCGAATTACCTTTGGGGTTGTAGGTGGTCGGTATCGTGGGTCGTGTCATGTTTTGAGCCGGGCCCCAACCCCACTAGCCGGCCAGCCCTCTTGCATGACTTGTTGATGTTTTGGTGCTGCTGTGCGTCGCGGGACGTCACTGGACGAGGGGACGATGGGCCGGAAAAACAGCCTTTGCATAACAGCGGTGCCAGCCTCGCTTGCTTTCTTTGCGGTCGGGCGCGGGGTGTAGTGGATAAGGTTACTGCTGTACTGTACGTTGGCCCCATGGTTTGTCGATCTGGCTGACTGACGGCCTGGTGATGGTTTTGCGGATTGGGCTGGTTCGCGCTGTTGTGCAATGGGATCGGCCGTACAGCTCGCCCAACGAATGGAGTGGCGCGAAGGAGGCCAGCGTCGGATGCCTGAGTTGGATGAGACGCCGCCAGTAAAGTAAGGCAGAGGCCTGGGTTGGGATGGAAGCATCGATTCCTTCGACGCTATCAGACACGCATCGTAACGGCCGTTCCCGATCCGCACAAAGGACGGCGCAGATAGAGTTGGCGGAACATAGCATAGGGTTAGAGGCAGCGGGAGGTGCTAGTTCGGACGCCCTCACGTCAGCCGCATCGAATAACGAGGTGGCTTGAGGTTCTGTATTGTCCACGAGGGCGGCCAAGATGGTAATGCTGTTCGCCAAGATGACTGGATGCATCGTATTTTCAACCCATCAATGATGAGGAATGCCTGGTCCCTGAGCGCAGGCAGCCTAAATTTCCCCAGATTTTCCATGCGCAAGTGTGCGGCGGGTGCTGACGGGGTTGATCCCTAGGCAGCCTGTCGGCAACCTACGAGACCTGTGAGAAAGGGCTAACCTGTGCGGGACATCGGTTCCATCGTCAACAGACAGAGCCACCCCTGAAAGAGCACGTTGGGGCGATGAGGCTCCCGCTGGCAGGGGCTGTCAATGACACACCTCACACCTTGCTGGAGCAGACCGTCGCCGATTGGCCATGATACTATCTTCCTCCTTTCTTGTCCATTTGTTCCCTCTCATCAGCTCGCCCAACCCAAGAGACGGGACCCGATGTGTGCTGAACGGCCGCAGTGGGCGAATGAGTGGCACGGGCGAACACCGACGCTTTAGCCGTGACATGCACGGGCTGCCTGGATCGCTTTTGCCGCGAGCGAGTTTGAACTGGCGTTGCGTCAACTGGATCCCAGCGCCGTGGAAGACGAGATCGCCCCGTTCAAGCCACAGGCGTTCTGCGAGGAATTCCCTTGGGAGGACGCGTGTGTGCGGCTCGGCATAGCCACGGGCGGCGGGTTGGAGGCACTGGAACAGGCGAAAACATGGCCCATTGCCTGAGCCGTGCTCACCTGAGGCGGCCGGACTGGTCGCGGAGCCCGTATCCCCGGTTTCTGCCACCGTACGCCGTATTCGAGGTGCCGCTTGGCGAACTGACAGGGGGATTGGCAATGTGGCTCATTATTGATTCTCGTCGCTTGGTGGTTTGGAGGGCGAAAATGTGACTGGTGCATCCGCAATGTCCTCGTGATGTGGAGGCCGCCACGTCTCGCACGTTAGAAATTTGTCGCACGCTGCGTTGCTGTGGCTGAGCGCTAGGGTGGTCCGTGCACTGCATCTTCTGGCCAATCACAACGACGGCTGCGGAGCCAAGAGGAAGAAGGTTCGAGTTGCCGCTTTTCGCTTCCCTGATTCTACCATTTGCATCTCCACCAAGGAATCCATGGCGATGTCAAAACGATGCGTAACGCGAGACCGCGTGTTTATTTGGTGGCGAGGCCAGCACTTGGCATCGTTATCATCCGCTGGCTGAGTACGTGCACGGCCTGCGGGAACCTAGGCTTCGGCAAGGGAAAGGGCAAAGCTCCGAAAACATGCATGGACAAGTCTTGGATATCACAATATGCGATGCGACTGTCGCCGTCGACATTTCGAGGTTCGCTAACAGCAGCCGTAGATACTATACAATGAGCACCAAATAGATCCGCAACACTACGCCTCAAGGGGGCTTGGCGGCCCAACACGCGGCAAACCTTGCCTACTCTCAGCAGGGCGAAGATGGATGTGAGATGTGAGCTGTCGCCAGGCTTCTTCCCATTCTTTGTGTCCGCCATTGCCCAACAAATCTAAGATTCTGCGATGCGCATCCGCCAAAAAAAGCCACATAACCACTTCGCCTCAAGTCCGTGTTCAGCGTTCCCACTCACACGCTGACGAAACCTCCTCTCCTGTCTGCCCATCACCCTCACCCACCCCTAGCAACAACCTCAACATCCTTCTTCGTATCCCCCCTTTCATGACTCTCCTCAATGCTCGGCGCCGTCGACTCCGCCTTGGACGGCGACGCTGACGCCAACGAAGGTGCGTCGCTTCCCGATCTACACCTCCACTGGAAGATGACGACGACAATAAACACCACCAAGACTATCCCCAGACCAGCATCGATGCCCGCCGCTAGTTTTCCGGCCGTTCCGGACGCGTATTCTGATGCCCATAGCGTACCGGGGGTCGGGCTGGCTGTGGTGGAAGCTGCTGTTGATGTGGCGGTTTGCCGGGCGATGATGATGACGCCCATGGTAGCGGGTGGGTATCCCTATTGCGGTGCTCGTAAGTGTCGGCTTCTACTCAGAGATTGTTTCCCTACCCACTAAGAGCACTCACCTCTGTCTAGACAACACGTGCCTTTCTCAACTCTCAACGACACAGACATGCAAAACGTAAGTTTACATGCCCTCAAAAGCAATCCGAACGAAGACCCTTGCCCTCCCAGGACAACACCCCTAGTATATACCCCTCCTAATTGGCAATCTCCTTCGTCTCTGGCACACACCACACCGTCATCACACATCACACCAAACTAACACCCTTCACTGATCATCTCGCCCCTTTCCCCTTGAAGCACCATACCAACTCGAGCGACCTAAACCACCCGTCTGTCAGGAACACGGGAAGGCAGAAGCCAACGCCATCGTAGCATGAAGCCTACCGTCCTGTTTGCCCTCCAGGAGCACCCCAGTTACAGATCACCGGCTGGATGGCACCTAAGGTACCAATCACCTCACCAGCCGAATGGGAGCAGGTACCACTGCGACAAGAATCCCATCGCCCCGTCTTACCGGCAGAAGGACAGACCAGCACCGCAACGGGCAGCCGTGTAACCCTTACGCTACCTGCACTGGGTGGATCGGGAAAGCCGGGTTTTTTGTCCATACGGTATCCCCTTCCGCGCCGTTGGTGAGAGAGAGCGCGGAATAGCCAGCCTGAATCGCACGTGTCAAGTCCTGGTGTGGAGGTACCAAGCAGTATGGCCCGACACACAGAGATGGCAATCCTGGTCGGGATCGTGCACGAAAGTACAGTTTGCGTGACCAGCTTTGCAAGTTTGTTCAAATTCCCGTCACTCCGCCACCGGCGCAGGAAAGATACATTGCCACATCGTTTTTACCACCGTCCATCAGCCAAGCAGATGCCTCTTGCTGCCCTCTCTTCTCCCCTGCCAGTGCACCTTGACACCTCCCCAGCTGTGCTCGCTGTACCCCTCCTGGATCTTTTGGCACCTCTTGAGCCCCCACTCCGTCACGCCAACCATCAGACAGCTCTCAAACATAAAGGCACAGCTCCCGTCGCCGACCTTCGCGGGCTTGAGCTCCGCGTTCCGCGCGCCCTCGTAGCTATCGGCATCCGGGCCGTGCCCGCTCATGACGTTGTGCAAGCTGGCGCCTCCCGGGACGAAGCCGCCCGAGCCGCCCTTCTTGGCGTCATACGCGCCCTGGATGAGGCCCATAAACTCGCTCATTGTGTTGCGGTGGTACCATGGCGGGCGGAACGTATCTTCACCGACTAGCCAGCGCGGCGGGAAGATGACGAAGTCGGCTATGGCCGTGCCGACGTGGTCCGATGGCGCCGTCAGTACCGTGAAGATGGACGGGTCCGGGTGGTCGTAGCTGATGGAGCCGATGGTGTTGAATCTGCCGAGGTCGTACTTGTACGGGTAGTAGTTGCCGTGCCAGGCGACGATGTCGAACGGCGTATGTGGTTGGCTTGTTGTGAAGAGCGTGTTGTTGAACTTGGCCGTGACGGTGTAAGAGGTGCTGCCGTCGAAGGCAGTGCTACCGCAATCCTCGCTGAAGCACGCAACGGGTGCCTGGAAGTCTCGTGCGTTGGCGAGACCGTTGGAGCCGATAGGTCCCAGCTCGGGGAGAGCAAAGTGCCCCTGGAAGAGCTCGAGCGCGTATCCGCGAGCGGGCTTGGCCTCGTCGGCGAGACGGACCTGGTATCGTACGCCGCGCGGGATGACGCAGATCTCCATCGGGCGCACGAGCAGCCAGCCAAACTCGGTGCGGATGTCAAGCGCACCCTCCTGGGGGACAAGAAGCAGATCTCCATCCGCCGAGTAGAAGGCAGAGTGCTCGTCCATAGACTTGGCCGCAGCGTATATGTACATGCCCAGTCCCTGCTTCATTGTTGGATCCCCAGCGCCGGCGAGGAGGTGCAGGCCTGACACGAAGTCGGTAGCGGCCGAGGAGGCGTGATCAAAGGGATCCCATCGTAGCTGGTTGGGGATGTAGTGCAGCTTGCCGCCGCTCAGGCTCTCTGGGGATAACTCAGCGGAGAGCTGTGTGAAGGGCGGATGGGAGCACGACGGGAGGATTCGGTACAGCCATGTCTGCTTGTTCTCGTGGCGCGGCGCTGTGAAGGCGGTGCCGGAGAGCTTCTCGGCGTAGAGGCCGAGAGGTGGCTTTTGCGGCGAGTTGTGGCCGATGGGCAGTGCCCCCGGAGCGGCTTCCGATCTGCGGACCAGAGTCAGTTTCGGACCCTACGTTCTACCGACTAATCGCGACACAAAAGGGGGGGGGGGGGGGATTGGGGTGGCCCACTCAAGATAGGAGTCGAAGCCGCCTTGGTAGCGGTACTTCTCCTTGACGCTGAATTGTGTCACGGGCATCCTCGTTGTCGGTCTGGCTAGTTCGTCGATCGATGAAGGCGGCAGAGGATGGATAAAGACGGGATGGTCAGAGGAACACAAGCGCAGGTCGGGGCGGTGTCAAAGAAGCCATCTTAAGGTAGCGGCGCAAACTCTCCACAGCCCACTTCCCTCCCCATACCCCGAAACAAGAACCGAGGTCGCACCAGTTGGCTTTGTGCCGTCATCACATCGGTCCCTTCCTGGCGCAGAAGGTGGGAAAGGTGCTGTTTGGTAAGCTCCAACCGCGTCGATTCCGCGTTCTGGGCAGCTGGAGGCCGACAGTAGCCGACAGCACCCGTGGGTCCCTAGCGGGGGCTGCTGTGGGGGAACGGGCTAGCGTCTTGCTGGGGGGTCGCTCCACCATCAACGTCGCGCGTCTCTGCCGCCAGCAATTGAAGATGCGTCGACGTCTGAAAGACCCCTTGGGAAGGGGAGCAGACGACAGAATTGAAGCCAGTTGTTTCCTTGGCAGGGGCGTTGCAGCGAATTGTCAATTACTACAGGTACAGCTGCTCGATTACAGCGACGCTTGTGTTGTTGACCCCGCACCGTCCGGCGATACTCACCCGACAATCGGACCACCCCGGCATACCTTCACTAACCCCAGAGGGTACAAAGTGCTCACGAAGCAAGATCAACATATCGCTGGGAATGCTGTATATTGGAGGACTTGGCCGTAGCCGTCCTCGCCGGGGCCATCCCAGCTGCTGCTCATTTGTCATGGCCGGCCAAGACATACGCTTCCCTCGGCCACCAAGAAGGCGAACCATGTTCTTCTCTCCAACCTGTCACCCGTCATTGCTTTCCGCATGCTTATCTAACACAATATCCCATTCTACCATTTGACAGGCAAGACGGCCGAACACCGATGAAGATAAACTGACATATTGGGAATAGATACCAGCGCGGTTGGGGAGCGTGTCTTTCACTACTCGTCAGTGTTGCCGCCCTTGTTCTTCTTCTTCTTGCCGCCGCCAAAGCCGCCGGTCTGACCAGCGTCTTTTTGCAGGTGCACGACCAGCCGCGTCCACGACTCGTCTTTGTCCCACTCGAAGCCAGCGAGGTAGGGCAGGTCGAGCTCGTCGTCGGCCTTGCACACACGTTAGTCAGGAGTACTCAGAACGGGGTAGGGACACTAACCCTCTTCTTGAACTGCTTGTGGATGGCGTCCAATGCGTCCTTGATCGTGACGCCTTTGAGGTTCCGTGCTGTTACTTCGAGCCCGAGTGGGAAGTGGAGGTCAATCTTCTTGACTGGTGGTGTTGTGAGGAGCTTCTTGAGGTGTTCCTTGTCTTCTACCGTTGTAGGAGACGTGTTGATCTTCCTGCAGAATTGTTAGACAGCGTGCATGGAGGGCGGCGATGGCAGGATGATGGGGTGGATGAGCGGTGGTGAGAACGTACCATCCCAGCCTTTGGGTCTCTTTGGCAATTTGGAGCTCAATCCCTTGAGCCTCTGTGTCGAAGAAGGTCTGTCAGTCATCGGCCGGAACACCCGGAGCAGCGGGGCTGGAGGCAACTAACCCAGGTCGAGGATGTTCATGACGCCATTGGCGCTGGAGCTTGCCCGCCTGTGCTTGGTCTCCTTGGGCGGAGAGGAAGAGAGCTGGATGCCCTGGACGGCGGAGTCGACCTTGGTGAGAGGTTCGGACATGATGGCGGTTGTGTGTGAAGCGATCCTGGGAGTCTAGCAGTAGCAGCAGCAGCTTGGTGTGAGCAGGCAGACTCGCAGAGCAGCGGGCGGGCGCACAAGCACCGGACTTGATGGAATTGGTACCTTTATGGGTTTTGGCTGGCGGTTGGTGATGCCAGGCCGTGTGTTGCTGATGTGTTGCGGATGACGACGATGGGTGTTTGCGTGTGGACAAAGAGGGGTTTGGAGAGAAAGGAGGAGAACTGGAGCAGCTGAAGTCGGGAGGGGGAAAGGGGTAGATAGCCATGGCGGTGCAGCGTTCCTGCCTCGAACTGTTTCGTCAGACCGGGCGGGGTAATGCCTCAGAGAGATCACGTTGACGGCCTGGCAGCGATCGCGTGACGAGTACATCATCATGGCACGACGCCGCTGGAGAGCCACAGCCTGACCTCACCAGGCGCAAGTACCCACTACATGGCTCGAGCGCCCTGCATAACAGCAGGGGGTCTTTCTGGGGAAAATCCGGGGTAGCTCGACCGCTGACCCGCTGCGGACCAGGCCCCGTCTCCCCCGGCACTCGCTCCAAATGGCCAGCAATTGTGAGGAATTGGCCAGCGAGGGCCAGGCATCCGGTGCATCGAGTTGCGGTCGTGTTTGCGGGTGCTATGTTGCCATTTGGTGGACCGACAGTTTGCAATTGGGCTTGGAGTGACACGCCCCGTGAACGAGGGGACCCATTTCCCGTTCCATCCGTGGTCGAAAGCGGGGCACAGCTCGAGTGGGGCCGGCCAGCTGCCAGTTGCCGTCAAAGGCGAGGGATTGCACGGAAATGGGAAGGCGTCGCTGACTGACCTTCAATTGCTTCTGGCGGCCGGCGCCTGCATCGGGCATTACTTGGGTCACGGGTGAGATGGGGCATTGAGCTGCCAAGTCGCCCTCCAGACTGGCGTCCATGATTCGCCGGGGCTGCACAGCTGGGTGCTCTGGGGGCAAATGTGTCCTGGAATGCTGTTCGCTGCGTTGAGGCAAGTCCATCCAGGTGCGTTGTTTCGAATTCTAACGGGGTCCGAAGGAGCCGAGGGAGGAGCAGCTGCTCTGTTTTCTGGTCGCCTGTGCACGTCTTCCCCATACCGTCCGACAAGCTTTCTCCATTTGCATGCACAAACGTCATTGGATGAGCAAGCGGTGGAAAGGTTGGCGATGTTGCCAAAATCCTTGAGTTACTGGTCAGCTTGAAATGAAGAATAGCCAGTCAGTTCAGAGACGTGTTGTGCGAGCTTCGATTGATCGACCGCCTCCCCCTGAATATTTTCTTTGGTTTCTTCGAAACTTGCCCATGCAACGCCATTCTCCAGGGTGACACTCGCTGACTTGCGATTGACGGTATGGGCAAAGCGGGAGAGCCGGAGGCAGACACTCAATTACGAGTCACTGCATGGCTCACGGCAGGTAGCACACGAAAAGCTCAGCTGTGCAACGGATGAACTGAATCCATGGCTCCGATATAGGCCTATTTGAGACTATCTGCAACTACCACGCATCCAGGGCAATCGGATCACTGAAATCGATATCCCCGCCCAGCGTATCCGTCTTCAGGCCAGTTGCCTAGAGAGGCGCCTGCGCAAGGACGTTCGCCGTCTTGGTCTTATTGGGAGACGGGCTCGCAGTGAGGCCCCCGATCTTGTTCTTGTCGGCGAGAATGAGAAGCTCCGAGATGACGTTGAAAGGCGTCTTGTCGACAACCTTGGGATCGCTAAGGATGCTCGAGATGATTCCCGCGACATGAGGGCAAGCTATAAGGTTTCAGCATCCACGTTGACCTTGAATCGGTGAGGAGGAACGACATACCCATCGAGGTTCCAGAAATGCTCTCCGTCTCGGTATTGTTCGGGCCGATCCAGGTCGAGAGGATGTCAACACCAGGGGCGATAACATCGATCACTATAAGTCGTCAGTACCGATGCCTAGTTCTATCACTATCGTCTTGTAAGACTTACACTTGCCGAAGAAGCTAAAGTCAGCGATCGAGTCCTTGACGTCACTGGCGGCGACCGTCACGGCCAGCGGCGTTCTTCCCGGCGAAGTAGTGTCGGCATCTTTCTGGATGAAATGTCAGCAAAAGTTCATTATTGTGCCCATGTCACCTGGAGACAAAACATACCGGTTTGAAGGTCGGGGGCCCTGCGTTGCCGGCGGCGCAGCACACAACTACGCCAGCTCTCACGGCCGCGGCGACAGTGTTATCAAGGGCCTCGCTGATCCCACCCCCGAGGCTGAGGTTCACGACGGATGGCTGCTTGTGGCGCTGGAACTCCTTGACCACAAAGTCCAGAGCGGCCATGATATCGGCATTCGTCGCTCCGGCGAATCTGTGGTTATCGGGGAGGTCGTTGAAGACCTTAATCCCGACGATGTCCACGTCCTTGGCAACACCGAAGTCATTGGAGCCAATGGTACCGGCCACGTGAGTGCCGTGGCCGTTGTGGTCGTTGTCGTCGGTGACAACCCCAGGGACCGGATCCGTCACGAACTTGGGGCCCTTGGTGGCACGACCGCCGAACTGGACATGCTTTTCGTTGATTCCAGTATCAATGACGTAAGCAATCACACCCTTGCCGCTGGAGGTGTCGTCGAACTTGTACTTGTACGGGCCAGTGGCCGGGAGCTTGGCGCCGCTCGAGATTCGGCCCAGGCCCCAGGGGGCATTGTCCTGCGTCTTGATGGAGACGTGGCGGTAGAGCTGAACAGGCTCAACGGAGTCCACCTGCACAATTGTTAGAGACGTGGATCTGGATGAGACGAATGCTTACCTCGTTCGAGTTCTCGAGCTCTTCCTTGGTGGCATCGTCGAACGAAGCACAGTAGGCGCGGGCCTCATCAAGGTCATACTCATGGTGGACCTCGCATTTGAAGGGCGTCTCATCGGCGGTACGCGTGCTGACGAAGGACATGTGGCGGGCTTGGGCATTGCTGCTGGCATTCTGCTTCAGCCGGACGATCCACTGCCCGGGAACGGTTCGATCTTCTGTCGCCATGATGGATGTTGAATACTATGAGCTGGGTAGTACTAATCAGGGAAGCAGATGGGGATAATGAGTATCGGGGTTGGGAAGGGAATCAGCGGGTGCAGAGTAAGCTCTGGTTTGGGGGCCGTGGAGGGCGAAGGTACTTGTATATTTATGCCATCGACCTACAGGCACTTACCCGACCTCGGGAAGCCACCTCGTCTCACTCGCGTGTCCTCTTCGACCAGGCGGCCTCTTGCTAGCCCCTATCTTGCCGATGCAGCCACACAATCGGCCCCTCTTTTCCGGTATCAGAAACCCAAATGTCTTCTCGCTTCAAGATGCGCCTATGCAGTGTCCCCTGACGAAGGCGGGGATCTGAGTGCCCTACCGCTTCTTCCCGGTGACCGGGTGACTGAAACTTGACCGATGCGAAGGTGCAGTAACATATTACAGCGTCAGTGGTTGCTCAGCTCTCATGCGAAGCCACATATACGTCTTGTGACGAGAACAAGCAGGATGAGGTGGGCGTGCCATCCAAATCAGGAGTGATGGCAGCAGTCCCTTCAATTCGACAATCGTTGCTTCTACGGCTTGAAGTGGCCCTTCGGGGGCTAGAACGACTTGGCAATGATGCCTCTGGCTCAGAGGTCGAGATAGAGCTCCGAAGTGGCAGTTCCAGCCCGAGCCCTTGACGTCTCGTGAAACCCGCCACAGCTCTGTAGGGCTGGATTCCCAGCGTGTCATTGGCCACGATGCGGTTCTGCCGCGTTGCAACGGGGGTGTGGCGCTTTCAGCCCTTCGACTTATACTGCTACAGCCGTCGGGCAAAGGCGGCCGCAGTTGAAGGAGGCGGTCTTCACCGAGGTGCCGATAGAACGAGGTATGATTCGTCGGGGTATAGTCGGGTCTCGATTGCACACGTCTTGGCCGCGCCGGCTATGCGCTGCTGAGGCTTCGGGCTGGCACTCTCATTGGGTCGATTCCCGTCCCATTGCATCGACAGTGTGAAGACGATGTCTTCACTGTTTTCGATTTCAATGTTGCATTATCAGCTGGGCCGACAGTATGCCGTAGGGCTGAACACCATCTCATCGGTCTGTCAAGAGCTCGTGACGCTTATTGGCGGCAAAGCCGATCGGCGATGCTTGTTCTAGCCTCAGCTTTCTTTCAGTGATCCGCGAAAGAAAAGCAACTATCTGCAGCCACATCGGGAGAAGGTGTGGTGCCAACGACTGCATTCGGAACGCTACTGAGAGATACGTTAAAGAGGCTGTCGACTTGCCAGCTGAAAGAGGGGCTTCTTCCACTGGCAGAAGGCAGCTTTGCGATATCACCCCTCTTTTAGATCTAGCTTGCAGAATCCATCATCAATTCCGTCACGCTATTCGTTGTCTCTGAAGTGAGACCACCGCAGCCGAAATAGGCGCCCAACCAACAGTCTGTCAGCAATCTACCCCTCTTTGCAATCAGCTTCGTTCGCTTCTCATAAGTAACATCAGATTCTCGGCACTCCTCATTCATCGGCGCCTCCGTATCACACAGCACAGTATTATCGATCCCCAAGCTAGACCATCCCCATTTCCATGATGGTACATCCCACCCCCTATCCCCAGATCCCCCATCGTACTAACACCAATCCCCCCACAGGCCCCCAACCTCCGCAACGACTTCGAAATCAAGCTCCTCCTCAACCAAGATGTCGTCCTCGACCCAACCACACACACGCCCATCCCCGCCCTCCTCTCCACCTTCTCAATCTCAACCGCCCCCATCAAAATGAACATCCAATTCCTGGACTCCCCCACCCAATCCATCTACAAGGCCGGCTGGAGCCCCCGCATCCGCCGCACCGAAGGCAAGCCCCTCGAGCTGACCTACAAGAAGCGCTACCCCATCACAGCCGAGGACATCGACGCCGCCCTAGCCGCCGCAAATGCCGACGGGTTCGACGCCTCCGACACAAAGTATGAAGCGCAGGTGGAGTGGGGATACACCAAGATGACCCTTTCTATCAGCAGAAACAAGAAATTGAAAGACACCGCCGGGGCGGGGGCGGGTAGCCTCGCCCTTCCTGACGCAGGGAAGTCACGGAAGATCTTGATCGAGGAGGCCCCTGGTAAATTCAAGGATGCTAGGGGACAGGACGGTTGGGGCGTCACGGCGCTCAAGGAGGCGCGTATCTACGGGCCGATCCTGGCGGAGCGGTATTCGGGGGTTTCGCCGGGAGAGGGCGGTGTCAAGGTAGATGTGGAGGTATGGCCGATTATGATTAAGGATGAGGGAAGGTTGGAGTATGTCACGGAACTGTCGTTCAAGGCGGAGAGTAAGGGGGAGGGGGGGCCGGTGAGGGATGGACTGATTGAGTTGTTGACTGGGAAGGGGTGGTTGTGTCCGGCGGATTCGCTGAAGACGCAGCTGATTATGGAGAATTACTAGGGGGTCGTGGGTCGTTGGGGTGGAGGTGAAGGACTGAAAGCTCGGTTGGTAGGTAGGTACCGAGGAGGTGCATTTGGGAGGCCTTGGCTACATGATGATAGGCAGTTGTATTAGAATATGCCTCGGCTACCTAAATGGGAGGATTGGAGTAGATCATCACAGAAATTGACACAACCTTTTACATCAAACTTGTCTGCTGCGTTGCCGATGGCATGGGACGGCAGTCGGATTTCTTATCTGTCTGGGCTTCTAGGTTTCCATTTCTTGGAGAGCCCGTGAGTCATTGCAGGAATCAGGGAAGGGGGCAGTGACCGGTCTAGAACTTGTGTCAATCCCATATCCAGCGTTCTAAACACCCGACATTAGGGTCGTATCAATCTGCGTGCATCAGTGGCAGTCGAGATGCTAATCTGGGTTCAGGTCACACTTGAACGAGCAAATCTCGAAGGGCAGAAATTGAAAACCTCCAGGTCCCGGGATCACAACCCGATAGTCGATCATATAGTCTGCTATGCCAAGCCCGTACGCGCCTGAAGCGTTTGCTCTTCTTGTTTGGGAAGTTGTGCCGTTCGTATCCACCTATCAGCAAGGTTGATTTCCTATCGAGGCTGCGCAACACCGTTTCCACAGCGGCACAGACGCAGGACGCATATATCAACATAATGAAATAAGCGCCCTCTCCCGCCGCGGGCCTGCATTCTACACAGTCTGTTAAAAGGGGAATAGCGTGTTTAGAGACAAGCACGGGACGGCTACTCTATCCGGAAGAATAACGCGGATGTTCCCATTCGCTACCAGCGATTGATGCAAACACGGCACATATTGGATATGCGGCGTAGCCTTCTGGAAGGGCTATTGCGCGGACTCGGTCAAGCGTTCATGCAAATCAGGGTCCAGGGAACCAATTGAACCGGCGGCGTAGATCTCGCAGTTTGCGCCTTGATTCCAGATCTATACGACGCGTGTTTGCTATACATGGATTTTCGGCCCCCTTGTGTTGCTGGCTGGCAGTTGTGTCTTTCGTGAAGGTGATATAGCTGGCCTGAGCCCCGGGAATATGCAACCGCGCCGTTCTGGTGCGGTTGAGCAGTGTCGAAAATTGATGTTTGTCTCACTCGTTCGATCATGATCCAAATCTTCGTGCTCGCCTGCGCCCTTTTCGCCTGCCTGGCGATTGCGGGAAACTACCCACCAGACAAAGTTGACGATCTGGTGGCTGCCTCGTTGCCAAAGATCAAGGAATACCTCGCGAAGAACCCCCAGGGAAACTGCACGCTCGAAACGGCTATCCGACGCAAAGAATGGCAAGTGGGGCATCCGGACACGACTTTTGAGTGTTGCCTACTAACGAAAACGGCAGGGGCGATTTGAGCAAGCAGGAGCGCAAGGACTACACTGATGCGGTGCTGTGTCTGCAGTCCAAGGGGCCTGCTCTCACGGCGTCGTTAGCGCCCGGGGCGAGGAGCAAGTTTGACGACTACGTGGTGATTCATATTCTGCAGACTGGAATCAACCACGACTCGGTGAGTTGCAGGCGGCTGTTCTAGCTCTTGTCTGATTTCTAATAGCTCCGTTGCAGACCTACTTCCTTCCCTGGCACCGGTATTACCTCTGGCACTACGAAAATACTCTGAGGACTGAGTGCGGGTACAAGGGATACCAACCGGTAAGCAAAACTTCTGGCCCGCGTGTCTCTGAAAGCATTGCTGACTCTAGGCGTTGCAGTACTGGAACTGGGGTCGCTATGCCGATGATCCAGCCAACTCGCCTCTCTTCAACGGCGACGAGTTCAGCTTGTCCGGGAACGGGCTCAAGGTCGAGCATGGGGGCATCGAAATTCCCGGAGCACCCGAGCCGTTCAATGTGATCCCCCCTGGCAATGGCGGGGGCTGCGTGACTTCGGGTCCGTTCAAGAAGTACGCCGTCGTTCCTGCCGGTTTAGAATGCCAACTTTCCATGCTAACCAGTCCACAGCATGACCGTCAATCTGGGCCCGCGCTTGCAACTGGCGCTCAAAGATGTACCGCCCAACCCGCAGCAGGACGGACTTGGGTACAACCCGCGTTGTCTGCGTCGCGACATCAACAAGAATGCAGCGGTTGCGACAACAACCAACCACCAGTACGACCTCATCACACAGAATAGCAACATGTACTGGTTCCAGACGGTCATGGAAGGGCAATTCGCTGAGGGAAAGTGGGGTGTGCACGCAGCCGGACACTTCACTATCAGCGGCGATCCGGCCGGAGATTTCTACGTCAGCCCAGCAGACCCGACGTTCTACCTGCACCACACACAGCTCGATCGCCTGTGGTGGATCTGGCAAATGCAAGACCTCAACAAACGCCTGTTCGATGTGACCAAAACCCGGACGATGGCCAACAGGCCACCAAGCGAGAATGGCACACTGGACGATTTCAGCAACTTGGGCGTCCTGGCCGGCGATGTCAAGGTGCGCGATCTGATGAGCACGATGGGCGGTATGGGTGGAAAATTGTGCTATATTTACGAATAGGCTTTACGAGTGCAATACCAGTTTAACTCTCAGTCTTCGGCATCTGCTCCACGTATGCTTGGTGTTGGGGGCGGCTACCTCCTTGCCCAATGTGGGGCCAGGGGTCCAGCCCTAAACTGTCAGTAAACAACCCCCCCCCGCCCCCCCCCCCCTTTTCCAAGCCACTCCCACAATTCGCACACCGCTCCGCCCACAAAAGGCAAACGAATTGCAACAACCTTCATCAATCCAATATATCAAGTTGGTCGGTTCGATGGTCTAGCGGTATGATTCTCGCTTAGGGTAACATCCTGAGTAAATTTGCGAGAGGTCCCGGGTTCAATCCCCGGTCGAACCCCACTTTTGCTGGTCTCCCTTTCTCACAGGCCTCCCCACAGGGAGGTGACATTGCCAGCTCTCTTCTCTCTTTTTCTTCTTAGAGAACGTCTTCTTGCACTATAACTTTGGTCTCACTTGCACTTCGATTCTACACATAACCGGAGCCGCGCCCGAGGCCAAGATTTTGACTCATAAGTCATATCGCATTCCCAAGAAGCCTGTTCCAATGCAGTTAAGGTGTTTGATGATGCGGCCAAGGCCTCTAATGATGCAGGCAGGGCCTGTTGAGTAGCTACATAGGCCTTCAAGTTGCTACCCTGGCCACGAGGTTGACATTTGGGTAGTGTCTGGGGTTATAGGGTAAGGAGACGTTCTGCTTTCTTGCCCATCCATTCATTTCCAAGTTGACACAGATACGGACGTTCAGATGAAAGAAACCCCATTCCAAACGGCCCTCACACAAGGACAATAGTCTGCTTCGGCGAACTGGCAAACAAATCCGTCTGCTGCATCAGCGGCACGCCTTCCGTCGAAGGACCGGGATTCTTGTTCTCCGCCACGCCAATCCTTCGATACTCCCCTGGCTTTCCCGTCGTCTGCAACACCAACCCATAGTACAGCGACGGGTACCAGAACTTCTCCCCTTTAACGCTAACCCCATACATCCGCGCCACCCGCAACACCCGCAGCTTCCCGCCCGGGCCCGGGTACTGCCGGTCGAACCACACCGTGCCATGTCTTTTCTTCTTGCCCCGAATGTAATCGATGGTCAGGTTCCGCGACGGCATGGTGCCGGGCAGCTTCTCATATTCGGGGTCGCGCGGGTCCATCCGCGCATCCATCGATATTAGGTGACCCGTGAAGTGAATATATCCCGCCGTCACCCTTCCGTACTTGTCATACTGCGACGCCATCTGTGTCGCCGCCTTAACAACCTCCACATCACGCACCGCCTTCGCCACACCCCTTCGATATCCGCCTGATCTGGGAACGAAACCCGTCCGTCCAGCGACGCCTAGCTCCACGACGGCGCGCGATAATGTCCCGGATGCTCTAGCCAGTCGCAACTCTTACGCCAAAGCAGTCCCCAAGGAAAATGCTGCTTCCACAGCCTAGCAACATACCCCCCCTTCGTCACCCCCTCCATAACATGCGCTATACCCGATAGCGCCGGTAGCCGATTATCCCCATGCGTGATCCCCCGCCCCGTAAAGTCATGCAGCAAATCATACCAGTTCCACCAAAACTTATGCAACGCCTTCTCAAAGTGCAGCCGCCCATCCCACACCGTCGCCCCAGGCGAGTTGAGCGCGTTCTCCGGCACGCCTGTCTCGCAAAGCCGCACGGTCCGACACTCCCACAGCATCTGCGAGTCAGCATAATGCACCGTTCGCGGCGCCAGGATCCGCTCCTGCAGCACCCACGCGCGGGTGTGCAACGGCATCTGCTGCAGCTTTGAGAAATCCCGCCGCCTATAGGTGAGATACGCATGCCCGACGGCCTTCTCCGCCCCAGGGGTGCATTTTACTGCCGCGCGGGCAGGATTATACGCCGCGCGCAGCACGCCGCCGTTTCCATCAGTACTGTAGGCTGCGGTGATGGTCAGGGCAGCGAAGCGGGAGACGTTGCCCATGCGCACGGCTTCCTTCTCCCAGTCGTCTTTGGAGTCTTGGACGATGCAGAGGGAGTCAATCCAGAGGTACTGGATGCCCATTTGGCGGGTGACCTCGACGGCGTCGCGGAAGGTGCGGGTGAGTTTGGTCAGGGGGATGCGCTTCTGGTGCTCGACGTAGTTGGCTTTGAGGGTGCGCAGGAGCTGGATCTTGCCCCAGCAGTGCGCGAGGGCCATGTATGCGGCGTTTTGGTTGGGTTTGACGACCTCGAGGCGGACGTAGTCGTCGGCGGCTTTGCCGACGTTGATGACGCGCGTGGGCATCGGGCCGGCGGCGGTGTATTTGGGGTAGTTGGTCTTGCAGTTGTCGAGCTAGCGACGGAGCGTGTTGAAGGCCTCGGGCGAGTTGGCAGGGTGTACCTTGCGGCCCATGATCATAGACTGCGGGATGGGGACGGCGCCTTTGCTCTCGGTGTCGGGGTACAGGTTGTAGAGGAAGTTTGCCTCGCTGGCGCGCACCTTGATCCAGTAGATGCCGCCTGCGGAGCCGGGCTTGACGGGGGCTTGGCCGGCGGTGATGAACTGGACGGGCCGCAAGATGACTTGCTCGGAGCGGAGGCTCTTGGGATTGAGGTGTTTGAGCTTGACTTGGTTGTCGAAGGATGAGGTGAGCATTGTGCAGAGGCCGCATGAGGTTGATTTGGCGCACTTTTGGAGCTCCTCGAGGGTGACATGGTGCACGATGTCGCGGGCGTTGGGGCTGACGAAGTGCTTGAGGTCGAGTTTGTCGCAGACGCCGCAGAGGACCATTTTGCACGTGTTTATTGTGACCTTTCTGGTATCCGGTTTTAGCTGGGAGGAATGGTTAGAAGAGGGAATGGGGGACGAGAAACGGGAAACTGACCGCTCTGATTCTTAATATGTCGTCGTCCAGTGTATATGAGGGGTTCCGTTGTGGATGCTAACACGAAGGATTGATACCCCTCCCCGAGCGGCCGCCTCTCGACCGCACGGCGGTAAGGTACGGGACGTCTAGGCATGCAAGGTACTTCTGCTAATACAGGCAGCCATATTCTGAGGTTTGGATCCGTGCATACGAAGGCTCGGGCCAAACGGAGGGTCCTTTAGCTAGTGCGGAAGGTGCGTTCTGACTGTTGCGGCATCCAAGGTTTTGGTTATTGCAGGCCATCTCACATCCTGAGGAGGCCTACATGCATACTGAAGGGGCATTCCTCCATTTTGAAAAAAACTTTCTATATTCTAAAAGGCCTTCCCATATTCTGAAAAGGCCTCTGTATTTTCAAGAGGCCTTCCTATGCAGTAAAAAAGGCCTGTGCTTGGATCAGCCCAGGCCTTGCCGTTCCGGGACTGGACTCTGAGGATTCCAAGAACGCGCTTTTGGGCGGGGAGAAGAGACCCTTCTTTTTGGCCGGATTCTTCGTATCTACATCTCGTCCATACTCCCTGCGGCCTGGGTATGAGACAAATTTGTGCAAAGTTTTAGTTTCGTTTATGACCCAGAGCTGGGATTAGCTGTGGCTGATTTGTCTCAAAACCTGCTTTTTTGCTTGCCAAATCGCCAAGACAGCTAGCTACAGGCCATGACGGCCACTGTAGTGAAATGAGCAGTGGTGCAGGCGTGGCTGATAGGCCCAATGTGGACAAGTGACTTGCTGAGGCTTCACTGTGGCTTGCAGCAGTGATGTCACATTTTGGAGAAGTTGGAAAGCCAGGCAGCGGGGAGCTTTTCTGCCCCTTGAATGTGTCGCGTGACGAACTTCCTCTTTGCAACGAAAATAAATAATAAGAGGTCGCAATGTGCACGCTCCAGCACAATGGATGTTATTGCATTCTCAAATAACCTTTCCGATCCGGACCCTGGACCATGTTGTCGGTTCGTCAATACCGAAAGATCGGCAAGGATGTCGCACGACATGTCTCGGCTGGCGCAGATGGTCGCGCCATCGCGCGGGGCTCCATCGACGCCAAGAGTGCCGATTCTCCGCCCGGAGACTCGGAGGCCATTTCGGCCACAGCCGGCCAGGACAAGGAAAAAAAAGACGATGATGACTCGGACCGCATCTGGGTCCGACTCGAAGACGAAGAGAACGACCCCCTCAACCCCAAGAACTGGTCCCTCTTGTCGCGGTCCAAGAACATTGCCGTCCTGTCGCTGCTGATCTTCGTGCAGGCCTGGGCGGGCGGGGCCGAGTCCATGGCCAACGCCAAGGCCAGCGCCGAATTTGGCGTCAGTAAGGTGGCCGAGAACCTGTCGACGGCGATGTACCTCTTCGGAATCGGCTCCGGTGCGCTGATCGCCGGCCCGGTCTCGGAAACAGTGGGGCGGAATCCCACGTATCTTGTGTCTACCTTTTGCTTTCTTTTCTTCGTCTTGGGTTCTGCCATGGCGCCCAATTTCGCGGCCCAGGTCATCTGCCGCTACCTTGTTGGGCTCGCTTCCAGTGCGACTCTCTCGATCAATGGTGGCAGTGTCCGCGATCAGTTTCGGCCCGTCAAGCGATCCTGGGTGTTTCCTCTTATTGCTTGGGTTAATGTTACCGGTGAGATTTTTACTCAATTCTCCCTTCCTTTCCCTCCATCAGAAATACGATGCTAATTATATGTTTTAGCCCCTGTTCTTGCCCCCATAGCCGGGGGTTGGATAGCTGCTCACCCCAGCCTGCACTGGCAGTGGATGGACTGGATCAACCTGATTATTGGGGGGGCAGCATGGCTGTTAGCTGTGTTCTCCCTGCCTGAGACCTATCTGCCGCTCCTCCTCGACTGGAAGGCAAAACACCTGCGCCGCATCACAGGGGACGACCGCTATGTCTCCGAGCATGGTTCTGCCGGCTCGTTCGCTTCACGTCTCAAGGACAAACTGCCGCTTACGGCCAAGTTTTTTGTCACGGAGCCGGTAATCGGTGTCTTGGGCGGCTACCTCGTGCTGCTGTACGTGTTGTTGTTCTCTTTTCTCTCTGGCTTCGACTACGTCTTCAAGGCCACGTACGAGTTGCCGATCGGCTTCGTGGGATCCTGCTTTGGCGCCATCGCCGCTGGTACCACCTTCATCACACTGTTTGCCCCCGTCTTTTTCAGCTGGACTCGCCACAAGACCGAGCATATACAGGGCGCCTCAGTTCAGCCAGAATTCCGGCTGTGGCCGGGCATCGTTGCTGCACCGCTGCTGCCGATCGCCTTGTTCTGGCTCGGGTGGACCAATTACAGCAGCATATCCATCTGGTCGGGCCTTGCAGCTTGTTTCGTCTTTGGCATCGTTCTAGTCTCCATCTACATCAGCAGCTACGAGTACATCATTGACAGCTATGGCGACCATGCTGCAACCGCACTCTCGAGCATAACATTCGTTCGATATATTGTGGCGGGCGGCATGGTGATGGCGGCGCGGCCGATGTATGAGGGCATTGGCGTGCATTGGACCATGACTTGGCTGGGCTGCTGTGCTGCCATATTGGCCCCGGCCCCGCTGCTCTTCAAGCTGTACGGGAAGAAGTTGAGGGAGAAGAGCAAATATGCAAAGTAAATAGTTGCGATATAGGAACAAATTGGCATGACACAAAAACCGCAACGGCCCCCACCACAGAACAGCTAGTGAAAACAACTATGGATTGGTCAGTGATCCTTCATGCTTCTTAGGTAAGAACCGAATTCTGGTTGGCCCATAATTGTTAGAGTCTCCGCTCAGCAGGTTGCATTGCAGATACACGTGTGGACAACACTCGGGATAATCCGCTGTGGCGTTTTAAACCAAGCCCGAGACAGCAGAACTCGGAACAATCCGCTGCGGCTTTTCAAGCCGAGTCCGAGTCACAGCCCAGAAATCCGAGTCCCAACCCCCATCGTTCAGTACCTATTTAACGTCGGTGTACGGATTATCTGCCAGTATTGAAGTACCTCAATCACCAACTCCACTCGCCATGTTGAACTCGAAAACTCACCAAGCCGCGGTCCTCCCGCAACAGGGCGGCCCCCTCTCGGTCCAGTCCAGACCCACCCCGGAGCCGGGGTCGAACGAAGTCCTCATCCAGGTCAAAGCCGTGGCCGTGAACCCGATAGACCACCTCCAGCGAGACCTCGGAACCCCCCCGGTCCCAATCTACCCCGCCGTTCTCGGGTTCGATGTCTCCGGAGTAATCGCCAAGCTCGGCTCCTCCGTCTCCGGCCCCCCGCCCGGCACTCGCGTCGCGGCATGGGCATCCTCCTTCTTCCACAACGGCTCGCCCGACCACGGCCCCTTCCAAGAATACGTCCTCGTCCTAGCCTCCGCCATAATCGCCCTCCCTCCCTCCCTCTCCTTCGAGCAGGGCGCCATCCTCCCCGTCGGCGTCGTAACCGCCCTCACCGCGTGGACCACCCTCGACATCCCTTTCTCCACCAAGCACACCCCCTCCGGCAAGCAAGCCGTGCTCATCTGGGGCGGCTCTAGCAGCGTCGGCTCATACGCCATCCAATCCGCTCGCGCGATGGGCTTCACCGTCTACGCAACCGCCAGCCCGCAGCACCACGAGTACCTCCAGTCCCTCGGCGCGACCGCAGTCTTCGACTATAAATCCCCTGACGTCGTGGCGCAGATCGTCAGCGCTGTGAAAAGCGACGGCGTAACTCTTCTCACAGCACACTGCGCCGTCGTGGGCGGCTTACAGCCCACACTGGACGTACTCCGCGAGACAAAGGCTGCGGATGCGAAAGCTAAAGTGGTGTACTCGCCTGCGCTGCCGGCGGATCATCCGACGTTGGAGAATACGGAGATTAAGTTCAACTTTCCGCCGGTGTTGATGGATGCTGAGGGGAGGAGCGGGCACTTTGGGAGGTGTATGCGGTGGCTTGAGCAGGGACTTGCTGAGGGGGTGGTTGTTCCGAGTCCGAGGATTCAGGTTGAGGGGAGCGGGTTGGGAGGGATTAATGGGGCGCTGGATAAGTTGAGGGAGGGGGTTCGTGGCACGAAGATTGTGGTTCTCATCTGAATGGTGCGTGGGAAAGGGAGATGTTGATGGGGGGCAGGGATGAATGAGTCCAGTTTGATGCAGACCGTGAGCAGACAAAGAAGAGAGAGGAGATAGGGAATCGAAGAGGAGATAAGGAATCGAACCAGGCAGTCCGCAGCGAACGCCAGGAGAGTGAACAACCCAACGTGGTGTGTGATCAGGCTTTGGCCCGAGCGATCAGACTATCAAGCCTTCATACACCACCGCATGCTGCGCCTATACCATGCGCCTACATATCAGAAACCACAAGATGGAGGGCGGAAGCTCTGTTGTTCTCGAGCCTTGCGGATCCCAGACCTTGAAAAGGAGGAGCGTGGCATGGAGCAGGGCGCCAATTGGGAGATGCTGGATCCGAATTTGAGCTGAACGGTAGACCACAAGAATGGGAAGACAGTGTTTCTGTGGACGACGATAAGAGCAGACCACATTACAGGCCTTGACGGCATTGTAAAAGGCCTTTTCGGAGCGCAGGGGCCTTTCAAGAACGCAGGTAGGCCCTTTCGGGATGAGAGATAGCCTTCGATAGGCAGAACTAGGGCGGTTTTAGTAGTAAGAAAGCATCTTTCGCACTGGCTGAGGGGACCCCTGGAGCACTCCGAACCTTCTGGAATTCAGGGGGGTGGAACTCCCTAAATCCAGTGGGGCTACTGCCCTACAGAATCAACTAAAACATCACAGTGGCCACGTCAGCCACTACGTTAACAGAACCATGTAGAATGGTTCAGAACAGTACTATTCCATTATTGTATTAGTTAGTTCCACTTTACAGAAGGCTCTGGAATTCTTCTAGAGCCTCCCACAGCCTATAACAGGCCCTCTCCTCTCCTGTATCTAATTCTAGTTAAGCAAGCAATTCCACTCTATTCCAGTCATTGTATAAGGCACTGCCTTCAGGATCCTCTTGTTTCCAGCGTTAATATTCGCTGTGATACCTTTATTTACAGTGGCACTGCCCTGTAATTCAGGCCTTTGTTTGCTTCTTACAGTGCCTACGGCACTGTAGTACAGCTTGGGCCAGTACGCACTTCTTCCTCTGAGCCACAGCTGCTGTACTACAGCCCTGTGGGTTCCTGAAGTTTAACACCCTGTAATAAAGTATTTTAATAAGTAATTATTATAGATAGTTATTATTATAACTATAAGTTCATGCACCCGGAAACGGAACACTACCTAAAGCGAGACAATAGTGACACACATAACCCACAAATTCCTACCCCCACAACACAACCATTACTTAGTCAATTCAGCTGAAACTTTAAACATAGATTTTTAGAATTTCTTTCCATGACGAAATATCAATTTTGAAATCTTAAAAGTTAACATCTGTTAAGACTTGCATTTTATGTATTATGTAAGCAAGATGAATTCTTCTTATACATATTAATACTTTAATACTTTTAAAATAATATTTTACTTTTCCTTTATTTATAACTAAATTGTATAATTTATTATGTAATTTTAAATATAGAGAAAAAAACAAGTTAAAAATAGTAATATTATTAAACTAAGTAGTAAAAATAAAATGGAAAGTGTTTTTAAGATTTTGTAATAGATATATTACTATATATAAGTTTCTAAATATATAGCAATTGTGGTGATTTGTTTATTAATTCTTTTATATCTATACCTATATCAAAAAACTAATTATATTAATAATAAAATAACTGGTTTATAAATATTTCTCACTTACATGTTTCTTAATTCTAAATACGTTAATTTAACTATAACATCATTATTCTTCTTAATAT
>Ga0247758_1000202_pt1 | contig 50484 bp, 19 predicted proteins | sample UWRJL156409C4_FD_180950 | JGI IMG/M metagenome (GOLD analysis project Ga0247758, IMG submission 180950) | Plant litter microbial communities from Arlington Agricultural Research Station in Wisconsin, United States - UWRJ-L156-409C-4 | ecosystem: Environmental > Terrestrial > Plant litter >...
TATACTATTTATTAGGCAATTTTATCTATTAATATGGCTGAGAAATTTGCTAGTTAAGATTTAATAGAATGTTAGTGTTTTCGCTTAAAAATGGCCGTGCGCACTAACACCACAAGTGGTTCGCTTCTAGGGGTGGTTCTGATCTAGGGGGTTTGTCTTATACGAAAACGGGGTTCTGTGAAAAATTCAAACTAAACAGCTTGGGAGATCACCCTAGTTGGGTGTAGGATGGAAACATGCATAGGGTAGAATGGTTTCATCTTTAAGTGCTTGGACTCGGATGAATTACGATGGAAAGGTCTTCTAGGAAATTTGATTATTGAAAGTAACATATCTTAGTGATAGAGGTGTTATTACGACCTGCACCCGACACAGGCCTCGAGAGGACTGGCGCGGGTTAAGACAGAACGTATAGCAGGACGCTAACAGGTAGGGGGTGTTCCGAAGACGGCTTGTTGAGCTAGCACTCCTAGACGGGGGGTTTAATGTCACTGTAGGTCGTTGTCACTATAATGCACAGAGGTAAGTCTGAACAGTAGGATATAAATGAATAATTGAATATTAGCGTGAGGAACTAGAGTCCCTTACGGTAGTTGTGGGCATAACTATAACTATCTATACTAACTGGCTAGAGGTACCTTGTACCTTGCTTAGTGGCCTGTTATTTAGTGAGGAACTGAGTAACCTGTTACTGAGTACTCCTTACTTAAAGGTTTCTCAGATGCTTAGTAGGTAAGCACTTCTGCTAAGACTGAGTAACTGCTAGTTAGTCGTAAGGGCTTTAGGTCTTTACACCCCTGGCCTAGTGCGCAGTACTGTGCGTACTGTCCTCTTATACTGTTCCTTATACGGGGGATTTATCGGACTGCTCTAACTTAAGTAACGGTTAATAAGGTTGTTATACGATTCCCCCTCTTTAACGTTCTTTTTCTATAAAGAACTTTAGTAAAAGTGTTCTTTCTTTCTTAATGTAACTATACTTGTTAACTGTATATAAAAGTGCATTTTGAAGAACAGTACCTCTTATTATTATAACTTTACAGACTTTACTTCGACTTTTAGATCGTAAATGTTACCTTATAATCGTTATTCTTTAAAATCGCTTTCCTGTCTTATTATAGCATAATTAAACAGTTACTCTAAATGTTTACTAATAGGAGCTTTGTCTTTATACGACGCGTTTAATTATAGTGACGTTTTCCTTTAATAGCTCCTTTCTAAGAAGTACCGTCTTAACACGGAGTATAACGCTACTACGCAGAACTTGGAGTTGAAAACCTAAAAGCTCTGTAAAGCCGTTACTTAACTTAAACGGATTAAAACCCAGCGCTGTCGTATAAAGGAGTAAGCTTTTTCTATATTTAGTTAGGAGGTAGAGATCTTTCGTTTCTAAGAACAGGAGGAGGCTTATCTAACTGCTCCTCTTAAGGTTAACAAGTCCTTTAATTAAGGAGGCTTTCTGGCAGGAATATCTGCCGGTTCTTTTTCTAAGAGATTATTATAACCGATAACCTTTTCTTAACTTAGTTTATAACTTCTTTCCTCCTACAGTTCTATGGAGTAACGATAGCGTATTTATTTCTTTTGCTGACTTTCTTTTTAACGGTGCTAGTAAAGCTTTAGGGGCTTTAAAGGCCTAGCCTCCTTATTAGGTTTAAGGTCCTTATAACCTTAACTAAGGTTTTAATAAATGTCCTTCTGTACTTACTAAGGAGTTTCCTATTACTTTTTAAGCTTTAAATCTTACAGTAATCTTACTTTTTAGTATAATAGTTTAAATGTTAGATCTTATCTTATTTCTAGTTTTTATCGTTAGTTTTAATTAATTTAGATTTTTTCAGTAGAACTCTGTAATTAAGTTTAAATATTTAAGATTTTTAATTAACTTTTATAAGTTGCTTTTAAGGTTATAATCTAACTACTTAACGAGATACTTAAACGTATTCTTTCCCTTTTATGAATCTACGATTTCTTTAACGTTGTATTTATCTTTATTAGTGTCGATCTTAACCTTTTTTTCCAGAGGAACTCCTTTTAAAGTAGGTTTTAGAAGTGAGATGTGAAAAACCTTAGTCTATACCTTTATACTAATAGGTAGGTCTAGTTTATAATTAGAGGTGGTGACTTTTTTCTTAATCTGGAATAGTCTGTACCTTTTAAAGTCGAGCTTCTTACTAAGCCGTTTTAAATATAGGTTTCGTGAAAAAAGGTAAACGTAGTCCCCCTTTTAAAAAGTCAGTCTCTTAACTTATTTATTATTATAGTAAAGTCTTTTCTTAAGTATTAGTTATTTAGTTTAGTGTTTATTAGTAAACTTCTTTATTCGTTCGCGTATAAACTTAAGTTCAGCTTATAGGTAGTTATATAGCTTTTACATCTAGTCTGTATAGATTACAGCTTAAGGGGTGCTGGTAAGTAGGCTTTAATGGAGCTTAGGCTTTTTACTGTAATTAGTAAAGAACAGTAATATACTTATTAACTTAATTAGTGTTATGTTATAAGTTATTTACGCTGTTAGTAACAGCTTAAGCTAATTATCTTATTTAAAATTAATATAAGTTTAGAGATACGTTATAAGTATCTAGTTAACTTACTCCGTTTAGCTATCTGTCTGTAGGTAGAATACTATTAAAAGCTTACTTTTCACACTTATTTTTTATATTAGTCTTTATTAAAACTTTAATATAATTAACTTATCTTAATCTGTAACGATATTATCTAACTAAAGGTGTTATAAAACTACCTTTTTCTTAAAGATATAAGTAAGTTATTTTACTGTTATATTCTTTAAAGTTAATAGAAAGTAAGCTTATTTCGTTAATCTGTTAACTATTATAAGGATCTAATTATAAATGACTCTTATAGCAGGGTCCCTAGACTTTAAGATCCTAGTAATGAAATTAAGTAAGATTGAACTTTATAACGCCTGTAGTATAAAGAGTGGTTTAAGAAGCTTATAAAGCTTATAATGTTAATTCTACTTCTAGTAATAGATATTACAGTTATTAACCACTTCCTTAATTAACTTCTTTATTCTTAGGAAGGTGTACATTTACTAAGCTTATGTAAGAGTTTTAGCTTAGCCTATATATCCTTTAAGTTAAGACTTATAAATTTACTAGACGTACTTTTTCCGCTTTCCTAAGTTATAAATGTATAATTTCTCTTAATATTAAAGCTTTACTCTTAGTTTAAACGTGTTATTTATACCTTTTAATAGCTGTTTTAGCTGATAATTAGTTTCGTTATAGTTTAGATACTTTAGGTATTCCTTATTATAGTCTTACACGTGTCCTAAGAAGTCTCCTAAAGGGTACTTATACTTACAGGTTCCTTCTATTAGCTTTTTTACTTAAAAGTCCTATTATTATTAATAGATATTATACTTTATTTATAAGTTTATGCAGATATTAATAGTTTATTCCAGTGTTTAGTTATCTAATATTTATAATATGTGTTTTAACGTGCTGTTCTTTACTTTATTAAATATAATAATAGGGATTAGGACTGGATTAGTATCTTTATAGTCCTGTCTCTAATTAAGAGTATTAGCTTACTTATTATCTTTTCCTTTAATGTAGTGGATCTAGAAGTGGAATAAGGCCATTAACTTTACCTATTATGTTTACTGTAAGCTAAGTTCTTTCGTTAGGAAGTATTAGAGGTTATTATAGTTTGAAAAGACTTAAACTAGTTCTTCTATACCACTTAAATACAGTACTTATTTAGTAAAGTACTAAATAATTACCATTAGTTCCTTATCGTAAATTAGATATCGTAAGGCTAAGCTGTAGATTCTTTTCGATAAGAAGGTAACTAGGTAGCGTTTCCCATCGTCCTGGACTTAGCTGAGTTCTCTACCGATTGCGAACTCTAAGGAGTTAATCTTAACTTGGAAAGGCTTTGAGAAATTAGGGAGGGTTAAGATTAACGTTATAATAAAGGTGTGTTTAAGGTCTTTAAATGCCTTTTACTATCTATCAGTCCACTTAAACAGCTTTCCTTTACCTGTGAGTTTATAAAGTAGTTTTATAATCTTTGTAAAGTATCTAATAAAATAGTAATAAAAGTTCGTAAAGTTAATAAAGGTTTATAACTTCTTTTAGTTCTTTAGAGTAGGTTAGTCTTTAACTGCCTCTATCTTCTCCAGTTACATTTCGAGCTTTCTAAGGGTTACTTTAAACCTTAAATAGTTTAATTCCTGAACGTGGAAGTGGTTTTTCTTTAAGTTTACTGTTAGCTTTACCTTTTCGAGAGCTATTAAAACCTATTATATGTGCTTTTAGTATTCCTTTAAGGTTTTAGAGTAGATTAAAACGTCGTCTAAATACATAAAGATAAACTTATTAAGGAAGGGGTGGAGAATACTGTTAATAAAGCTTTAGAAAGTCGTAAGGGTATTTGTTAATCTTATTAGTATGATACAGTATTAGTAATGCTTGTTGTAAGTCTAAAAAGCTGTCTTATATTTATCCTCCTCTTTTACTTTAACGTAGTTAAATCTTATAGGGAAATTAAGGTTAAAGAACTAGTTTGCTTTAGTAATCTGTTCTCGCATTTCCGTAATAAGTAGTAATGGGTAGCGATTCTTAATTATATCCTTATTTAACGTTCAGTAATTAACGATTATATATAGTTTACTATCTCCCTTTCTTAGGACGAATAGCACTAGGTACCCTGTTAGTAACTAAGATTTTATAATGAACCTGTTCTTTAGGTTCTTATTAATGTACTCCTTTAAGGCTTTAGCTTACTGGGGGTTTAAATAGTAGGGCTGGAAGTTACGGAGCTTCGCTCCTGGCTTTAGCTTAATTTTATAGTCTTATAGTCTGTAGTTTAGTAATTATAGTATCTTTTTTCGAAATAAGGTAAATTTCTTATATTCTGTAAGTACTTTAGATAAGTCGATTTCTTTACTTATCTGTAGATTAGCTTCTAGCTTCTTTTTACCTTCTAAATTGTTATTTAGGTAATATGGTAGACCTTTTAGTCTTTTAACTGTCTTAGTAAACTTAACTTAAACTGTATTTAGTTCTAAGGGTTTAATGTGCTTTTAAGTGCTTCGTGTATCTTTAGAACGGTTCGGTGCCTTTTTAACTTTCTCTAAACAGTGATTACAGTTAAGGGACTTGTTAAAAGTAAGGTAGCTACTCTTCTAGTTAATTACAGGGTTATACTTTTCTAGCTAGGGTAGACTTAAGATTATATTATATCTTATAACTAGTGTAACGTTAAAGTCTACTTATTATTCGTCCCCATCCACTTTAATTAAGAGTAGTAAGTAGTAGGTAACTTTACCGTTATTATACTAATATAAGCTTCCTTTACCATTTTGAATAGGGATAGCCTTTTTATACTCTTTATTAAGGAGTTTCCTTCGGTTAATTAGTAAGGGGTGTATTAAGTTAGAAGCATTTCCACTATTAATTACTACTTTTACCTTAAATAGCCTCCCTTTTCTATCTGTTATATCGATACTGATAGAATAATACTTATGTTCTTTTAATATCTAAATTATGGTAATTACTTATCCTCGAGGTCTTATCCAGCCTAACCTTTAAGTGCCTTTCCTTCTTCTCAGGGTTTTTACTAACTAGCAAACTACTAGTTTCCAGCCCTTCTGGAGGGCTTATAACCTTTTTTTAATTCCTTCTAGAAAAACAGGTAGCTTTAGTAAACCTAACGATTAACTTTTCCTAAGTTCTTACGCCTTAATATCCAGTTAATTTCGAACGGTATAATGTTTCTAAAGTCCTTAATAAGATAATAGTACACTTTGCGGGCTTAGATTACAGTAATGTTTTTTTACTTTTAAATTTATTAGTAATCTTCCTACTTCTACTATTCTCTAGCTTTTCCGTTAAGATGTAATAAGCACGTTACGACAGGGCAGTTATTAAGTACTCCTCTTTATTAGCACATAGCAGGAGCTTAGTTAATTACGGTAACTTTCTACTTATTATTAAACTCTTTTATTAGGGAGTAGGAGACTCGGTAATAAGCTGGTTTTAACTTTACTTTAATAACAGCGTAGTTCTATTTCCGTATGCTTAAGAAGTAATTATAAAGGGCCTTAAGCTTATAATACCAGTTAAAGGTGTAATTATCGTATATATAATCAATTTACAGTATATCTCTGTAACTAAAGTAGTTAACGTTAACTGTAGGTGTTGCAGTTGTAGAGTACAGAACAGGGGAAGTGGTGCCTTATTCTTTCTCTTCTTCCACTTACTTTTATATACGTTATTTCTCCTAAACTTCTTCCTAAAACTTAAGTAACAGTAACCTAACTTATTCTTCCATAAAGTGGTTTTCCTTAACAAGTCAATATTCAAGCTAATTAGTAAAACGAACTTTATTATAAAGTTTTAACTTAATTTCTACCACTCTATCTTTAGACGTTACAGTAAAGCCTTTAACTCGCAAGTCCTTTATTTTATCTACTATCTTTTAATGTTTCTCCTTCAGCTTCTAGACCCTTTATTAGTGTGCTTACTTTATACTTTCTCAGGAGACCTTTAAGGTACCAGTCTAAAGTACACTAACTTTAATACAGGGTAGCTATCTAAGCTATCCTTCTTCTAGGGAGGTGAGGGTGCTAATTTACTTAACGTGCTTAAAGTGTTCGAGAGTCTTAAGAGGTATTATAAAGAAGAACTTCTGTTTCTCCAGTTTAATTTTCTTAACTTATTCTCTTTTACCTTCTAAGGCTTACTTTACTGTTTATATAGCCTAGAGGGCTAGTTCTTCAACTCCTTCAACTATTTTAGTAAGGTCTAAGTCAGAGTCCTTCCTAGATTTCCTTAATTCCTAAGCTTATAAAGTAAGGTTTTTAAGGCCTGTAACAGCCAGCCGAAACATCTCTTCCTGAAGTTGATCTTCCGTAACCTACACTTTTAATAATTTTAAGTTTCCACTTTAAAATCGGTTTTTTACAACCTGCACCTTTATAGTTAACTCTTCTAAGATACCCTTAAGGATTAAATACATTATATCTTAAAGTTCTTCCTCTTCTTCCTTATCTCTTAAGTTACACTTATCTATTTAAGTGCAGTCTTCTTCGTTACCTACTATCTTAACGTGGATATCCCTTAAGTTAAACCTAATATACTTTCCTCCTTCTAGAACAGGTTTTTAACTAACTTACTTTAGTAATAAGCACTACTATGCTATATAGCTTTTCTTATTGTAATTAAAGTACTAGACTTATAATAAGTCTTTAAACTGCTTCTACTGCTGTTATTATTAAAGCTTATTATAGTTAAGTCGATTCTAGCGGTTTACTATACTAATATCTATCGGCCCGGGGTAGTAACCTATCGCGGTTAACTAGTTCCCCTTCTTTAGTTTACTTAACTAATAAGGGGTCCGTTCTTTTTAAAAGTTCTTTTAATAATAGTAATTATAGTACTAATTATCAGCCTTAATAACTATCTCGACTAATTCTTAAAGGCAGTCCAGCTAATCCTCTTAGTAAAGGTCTCCAGTAACGTGCTCCTTTAGACTGCTTTAGAATAGTATTATTAGGGCTTTTTAACCGAGCTTAGTCTTTACTACTTCTAATTTAAAGCGTGTAGAGAATTTAAGGACTGAGGATATCTGTCTTAAAGTTATAAGGTGTTATTTAACTTGCTTAAAGGCGTCTAGTTCTCTAAACTCAGTCTGGAGTTAGTCGATAAAAACGTCAAAATCGTCGAAAAGAGCTTAAATCTTAGGGGCTTCCTTTCGTGCTCTGTTTATAAAGAGGTTATTAATCGTCTTTATATAGGGTTTATACTAATAAGCAGTTACTCTGTCTAATAAAGCTTTAACGAACCTAACCTTTCCTTCTTTTTTAAAGAACTGCTTATTATAGTAAATGATATAACTCTAAAGCTAAGCTATCTAGGACTTTAGTTACGTAAAGTCTCCCTTAAAGCGTAATAATAAGAGGAGTTTTATTTATTTTTTCTGTAAGCCTTTAAGGTCGTTATTTTCTAGTTTAACAACATTAAGTCAGGCTTAGAGTTTTTCGATAAGATTAATATAGCTTTTAATGTCTTTAAGGAAAGCTTTATTAAGCTCTTTAACTAATCCCTGCTAATTAAGGTTTAAGTCTTTAAGGCATACAGTTAACTTATTAATAGTAAGGAGCTAAGGTTAAACTTACGTTTCCTCGATCTTCTTTCCTTTTCTAAAGGTTAATATGTTAGTAAGAGGGAGGTAATATCTGGGAGTTTAATAAACAGCATTTAGAACTTAACGCTAATATTATATTACAACTTGCACCTAACACAGGCCTTAAGAGGACTAGCACAGGTTAAGACAGAACGTATAGCAGGACGCTAACAGGTAAAGGGCGTTCCGAAAACGGCTTATTAAATTAACACTCTTAGACGGGGGGTTTAATGTCACTGTAGGTTGTTGTCACTATAATGCATAGAGGTAAGTCTGAACAGTAAGACACAAATGAACAATTGAATACTAGCGTAAGGAACTAGAGTCCCTCACGGTAGTTGTAGGCATAACTATAACTATCTATACTAACTAGCTAAAGGTACCTTATACCTTACTCAGTAGCCTGTTACTCAGTGAGGAACTAAGCAACCTGCTACTAAGCACTCCTTACTCAAAGGTTTCTCAGATGCTCAGTAGGTGAGCACTCCTGCCAAGACTGAGCAACTGCTGGTTGGTCGTAGGGGCTTCGGGTCTTTACACCCCTGGCCCAGTACGCAGTACTGTGCGTACTGTCCTCCTGCACTGTTCCTTGTGCGGGGGATTCGTCGGGCCGCTCCGGCCCAAGTGACGGCCAGCAGGGTCGTCACAGGTGTATACCTACATATGGAAGAGGTGAGAATAAAAGTCATATGAAACTCAACCCCAGCTTCAACGATTCTATATCTAGGTACCTTAGGCTGCTGCCATCCTAATCACAGGGCAATCGGACCCGTTTTCACATTTGACAACCTCACTCTCAACACCAAACCCCGGACCGCCATTACTAATCTCGAAATGTACAAGGCTTGCAAGATTCTCTCGACGATCACAGTTCAGATCTTCGGCATCCTCGGCTGTGAAGAAGGCATCTGTTAGAATAGACTAATTGAGTTGTTGATAAAAGGTAGGAATGAACAAGCCTTGCAACAATGCGCATCGATGGAGAAGATGAAACGGTGAACAGTTGACAAGACAGAAAACACTCACCGAACTACCCTTGCGTAATCTGGTGACTGACGGGTATCCCCGGGATGGTTCATCACTTCAAGATCCGACTCCATGTTGACGACGGTGATGCCCGCGTCTCATAACCAGCCCTTCTTGTCGTCGACCAAGGATCTCTCTCTGCCCTCCACGGAGCAGTTGGTAAATCGGTTGCGTATCCCGGACGGATCATTGACCGCGTGAGAGACAGCGTAAGATAGGCGATGGTGAGGGAGATGATAGCGACGAGGATGGAGGGAATGCCAATGGCAATTGCCACGATGATCTCATCGCTGAGGGCCATATTGGAAAGCCTTGCAATGGGTAAAGAAAGACTGAGTCAAGGGCGACAGGAGAGATGGGTGCGTTGTGGGAGATGGGAGTTGTGCATCTAGACATTGCGAGTTCGTTTGGCTTGCAAGTCTGACGGGGGATAGGTATTTAAAATATTAGTGGGAAAGGGAACGGCGACCATGTCTAGGGAGGTACCTTAGGCTGGGACAAGGAAGAAGGTGGGTGCAAGTAAAAGACTGCGAAACTGCGAGACCGCGAAAGTGCGACACTGCGACATGAGGATCGAGAGCGACGAGAGTGCAATCCAACCTCATCAGCACGCGGGGAGTCGTGCGTGCCTACCAACTATCCCGGCGGCCCCATGCGTGAGTATGCCATGGCGCTGCTCTACCCTCAAGCAGAAGACGCAGAAGAGGGCATATTTGCGGCGACGGAGCACGCTTATTGTCGTGACGAGCAATGGGTCCCGGCGCTCCCAAAAAGAGAACGAGACGGGGCCATCCCAAGCTGGCGAAAGGCTGGGCTACCGACCAAGCGATCCCCAGCTCGCCTCTAGCCCTGCGCCGCTGCCGAAGCGGAGAGATGTGGGCGCTGTGCGGCGTTCGGGATCGTCCCGTCCAGGGACTCCATGTTGCATGAGCAGACGATTGGCCCAACACCGTCTTGCGGTTGAGACACAGCCTGGAGGGGAGTCCAGCAGACTCTGTTTGATAGATGGATGTGGAGGCGGGCTGCAACGGGCGCGACGACGACAGGGGGTGCCCGTTGGAGAGCAACTTTAGGTAGGTACGCTGCGATCCTGCGACATTGCGATACTGCGACAGTTCTGATGCAGGAACGACGAGGGTCGATGTGCGACATTGCGTGATTGGCTACCCGCCTCGAGGTGAGTGGCTGTCGGGTCGAAAGAAGTGCGCTTGGATTCCTGCGGCTGCCTCCAGCCCGGACCATCCCACGCATTGGGGGAAACTGCGACACTGCGACCTTTGGTCGGCTTACATCAATGAGCCAGTCCACGAATTTGACTGTTAATTCCACGGAAAACCGCCTACCTACCTACGTCGACATTGACGGGGCCTCAGAGTACTCGTCCTAAGCGCCATGGCTGATCCTCCGCCGCCCAGCAAACGGCGCAAGCTGAAGCTCAACTACGACAAGTGTACGCAGTGCCGCGAAGATAAGAAGAGAGTAAGTTTCCAGGCCCGGCATATTTCGAGGAGCTGTTTCTCACCCACCAACAGTGTGAGCCCGAAGATCGAGTATGGCCGGGCCAGCGGTGCAACCGCTGTGAAAAAATGGATCTGGAGTGTTCGTCGAACGGGCGTGCTTCCGGCTCACAACCCAAGGGAAGGGAGCAGCCGCCCTTGGCCATCACACAGAGTCCCCAGCCAGTGACCATCGACCAAGGAGAAGCGGAAACTCTCCGTGACTTGTCTGTATATTATCCTCTTCACAACATCGTTTCCGTCACTAATTTCGTTCGATAGATCACTTTGGGCATCGTGGACCCGAAGACGGAAGTTCACCCTGTTGCATTTGCAGGAGTTTTTGGAACGACTCCCGGCCCGGATTCGCCGGCGAGGGCTAGACTCGAGCTCCATCTATCTCAAAACCAAGTTGGGGAAGGTTGAAGAAGAGCATGATATCATCTTGTCACTGCTAAGGCCGCTCCTTTCCTCTTCGTCACCCCAAGTTAAAGCACCAGCACTGTCTATCATGTTGAGCCTTGACAAAAATCCTTGGCCAAGCTGCAGTAATGCCACAGCAAGCACAAGGAACGCCCAGGTCCTACTTCGGGAGGCATTTGGCAGCTCGCAATCGATCGAGAACATTGAAGTTTGCCTTAATGTACTCGAGAGTCAAATGGCTTTACGCTGCGAAGGTAGCGTATCATCCCACAGACCCTTAATCAGTCTAGCCGAGCACTGGGATTGTTTTGGCAGGTATGCCCGCCGGTTGAGAGATGTCTACGTCAAGAATGGCAGAAACCATGGCTCCCTGTCTTTTACGGCCGAATTCGAACTACCACTGATCGGGGGAAACCCCCTCGTGGAAGGCGCGATTTCTCTCTACTTAACAACAGCGGCTGTTGACGAACTACACCGGAGTCTCCTCCACGTGGCGCTTTACTACGGTGTGGAGGATGAGATATGTCTGAGGACTTTCCCTAATAGTCGAATCGACAAAGCTGACAGTCTTGGTTTCACGCCCCTTCACCTTGCTGCCATACAGGGCCACTTCAAGTGCGTGAAAGCCTTGATTGATCAGGGAGTCACACCGGGGACGAGAGACAGATTTTTCAGCACAGCTCTGGACTATGCCGTCGCCCTTGGGAACGAAGAGATTATATCTGTTCTTAGAGAGCGACCGGGACAGCCAAACAACACAGGCAATATCGTCAGCTTGGGCCAAGAAGGACGGCTGGACTGCATCGACCCTGCAATGGAAGCCGCCGTGCTTCGCGAAAAAGAAGACAGAACTCTTCTCGAAGAGAATGCGAGAATCTTCGAGAACCTTGCGACACACACCCCATCAATTTTGGATGTTCTAGACCTGGACTCTGAGATCACCTGGAACACCAATGACACATCTGAACCCCCAGCACTGGTATGTCCAACATGTCATGGACATGTAAAGACGAAAGCCGAGCTTAAGTTAGTTGTCTTTCCAATATCCCACTTGCCTGTGTGGGCACCCTGTTACGATACAAGCCCACTAACCTTCCACAAACGTGTAGTAAACACAAACTCAGACATGAGAAACCTTATATATGCGATGTCCCTGGCTGTTCCCGGAAGCAGGGTTTCGGAACTATGAATGACCTTGCTCGGCACAAGGAATCGGTTCACCAACCTGAGGGCATCAAATATCGCTGTACAGAAGGCCCCTGCATAACGAGGCAGAAAAACTGGCCAAGGGCGGACAACTTCAAACAGCATCTCAAGAGAATTCATGGCCTCCCTATCCAGTCCGACATGAATCTTGAGCGCTATGAAATCAGGCCTGCGGCTGATAGGCACGATGTTGTGGTTAGTGGGGAACCGGGGCAGGTTCAAGATGTTCCTCATGTTGCTGACCCGTCAAGTTCACTGACCAGAGTGACCCATCATCCTGTGTTGGACGTTTTCGACCCGCGGGCATGGGCCTAAAGATGCGTTCGATTAGCATACTAAAGTCGAAACCCCTCCTTCGTCGTCACTTTGCTTGTTCATGACAGGTCTGGGGTTGCTTGTCTTGCCGCTGAGAGTGACAGGGATGGTGGAGTTGATCGAGGGGTGGCTGCAGGGCCCCGCCAAGGCGGCCCAACGTGGTGGAAACCACTTTTTTTTCCACGCGCTGCTGAACACTGAGTCTCTGCTTGGCGAACGTCAAGAAGCAGCACCCCGCCACAGCATGTGGGCAGCAAGAAGGATGGCTTCAACCCTGTCGGCGTCGTCGGCCGCGCTCAACTTTGAGCTGGTCGCCAAATGCTCTGTGAGTCTCCCGCTCGACGTGGCGCGTCCCAGCTGACAGAACCCTACCAAGACAACGCGGGCGCGCGCCTCGATCATGACACTGCCCCACGGGCCCGTCAACCTCCCGATGTTCATGCCCGTGGCTACGCAGGCGTCGCTGAAGGGCTTGACCGCTGAGCAGCTCGAAAACACAGAATGCAACCTCTGCCTCAACAATACATACCATTTGGGCCTCAAGCCAGGCCAGGAGGTCTTGGACACAGTAGGAGGTGCACATAAGCTTCAGGGCTGGAATCGCAATATCCTGACGGATAGCGGCGGGTATGTCCACTTGGCGTGCGTCGCATGCAGACCGTTGCTGACCCGTGCAGCTTCCAGATGGTGTCGCTGCTCAAGCTAGCTACCGTTACGGAGGAAGGCGTGCAATTCCTGTCGCCGCACGACGGAACGCCGATGCTGCTCACGCCCGAACACTCTATTAGCCTGCAGAACTCGATCGGGTCCGACATCATGATGCAGCTGGACGACGTGCTGGTAACGACGTCGCCGGACAAGGTGCGCATGCGGGAGGCTATGCTGCGCAGCGTGCGGTGGTTGGACCGATGCATTGCGGCGCACAAGAACCCGGACCGACAGAACCTGTTCTGCATCATTCAGGGCGGCCTGGACCTGGATATGCGGCGCGAATGCTGCGAGGAGATGATAGCGCGGGATACACCGGGGATTGCTATCGGCGGACTGAGCGGCGGCGAAGCCAAGGACGACTTCTGCCGTGTGGTGGGCGCCTGCACGCAGCTGCTCCCGGAGCTCAAGCCGCGGTACGTCATGGGCATCGGCTACCCGGAGGATCTGGTCGTGTGCGTAGCGCTCGGCGCCGACATGTTCGACTGCGTGTGGCCTACGCGCACGGCGCGCTTTGGCAACGCTATCACCAAGTTCGGTGTACTGAACCTCAAGCGGGAGCTGTATGCGGTCGACTTTGGGCCGATCGAGGAGGGCTGCGGGTGCCCCTGCTGCAGGCCGATCGACCAGGAAGGGTCAATGGGCATCACCCGGGCGTTTGTGCACCACAATGCGGCGAAGGAGACGGTCGCGGCACATCTGCTGACCATGCACAATGTGTGGTACCAGCTGCATCTGATGGCAGATGCGAGGGAGGCCATCATTGCGGATCGGTTCCCGGCATTTGTGAGAGAGTTTTTCAATAGATTATACCCAGATGGACAGAGCTATCCGTCCTGGGCAGCAGACGCATTGCGCACCGTAGGAATTGACCTCACAGAGATGTGATTTAATGCCTCATTGGCTCCCACGCTGCGTTGACGTCGAACTATCAGTGGTGACATCCTTGATGAGCTGTTCATTCAGGGTTAGGGTTCGGAAGCTCCAGCTTGGCGCGGGTGCTTTGAGGTGTCCAAGCTCGGAATTTTCTTCCACCGAGCAACACCAACATCACCATCCACAAGCAATCGAATTCACGATGGCGGCCAGGAGCGTGACCCCTGGAGGTGCGCTCCTTCGCACCTCGCGGATGTTTGCGCTACCGGCGCCAATTCCCCCTCCGCCCGAAACCAATCTCGGAAACAAAGGGTCCAAGAGCAAGACGGTGACCTTCCCAACCCATCAAATCATCACGACGACGAATGCGAGCCGGAAGCGCGGCGACTGGGGTCTCAAGCGACCTCTCCCCCTCAGAGCCACGACCAAGTCAACATATGCCATGCTGCGCGTCAACCAGATGGACTCGATCGAGGCCATCACCGACTACTCTTCGGCTACCGACCTCGGCATCACCCTCCGCAAGTTCCAGGAGCTCCACCTGCCCATCACCGTGGCCGAGGAAAGGAATGTCTACCAGGCCTACACAAAGCTTCCGCGCTCAGTCTTTGAGGAGGATCGTGACTTTACCGCCATAGACCCTGCGGAACGCGCGGCGCTGGTGGACAAGAGGTGGAAGTTCAGCGGCCCATGGCTGGCTGGCATGGGGCAAGGTGAATTCAGGAAGTGGATTGAGAAGACAGTGAGGCCGAAACGGTCCGAGTTCCGTGAATTTCTCAAGCAGAAGCTCGCCCAAGAGACCGTCAATAAGAAGATGCAGAAGGCGATGGATGCCGGAGAAACGCCGGCGCCGATTGCCCCCGACACAGCCGCCATCTCGGACGGCCGGCTTATTCAGTATCTGCGCGTCTTGCGTAACAATAGGGCGCAACTTTACGACATGGTCGGCCAATTCTTGGACCTAGCTCCCCTACAGCCTCCGAGTGCCGAGTCTGAAGGGAAGTTCAGCAACCTTGCTCCACCCAGCGGGAGCCCGTATTCCGCCCGCGGTCCGCCGGTCACACACCCTTCGGCTGGTATCTCGTATCTGCGAACCGCCATGTTCATGGATAACCATCCGTTCTACGGGCCGCAGAAGGAACACGCGCCAGTTGAGGCCAGAGTAGTGAAACCTCGACGCCCAGGCTTCGTGGGAGACGCCAAGGTCGGTATTGCCGGTTTCATTACGGACGCTCCTCAAGGCGACACGCATTCCAACCAAAGGGACATGGCGAGGTCTGCCTCAATCCCCAACCCCGACGGTCACATCTGGGACAGAATCGATACCTCAAAGAAGGGAGGCCACAAGGTATTTGTACAGGCCCGGGAGGCTACTGTCAACTCCAGAGGCGGCGTGGAGATCACGATAAGCGACGCAGACACCGAAGCGTATCTTGTTGCGCAGGAGCTGCTTGGAGCAGAGGAGACGAAGACTTTCAGAAGACCAGCGGCGACTCCTCGCGTCAGAGACCGTAAGTGGCCTGATAGGAGTCACTTGTCAAAGAATCCGAGGATGTCTAGCGCGGGCGGATACGGGCTCGGCTCTAACACCAGCTACAAGAGCCTCTACAGCCCCAAACTGCCCAAGCAATAATTGGGGGATTGAAAGGCGGTACGCTAGGCAAGTGTAACAGTCATGTACATTATATTCTTTGTAGAATACAAGTTACTCTAGATTTGTGCAACCGCCGTTGTCCAACATACATGGTTGTTAGACAAGTACACCGCAAGTGAGTGCTGTGTGGTGTGGAGTCGGGAGCTTCGAGCTGGCTGCGAAACAAGTCACGTGTGGAGCCCTGTCCCCAGGTGCAGTAATCTGCCACCCGGTCAAGCCTCAGCCACAGCTTCAGCCCCACCGCAATTTGTGCCCTAACGAAAACCCCCACAACCAACCAAAAATCTCACCTCCAAAAAAAGTCCATCTCTTGACCGTGATCTTCGAACCTGCCCACGACAACCCAACCACTCTCCAGTCCAGAAACCAAGTCGCCAAAATGGGTCGCGTTCGCACCAAGACAGTCAAGAAGTCCGCCAAGGTCATCATTGAGCGGTACTATCCCAAGTTGACCCTCGACTTCGAGACCAACAAGAGAATCTGCGATGAAATCGCCATCATCGCCTCCAAGCGCCTGCGCAACAAGGTACGCCCCGACAAAAAAAATACCCAAGCTGCGCATCGCGTCGGCTCTTTTGCTAACAGCAGTTTTTTTCTCGTCACAGATTGCCGGCTACACCACCCACTTGATGAAGCGTATCCAGCGTGGACCCGTCCGCGGTATCTCGTTCAAGCTCCAGGAAGAGGAGCGCGAGCGCAAAGATCAATACGTCCCCGAGATCTCTGCTCTCGACTTCACCCAGTCGGAGAGTGGCCAGCTCGATGTCGACACCGAGACCAAGGACCTCCTCAAGCACCTTGGCGTAAGATTTCAGCTCCTGTCCTCTGTGGGTGTGTGCCGCGGGGCTGAACTAACTGATTGGGCGTCTGCAGTTCGACTCTATCCCCGTCAACGTCACCCCCGTCACTCAGGTTCAGCAGATCGAGCGCGGCGGCAGACGTTTCGGCGACCGCCCCCCTCGTCGCGACTAAATGGTTTTCGGGTTGGGTTGGGAGTAAAATTTCGGCAGGGGTCTGTGGGTTATGACATATGGCATGGGCCCTCAACATGGCTACACGGCGTCTTTCTGGGAGGTAGTGAGAGCACGATAGATCCGAACAAGATCTGTTGCCCACACAAGGTGTCGCTGATTCTTCGGGTAATTCCGAGGATGACGCTTGATTGCCAATTCCGTATCCTTCATTGCGCTGTGGTGGTGACATTTGGGTCTGGGCACGGAGTGGCCTTGATCAGGTTACATATGCCACGTACGTGGTCGTGGTTGTGTGCCGGTGACGCTCTACTTTGACCGTTGTATACGGTGGGTATCATTTTCCCCGTGTCCTCTAACCTTCGAAAGCAACGCCGTCCCAATATTTTACAAAATCCAGGTCTCAGAAACGGATGGCAGAAGGCAAGTAATCGTCAGCGTCATCGCTATCGCTATCTGCATCATCTTTGGTGGTGCCAAATGTAGTCTTGTGGCCCTCCAACATCAAATGCGCATCGACGTCCTGGTCAGCTTGGTCGCGGTTCGGAGCTTGCGCTGGAACAGTAGTACTCTTTTCACGAATGGTTACCTCGACTTGCTGCGCTGGCCTTCGGGCATCACCGCGCTCGACAGCGAGAGCGGCGTTGTCCTTGGTCGTCTGCACCTTTTTGTCTACCTCAAGTCGGTCCACAGACTTGGCAAGCTCGGATTCGTCTGCATCTGCACTTGCATTCTTCTGTGGTTGCCGCTGAGTCGACTGCTTGGTCTCGTCCGCGAGCTCGATTTTTACCACCATCTGCCCATCTTTCTTGACGTAGCTGGGATTATCCAGCTGCACTTTGATGAACAGCGCCCGACGTGCACACGCGTCCGAGCACCACATGTTCACGTCGGCAACCTTGGCGATGCCCGAGGGCAGGATTTTAAACGGGCCAGTGTATTTCCGTCGCGGCCTCGGGCACAAGGTGTAACCGCAGTTGCCCAAGCAGTTGCGCTCCTCGATCAGATCCTGGTACTCGCGGGGTAGGAAGTCCCGCACCGCTTCAACGAACTCGCGGACGTCATCGGGAGAGGGTTTGGCGGCGCTGGTGCTAGGGCTCCGGGTCTCCGGGAACTGGCTGAGGCGCTCAAAGATCTCGAGCGGAACGGGCGGCTTGATTTCTTCGCCTCGCTGGCGGAGGAGAAGCTCTGCTTGCTGGATCGCGATCTGGCGCTCGCGCGGCAGCGGGGTCGGCTCGCTTGGTGGCGGGGCAGACAGGCTGGGGGGGCTTTTCGGCTTTTTGAGGATGCCCTTGGGCGTCTGCGAACTCGTGGGGGCGGGAGCTGGCACCGGAGGGCCCGACATCTTTGCGGCGCTGGGGGGTTTTTGGCGATCGGTGAGCGTAGAGTAGAAGATTGTGGTCTTTGGGTCGCAATTGACCGGCGGTGCTTTATTGGCTGTTTGCAGCTGGCTTGCAAATGCGGTGGGAAAGCGCTGCGGCGATGGAAGGCAAAGGATGGAACCTTCCGTGGCGCTGTTTGTACCCTGGCCAACGTTCTCCACCCGCAACAATTTGAGTGAGGCGGGGCCGGGCGGGGGGCCCCTTGAGGAAACATGAACATCATCTTTCCCTACCTGATCACCGGATGAATCGCCAAGGGGTGTTTTAGCAGCAACGACGAGCAGATAGGCGCAGAGACGGGTGCAAGTTAGTTTCATGCGCTGACGTCGAGCGTCAAAGGGAGTTGGGACACCAGTCTTGGCCCGCCAGCGTGCGCCGCATCAGCCCGACCAAGCACAGTCTGCCTAGCACCTCCTCAGCGACCTGACGCAGGGACGGCCCAGCCAACGTCGCTTGACCGCGGCCGATCTCCAACTGTTTGAGATTTTGGGACTACCTAACCCGTCCTGCACCCAACGCCGTAGAAAACAGGCAGCAGCAGCAATACTAGAATCTTCAGACCGAGCACCACGGATGCGAACAGTGCTTCCGACGCTGTCGACTGCCCGCGACTACAACGCCCGAATCTTGCCTCAAACAACACAGGGAGCTTGCGGCCCCGCACTTCCGACCTTGGCCTTGACGCCCCGCGACACTGCTCGAAGCTTGGCCCCGGCCGCGTCATCATGTCGTTCAAAGTCAAGGCTGTCTTTGACTACGCCTCCGGCCATGAGGACGACCTGCCGTTCTCCATCGGCCAGATCATTACCGTGACGGACCAGGACGATGCGGACTGGTATGGCGGCGAGTACGTAGACGACGCCGGCACCAAGCAGGAAGGTATCTTCCCTCGTAACTTCGTCGAGAAGTATGAGCCCACCGCCCCGCCCCGGCCGTCGAGGACCCGACCGAAGAAAGACTCCGACCCGGCCATCTCTCCCGTAGCGGTGGCATCTTCTCCCGTCATTCCTCCTCCCGAATCGCCGAAACTACTCGCACCCGAACCAGAGGAGGCACCCGAACCCACAAGGGTACCTTCGCCCACACAGACCACATCTGCTGCCCGAGCAGCTCCCGCACCAGCACCGGAAGCTTCGGTCCCCAAGCCTGCACCACCAACACAAGCTCCCGCGTCGCCTCAGCCAGTTGCTCGGCCATTCGAAGCTCAGTCTGCCAGTGCGGCGCCGCCACCGAAACCAGTCCCGGCACAGCCCAAGCCCAGTGGCCCGCCTCCTGTGTCCGAAAAGCCGAGTGCATTCAAGGATCGCATCGCTGCGTTTAACAGACAAGCAGCGCCTCCGATTGCGCCTTTTAAGCCGAGTGCATTTGGTGCCGGTAACTCTGGCTTCATCAAGAAGCCCTTCGTTGCGCCCCCGCCCAGCAGACATGCTTACATCCCACCGCCCCAGCAGGCGCCTACCGCAAAGATCTACCGTCGCGATGAGGATCCAGAGATCAAGGAGCAAGAGGCAACGGCAGTCGAGAATGCCGGGAAGGCCGGACTCATCCCTACCACCTCGAATGAGGTGGAGGCTGAAGAAGATCAGCCGAAGCCCTTGAGTCTCAAGGAACGGATGGCTTTGCTCCAGAAGCAGCAGATGGAGACAGCTGCGCGCCATGCTGACGCGGTTGGCAAAAAGGATAAGCCCAAGCGCCCTCCCAAGAAGCGTCTCGACAGCATGGAGCCCACAGAGGAGGGCGAGGCCGCAACGCCGCCCCCCCCTTTGGAGCGCAGAGACACTGAAGAATCATTTGCTAAGAAATCCCTCGATGAGCCTCACCCGCCTCGGTTGCCGCACCCACCTCGGCGCAAGTCATCCAAGGGCTTTGAGCCACGTGATGGAAACGAAGCCGACATGTCTGGCGCTGGCGACACAACAGAGGGCCAGGAGGACGACCTTACCGAGAGGGAAGACAGCGATGAGCGTCCCAGGCATATCGCTACCGCAACAAAGCAGGACGACGAGGCTCAAGACGAGGAAGAAGAGGTGGACGAAGAGGATGAGGATGATGTTGACCCCGAGGTTCGCCGCAAGGAGGAGTTGCGAGCGAGGATGGCCAAGATGTCCGGCGGCATGGGGATGCCTGGTATGCCTGGCATCCCGCTCTTTGGCGGACCGCCGCCAGCTTTGCCCAAGAAGAAGAAGTCGACCCCGACGCCGGGTCCTGCAAGACGGTCCGAGGACGCCGAGGAGCCCGCTTCGCCAACCTCAAGGGCGCCCCCAGTGCCCATGATGATGGCCCTCCCGGGCTTGTCGCGGCCGACGCCGGCACAGGAACCCGAGCCGATTGACTCGGACGTTGATGAGGATGAGGAAGCTAACCTGAGAACGCCGCACCAGGAGACTGCCCCGTCCCGTAGGTCGGAATCTCCTTCTAGATGGAGCATAGTTGACAAGGTCGTAGTGCCGTCGAGAGAACCAGCAGCACCCCCGCCCTTACCAAGCGGGAGACCAGCTCCGCCCCCTATCCCGACGGACTGTGAGTGCCTCTCCTGCCCCATCCAGAAGTATCCCATGCAAAAGATCACCTCCCCTTCCTTCCGCCGTTCCTGTTACGCAGCACTATTGTTAGCGTTGCTATGGCTAACTCCTCCAGCGCGTCCGCCGCCGCCGCCGCCCACCGCATCAGCGATCAAATCGCCAAGCGAAGGCTCGGTGTCTGATGACGAGTTGTCGGAGCGCCCCTACGAGGAATCAGATACGCCAAAGGGGGAGCCCGCGCAAGCGACCAGAGCGCCTCCACCACCTCCGATCTCTATGCCGCCTCCCTTGTCGCCGATAACCCCCGGTACTGCGCAGAAACGTCCGTCTTTCGCCGAGGATGGATCGCCCCTGTCGCCCTCTGCACCAGCACCGCCGCCGCCGACAGGCAACCGGGCCAGCAGACTGCCACCGCCAATTCCCGGATCTGCCCTGGCACCACCGCCCGTGCAGACCCGACCGCCTCCCCCGCCTCCGGGCGCTGCCCCACCACAGCCATCTAGAGACGACGATGATGACGAAGAGATTACCGAGTACGAGGGTGATTACGATACGGATATTGCTTCTTCGGTGCACCATAAAGATGCACTCAAGTCACACCAGCGGGAGTCTAGCTTCGAGGATGTGACATCACCACGATCTCCCGCGGTTGGAGTGCCCCCTATTCCCTCAGCCGCACCGCCGAGAGCCGGTCCCCCACCCGTTCCAACACAAGCTCCTCCTGCGGCGCGACAGTCCGTAGACGTGCCCCGTGCAGCCCCGCCACCTCCGCCTTTGCCCGCGAAGGAGCCGCCTCGCCATACCGAAAACGACGATGACGAAGAGGAATACGATCCATACAATTACAGCGCAGCTGTTCCTGGGATTCCGCCAGCCCCCTCATTCGCAATGCCGACGCCCCCTCTGCAGACGAGGAGGTCCGAGGACCTTTACTCTGCAGACTCGCCATCGTCCTACACGGCCCCTCAGAGCCTACGGGCACCGCCGCCAGCTCCACCGCCAGGCCCTCCGGGTCCTCCTCCTGGCCGAGCCCCTCCACGTCAGTCACTGGATGTTCAGCGCAGTCTGCCGGTTCGGCGATCCGTTGATGTGGCACGGCCTTCGATGGAGTCTGGTTTCGTCGCTAATGAGGTCGACCTGGCCACACAATCCGGCTGGTGGCTGCAGCCTAACAGCCTGCCTCCTCAGCTTCAGGGCCGCAAGGATATCTTCTTTGAGTCGGAGGAGTCGAGCGCAGCGAACCCTCGAAATGGTGGAAAGACGACCATTACGAGGGACATCTATGTGCTTTTCCAAGACTACTCGCAAACTGTTGTCACGGTTCGCTTTGATCCCCAAGATGCTTCAGATGTGCACATTGAGCAGAGGCATGAGGCTCCGCCCCGTGCCTTGCGACAGGACCAGCTTGAGCAGAGCTACGAGCGATTTGGTCGCGCGATCGGTGAAGCGGTCGTTAGCAAGCAGAACACAGTCGTCGGAGACGGTACTCCCCAGGCACTCGTTTACGAGCTGCTTCGTCCGCTCAAGGATGCCTTGTTGCCGGTGGGCTCGCGGGCCTATGGCGCACTTGTTTATAGCAATCTCGCTAACGCGAGTACCATTCAAAACGATGAGATTCGACCGGGCGACATCATCAGCATCCGGAATGCCAAATTCCAGGGCAAGCACGGGGCGATGCACGCCAAGTATACCATGGAAGTCGGCAAGCCGGACCACGTTGCCGTGGTGGCGGAGTGGGACGGCACGAAGAAGAAGGTGCGGGCCTGGGAACAGGGCCGCGAGAGCAAAAAGGTTAAGCTCGAGTCATTCAAGCTGGACGATCTACGCTCCGGAGAGGTCAAGATTTGGCGTGTGATGCCACGGAGCTGGATCGGCTGGGAGGGTGGGCATTAGGAGACCCTCTTCGGGGTGGAGCTCAGGAAATTCTCCGAAGGGGGAACAGGGGTAATGGGTGTGCTGGTGAGGGTGGCGATGGAGAAAGCCGTGACTGTGATGCCTGTCAGATGAAGCAAGAGCGAAATGATTTTGTCTTGGTATGTTGTTGAAGTCATGTCCAATTGGAATCGGGGAAGAGAAGGACAGAGGGAGGCGAAAGTCAATAGCATCAGCATGCTGAAGAACGGAAGCAAACCTAACTTTGTTGGCTCATTTTATTATTCTATTTATTTATCTTCTCTCCCACTTTGCTCTTCCAGTTATGATAGTTGACCACCCCCAGTGTAGATGTTTGTGTAGTCTTGTTGAGCTTAGCTCTGTGATACCGTACGTGCCATGACGACTCGGCCCGCACTCGGAGGACTTGAAGTTGTCGTATTCATCCCAGTTACATGATCTCGATCTCAGCCTTATGCTCTCGAGTTTCGGTATGACCTTGTCAGCGCTTCTCCACAGCCCCCTTGGGCAACACACCGCTCTCACCCGGTATGTTGTGCAAGGCTAAGCCACTTAGAGAGCGTCACACAAATCAACAAAACGAGGGGTAAGAAGCAGTAAGATGCATATAATGTAGCATTTTCCTCCAGCAATCGGCAAGACTTGCCCGGCCGGGCACGTTCGTGTAAAGGAAGGGAGCAACCTAGGTAGGTTTGTTTGCCCTGCGTGCCCGCAATGAGTATTTGGAACAGGGTCTGGCCTACCTTAGCTGGGATGGTGGGCGGCTTAGCAAGAGCCTTCGCCACCTGCATACGGTCTAGGCTTCTCTGGCTGTCCGAGTTGGGAAGCAGAGTGAGCAGCAAGGAAAGTTGAGCTGGTTGTTGGTACGGAGTACATCCCAAAATGCCGGGCGAAAGGTTTCGATCAATTGCAGATTTGGCTAGTTTGCACAGCCCCCAAGGAAGAAAATTTTGCAGAATGGTGAGGATGAATGGATGGTTGAGTGTGTGAGCGAGCACTTACAAATTCGGACTCGGGCCGAGCCCTTTTTTTTTCTTGGGGGATCGACCTCGGGTTCAATACGGTTGGGATACGGGTCTGGTTTTGCCCCTTTGTTGCCGGCGGCGGACATCGCGAGAGAGGTGAGTGAGTGAGGCTCACTTACAACCAGCGACCAGCCAAGCTGCAGACAGACAAACAGCCAGCAAATGAGCGCGGGTAGCCATTACCGTAGACATTTGCATGGGGCCATGTGACATCGCTCATTTTTCCAGATGCGGTTCTCTGTGTGGTCAAATGCGCACCGATGCGTGTGCAGTCTTGCCTATTTCATCCATCGTGTGGTGTGCGTTCGAGGCCATATGTCCGTCCAAACGCTGTTGCAGCTCTGCAGCTCTGTTGCTCCGGGAGGAGTCGGCGTGCAGAATGCGGGCTAGGCGAGGTAGATCCATACGGATTGGAAGACTGAGAAGGAAATCTTGCTGCACTTGCGTGTTTTTTTGCCCGTTTTCTTCTTTTTTTGCCTCCTGCCTCGCATTCGCAGCGTGGGCTTTTGGGGGCAGGGGGGCGAGCGAGCACGGCGGGCAGCACGCAGTGCGGACATCAGCTGCGAGGCCGACCTGCTGCCGCATCGTCCGACCACTCCCCGGCCGCCTGTGACGTCCACGCTAGCGCCGTGCGAATTCTCCGGGTCCAGCCGGACGGATGCGGGCTCGGAGGAAGTCAGGCCAGGAGGCGTGCCAATGGGGCGGACATTCTTGGTTCCGTTGCTGTGTCATTGATCTTATTCAAGTCGCTGCTCTTGGATTTGGCGACTGAGAGAGTCTCTGCCCGCCGATCATATCTGTGGTCTCCCACGGATACAAGTCATTGGGGGCGTGATGGGGGTAGTCCCCTGGTCATTTTGCTATGCTGGCGGCTTACACCAAAGTGTTGTGTCACACAACTGCGTATCAGCACCGGCGAGGCGGTCATCATTCTAATCCCCCGTGGCTCTACGTTGACGCGTGTCGCAATATGAACCTCGTTGGTAGTTCTATCCCTGCCAAAGGCTCATGTGTTGACCTTGCCGATCTTTTCTAGGTTGCGTGTTCAGGGTCGACCTCAGACGGCCCGTGGCAGATCTACTTCGTACTCGGAGAGGCATTGGAGAATGGCGGGCTATCCGCGTTCCAATCGACTACCCCTTGAAGGCCTCGAACGCTCCGCTCCGTAGGAGATACGACGTGCCAGTGTCAAGCTACAAGCGCCCATCATCCACCAAAGTCCAGCGCCGTTGTTCCTTCAGCAGGGATCGGCTGTCTCCAAGGGAACCGAGTCCAGACTCCAGCCCCCGCCATGCTCGACGACCGGCGAGGAGCGGGATAGGACAGCAATAGGAAGTGGCAGGCAACTACCCCTCCCATCGACACGATTCGCACGATATGAAGCCAATGAAATCGGAAGCGCGTTCGCTGGGCGAGGAAAATCCACATCTGAATCCAATGGGAGAAGTCGCGCAAACGCACCAGGTCGAATTCTCACTCGACCCATTCCCCTTTGCTTGCTAGAACTCCGAGAGAGATAGACAAGCTCACCCGATAGAGGACGGCAAGGAAAGTGAGCCGGTTCTTCCGGCAAGAGGTTTGGTAGGGGGGAGCAGACACCGGTGTCCTTGATGTCATGCATATGCCACGCCTCACGAATTCAAGGGACCACCGTTAACCCGAGGTCAGGGCCGTGAGAATGACTTCGTCCCGCAAATGACATCTCGCCAGCTGGTGACACTTCACTCACCCTGCAGAAGCATCGATACCGTACGAAACGTAGGACACCATCCTGCTGCCCGAAGATAAGAAAGCCGCTTAAGCGCGCTCATTGGAGCGCATTGCCGACGGCAGCCTCGCACCCAATCGACCACCCCCCTCCCGCGCTTCACGGCAGTCTCCTTCACCTGTGAAATACAAACCAACGCGGTGATAGCGAGGTCAGGAACAGGGTGTATCATGTGCCGAGGAGAGCAGCCAATGCCAGAGATCAGAGGAAGCCAGAACGTGGGTGAAGTGGTGGCGCGCCTGCAGAATAGGAGATAACAGCACGACTTACCGAACATGACCGAGATATCGAACCGCTCTTGCAGAGCCGTAGCCGCCAGCGAGACTAAAGATTACGGATATCGGTGGAAGCCAGAGACCTCGAACGATGAGGTATGACAGCCGTAGCTAACAACCCCTCCATAACCGATAGGTTGCTGTGCGTGCCATTATTGTCCCCACAGATGCGCACTTGCAGAGGAGCAGTGGGTTGGAGCTTCTGGGTTACCCAAAACAGCACACCCGGAAGTTTTCGATTGGCCAAGAGGAAATATTGCCTCACTGTCTGCATCGCATCAAACGGGTCGACAGTGAACTTTATTCCCCCGGTTGGCTGCATGTGGCTGCGTCGTGGGTCAAAAACCCAGATCGCTAATGGTATTCCCCAAGCTAGCGGACGTCTTCCGATGGTCGTGATATCTGAAGGGGAGCCGTTGTGCTTGTCACCTGAGCGTGCCAGTGTGCATAGGTCGCTGATCAACACCCCTGAAAACGCCACGATTGGTTATGACGGCGATATTCAGACGGGTTCCCGCTGTTGCATTTTGAGGTGGCATCGCGGAGGTGAACGAGGGCACAATCGACATTTTGCCAACCGACATGCGGCACGCTATAGGTAATCTGAAGGCGAGGTTGACCCAGCTTATGATATGTTGCTCGCGGGCGTTCCCCAGTGCACTAATTGACTACCAATCGCCCCTAAATGACGGCCTAAGGTTGTCTTTTCGTATATGGATGACGGCGCGGAGCATTCCGAACCGTGGGATGCCAGGAGGGCGAGTGAGACATTTGGCAGCGCCAAACACCAGATTGGATCTGGTTGCCTTCTTTGCACCCCAGATTCGAGACTCAGAAGGGGGGGGTCGAAGAGCTGCAGTTCGCCAGCGATATCGGGGCGACCTCCACCAGTTGGGGGGCTGTTCTCAGGCAGAATTGACAGCTGGCCATTGAGAACGCATCAAAGCTGGCGCTGGCAAATCGAACGCATTTCTCCCACGTGCTAGGAGAGCCCAGTGAGGTCGAGTTGAGGCCCGACACGACAGCGAATGAGAGCGTGACACAACTCAGCGTCGCTCTGATCCGACACGGGGCTGGCTTGCATACTTCGTACATGGCGAACACTCGGCTCTCTTTCTACGGGGAGGGGCTCGCTTGCGTCAGGATAGAAACAGCCATCCTGCCTCAAGGGCTTCGTGCACCGTCTCAATTGGAATCATGGAGGCGATCTGACCAGGTTGGGCGAAGGAGCCGAATTCCGCCTTCTGATTTGAACCTTATGAAGTCGATATCTGACATACCGAAACCTTGGGGTAACAAACCGGAGCACAAGGCCTGAGTAAGCGGCACTGCTTGGGGAGCTGGGTTGGGCGGTGCAAAGGGGACGGCTTGGTAACAGGTGATGCGGTGGCTGGAGTGGCTTGACGATGCGCTGGTGAAGCACTCGTCAAGTAACAAGTCTGTGCGGACAGTTTCGACATGTGTCGCCAGAAGTGCGTTCCCCACGATCTGCTCGACGACCAATGGCGGTTCCGGAGAAAAGTGCAGCCTCGGTTTGCTATTCGCGTGGCTAGGGAGCTGGCAAGTCTGCCTGGGGGTGCAGTTGGGCATCCGGGCATGCTTTCAGGCGTTCCATGTCGCTGGTAGGAGTGCCACGTACGACTGTCAGGTCTACTCTGGCCGCTAATACCCTGCATTCTTTTGGAATATGGGGCCAGCGCCGTCTGGGAATAGCACCTTTCACCCACTCGCTGTGTGCGAACTGGAAGCACGGAGCTGGGAGCAGGGAACAGCAGACATGTCCAATTTCGAGATCGAGCCGGTGGAAAATAGTTGCGGCGGTAGATCCGGCAATTACTGTTGTCGGCTTCGAGCGAAGCAATTAGAAGTCGGACAAGCGGGCTTGCGTCACAGCCCAGAATGGGACACGCGTGAATGCTGGCAGCGGTTGAAACGAGTCATCGTCATCGTCATAACGGCGGGAAGCAGAGTGGCAGTAAAGGCAGCGAGCGCAGTAAACGGGAGAGCTTGACGCCCGCCGCTCGGTCGATGGAGCCGGCGCACAGTTTTCCCAACCTGGCTGGCTGAGAGGTCTCAATCCGTCCCGCCGCGGCGTCATCTTGCGTCAAACGCTGTTTCCAGCCGAAGAACCGTCGCAGATGCAAAGTGCCAAAGACGAGGGCGGACTGTTACCATGCGTGCCATGCAACCGTGGCCAGCGTTGTCTCGTCCTCGTGGGCGAGGACAATCCGGTCTGACCTGGACGCCATATTCTGTCTTTGGGACGAGCGGACCAGAAAGTGGAAGGAGTCGAAGCTGCAGGTCAGTCAGAATTTTCAGATGGATGGATGCTTCAGTTGGCGCATCGCAGAAGCCGAGGGTGTGAAGCGTATGGGCGTCAGCGGCTTTTGGCGGGTTCCGAGGCATGTTCTAGTGCTGTTCCAACAGCCCACCACCCCCAAATGGTGGGATGTTTGAGATGTTCCAGTGGGCTCACCCGCTGCCAGGGATTCCGCGCCCGCGGGTGTCAGCGGAGGTATCGCCCGCACCAACCCCCCCACGCAGTCTCGTTGTGGGCGGCTCCCCGCGGCGGGTGGTGACTTTTGCGACATTTTGGACGTTCGCAGCTCCACACGACCGTGCTGCGTCTTTCCCGATCGGTCGAGGCTGTGCGAGACAGTGAGACCGTCGGCCAGTAAAGGCGAGGCGTTATTCCTCCAGCCAGTCGCGAGCACCGTCTCGGCTCTTGGGGGGCCCGATGCCACCAGTCAGAGAGGCCGAAAAGGGCGAGAGAAAAACCGCGCAGGGCTTTGAGTTCCAGGTGGACGCTGGCCAGTCACCAGTCGTTGCGGTCGCTGCCCCACCCTCTTCTGCTGCCTCCAGGACGGCTCCACCGGCAGGCGGGTCTGGTGGCTGCGGGAGCGCGTGGGCTTGGCAGAGGGAAGGCACAGTCCAGGATGTCCAGGATGTCCAGGGTCACAGCAGTCAACGACCGATGGCGCGGGGTCTTCTGCGCGGTGCGTTCTATACTTGTGACTTCGATACTTGCATGCACCACGATGCGGAGGTACTCCGTACTCCGTGCCCACCTCCCTCGCCGTGTTCCTCCACGTTACACTACACCGGGCTTTCAGTCCCGCGTGGGAGCCACATCCATATATCGCACGCCTTCTGGCCGCTCCGTGGCTGCCAGCTCCATCTCGTCCATTTAGCTCCCGCATATGCTCCCTGACCTGTCAGTTAGACATCGACGCACCGCAAACCTTACCGGCCAGACGGCAAGCATCGAACAGCAGCGCACCGCACAGTCGCATACGCAGCACCACAGCTAAAAAAATAAACTAAGCGCAACGCTCGACGCTCGACGCTCCTCGTCGACGCTCCACCGTTCCATCCCACCTGTTCTCTGCTCTCCCAGCCAGCCTCTGGCGCGCACGCTCACACGCTCGCCGTCGAAACGCAAGACGCCAGCGAGCTAGCTCCCGCGTTTAATGCCCGACCCAACCTGACTGTGTAGCCCTCGTCTTCCCTGACCCCTGTCTCCCTCGTCTGTCTGGCCTCGAGACCGTGGCCGGCACCTGTTCTGCAGCTCTGCACGTCGGCAGCCCCAGCGGCCAGCAGCCAGCACCCACCAGCAGCAGCCAGCGCCGTCGTCCCGAGCTCCCAGTCGCCAATCCGTGGACGCAGCCCGGGTCAACTGCCACCCAACCCGCCGTTGCGACGCCCCTCCCTCTTGGTGCCATCCCGGCCCGTTGCTATAAGAGAATCCACGGTCCCTCCCGCGGCCTCGTTTGGATCTTCCCTCCACACCAAAGCTCAGACACAACTCTCTCCTCCGCCTCCGCCTCCGCCTCTCCCAGACTTCTCAGTCCTCTAGCCCGCCATGCCTCGCTCTCCAAGAAGACAGCCGTCGAGTCACACTACCTCCAGTCGGGACTCCCGCAGCGAGAGGAGTAACGACTCGAACTTCTCGCAATCAACCGCCCCTACCTCCATCTACACATCACCTAGCCCCTCTGAACTTAAAGCATCACTCTCCTCGAGTGACAGCCGCGCCTACAACGAAGCCTCCAAGTACCAGCAGGCCTACGCTTGTGACGACGATGTTGACCTTGACGCTTCGCTCTACGCGCATTCCTCGGTGGAATCGTGCGCCTCGACGACAATGTCGGACCACGATCTCGACGCCATGGATCTCGACGAGAGCCCGATGGACTACGAGTCGCACTGCATCCCCCCGCTGCCGGTCTACCGCCGCGAGGTCGTTGAGCCGAACGTACGCGCATCTTCACCGCAGGACTTTGCCAAATTCTTCCCCTCGCTTAACCGATTCACGATCCGACATGACGAGTTCACGCCTGACGGGAACATGAACTTGCGGGTCGATACGGTATTGACAGGGCGGAGGAGGACGGCGATCCAGCTCTTCCATCTGCGCATGTACGACTTGGCGAAGCGCGAGTTTTCCATGCGCCGCTACTGCCGCGACTCAGGCCGCGAGGTGTGCAACTCGAAACGAAAGTACACCGAGCCCTCAGCAGCAAAACCCAAGGGCGGCGATGCCGACCGCCCAACGTTGAAGCGGTCCATGTCAACCGCTATCAAGACACTGAGCGGTGGCCGCCCGATCCTACGCCGCGCCAAGTCGAGTGCCGCAGCCCGCCCTAACACAGGCTACTCGACCAGCGATGGGGATGATGAGCTGTTTACCGACCGGAGCAACTTGTCCGCCCTCTCGCTCGACAGCCGGGGTGGCAAGTCCAAGTTCCAGTGGCCGCTGCCGACCAACACCATCAAACTCGAGTTCAGTAACTACGCACGCGTCGACGTACACCGTCGAGGCGGCAAGAATAACAAGCGCTACGAGTTTGAGTGGTGGGGCCATCGCTATAACTGGAAGCGTACAGTCGACAAGCAGCTGGGCCTGGTTTCGTTCCACCTCATCCGAGACGGGAACACGAACGCGCCGGTCGCGCACATTGTCCCTGAGACGCGGTCACCCAACCAGATTCACGCCGATGAGAACGCCGGTGGATGGGTTCCGCCGTGCTTCATGTGGATTGCAGACGACTCCATTGTAGATGCGGTTACCGATGTTGCCGAGTAAGTTACTTCCCAATCCCTGCCCAGAACATGCAGACACTAACATTACTTCAGCGTCATTATGGCAACAGGTCTCATGGCACTTGTCGACGACTGCATCAAGGAGCGATGGCAAACCAAAAAGGTACATCGCATCCCGGTGCCTCTGACCCACAAGACGGTCAACCTTGGATCCGTAGCTCCCCGGAGTTTCATGCAACACGTCTTTGGCCGGCGTCACTCGAATGACTATCACTCGAATCCGCCCAGCCCTTTGCGTTTTGCGAATCCGATAGCTGCTTGTTAGTGCCGCCCTCACTACATACGACAGATACTGTCCTTGACGCGCCCTGGCACACCAGCGGCCGCAGGACCAGACCAAGATTACAGGCTCTTTTTCGATCAGGTGCAACCTCGTGTTGCTGCCTAACGAGCCAAACAACAGGTTCTTGAGCCCACTTTGGCCTTACGTTGCCGGGTTGGTGCCTGACAACGAGACACTTCCTCGTTTTCCTTCAACTGCATAATTCGATTCTGCCTTGTCCTCGCGTCCTAGATGACGCATTACTACCTATTCACGTCATTTTCTTCAAATGTCTTACGAAAAGTTCTCTTAATGTCTCGTTTTATATCGCTTCATTACTACTAGCTCTTACATCACATGGAGATGGCGTTGTGGTCAGTCTTTTTGACACTCAAAACTTTCAGGGGGTTAGCATCAGGATACAAACATTTTCGGGTTCGGGGTGCATTGGCTCGGCTGCATGGGAACGGTGATGAGGGAGTTTCTGCCTTGGTTTCTTATGCTCACTATCGACTGGCTTCATCGTTTCCCTATTTCGGTTTGGCTTATACCGGCGTTTCTCTCGGTGTAGCGTGTGGTGTCACGGATGACAAGGGCGATGCGAGATCAGATGAAGGGAGTGATCTGAACCATTTCAGCATTTCACGGGGTCAGGACGAACATTTTACTGGAGCGGGAATTGGGATGGGATGGATCGCCATGACAGGCTGGGATGAACTCTATTGTTGTACATGATGTGTGCGTCTGTCTGCATATACCTACATAATTAGCCTCCGCGCTTCACGCGGCTCTTCAGCTCACGAGCTGCTCCGGAAACAACAAGCTCTTTTGTCTCACTACAAATGTCTTCTGTCTGGCCCGCTTCGACTTGCATGTGCTGAAAGTGATTCCGATGAGACCGCCACCTGACATTGCGATGGCCGATCGTCTGTACTATTGACCAGCGACACGGTGCATCCTTCGCTCGTGATCACATCTGCCATACCTTCTGTGCCTTCTGTCACACTGGATGGGGATGTGCGGCAACGGAGTTGGGCGACGGTGTACCGCTATAGAATACCAGATGCTGTGACAGGTCCCGTTCCTTGGATACCGCAGTCACTGGCCTCGAGGCCATGTGGCGACACAACGTACGGCCAGCCCTTCATGACATGCACGATTTTTTGGTGCTCAGAGAATGTGTCGACGGTGCTGGCATGCATGGTTGATACCGTACAAAAGTCCGATGTTCGGAAGGGAAGTTGGTAGGAATAAAGCTTCTGGCGTCATTCTGGTATGTTGTCCGTCGACTTCTCACTAATAGGTAGGCAAATATCTCAGTACGAAGTACCGTAGTTCTGATTCGCCGTTTAGTTTGCTTCGGCTTCACCAGCCGTGACGACTCTCTACGCCATGTTGCACCAGTCTAGCTGTCGTCTTCCTCCCGATAGATCGAAATATCCCCTCTTTCCAACGGAGACGTGAGCAAAAGATGCAATATCACATGATACGATGATGAGCTTCAGATAACAGACGTGCTTCTAATTGGCTCTATTCTTTAGGCCGGACGCTTCAATACTACATTCACGACGTAATTACTTATGATAATGCAACAAACCCCGTGCCAGACACCATATCTAACATGCGAACCCCCTCTAAATCACCACCGGACCTCCAACCAGGACTCAATCAAGCCTCAGCCTCTACTCCATTAACCCCGTTTTGCTCCTGAACACTGCTCACCCCACTGGAGACGGCGGTGATTAGAGAAGCACTGTCGTCTTGGTACCGCTCCCAGTTAGCCAGAACGTGGCCAATCTTGGGTGAGTTGGTCAACCGGAAAACATCCTCAAAGTACTCCTTGGTGATCGCGAACGGTCGGGCTGTCACGTTCGGAATGTACTTGCCAATAAGCTTGGCGGGGTCGATGGTGGTCTTGTTGATCTTCTTCAGCAGGAAGCTTCTGAATGGCTTGACACCAGAGCGCAGGAACGTAGAATGGAAAGGCACATCGATGCCCCGGAGCGGGATCGTCGCGAAACCACGCTGCAGCTCCAAAGGCGTGGGCTTGGCTGCGGTATCGGCAGCACATCCCTGGATGATCTCCACAAGCTTCTCCTTGACCGTCTCGGTCGAGTACTCCTTCCGCATCTGCTCGATGTCGATCTTCATGGCCTTCAGGTAGTTCGTGACACCGGTAAGGGTATCAAGGCCACGGAGATCACCGGCGCACACATACTGCATGTTGGCGATGTTGTAGTTGACAATCTCGAGCAACCAGCCTGTGGTCTCAGCAATGCTGTTCACCACAAACCGCAGTGCCTCCTCGTTGAACGTCTTGCTGATACGGCTGGGATTAACAGCACACATGCTGTAGTTTGAGCGGCCGCTGGCGTCACGCTCGACGGCGACTTGCATTGTCAGACCGCGGTAGAAGACGACAGATACCAGCGACTCGATTGGCATAACATCGGCCAGGGCAGCAAGGGCCGAGTATTCACCAAGAGAGTGGCCTGCGAAGGTACTATCTCCTGCCACGAGACCCTTGGCCTTCATGTCTTCGAAACTGGCCTTCTCCATCAGGGTCAGAGCCGGCTGTGTAAATTGGGTTGCCGAAAGAAGCCCGGTCGGCGAGCGGTATGTGTAAGATGTGGTACGCTCGTCGATGTCCTTGAAGATGCGCTCTGACTTGATGGAGCCGTCCGCGGCCACTGTCTCGAAGATCATGGCCATGTAATTCTGACGAATAGCCTTGCCGCGGGGCCCGCCAAAGTGGATGGTGAGTTCCTTCGGGTTGTTCTTGACGATGTTGGTGATAGCAAAGCCTGTGCACGTTAGCAATAGTTCATCTGATTATTCAATGATGAACATACCATATGTATCCATGAGATACTTGTCTGCACGATCCCAAACATCCTTGGCCACCGCGCTGCTGGCATATAGGTCCATGCCCATACCCTGTTCCTGAGAACCTTGACCGGTGAAAACATAGGCCGTCACAGGCTGCTCGATCTCTGCCTCACCAAGGAGCACCTTCTCCTCGGTATCCTTATTGCTGGCCTCGACCTTGATGATCTTGCGACCAGCCACCATGCCGACGTGCTGCAGCTTGACGTGGATATCATCGTTGGGCAGGACCATGCCTGTGAGCGAGGCGTGGAAACTACGGACTCGGCCAACGTTGTTCTCAGCCGCCCAAGTCTCGACCAAACTACGCACAGACGCGCTGGAGTACATGCCGTGGGTGATGGTTCCCGGCAAATTGGCATAGGCAGAGAATACGCGAGAAACGTGAATGGGGTTGTAATCGCCAGAGACGCGAGCGTATGTCTCGTTGGAGGCCGGTGCCCTTAGCTGGAGAGGTGTCTTGCCATGGAGGGGAATTGGGTTCTCAAAATTGACAGGTTGCTCGATGGAGGATCCGTGACGTTGGAGATAATCAATCACGGGGTTGCCGTGCGACTCGCCAGCCTCATAGTCGACTGTGGCTACCTGGATAATCTCCTTGGTAGGAAGCTCGAGGAGAACCTGACCGCGTGTCTCAACGTGGCTGAAGACGGTGCGGTTCTTGAAGCGAACTAAGCTCTGCAACCGGAAGATGAGAGTCTGGCCGAGCAGCTCGATTTCGGGGTTCGGCATCTCATCGAGGATGAACCACTGCTTGGAGCGCAGCACAGCAACATCCTTGGTAGAGGCGAGGTGGACCTGCATCGGAGTCTCCATCTTGCGTTGGAAGGTGTTCTCGAAATCCGTGTACGCGCCACGGTAAAGGAACTGGGACGTAACCTCCATGACAGCTTCACCCTCGCGGGTGATGGTGCCACACACTTCAACCATCTTTCCAGACTCTTGGTTGACAACAGCGTTGATCTGAGCGGTGGTAGAAACCACGTCACCCTTCTTCAGGGGCTCCGCGCCCGGCATCATGCGGAATTGATTGGACAGATGCACAAGCTTGAGCAGGTCACCATCGATGGTGCGGGGGAAAATGGGCTTCGTAATGGCTTTCCAGCCAACAACGATAGCGAAGTCCATGGGCGCATACATGGTCTTCTCCGGCCGGTCAACGAAGGCCTCCCCTGTGTTGCCAACAGCATGAACAAACTCATTGATGGCCTCGCTCGTAATTGTGTTGCTACCGCCATCAAACTGTCCGGTGACGGGGGCGTCGAGGTCGAGCTTATCATCGCCGAACCATGCGCGCCAGTAGAACTCCTTGATCTTGTCGTTGCGACCTTCCATGATCTCGTGGATGGGTGCATATCCAGCATCTGGGCGGTAGATGAAACGCAGGGGAAGAGAAATCGGCTTTCCGAGAGCAGTTGTCTCCTTGATGAGTTCGACGACAATCTCGTTCTTGCGAGCAAGCTTAACTTCGATCACAGTCACGTAGCGGTTGTGGCGAGGCTGCTCCTTGACAACAATAACGGTCTTGGCAGGGTCGTTAGGGTTGCGAATCTCAACGAACAGGCCCCGAGTAGGAGCGAAGATGTTCTTCATGGGGTTGGTCTGATACTTTTGTCCCTGAACGATTACTTCGGATTGGAGAAGGGCGTAGCGCCAGTTCCTGTTAGAGCCGGCCAGGAGGGAGATCCACGAATCAAGATCGGGAAGCTGGGCAGAAGGCGACGACGACAGGCGGTAGGTCTGCTTGTCCTTGTCGACAGCGATGGTAAGACCCTCAACATCCAAGGGGACGCCAGCCTCGATCAGCTTGCCACCAAAGTATTCCACTGTGGGAATCTTTGAGGCATCGCCATTGTACAGGTCCTTGGTCAAACCGGTAATGTGGCCGTAATGGATGCCGTCGAGGATATTCTTGATGGGCTCGTTGACCTTGGTCGCGTGCTTGGCTGCCATTGGTCCTTGGAGAATACAAGTACGTCCGACATCCTTGCCGATGACTGCGCCGAGATCCTCGGACTGCCAGAGGGAGTCCTTCTTGAAAAAGAACTCGAAGTTCTCATCAAGAGCGGGCACGAAAGTGACCGGCTTTTGTCCACGGCGCTGGCAGAGAAGCAAAAAGTGCTGCACGTCCTGCGCGTTGATGAGCTGCTCCTCAGCCTCCGGGTATTGAGACAGGATGTTCTCCACAGCAGCGTAGGGCTCGTCAAGATCGGCATAGCTCTGAAGCCTTGACGGCTGGCCAGACGAAGTGGTAAAACGCTCTTCCACACGGTGGATGAAGTCAGCAGTGAGCTTGACGAACGAGGGATCGATCCACCGGGCCTCGTCCTTGACGTAGAGGAGGTCAACCATCCGGCGGACAACGCCAGCATACGTCATGTCCTCAAGGTCGACTGCCTTGCCGCTCTTGTCCTGGCCAAACCAAACCTTCTGGAAGTCATCATTGAGCTTCTTGATGATGTAGTCCTTGTTCTTCTTAAGCTCAGCGACGCGCTTCTCCTTGGGAAGGCTAAAGATCTTCTGGTCCATCTCAGCCCAGAAAAGCACACCGCGAGTGGCAAGTTTGTGGATGGGCTCTCCCATCTCAGATCTCACGGTGACCACACCACCGGCCTGACCCTTGTAGGTCTTCTCCCAGTCACAATCGTCCAGGCCGGGGGCATCGACAATTGCCTGCTTGGCTGCCAGACTGGTGTGAGCCTCCTTGGCGACCATCATGCGACTGCCAAACATGCACCCATCGTAGGGCATCGGCGGGTAGCCGTAGTGAGTGGACCAGGCACCCGTAAGGTACGGGTAGGTATCATCAGCACCACCAAAGCCACTGCCAGCAACGAGAATGATGTTCTCCTGGCGACGAATGCGGCCGTAATTGGCAAGAATAGGCGAGTGGAAATCCTCAAAGGAGTGGTGACCACCTCCTCTGCCACCAGTCCACTGCATGATCACCGGAAATGTGGGGTTGGCCTTGGCGATATTGATGACAGCCTGGATGGCTTCGCTGGAGCCCGGCTTGAAGGAGATGTGCTTCAGCCCCAGGGTCTCGATGTACTCCTGGGCGACCTCAATCGAAGGCACACCGGCACCGATGGTGAGACCTTCGATCGGAACACCTTCAGAGCGGAGTCTCCCGAGAAGGGGAATCTGCCAGCCCATGGCACGAGGGTTGACATAGATCAGGTTGACACTGATACCACGGCCGGCGGGGATGGCCTTCTCAATTTTGGAGATGGCTTGAGTGAGTGTCTTTGCGTTGTAATAGCCACCACCAGCGAGCTCGATCTGATAGCCGGCATTCATTGTCGCCGCAATGAAGTCCCAGGGGACGGTTGATGGCGTCATGCCTGCAACTAGAAGCGGGGGTAGACCCAGGAGTCTGCTCATCTTGGTGTCGACATATGTCTTTCCACCGGAAGTCTTGACAAGCTTTGGGCCATATTCCTTGACCCAGTCGACAGCGAACTTGATGGCGTGTTCTTCATCGCGGTCAAAGAGTTCTGACTTGTAGCCGACCTCAGATACGGTGCCATTCACGGTACCGGCCAGGATGACGCGGACGCCAGTTCCCTCCTTGTTGCGGCTTGTGAGGGTACCAAGTCCGGAAATGCCACCAGGACCAAAATCAAGGATGTGGGTGGCGCCGGGGAAGACGGTAGCCTTTTCCCAGTTCACCGGGTCGCTGGTGATCATGCGAACCAAAGAAGGAACCACATCTCCCTTGACCTCATCTCGCAAGTCTTTGCCAGTGTTAGTATCGTAGACCGGGATACCCAGGCTCTGCGCGTCGATCTTGATGTCCTTCAAATCCTCGGCAATAATTGCGGTCGCCTTCGCCAAGTACTTGCTGTGGAAAGGCGCAGTTATTGGTAAAAAGCGGTTGACGAATCGAACCTTTCTCTCAGTGTACGGAATTCTAGTCTGATCAATACCAGTAGCAGCCTTGACCTTCCTCAACTGTGCGTTGAGACCGCAAAGCGAGGCCGGAGGACCAGTCACCACCAGATTCCGCGGGCTGTTGATAAGAGAAATAGAGATGTGGCGGTCCTCTGGGAGGTACTGATTTGTTTGGTTGATGTGCTTTTGTACCTCGGCGGGAGGGAGGTCACGAATGCTCAGCATGGGTGTGGGTGTACCCTCTCCGTTCTCGACTGAGTCCCTGAGCATCGACGGCGTCAAAGAGGTTCTCGGGAACGTCTGCTGGCTGCGGGCACCGATCCAGAACAAGATTGTCAAGGCGGACTTTGCAACATTCTCAAATGACTCCCAGGAGTCAGCAGCGGCTGTCGCAGCAGCAAGAACAATACCCTGTGAGTGGCCCGTTGTGCCGCTGATCCTGTCCCGCAAGATGCCTGGGTGAAGGCCAAGAACCTTACATGTGACTTGGTAATGAGCCAGCTGGACTAGACCGATCAAAGGGAAGCTGACAGGAGCCGAAACCAGGTAGTCGATGTCGGGTGTGGCATCGGGATTTTGCAGCCAGCTCATGATGTCTAAGCCTTTGGAATACAGCTTTTCCGCACTGGGATGGCTGGAAAGTGTCTGAAGCAGCTCCGCGGACGAGCCGACAATATCCGCAACAAACGAGGGGTATGTTTGATAGAGCTCGCGGAGTTCCTCGAAATATTCCTCGATGTTGCCCTGGCCGCCGTAGATGTTGTAAAGCCTGGCTGCTTCGTCGTCTGCAGCACGGAAGAGCGCGGACTGGTGCGTCTTCATCACCCGGTTGGTAGCCGAACGAGCTGCGAAATAACTGCGGATAACTTCCAACTTCTTCCCATCGATGCCTGGAAGAGTTGCAACCAAAGCGTGGACATCATTGCCCCGAAGGAAGGCTCTCTCAAACTCATTAAGGATGATCTTCAGCACCTCCTCGTAAGAACCCTGAGCATCATCCTCGCCCAGCGCAACCTCCCGCGCGATATGGCCCATGTATCTTGCGACCAGCTCCGGGATTGACGATGGCTCGTCATCTTGTGCAAGCTCGTCGGTGGGGGCCGGGAGGCTTGAGCCAAACCGGTCTTTCAACTGGGAGGCGTGGAAATGGAGGCTGGTCGGGATCAAAAAGGAGGTTTCGAGTGATCCGTGAGAGATCGTGAGAGGTCGCAGAGAGGCGGATGACCTGGGCGTGACGGCGCCCGTCTGGGGTCCCGTCTGGGATCCTGTGCCAGTGCCGTACATTGTGAAGCGGTTGCCGTGTATCCTGCAATTCGGGACCTGTCAGTGCTTGCGCCCGCCACGATGTTCCTGCCGAATGGTCACGTACCTGGCAGTGTATAAAAACGCAAGAACGGCAAGCAGGTAGAAGGCTCAAGTATGAGCGTGAAGGAATGGATAGGGGCTGCAACCAAGGGTCGGCTTGAGGGTATCACAGAGAAGCTGCCCTTGTCTGGGAGCTCTGGGGTTTGTGGAGGGAGAGAGGGAGGGACCAAAGGCAAAATGGAAGGAACGGGACGAGAGGGCAGAGTTTGGAATTCCCGTGTGCAGCCGGCGAGTTTCAATGGACGATGTAATGCAGTACCTCGTAGCTCGCTGACCATGGGGAACGAAGGGCGTGTTATTGCTCAACGTAAAATTGCCCGTCTGTCTAACACTTCGCTGGAAGGGTGGTCACGACTGCTCGCCAAAAAAATTACAATCTTTGTTGGGGAAGGCACGACAGCCGTCGCGCACCCCTGTCATCCAAACTCCCAGACTCGCTAGTGACTTCTGTGGCCACTTAATGCACCCGCTTACGCAGGGTACCCGGCTGTACCCTGCATTCACTCTCCCACTCCAATCCACAGCGGCAACCCCACCTCCCACGCTGTCAGATATGCCAAGTACTGGTACCTGGACCCAATCCTCCACTCGACCGCGTCTTTCCGATGACCCGTCGACAGGATGATGATGAGGAGGATATGCGTCCGAGTCCGAATATCGGGGGCCACCGGGCGTCGACATGCCGCCGCTCCGTTCCGAGCACGAAGGTATCGGCAATCACATACTCTGGTGGCGCCGCCCGCGTATCCTCATGCCAGAAAGGGCGATTTGGTCAAAGAGCCACTCCGCGCAGCAGGTCTCCTCCCTGGGTCCACAAAGAAGCCACAATAGCCAAGTCGCGCATCAACGATATCCTTGACAGAAACGGGAGATATTCAGGCCAAGAATCGCGGGGCTGTAGGTGCTACTATGGCGATACGCGTAGTTGGTTGTAGTCCGTAGATATCATACGATTATCAAAGGTGGGCCAAGCACACGCACTCAGGTGTAGTGGAGGTATGAAGGAGGAGCAAAAAGAGCAGATCTCATGGGCCCACGCGGTTCGGTTCGGATGATGAAATGCAGGACGGAACAATTACAAAACATCATCTGGTGTTTTGCAGAATTTCCAAACGTCAAGATCCGGGAATTTGCTGTGAGGACAGGCGGAAGAAGGTTTGGATCCTGGGCCAGACCCGATGCCCACGGATGCGACGGGAGTATCGAAACTTCTGAGCTCCACCGCCCTGAATCCAATTGCGAGAGGCGGTGGGGCAGAAAGGCGGCGCGCTAGGCCTATCGTGGCTAGCACGGAAAGTTTGGTTGAGAAACGACTGCGCAATGCAGCATCGGCATGGGGTGGGCCTGTCATGGCAGGGGCCACTTCATTCAACAGTTGCGACATGACGGGACGCGGAAAGCTGCCATTTTTTTGCGCTGTTGCCCCAAGACGAAGCTCGCGGTTAATCAACATTCCGCTGCCTCCCTTCTCGCGGTCGACAAGTTTGCTCCTCATCCTTGATTCTTCTGCATTCTCATCCCCGTAGACACTGGGCCAACCGACACTCTTTCCATCTCTCCTTCCGTCGCCTGTCGCGGTTGCACAGTTTGCTGGTTTTTGGCGGCGCCTCCTTATACGGCCTAACCAACTTAATTCGCCTTTGGGCTCCTCCCGCAAAGTTTCGGCACGGCACACAGGTTCTCATGTGCTGCGACTGCTAATCCTGAAGATACCCGAGAACCTCACCACAACCCTCCCAACACACAGCTCTTACTGAAGCTCTCCTGAAAGCGGCTGCTGCAAAATGCGTCCCGAAGTCGAGCAGGAGCTTGCCCATACGCTCCTCGTGGAGCTTCTGGCATACCAATTTGCCTCGCCCGTGAGGTGGATTGAGACGCAGGATGTCTTCCTCGCAGAGAAGACTGCCGAGCGGATCGTCGAGATCGGTCCGGCTGACACCCTTGGTGTGATGGCCAAGAGGACGTTGGCATCAAAGTACGAAGCATACGATGCCGCAAAGTCAGTCCAAAGACAAATTCTCTGCTACAACAAGGACGCCAAGGAGATCTACTACGACGTCGACCCCGTGGAGGAGGAGCCGGAAGCAGCTGCGCCTGACGCCAGCGCTTCTGGTGCCACTTCCTCGGCAGCCGCGGCTCCGGCTGCTGCTGTTGCAGCTCCTCCTCCCGGCGCCGGCCCGGCTGCGCAAGTCCCTGACGCTCCGGTTGCGGCAGTTGATATTGTGAGGTCGTTAGTTGCACAGAAGCTGAAGAAGCCGCTCGGTGATATTCCCCTGAGCAAAGCTATTAAAGATCTTGTTGGAGGTAAGCGACGAAGAGCCAGAACCAGACCTCAAGAAACAAACTGACAATTCCTCTCTAGGCAAGTCGACGCTCCAAAATGAAATCCTCGGCGATCTAGGCAAGGAATTCGGGTCGACACCCGAGAAGCCCGAAGACACGCCGCTAGACGAACTCGGTGCAGCAATGCAGCAAACATTTGACGGGAACCTCGGCAAGACTACACAGGGCCTCATTGCTCGTCTTATTTCGTCGAAGATGCCCGGAGGGTTCAACATTACAACAGCACGAAAATACCTGGAAACACGATGGGGCCTGGCTTCGGGTCGCCAAGACGGCGTGCTCTTGCTTGGTATCACAATGGAGCCCCCTGCACGTCTCGGTTCAGAGGCCGACGCGAAGGCTTTCCTCGATGAAGTCTCACAAAAATACGCCGCCGGTGCCGGCATCAGTTTGTCCACGGCGACGGCAGCTGGTCCCGCTGGAGGCGCCTCGGGCGGCATGATGATGGATCCTGCCGCCATCGAGGCGCTGACAAGCGACCAGAAGGCCCTCTTCAAGCAACAACTGGAGCTGCTTGCGAGATATCTGAAGCTGGATATTCGCGCCGGAGACAAGGCTTTCCAGGCTTCGCAGGAATCGTCAAAGGTTTTGCAGTCCCAGCTAGACCTGTGGACGACGGAGCATGGTGACTTTTACGCTGCTGGCATCGAGCCTGTATTCAGCTCTCTCAAAGCACGTGTCTACGATTCCTCCTGGAATTGGGCACGCCAAGACGCCCTGTCAATGTACTATGACATTATCTTCGGAAGACTCAAGGCTGTCGACCGCGAGATTGTTAGCCAGTGCATTCGTCTGATGAACAGGTCGAACCCTACGCTCCTAGACTTCATGCAGTATCATATCGACAACTGCCCAACGGAGCGTGGAGAGACGTACCAGCTGGCCAAGGAGCTTGGTGCGCAGTTGATCGAGAACTGCAAAGAGGCCCTCACACTCAGCCCCGTCTACAAGGATGTCGCCGTCCCCACGGGCCCGCAGACCACGATTGACGCCCGTGGAAACATGGACTACCAAGAAGTTCCTCGCGCAAGCTGCCGCAAGCTGGAGCACTATGTCTTGCAAATGGCTGAGGGTGGCAAGATTTCGGAGTATGGCAACCGCACCAAGGTGCAGAATGACCTGTCCAAGATTTACAAGCTCATCAAGCAGCAACACAAGCTGTCCAAGACATCGCAGCTTGAGATCAAGAGCCTGTATGGTGACATCATTCGGTCTCTGGCCATGAATGAGAGCCAAATCATCCCCAAGGAGAATGGCAAGGGCAACGTGACTGTCAAGAAGGCACCAAAGCCCAAAGGTAAAACGGAGACAATTCCCTTCCTCCACTTGCGCAAGAAGACTCAGCATGGTTGGGATTACAGCAAGAAGTTCACCGGCCTCTATCTTGATTGCTTGGAGGAGGCCGCCAAGGACGGTGTCACCTTTGCGGACAAATACGTTCTTATGACTGGTGCTGGTGCCGGATCGATCGGTGCCGAGGTTCTGCAAGGACTTATCTCTGGCGGTGCCAAGGTTATCGTCACCACCAGTCGCTTCTCCCGCGAGGTTACAGAATATTACCAGTCGATGTACGCCCGATTCGGCTCGCGCGGCTCGCAGCTCGTCGTTGTTCCCTTCAACCAGGGAAGTGTTACCGATGTCAATGCCCTGATCGATTACATTTATGACCCCAAGGCCGGTCTTGGCTGGGATCTTGACTATATCGTCCCTTTTGCCGCCATTTCAGAGCAGGGGCGCCAGATCGATGGCATCGACTCCAAGTCTGAGCTTGCCCACCGCATCATGCTCACCAACCTTATCCGCCTCCTCGGCGCAGTCAAGGCAGAGAAGGCCAATCGCGGCTTCGAGACTCGTCCTGCACAGGTCATCCTTCCTCTCTCTCCCAACCACGGCACATTTGGCAGTGACGGTCTCTACTCCGAGTCTAAGCTCGGCCTCGAGACCCTCTTCAACCGGTGGTATGCCGAGGACTGGGCCAACTACTTGACCATCTGCGGTGCCATCATCGGCTGGACCCGCGGTACTGGTCTGATGTCGGGCAACAATATTGTTGCGGAAGCAGTCGAGAACTTTGGTGTACGCACATTCTCCCAGCAGGAGATGGCCTTCAACCTCCTCGGATTGATGTCTCCCACCATTGTCGACCTCTGCCAGAACGAGCCGGTGTTTGCCGACTTGAACGGAGGTCTCCAGTTCATTACCAATCTCAATGAGACAATGACCAGGGAGCGCAAGACGCTCACAGAGACTAGCGAGATCCGCAGGGCCGTTACCAAGGAGACATCTGCCGAGAACAAGATCGTAAACGGCGAGGACTCGGAGGCCCTGTATAAGAAGAGGGTCATTGAGCCGCGTGCCAACATCAAGTTCGAGTTCCCGACTCTCCCCGACTGGAAGTCGGAGGTTGCCCCCCTCAATGAGAAGCTCAAGGGTATGGTCGACCTCGAGAAGGTCATCGTCGTCACGGGCTTCGCTGAGGTTGGCCCCTGGGGTAACTCGCGCACGCGATGGGAGATGGAAGCCTTTGGCGAGTTCTCTCTCGAAGGCTGCATCGAGATGGCGTGGGTCATGGGTCTTATCAAGAACCACAACGGCCCCATCAAGGGCAAGCCTTACTCCGGCTGGGTCGATGCCAAAACTGGAGAGCCCGTCGATGACAAGGATATCAAGCCCAAGTACGAGAAGTATATTCTGGATCATGCCGGAATTCGGCTTATTGAGCCCGAGTTGTTCGAAGGCTATGACCCCAACAGGAAGCAGCTTCTCCATGAGGTCGTTATCGAAGAGGATCTCGATCCTTTCGAGGCTTCCAAGGATACTGCCGAGGAGTTCAAGCGCGAGCACGGCGACAAGGTTGAGATCTTTGAGATCCCCGAGACTGGTCAGTACACGGTGCGCATGAAGAAGGGTGCATCCCTGTGGATCCCCAAGGCGCTCCGCTTCGATCGTCTTGTTGCAGGCCAGATTCCCACCGGCTGGGATGCTAAGCGTTATGGTATCCCTGATGATATCATCTCCCAAGTCGACCCCGTCGCGCTGTTCGTCCTCGTCGCTACCGTCGAGGCTCTCCTCGCGTCCGGTATCACCGACCCGTACGAGTTCTACCAGTATGTCCACGTCTCTGAAGTTGGTAACTGCATTGGTTCGGGCATGGGTGGCGCTGCTGCTCTCCGAGGAATGCACCGCGACAGATTCCTCGACAAGCCGCTTCAGAACGACATTCTGCAAGAGTCTTTCATCAACACCATGGCCGCTTGGGTGAATATGTTGCTCATCTCCTCTTCCGGTCCCATCAAGACTCCTGTCGGTGCCTGCGCGACCGCTGTCGAGTCCGTGGATATTGGTTACGAGACCATCATGGAGGGCAAGGCCCGAATCTGCTTTGTCGGCGGCTTCGATGACTTTGGTGAGGAGGGCTCCTACGAGTTCGCCAACATGAAGGCTACTAGTAATGCCGTTGACGAATTTGCCCACGGCCGTACCCCCAAGGAGATGTCTCGACCCACGACTACCACAAGAAACGGCTTCATGGAGTCGCAAGGTTCCGGGGTCCAGGTTATCATGACCGCCAAGCTCGCTCTTGACATGGGTGTGCCCATTCACGGCATTCTCGCTCTTACTACCACGGCCTCTGACAAGATTGGCCGCTCTGTTCCTGCGCCCGGCCAGGGTGTCCTCACCACCGCCCGAGAACACCCCGGCAAGTACCAGTCGCCCCTGCTTGACATCAAGTATAGACGACGACAGATCGAGCGTCGCACGAAGCAGGTCCAGGACGACAAGGAGGCCGAACTCCAGTATCTCGCCGACGAGGCTGAGGCGCTCAAGGCTGAGGGTCGTCCCCAGTCGGAGATTGCCGAGTACATTGCTGACCGGGCAAGACACGCTGAGAAGGAGGCTGAAAGGCAAACAAAGGAGGTGCTCCGCAGCTATGGCAACAACTTCTGGAAGAGCGATCCGAGCATTGCTCCCCTTCGTGGTGCGCTCGCCACCTGGAATCTTACGGTTGACGACCTCGACGTCGCCTCCTTCCACGGAACATCGACCAAGGCGAACGATAAGAACGAGTCGTCTGTCATCTGCCAGCAGCTTGCTCACCTCGGTCGCACCAAGGGCAATGCCGTGCTCGGTATCTTCCAAAAGTATCTCACCGGCCATCCCAAGGGTGCTGCTGGTGCTTGGATGATGAACGGCTGCTTGCAGGTGCTCAATACCGGCCTCGTCCCTGGCAATCGGAACGCCGATAATATTGATCAGGTGATGGAGAAGTTCGACTACATTGTGTACCCCAGCAAGAGCATCCAGACCGATGGTGTCAAGGCCTTCTCAGTTACCTCGTTTGGTTTCGGTCAGAAGGGTGCCCAGGCCATTGGTGTCCACCCCAAGTACCTGTACGCTACCCTTGACGAGGCGACCTTCAACGCCTACCGCACCAAACTCGAGACCCGTCAGAAGAAGGCGTACCGCTTTTTCCACAACGGCATGATCAACAACACGCTGTTTGTGGCGAAGAACAACGCCCCGTACACTGATGAGCAGCTCAGCTCGGTCCTCCTCAATCCTGATGCGCGCGTTACGCAGGACAAGAGCGGTGACCTCACGTTCCCCACCAACTTCATGAAGCTGTCTGAGAAGGCTGGCTCGCCTTCTCAGAACAAGGAGACGCTCGTGTCAGTGCTTGGACGGGAAGCAAGGAGGCTTGAAGGTGTGAACACAAGGGTTGGCTTCGATGTGGAGGATATCTCTGCCATCAACGCCGACAACGACACGTTCCTCGACCGGAACTTCACGGAGGGTGAGCTCAAGTACTGCATGGCGTCGGGTACTGGCCGGTCTCCACAAAAGTCGTTTGCTGGGAGATGGAGCGCAAAGGAGGCCGTCTTCAAGTCTCTGGGCGTTCCGAGCAAGGGAGCTGGAGCGTCGCTCAAGGATATTGAGATTTTGGCCGATAAGAACGGCAGCCCTACTGTCAAGGCAAGTCATACTCCCGTCGAGACAACGCTCGAGCAATACTAACAGTTTGCAGTTGCACGGAAAGGCACTGGATGCTGCCAAGAAGGCAGGGATCAAGCACGTTAGTGTGTCGATCTCGTACACGGAGAGCCAAGCTGCGGCCATCGCCACGGCGCAGCTTTGAGACTGGAATATGATGGTTTAGAGTTGTTTTAATAGCTTGCCGCGTGCTGTGTGTATATCATGATTTAGAAGAAAGGTGGGATCTCCAAGGGGAGAAGGCATAGAGCGGCCAGTACATACTGTTGGAGGAGTCGGCAGTTAGAAGTTTGAGGTTTTGATCTGACTTTGCGGCTGTCCCTATGTGAGCCACGTTCACTTGTGTGCACCCTTCACCACTTTGGGTCCCCATTCCCGATTTGAGGCATAGCTCGAGAGTGACGGAGGCCGGCGCAAGTTCGTGGCATAAATGTCTCGGCCAGCCATCTCTTATCAGATACGGCAACACACTGGGCAAGTTGCGCAGGCCAATCCGGCCCCACGATGCCAGTGTTAGTGACGCCTCATTGACAGTTCAGCTGGGGCAGGCCAATCAGACGGCCGACACAGCGCGGGATATTGGAGACGGTGGGGCTCGGGCAGATGGCCGTGCCGTCGGGGCGGGTGCCGGCGCTGGCCGATGGACCCACTCGGCGACATTCACTCCAGGGGGGGGAACAGTGACTTGAGCTAGAATCTAGATAAAGCCGACCATTTCTCCACGCTGCTCCCGGTTTCCTGTAACTCTTCCTCAGCATTTTCCAGCGTGACCTCTTTTGTTTTCCCGTTTATACGAATTCAACGATTTCTGTGCACCGTCGCACCGAGCGGAATTCGTTGATGACACGGCTGTTTGCACTCCTCTTAGCTCAACCTTCCGGCTTCCGGCCCAAGACTTGATTGGGCGATTGCGCTTTTGGCAGGCTACACAAACTGCGAGACGCAACCATGGCGACACCGTCCCGAAATAAGCTGTTCTTCGGCTCCTTCATACACAGCAAGACGCTAGCCGAGCTTGAGTACCTCCACGGCACAGCCGTTGCCGTCGACAGCGCCGGCAAGATCGTAGCCGTTGCACCGGGACACGCCGACCCCGCTGCCGCAGCCGCGGCCCTCTTCCCGACCCTCGGCTGGGCGCCCGCCGACGTCGACATTGTCCAGGCCAAGTCCGAATCGCACTTCTTCTTCCCGGGCTTCATCGACACGCACCTGCACGCCTCGCAGTACCCCAACGTCGGCATCTTCGGCAACTCGACGCTCCTCGACTGGCTCAACACCTACACCTTCCCGCTCGAGGCATCGCTCGCCGACCCCGCCAAGGCCCGCAAGGTCTACACGCGCGTGATCCGCAAGACCCTCGCCCACGGCACCACCTGCGCCGCCTACTACGCCACCGTCGACGTCGCGTCCACCAACCTCCTCGCCGACCTCTGCCTCGCCGCTGGCCAGCGCGCCCTCGTCGGCCGCGTCTGCATGGACCAGCTCTCGCCCGCCTACTACCGCGACGAGTCCCCCGCCGCCGCCCTCGCCGCCACGCGCGCCTCCATCGCCCACATTGAGGCCATCGACCCGACCCTCTCCCTGGTCCGCCCCGTCCTCACCCCGCGCTTCGCCCCCTCGTGCTCGGCGCCCCTGCTCAAGGGCCTCGGCGCCCTCGCCGCCGAGCGCCCCGACCTCCCCATCCAGACGCACATCTCCGAGAACAAGAACGAAATCGCCCTCGTCAAGGAGCTCTTTCCCCCCTCGGCCACAGGCGCTCCAGACGACAGCTACTCCTCCGTCTATGACGCCTTCGGCCTGCTCACCGACCGCACCATCCTCGCGCACGGCGTGCATCTGTCTGAGTTCGAGGCCGAGCTCATCGCCAAGCGCGGCGCAAAGGTGAGCCACTGCCCGTGCAGCAACTCGGCGATCACGAGCGGCGCCGCGCGCGTGAGGTGGCTTCTGGAGAAGGGGGTCACATGTGGCTTGGGCACGGATATGTCCGGGGGGTATAGCCCCAGTGTGCTGGAGGCGGCGCGGCTGGCGGCGCTGGTGAGCCGGCATGTTGCGATGGGAGGGGATGATAAGGCCAAGTTGACGGTCGAGGAGGTGCTGTATCTTGCGACGAGGGGCGGGGCCGAGGTCGTGGGGCTTCAGGAATGGGTGGGCAGGTTTGAGGTCGGGATGGATTGGGATGCGCAGCTGGTGGGACTGGGAACGGTTGATGCTGAGGGCGGCGTGGAGGGGGTTGAGGAAGGCGAGGAGGAGGATGGGAATGTCGATGTGTTTGGGTGGGAGAGCTGGGCGGAGAGGGTCGCGAAGTGGGTGTACAATGGGGATGATCGCAACACGCGGAAGGTGTGGGTGAAGGGACGGCTGGTTCATGAGAGGAAGTGATCTTCTGGCCGGGCTGGGGGGTGGGTGATGAGTGATGATGGGGCTTTCATGGTTCATGGGCGAAGATGGGTCTCATATTTGGCGTCAACTTAGATCCTAGGCTTCCCATCTCAGTTTGGTGTTTTCGCATGTGTTGTTTCGGTAGATTTGCCCTGTCAGCGGTGCGCTGTTTTCATGCATGGTGTTGGTTGTTTGGGTGCTCAGATGGAGGATGATGATACATAGATTGGTATTGGCCTGAATCTAAGGTCACGGTTTGCCCTCAGTTGACTGCGTTTGCAAACCCAAAATGCACCCTCCATGGGTTTGGTGGCCAGAGCCCGTTGCCAGTATCTGGAGCCTTGTCTTTCAAGTTCAGTTGACATTCGTGGCCTGTCGCTGCTTCTCTCTGCCTGCCTCAGGCCCCCACGTGTAGCTCCGACAGCCACAGGTAAGGCAGGTACGATGGCAGGCCGCTTCCTTGCGGTCTTGATGTCTTCTTTCCCCGCATTCGCACAGCACACACATTCAAGCCACGCCCTCTCAGCCCGCATGCACATCCCTGCCAAGGCATACCACTCCCAGGGCACAACCAATGCAGACCAGCAACTCCCCCCATGCCCGACGCGCCAAACTTGCCAACCTGGCTCGAATGCCACGTTACCACCAACAACCTCCACCAAAGAGGTTATCGTATCTACAAGTCGCGGCATCTTGCTTCGAACTATCTCGACCAATACCAATCTTACCACAAACGCAAGCGTCGAACGTCCTTTTGGGCACCATGGATGTGGAAGATCATGTGAAGCACCTTCTAGGCCAGGCGAGGCAGCAATTCTTTGGTTCTCCGGGGTCTATATCGCCTCATTACCACGCCGAGTTCCTCCCATTTGGCTCCGGAGAGGAGCTGATACAGCACATCAAAAAGCTGTTCTGTGTGGTCAAAGACTCGAGGAGAGCAGGGGGCCGTATTTCCAAAATTTCAAGTCTGATCGACCAGTTGCAACAGTACTTTGTCTATGTTGATGTGGTCGTCAATGTCGACCCACTACATACTTCCACCATCTGGGGAGCTATCAGGCTCATATTTCGATGGACCAGTGGCATCCAGGCTTCTTGCCCGGAGGATCTTCGTGTGGCTATTGCATGGCTACTGATTGCTAGAATTGGATGAGCTTGAGAACGCTCTCGCTACCTCACCCTTCCCCCTTTCCACAACCACCTTACCCAAACCCAATATCTGCGACTGCACATAATACCACTGCCAGCCCTCGTTTATGACAAACGTACGCCGCGCTCTTGAAATTGAGCCGGTAGAACCAGAAGAACAAGGGCTTGGGATCCCAAGGTGGGTTCTTCCAGACGTAGATTGGTGAGGGAGTCCCGATGTCGAGTTCGTAAGTCTCGTTAACGCCGCAGTGGCTGAGGCTTGGGTCGGGCGGGTGTGTGAATGTTGCGGTGAGGTTGGCGTAGTAGACGATGGTTTGAGAGCCGGCTTCGCCGAGGGCGTTGGGGGTTACCCAGGCTGGGATGGTTTGGGAGTCGGTTGTTTGGGGGGGGGGGGGAGGGGAGGGGTGGGGGAAG
>Ga0247758_1000204_pt1 | contig 50456 bp, 44 predicted proteins | sample UWRJL156409C4_FD_180950 | JGI IMG/M metagenome (GOLD analysis project Ga0247758, IMG submission 180950) | Plant litter microbial communities from Arlington Agricultural Research Station in Wisconsin, United States - UWRJ-L156-409C-4 | ecosystem: Environmental > Terrestrial > Plant litter >...
AAACGCAGTAATTGGAAGCCGTGAAGAGTGTTGTATTGGAGAGAAGCTCGCAGAGCAACCGTGAGCACGTAAAGCGCGGACCAGCCGCGCTACCGCTGCTTACCTAAACAGTCGGTTGAATTTGACACTGAAAGCCAAGGGGGCGGGTCCTCCGTTGTACCTGCCAAATTGGTATTTCCATTTTCTCGTCTCCTACTATCTGCGTTTCCCTTTCCGGGCTGCATATTTTACATTCCTTGCAAGGAAGTATTCAACGAAACAAGACATATTGAGTCGGAACGTACATCTCGCAGTCCGCCCTTCAGCTGCATGTCGCTGTCTTGGTATTGGGACGGGGAGGAGAGTAAGCGGATCTGTAAGGATCATAAATCAGGGATGGAAATTAAGTGCCTATCTAAAAGTTGGCCCTTCTTACAGAAGATGCCTGAGATGGTGTTTGCTTCTCAGAGATACCTACGTCGGTTTTAGGTTTTGGGTTAGGGTCGTCTACCAGGCTTTGATGATACATTCCACCCTCCCACTTTCCTGACATAATTTTCAAAGTCACGTAAGGTATACTTTCCCAACGAATAGAAGGTTCCCATCACCGAACCGTAAAGAAGTAGCCACGACCTGAGGCTTGTCTCCAGTGCATCTGAAAAAAGAAATTGAAACCAACTCCGTTCGAAATTCTCCTGTCAAGCCAAGCCATCATCCTTCGCTCCAACAACCTCACTCATTACCTTACCTACCTGCCTACGTATAGCGTCGCGCCGATCCACAAATAACGACATACACCCCTACTGACACCGTACCCCTGACAAGAACGAAAGCATGGATGAAACAGGCTCCTACCATGCGAGCGCATCCACAGACACCGCCACAACTACCAGAAAACGTCGCGAGGGCGACGAGGATGACACTCTATGCCTAATTCATGAAACCTCGGAATGGTTAGATGGTCTGCTGAAGCCGAAGAAGGACGGAGCGGCTGGCGGCAGGCGGGTTATGAGCCCGGCGACAGAGCAGTCGATCCGGCTGCTCATTCAGCAGTACAGCAAGGCTGCAGGGGCGGATGCGGAGACAAGAATGAGAATGTCTCAAGAGATTGCCCTTGGAACGATACGACGAGAGGTCTCGCGGCGGCTGGAAGCAGATGAGAAGTACCTCGGCGTCCGCCTGAAGCTGGAGAAGTTAATGGAAAAGGTCAGCTATATTAAATATGGCGACTACTACGCAACAAGCCTTCACGCTCTACGGGATGAAGCCCATTTGATCTTGAAACGGGCAAGGTCAGCAGCAGCTGTTGCGAAAATTGCGTCTGATAAGGAAGCGAAGAAATGTGGCAAGACCACCAAAAAGGCTGGAGAGAGCAGCATGGCTGCAACAAAGGTCGCGCTCGGGGTTGATCCGGAGCGACAGGCGCTACACCAGTTTGTGTCAACAAAGTGGTCAGAGTTGGACGTCGCCATGGAACTTGAGGAGAAATCGGCGGCAGCGGCAGGTGTACTCCCAGTATCAACACCACTCTCGGACCTCCTACACAAGATCGTCTTGTTGATTCCAGGAACTACATATGCTCAAGCCCGAGATTGCATGAAGATGTATGCACAAAGGAACAAGCACGCGCACATTAACATTGGCGATTTAGCCAAAAAGAAGCTTTGGGGCACGTTGGGAGACCAGATCCTCAGAGATCTGGCGGACTTGGAGCGCCAGACGACAATGACAGACAAGCAAAAAGACGCGACCAAGCAGGCAATCTGGTATAACATTGGACTGCATTTCAAAGTCTTTGTTCCTCAACAAGATATGGCACATCTTGCCAAGATGCTGCCCTGGCCTGAAGACAAGAACGGAAAGCCCATCCGAATGGGTGACAGACCTACACCACCGAAGTGGGAGGATGCTAGTGAAGGTGAAGAGCTGGATGTGACAATGGAGGAAGGAGATGGTAGGATCGCCGAGGAGGATGTAGATGACAGTTCTGTCATTTACACCCCTATCGGCGATCCCTCAGAAGACTTTGAACCGGAAACTGAAATTTACGGCTACTAGGTAGTTTCTTCGATGGAGGCTCCTAGGAGGAAGCCTGGAGGTACCCAAGCCCCCCCAGGTGTGCCTCAAACGGATAGACTGGTTGGGCTGATGCCTTGATGGTCTTGATGCGATATTCGATTTGTTTCATCCAATATTGAGGTTTCGAAGGTGCGAAAGTATTCCTGTGCAATTTAACTTGCAATAATTGACCCTGCCATAAATAGCTTGTTTCAATAGGGCCTGTGACAAATAGGAACCTACCTATTGTTGCTTTCGCATAATAGTAACACACATTGCATTACTTGCTCATGTCCTTGAATATTCACCCGCAGCTTACACAGGCTCACACTTTCCACTTTGTCCCACAATACTTCACCCTCAAGATATTGACTCTCTACCTACCATCCTGCAAAAACCCACAGTCACGATGGCTCCTGTTATCATTCCCGCGTCCGCCCAGCCCCGCTCCAATCTCTCGGTCATTCTATCCAGTGTTGGGGATATGACCAATTTACAAAAGTCACTGGCAGACGACATCATCAATCTGGTTGCGAAAGCCAATGGGATCCCCCTAACAGGAACCCAAGCCAACCTGTATGCGAAAAGAGACGCGCTTTGGGCCCTCGTCTTCAAGCACTGGACGACAAACGACAACTTCCAGCACCCCGGAAAGCTTGCAGAAAGGAAGCTTGTGGAGAGCGCCATCATCGTTGGCAGGTTCAAAGTCGACCACCCCCCGTCGGATGAAGCCGTCAAGAAGGCTGCAAAAGCGAGCACCGACGGCAACGTGGTCCTATCAAAGACCGCGCAGGGCAGAAAGGCCGGTGATCCTGTTTGGATGCGGCCTAACATTAAGATAAACGAGTTTTCAGTCGCCTTCCAGCATCTGGACGGAAGAAGCCGCACCATCAACACTGAGTACGCCGAGTACTATCCCGGTGTCACGCCAGAGAGCGCCCGACAAGACAGCATGGTGCACTGGGACCGCAACGAGGTATACCGTGTTTGCACGTACAACTCCAAGCTGGGGGTGTTCTGGGCTCGCCGTCGGCTCCTTCGCAATGTGCGCCTCTTCCCGCAACTTGTCAAAAACGGCCTACCTGCCAACGACAACGCAGCCCGCCCTGTCTTCGACGACTCGGTCCTCCCGGCCGAGAACCTAGCAGAGCTAATCACTCTTCGCACCAGCATTGGAATTGCGCAGGAATACGGCGAGTTGGGACTACATGCGGCACAGAAGGCGGGAGTCGTTGGGCTTGGCAACTTTGTTTTCTGATGATACGTTGGACGGTATGTCGATTTCCCCTCTCTTTGCATCATTGACGGAGGATTGGGCGCTAACATTGTGCAGACAAATGAGAGGTGGACGAGTCCGCCGCTAAAGTCGCCCTTTGTTCCGTCGGATTGGTCGCCTTGGCACATTTGAAATGGAACGGGCAATGATACAACGATGTCAGAGCCGGGAGAGATTGAATGACCTGGCTGGTTTCGCGTGCTGATTTGAGGGCTAGAAGTTCGATTTGGGTTTTGTTCCGGCGGCAGAGGGGCGATTTGTGTGTCAAGGAATATTTCAGGCCCTATGGCAGCCAGGTAGAAATTCTCCGTTGCGGTACAGAGAGGAATGAGTGGTGTGATGCGGCGGCCGTCTCTCGCCAAGAAAGCAACTGGGAGTTTGGCGATAACTGATGGTGGCATGGCTGAATGGATTGGTTGAGGCCCTCGAGACCATTGGCGCTTCCCAATTCATACACAAGGGTGTGCGTGTCTCCCCTCGGCGCGGCGGCAACGGCGACAATATTGTTTCAAAAGGCAATAACCATCGTCCGCAAATTCCGCACGGATAATCGTGTGTCTTGGCGCGTTGAGGACGGCGCTTCACGCGCGCCTTGGGCGCACAATACCAAAGCGTCTCTGACGTCTTCGGTTAACGTCGCCTTCAGGGGTCTGGGGACGCAGCGAGGCACGCATTGACAGCGTTTTGATTAGCACGCTGGCCAACTGTCTTGGACCCAATGGTGGCTGTGGCAGTGCTTGTTATCAGTGATCTTGGGCCAATCAGGACTCTTCAAAACTCCAGAACTTAAGGGGCGACCACCAACCCTGCTCAATGCGGCTAAGCGGCAGGCGTATTGGGAGGGTTGAGCACTGCACTGCAGAAAACGAGGCGAAGTCAAATTGTAGCGTGTTGAATCATCATAAAGTCTTTGATTCGCACGCATATGAACTCTTGGTCAATTGCAGTGCACACCCATTCATTCTACTCGGCATCACACAAAATGGCGACTTTGGCGGCGCGATGGGATCCTGAGTCTCTCTTTAGCCTCCGGGGTATTGCCCCAGAAGGAGATATCCAGTGCTCCGGTATCTGCAACAGTGATGGGCGACGAGGTAGACGATGCGGGTGGACGACTGAGAGGTGGAACATGGGTGATGACGACAAAATCAAAGCTTGGGGGATGCTCTCAACTCTTGGCAGGAAGCCCCCTTCTGAAACGACCCTCCAGGAGCTCATGAAATTGGCTGCCGTGTGCTTGTGCGGGAACTGGCACAAAGGCCAAGCGGGAAAAATCGCCAGCAAGTGGATGGATCTAGTCGAAGCACTTCCGCCAACACCCGCTGAAATACCTCCCCTCCCCTCAACCCCGGAGAAGCCCAAGGTCCCAGAGTCTCCGCCCTTTACTATTAACTTCGGAAATCCGACGCCACCGAGCTCGCAAGAGAACTTGAGGTCATTCTCATTCACTTCGCCTCTCGGCCTTCCAATTCGGCCGCCAACATTCGTCTTCGGGGCAAACAACAACAAGGCCCCTACCTCCCTAACCTCGGGAGATGCCCAACTGGCCGCCCGTCTCAAGGAAGAATCGTCCGCGAAGAACCAAGCCAAAAAAGAGCTTCGCGATGCGCAAACAAAGATCTCGAATCTGACCTCTGAGATGAACACGCTGAACATTGATCTTGCCAAAAAGGAACTAGAAAAAGCCAACGCCGAGGACGAGCTGGCGCGTGTGAAACAACAGCTTGACGCCCTCTCCTCCGAGAAGGACAGCGTCGTCGAGAAATTGGAGAAGGATCTTGCGGCGCAACGACAACTCACGGAAGACAAGGACCGTGAACTTCGAGCAGCTGAATTCCAGCATGCCACCGAAATAACCCGACTAAACCAAAAAGCGACAAAGGACCTCGAGGTGCAAGCTCAGAGGTACAAGGCTCTCGCGGAACAAGCCGAGAAACAGAAAGAGGCTGCACAAATAAAGTTCAGCAATCTCCAACAAGAAGCACGGACCAAACTCACGTCTGCTTCTGACGGGAAACGCGCCCTGTCAGACGAGATTAGAGTGTCAAAGGGGCAGTTGGAGTCCGCTACTGCGCACAACAGCAGTTTGACCGCACGGAATGACGAGTTGGCTCAGGACCTGCGAGAGACACAGGAAGCTTTAGAGGCTGCAGGACAAAGAGTTTTCAATTTGGAGAGGGAATTGCGAGAAGAGAGGGCAAAGCCTGTGTTGGCAACGAAAGGGCAGGAGAAGCAAAGGGACCGAAATTGGCTGGGTCGAGTTTGGGAGCGGCTCAGGGGGAGACAGTCCGAGTCTTGGGTGTAAGCAGTCTAGGGGGATGGGCCTAAAGGAGTTATGGTGGAGTGGGTGAGATGGATCTCTGATGGGTTGTGAGATGTTGTCGGGGTACCTGTCTCGTCAGGGGGCGTTCTGGGCGTTATCATTACATGCATCTTGTGCATTTTGAGTTTGCGCTAATATCATTCTCCTTGGTTCTAATCTTCGATGTTTTTGTATCTTTTCCTTAGCCACTCCTGCGTGACATCTGTATCGAGACCCGCTATGATTGGCGCCCTGCCTGCGAGCCGGGGTGCAGCGTGGCGATGCACGTCGGGCTAGAGATAGACCGACTTTGTCGCGTCACCGAATGAAGCCAGCTTTATTCACAGGAAATGACAACAACCAAAGCCAGTCTTTCCCTTACATCGTAAATCCCAATGACCAAAGCTCCCTACAACTAAAATACAAAATCCGACCCATTTTCTCAGCACGTGCCAACCAAAGCCCCTTTCCCCGCGCACCTGCAGATTTACTCCGTGGGACATGGAGTTGATTGCCTAGCTTAATTCCGAACTGCTGGTCTTGTCGATGCAAACCGTATCACCCGTACCGAGTTACCTGGAGCAATTTACTTACCGTAATTCCCCTAAAATGAGTAATATTTCGCAAAACGGAGGTAAACGGAGGATTGCTTTTATCGCTGCCTTCCGTAACTGCCCCGTCTCCTCCTGTACAAGGCCTAGGGATAGTCGGCAAGTTAAAAATGTTCTTCCCATTTATCCATTCATTTATATAGTTTTAGAAAAGGAAAATGCTGCAGTATCCATGTTAGTACAACTTTGTTCAAGTGTAAAGGGCTCGCCCCGTCTTCGGTATCACGAAATTTTCGTGGACCTTATGGGGATGGGGACTAGACATCCCGTGGCCGGCAACTCCGACTAGCTCTGATCAGCCAGGTCTTGTTGCAAATTACAGTTCTTGGCAATGATGCTTTGATTGGGGAGACTATTCTGAGGCCTGCAATAATTCCCTCGTTTTAAAGCGGGAAAATCAGCCACTGCAAAGCCACGGATAACCGTGGCTTGCAACAGGTCTTGACTGATTTTGAAACATGGATTACGTTACCAAGGTGGTGTTACGTAAAGCGGGGTCTTCCCCCGCTCGAAAAGCCTCACGATTTTTCCTACCCCGCGAATTGCGCCAGAGGCTGCACTAATGAGCACTTTTTCACTCGAATCCAGAGTCCCCTAGTTGTGACTAAAATGCTGGTCCCACGATCTATTTGAAGAAGTATTACGCTCCATGGCATCCACACGTAGGACACCGCCGACCTACCATGTCGTCCCCCGCTTCGACATAGCTGCCAAGGGCGGCGCGCTCGAGCTCGGCACGGTAGTCGACAGCCTCCTGATGCTCCGACCGCTGAATCGGGGCGAGATTGTGCCCATCCCCGAGAACCTACGCTATGCACCGGTACCCCACGCGGGCTTCACCGGGACCCGCTCTCGGCTGCGTGAGGGCCACTGCGGCATATGGGCAAAGGCGCTCGCCTTTCAGGGAGTCTCCGCTAACGTGTCGGTCCAACACGAGGGTGAAGTCACGGTCGCGTGCGAAGCCATCGTTACGGCCTACTTCGACCCGGACGCAGCCTACGTAGCCCGAAGTCTCGCGGTCCGCGGCGTCAGCGACCACTTCATCGGCTCAGGCTACGAGGACGATGTCTACCTGATCACGGGGTTGAAGGTGGCCAGAAAGCTGCGGTACGGTTCAACCACGTCGACGCAGCTCGCCGCTGATGCTAGCGTGGCCACTGCGGCGCCGAGCAAGGGCATCCAGCTAGGTGCTCAAGCGGGAAGCTCCGCCAATAACGGGAACACTGTAGACTTCGAGGCCGACGACATCGTCGTGGGCTTTCGGGTGAGGCGGTACGCCTATGTGCCCGCATCGTGGAATCCCTTCAGCAAGAAGAGGAAGAAGCTGAAGGGGGAAGACTACCTAGAGAAAGCCGAGATGTACGGGGAAGGGAGGTCGGATATTAGGGAACTAGGACCGACATATGAGCAGCTGCCCATCCCGGAGGAGCAAAATGCCCAAGCGGCAGCTGGGGAAGCCGGCGAGCCGGGCGAGCGCTGGGTAGACCCACTAATTAGTCAGACAATAACAAGGTTCATAGCCGCCATGTTTGATGTACCTACCTAGACAAAGCTCCATAATCGGAAACGAATCTTAGCAGTAGTTCGGGATTTTTTTAGGTTCTTACCATACGCCAGAGCACGCACTAGCCCCGGCCGGTATTCTTCCGTCGTGTTTATATTATAGCTAGCAGCAGAACTCGAGGAATACCGGGCCCTCTCCCAATAGCCAGAACCGTCTCTATGGCTAAATTGGCACAGTCCTTATAACCCTTTTCTTCTTGGTTGTGGTGGTGGTGGCTTCTTTCGATGTTCAGTAGAGGCCCAATCCTTCACGGTTGTATGGATGAATGAAGTCTTTGTCCCGACAAACCACTCTTCATACTGATTACTGGCACAGCCAAATAGCACTAATTCTTACCAGAAAGTTACCGTACACACAATCAGTAGCTCAACGAGCCGATAGTAAGATTCCCGACGCGCCTTCTAGGCGTCCCGTGAGTCGGTTCTTGCGTAATCGCCCCCAAGAAATGAATCAAGAAATAAAAAGCCTTAACGCCGTGATTCAGCATCCAAATAGCAGCGTATAGTGACAAGTCGGTACAGCATTAAACTTCCAGCACCCCCTCGACTGAGCAATCAGTTAAAGGGGGGGGAAAGACATTCAACTAATGCGTTGATTTTGCCCTTTTGAGCCTGAAAAATGAAAAATGAAAAATCATAACCTATAAGTACCTCAGCGGTATATTGACATCTCTTGGAGCTTCTTAAGCATGTCTTTGGCGTCGTGTGTATCATCATCAAACATGTCGTCTTTCCAGGGCCGAACGTAATCGTAATCGCCCTTTCGGCTGCTCATACCAGAGAGAAGGCGACGCATGCCTTTGTATACGAAGAAATACCGCGGGTTGCCCTGGGACTTATCTTGCGCCTGCTGAACCAGCTCGAGAATATTGGCGGCGATAGCGACCGCAACTGGGGTGGCGAAAGAGGTGCCCGTGATGAAAACGTCTCTGCCGTCCCAGCACGAAGGAATTCGGCAGCCCAGGGTGGCAAAGTTATCCATGAACTCGTCGCGTGGAGGGTTTAGGTCGGTCGGGCTTGATCCATCATCGTTTGTGGCGTGGATGGCGAAGACGCCTCGCCCCTTCGCTGGGTACGCCCGCTTACCGTTGCCCCCCGAATTAGATGCCGCAGCAAAGATGAGCTTCCCGCTCTCAACGATAGAATTTATGACTGGCTGAATCTTGTCCTTGGCCGCCTCGTCGAGGCCGAACGAGATATTGATAATGTCGGCGTTCGCTTCAAACGCAGCCCATTTGAGAGCCTGTACAACACATGGATGAATAGGGAGTGGTCAGTCAGCGCCCGACACATCGACCATGCTATACCAAACGGGTGTAGGTTGGCCTCAGACGCACCTCGACAATCTGCTCCAACTTCGTAGAGGCGAACGATTGATCCTCTGAAACTTTCACCACCACAATTTGAGCCCGTGGCGCTAGCCTAAGTAGTAACCTCACCACGTGCGTTCCGTGGCCGTGATTATCAAAGTAACCCCCGGCTTTATATTTAGCCTCTAGAAAGTTTCCGGAAATAGCGAGGACTCTCTTCGAGCCACGATGCAGCAGCCCGTCCCCGTCGTCAACACGAAGCCCAGTATCGAGTACCGCTATGCGGATAGGTCTAGGTGTATCTTGTCGTGGTAAAGGGCAAATATATTGGCGGTAGAAGTTGTCCATTAGGTCCAGAAACTCTGATTTGTAGTTATGTCCTGGTTTCCTGCGACACGGTCAGCCCATCTTGATGTTATCGATCCCGACGTGTATCAAGGGAAGGTGCTGGAGGGTCATTCCTACATCTCTTCTGCTTTCCCGTCTTCGTCCGTGAAAAGGGTATAAAACGAGCGTGGAGCTTCGGCTCTGTCCGGCGCTGAAAATGAGTGGGTGTGCTCGCTCGGCCATGGCGTCGCGGCATTTTGTGAAATGCGAGTCTGCTCTGTGGCGGTTCTGGGCAAACGTGTAACTCGACCAGCTTCAGCGGCGTTACCGGAGCCGTGGTGGCCTGGAGATGGCGACTGGCCATCCCACTGACTCTTCCAGACACCGAAGTTCTTCTGCAAGTTCTTGACGATCTTCCTTTGTATCACAGACCGCGCGCTCTGCTTCGGGTCTTTGCCATACTGCCGCTCGTGACCGTAGTCAATGGCGTACTGGAGACAGCCCTGTATTGCTGCCCCGTAATAGCTGAGGCACTTATCGCCTAGTAACTTCTCGGCTTTGTCGAAAAGCGCGTCACACCATCCCTCCGTCGGCTCTTCGGGGCGTGCTCCAAGCTGGCCCTCGGAAATGTCAACCAGTAGCTGCGCAAAGGCTAGAAGGAAATAGGGGGTGTCTTGCTGGGAACGGTCGAATTCCTGCCAGGTCGGGTTGGTAGTTTTCCAATCGCTAACGAGTTTGCAGCGCACATAAGCCCGGTTCAAGTTGTGGTCGGCGTTGTCGTCACGCTCGTCGCCGAGAATCAGGACGCTGGAAGCATCCCAGTTTTGTTGGATCCATGGCCCAGGGTACAGGAGGTGGAGGGCAGATGCCAGCTGCAATGCTAGCAGAGACTTCTTCATTCGAATTTCCCCTGTTTCCTCACGCAGCCCGTTCCCTTGCAGTATGGTGCGAAGATTGACGGGATTCGGCTTTTGCAGCTTAAAATCATGTGCCTGACCGGTCTCTGGCTTCTCCTGTAGCGTTGAGCCGTCGAAATGCAGAAACAAGCGGCGGTGATATTTGCTATAACGGCGAACATTTTGGCAGAGATTGAAGAGGTTCGCGGGTTTGTTGACGCCCTTGTCCCGGCTGTGATTTCTTTAAGATGTGACCGACATGTCAGCCAGTTTGGAAGGGAATAGAGAGCTGGGAATATGAAGGCAGGGCTACACCGTGATACGTACCTACAGAACAGAAACTTTGTTTCATGCCACTGGCAATTTGCTGCTTTTTCTCCTGCCTGCGGACAGACAGAGAGGAACATGTGGAGGTCGTTATCGTCTAACCTCGACAGTGGAAGAATCGCAAGATGCTCCTCACCTGCGCACTCGGTGCGGTTGTGCAAAAGCTCATAAAGCAGCTCTCGGTGATCTATCTGCGTCCGGTTCCTCCTTGCGGCGGTGGTGGAGCCGGTTTTGGAGACGGTCTTTTCTGCGGCGATGTCCTCCTTCTCGTGAAGTTGCTCAAGGGAAACATTTAATCGAGTAACCTTAGCCACCAAGGCAGGGCATTCGGAGCGCACAGAGAGCGCCAGCGCATCCTCAAGTCTGTCGTCCAGCTGACCATTCTCGTTCACGTAATTGGCGTAGTCACGAACCGCTTCGTAGTCGCGCTGGGTCGGATCTTGTTGGGTAGAGTCACTTTGGTTACCAGACAGTGATGGTTGGGATCTCCGCGCTCTTAAAAGCTAGATGGGATAAGCAAATCTACATCTAGCAAACAAGAAAATCGATACAAATAGTTTCTACCATAGTACCGAGATACAAAAAAAGAAAAAAAGGGGGGCGAGGGAGAAGAAGGAAGGAGGAAAGGGAGAAATACCTGGTCATTGAAGAAGTTGAGCTGTTCTGTTACTAGATCCTTGACCACACCGCTCGTAGCTGCGATCTGGCCCTCGAAATCGTGAATTCCATCCGACCTGGAAGCGACCCTTACTTCAAAGGTTAGGAACGCTTTCTCGTTCTCTTTGTTCTGGATTTCTTCGTCGTCGACGGCTGAGTCTGGTAAGTCCGGAGCCTGATCTGGAACGCCAGGCGCGAGCAGTGCGTCCTCTACACTGCGGTAACAAAACCTAAGCAAGTCACGTAGCCCAGACATCGTCGCGAGAGGCGTTCAAAGCCCGAGACTTAGTTGTTGGCTTGCTAGGGCTCTGGTCTACCGAGTGCCGTTTGTCTCCATGGGCGTCGACGACGAGGGGTATGCGCAAAATCTGTGCAACGGGGTGCGGGGTACCGGACGAAAACCAGCCATACAAATCTCACTACGTATCTCGCGCCAAGAAACACCTGGCTTGCGAGCGAGCTCGTCTGCTTCCCCCGCAGCACCGGAAGTCAATCTTCGCGTCTGGGAATCTCAAGATCGCAGCCACTGCTTACGTACGGCAGCCCCGGGAGCCAGGATCCCATGAAGCAATGGATACAGCGGGAACAAACGCCGAATTGGGGCGGGCGTCCCGTCGGGTTCCTGAGGCGGTGACGCTCTCACCCCCGCCCATCGAGACAGACTGCATCTTTGAGGCGGCTACACAATGCCGACGCCGCTTTGAAGAGTATCTACAAGAGCCTAGGCTCCGTCGCAAACAAGTAATGGAATTCCAGCGGCGGTTCCTCACCTGGGCCAGTTTTCTCGGAGTCTTCGCTCCTGTCAGCGTCTGCCTCGATACCCGGCTGGCCGATAGTCCCGAGATGAAGGAGCTTGTCATGTCTATGCTATTGGTTTTAGAGAGAAACCTTCAACGCGGTATGGACTCGCCAATCCCTTTCAACCAAAAACCCCAGGGAAACCCAGGGCTTACTGATACGATCATGCTGATGACCGGATGTCAATAGGCACAAAACGCCATCCTTTAGTCTCCCTGGATGATAGCAGCGCGGAGGTGGTGGCCGAGAACGACGCTGCCATGGCCGGTATAACGGGGTCCATGGACCGGCTTGGCCGATTGGCTTTCATCATTCGGACCCCTTCGAAGCCCGCCGCGGTCGAGAGGGTACTCCGATTCAGCCGCAAAAGACAGCCCGATGGCTTCGGTGATGTCATACTTGCCCTTATCAAGTGGAGGTTTCCAGCCGAAACCATGGCGGAATCGCTCCAGGTCCAGCTGGCAAGCTCTATCGTCTACCGACGGAATCGGCTGCTTTACCAGGTCAACCATGAGGCAAAGCTCAGCGCCGAGAGGGATGATTGTTCCATCTCAGTAACGAATTTGACAATGCCTCTGAGCCACGTCTGGCGAGAGGCGCTAGCAGTTCCGGAACAGCACCAGACGACCATTACGGCCCAGGCGCAACGCCCCGTAACCGCAGCGCCGGCTGCTTCTCCACTCCTCCGCCAAGCACTCTTGCAAAAGGTTCCCGAGAGTTTCATAGACGATGAGACCAAGACCGACGCTACCAGCTCGCGCTCCAACAACCCTTTTACCGCTGCAGAATACCCCCAAGCGCCGATCGTGCCCGCAGAACAATCGGATGCGAAGTGTACCATCTGTCACGTGTCAAAACCAAGAGCGATACTGGTGAATAGTAAGAAATGGAGGTAATCATAACACTTCGAACCTATACAGAACAGCGAGACGACTAGACGGGCTAACCCATATAACTGTTTAGACGGCACGTTGATGAGGATCTACAACCCTATGTATGTGTCTCTGAGCAGTGCGGCAATCTCCCCCCCACGTTCTTAACCCGCGAGGATTGGCACAACCACATGCGGGACGAGCATGGTCCTGACTGGGCACAATACATTCATCGCCCTCACCGTTTACAGTGCCGCGCCCAGGAGCACAGCACGCCGTACGTCTTCGATTGCGAACAGGATCTCGTCGAACATATAAAGAAGGACCACGACAGCTATATTCCAGATTCCGGGCACCGAACAGCTCTGAACATGCCCATTACGGCCAAGATGCCGATTTCTGCCTTGGCGGCTCATATTTGCCCCTTCTGCGGACAAGATACCAAGACGACTTTGTCTACGGTAATCGCCAAAGATAGCAGCATGGCTTCAAGAACGCTGCTAGCCAATAACATAGGAGTCTCTAGCGCAGAGACCTTCCCCCCCGCCACAACCCGAGACCAAGCACCATCCCCAGCAGATCACCAAAACGGCGTAGCTGCAAGGATGTCGAAGCATATCGCCGACCATCTGCAGTCCCTGGCCCTGTGGTCGCTTCGGTGGTGGGACGACGACTCTCCCAGCTCTAACGAGGCCAAGGGAGGCAGTCAGGCCGCCCCCCCGCGGACGTCAGAGCGGGCTATATCCGACAGATCTCCGGTCATCGAGGACCTTAGGAACCTCTCCGGCGATACGATATCTAGTATGCCCTATGAGGATGACATGCTTTCCGATTCGATTCGGACCGCCGAGGCTCTTCGAAAGGCCTCGGATTGGGACGGAGCGCATACCCTATTGCGCTATGCATGTGCGCGGTATGCTTCGAGAGTCGACGTAGACGACAGCACGGTGGCGACGCTGGACAATCAAGACTCCTTCAAGAGAGCCCTCCGCGCAACGGGCGAACTCTACCGCTGGTCGCTGACCGCACAGCATTCTGTCGACGAAAGAAGGGCGTTTGGGAGGAGTGGCATCGAGTGGATGGCCAAGACATATCGGTCTGCCGGTCAGAGCATTCCAGAGGTGGCAGAGATTCTGGATTGCTACGAGACTGTCGCGCAAAGAATTGCTACGGCTTCGGCGGATAAAAGCTCAATGCTTAACACCCGTCAAGTCCACGAGGTTGCTGACCGCCTTGTACAAGCAATCCGTGATAGGAACAGGACGGATGCATTGTACTACCTGTGTCTCGTCAAAGTTGGGGACTTTGACTACGAGCCCTTTCAACCAGCACTTCCACTGGCCGTCCGGAACGACTGGGGCGAGGTTGTAGACGCTGTTCTGGAGATGAAAGCAGACCTGAATAGCCAAGACGAGCATCGCAGGACTGCGCTATTTTACTGCGCAGAATCCGGCCGTGCGTCGTATGCGAAGCAATTTATGGACCTTGGGGCGTTTCTAGACCAGCCAGACGATAACCAGCAAACGCCACTGCTCGTAGCATCCCGGCTTGGGCACCGAGAAGTTATTGAATTTTTGATTACTGGACATGTGAGCACTGAGTCGAAGGATAATATGGGTCGGACGCCGCTATCGTGGGCTGCCATGAAGGGGCATGAAGCCGTGGTTAGGCTACTACTCGAAAAGGGTGCTGATATTGAGTTGAACGATGAATGGGGTCGGACGCCGCTATCGTTGGCTGCCAAGGAGGGGCATGAAGCCGTGGTTAGGCTACTACTTGAAAAGGGTGCTGATATTGAGTCGAACGATAAATGGGGTCAGACGCCGCTATCGTGGGCTGCCGAGAGGGGGCATGAAGCCGTGGTTAGGCTACTGCTCGAAAAGGGTGCTGATATTGAGTCGAAGGATGAAGGGGGTCAGACGCCGCTATTGTCGGCTGCTGAGGAGGGGCATGAAGCCGTGGTTAGGTTATTACTCGAAAAGGGTGCTGATATTGAGTCGAAGGATGAATGGGGTGGGACGCCGCTATCGTCGGCTGTTAAGAAGGGGCATGAAGCCGTGGTAAGGCTACTACTTGAAAAGGGTGCTGATATTGAGTCGAAGGATGAAGGGGGTCGGATACCGCTATCGTGGGCTGCCGAGAAGGGGCATGAAGCCGTGGTTAGGCTACTACTTGAAAAGGGTGCTGATATTGAGTCGAAGGATGAAGGGGGTCAGACGCCGCTATCGTGGGCTGCTGAGAAGGGGCATAAAGCCGTGGTTAGGTTATTACTCGAAAAGGGTGCTGATATTGAGTCGAAGGATGAATGGGGTCGGATACCGCTATCGCGGGCTGCCGAGAAGGGGCATGAAGCCGTGGTAAGGCTACTACAACCAAAATCATAGGATAGCTAAGCACATCTATTCCCATTCATCGTTCTTCCTCTCCTCTCGTCTCTTATTTTTCTAATCATAGCGTGCCACCAGAAGGGTCCGGGAGAGGGAGTAAATAGATACCTACCTACGAACTCCAGCATCATCTAAATGCATATCCCTGCCGAAATGATAGCTTGATTACTGCTCTCATTTTTACGTCATTTAAGTGGATGTTAGGTGGCGATGGAATTGACGCGGTATTTATTGACGTCAGTTAGATGAACTGACGAGTTCTTTAGCAAAAGAGCTCCCTTTGTAGACATGTGATTAGTCCAGCTACGACTCTTTTGGGAAAGTATGAAGCGTGCCCGTAGTAATAATCCGGTTTCCCGCACCTTCCTTGCCGCTCATCATCCCATCGTTACTGTCATCGTCATGTCTATCACCGCAATCTCTGTCATTATGCTTATCACCATATTGCGATTTAGAAATGCATTATTACTAAGCTAACGAAGGTATGTCTTGCGTAGCGCGACCTAATGGTCTTTCTAGACTTTGGTTGAAACTTTCGTCTGAAGAATTTATTGAATGCTTCATTTAGAGGCCTACTACTTGTAGATGGTCTAATTCCCTATTCCTAGTATGGCCTACTGTTTGCGGCACAACATTAGAGCAAGCCAACATCCGGGTCTTTAAAAACCCTAGCCAAATTTACGTTTTTCTATGCAGCCACGCTTTTCAATCCCCCATCCCCCCTACCTAATCAACGCGTTGCACGCCTACCAACGCCTCGTGACAACTTTGACGATTAAGGGCACTGAGGACCTTCTAATTGACTAAAATTCCGTTGCATATGCCGTTGTCGGCGCGTTTTGAGATTACCTAATTGAAACCTGGAGATCCGCTAATTCCAGACTTCTTTGACCGCTTTTTGACAATTAACTACTTCATCTTTCGTAGATAACTCTGCAAAACGCTACATTGTGATGGCTTCGTTGGCCAGAGCCAGAGGCGAAGGTTTAAAGGGGTGGAGGTTGTACGGTGGGTGTGACGGTTAAGTTCATACACCCGGAAACGAAACACTACCTGAAGCGGAACAATAGCGCCACACAAAACCCACAAATTCCTACCCCCATAACACAACCATTACTTAGTCAATTAAGCTCAAACTTTAAATATAGGTTTTTATATACAAGGGTAATATAAAAACAAAGTTTTGGATTTTTAGAAATTTTTTCCATGACGAAATATCAATTTTGAAGTCATGAAAGTTAACATCTGTTAAGACTTGCATTATATGTATTACGTAAGTAAAGTAAAGTCTTTTTATGAAAATGAGTATTTAAATACTTAACAAATAGTATGTTGCTTTTCTTATTTTTATAATTAAATTATATAATTTATCATATAATTTTAAATATGTAAGAAATTATTAACTTTATAATAATATTAAGAAGAATGATAATGTTATAGTTAAATTAATATATTTAGAAGTAAGAAATATGTAAGTGAGAAATATTTATAAACTAGTTATTTTATTATTAATATAATTGGTTTTTTAATATAGGTATGGATATAAAACAATTAATAAAAAAATCACTACAATTACTATATGTTTAGAAACCTATATATAGTAATATATTTACTACAAAATCTTAAAAACATTTTCCATTTTATTTTTACTATTTGGTTTAATAATATTACTATTTTTAACTTATTTTTTTCTCTATATTTAAAATTATATAATATATTATACAATTTAGTTATAAATAAAGGAAAAATAAAATGTTATTTTAAATGTATTTAAGTATTAATATATATAAGAAGAATTCATATTGCTTACATAATACATATAATGCAAGTCTTAACAGATGTTAACTTTCAAGACTTCAAAATTGATATTTCGTCATGGAAAAAATTTCTAAAAATCCAAAACTTTGTTTTTATATTACCCTTGTATATAAAAACCTATATTTAAAGTTTGAGCTCAATTGACTAAGTAATGGTTGTGTTGTGGGGGTAGGAATTTGTGGGTTTTGTGTAGCGCTATTGTTCCGCTTCAAGTAGTGTTCCGTTTCCGGGTGTATGAACTTACATGGAGAAAATGGCGTTTTGGCTAGTGTTTTCGGAATTTCCGATACGAGGCGCTCCTGGCGCGCACTTTATGTCTGAAAAGGTAACGCTATCCTAGGAATATAGAACTAGACCATCTGAATTTAGTAGGCCTCTATCATTTAGTATATCTCGACTAGTGTTGGAAAGAGAGGGGTTCTGGCCCCTGGCCAGAACACGCAGAAAGGGGGAGTGGTTATCCGAGCTGAACAGAGATCACAGGAGCTGAACTGACACAATCAGTGTCGCCGCCGCGCAGTACAATAGTAGGAGCTCTCTGGCAAAGCGATAGAGCGCAGAACAAGCATACAATCAACCATTCGCTCCGGAGTGCAGTGTTTCTGACAACTAGGCTGCTAACGCTCCTATAAATAACTAGGAGAAGCAGCGCTAATCGGGCTCAAGCTGTATCATGTCCAACCATCCCCCAACAATTGTGGTTCGCGGGCTGTCCAGCCCTACCGCACGCGAATTGTTGTAAGGGATTCAGCCGGGGAGTGCATAGCGCAGCTTTGTGGTGCAAACCATCCTGGGTATCGGGTGTCGGAACCTCCATTCTCAATAAGAAGTAACGGAGTCGCTGAACTGTGGAGTGCGGCGGAATCAAATATCCGTTACTCTTGGGTAAAAATAAATCACCTACCTCAAAACACTCCAATTCAAGCCTACGAATCAATCTTTGCTTATATTCTCCTTTCATAGATATGCTTGGGTGTGCTCCTACCATGGAGCCATGGAGCCTTGTTTTTGGACTATCAGGCTATAGTTGCTGTTAACTTGACCGTCATACCTAGCTCCCCTGCCTTTCAACATCAGGAGTACTCATCGTATCTATCTGAATACCTTGGCAAGCAAGTTTAGATCATACAGCTGACGACAGCGCCGTAAACACACCTCGAAGGACCAGATATTTTTACGCCACCCATCCAACCTGGCCCAAGATCAGAGTCACCAATAGAATAATTAATGTTAAAATGCTTATTATTAGCAATAGCTCCGTACCCGGTACCTCGGATACTCCTACTATCATTTCGCTTCTCTGTACATAACTTCTAGATGAAATATGTGTCGTAAAAGGTTATTCGGCGACAATTTGGCAAGGGGTTGAGAAAGAGCAGCGTCGACTATCGTGAGGATGTCGGTTCACAGGAGTTAGTTCACGCCCGAGATCAGGTCTGCATCCGAGTAAATTATACAACTAGACGGGCATTCCCGCAATTTCTAATGACAAGTTTTGCGAATTTGTTTCTCATAGAGCAGAGGCCAAGAACAAGTATTTCTACGGGGCACACAAACGGCAACGACCGTTGTGGAATTGGTAAGCCATCTAGGAGATTTGATTGCTTAAGGAAACGCCCAATCAAAGGTCCAGTGTTGGTCACCAGCAGGGCAATACCGTTTCGAGCAGCTGGCAGGCCGACCAGCGAGACCCTATTAGCTTTGGAAGGCGCCCTATTACACCTCCGGAGCAGATGGCAGCGAGGCTATAACATTCTGGGCGGTCGGCACGCCCTGCTCGAAATTTAGTTAGCTTATTCTCCAGCTGCTTCAATATACATCTCCTCGCCCATATATAGGGGCGACGTGCAATTGAGCGACGGTGCGGTGGTGCCATCGCTCTAGCTAGCATGTCTTATAGTAATGCTACTAACCTCCTGGCCACAAAACGGATCTATATGTCGCCCTCTCTCCCATGTTTGCTCGTGTTTGCGGTCCCCGAGTGAGGGATGGAGAGTTTAGGAACCCATCTGGTAGCTGTGGTTTCCTTTGCTACCAGAGTTCAAGGTATTGTATTTTACAAGAAACTGCAAGACTGATTGTGGCAATTGCAAGGTACCGATAAAAAGATTTCGTAGGGATGTTGGTTCTGGTACTCTTCTGTTGATAGCTTGTTACATTGATCACACTTCCCCTTCTTTTGCTCTACTAGAAAAGAACCGCCAACGAGCATTTTGGTCGCGGATTTAATAGCTGGAAACAAGCTTAGGTACACAGTTTTAGGATTGTTGGAATCCAGACTTGAGGTTGCTCAATTCCGATAATTTACTGAAAGTTGAGTCTCTGCGAGGCATTACTGCTAGGTTAGCTGACAGCTAATTACTGATCCCTTTCTTTTGACAAACACTCGTGCTGTAAAGTAGGACCAGGCCAAGTTTAGGGCCCCCTTCTTGGCGGCTGATCCGGCCCGCTTATTCGGTACAGTTCACCTTTTGATGAGGTTTAGGGCGCGGAAGCGGCCTAAGTTTATGACGGCAAACATGCTCTCTTTTGCAGGGCTTAGTGGCCGGATGAACGTTCTTAGATGCAGCAGGTGTCGACCCATGCCCATTCAAGGTTGGTAGGTAGTCAATGGCAATTGTTCAATTGAGATATATCGCTCGGAGCTTCTAGATCTACAATCCGTCTGACAGAGTAGTCCCCCCTGAGAGTTGTCCTAGCCCTCATTCAGTCACTTTGCCCCTACCGCCTTTGGGAGTCTTTCCCTACGTTCTGTTTTCGCCTGACTCACCCCGGTGAATCAGGGGCGGTTCGTAACACATTATTAATTGGACTAGAGCCTGGGCAGCGCAATCGCCAGCGATTTGGTTTTGTGAAAGAAGAAGAGCATATGTGAACAACTGCCCCGCGTGATGCAATTCATTTGGGCCACTCGGCATCCCGACAGCGATGGCTAAGAGATGAAGATCGCAAAGCCGACCTCAAGTTCCGACATTCCAAAAGGTAGATATCCAGTCTTTGATGACGAGGCAGGGTCATTATCTCAGGTTCCACCGCATCCAAACGCCCGGACAGATGCAGGAATTCGATACCACCAGACTCCGAGTCAATGGTGTAGGAGTTCGAAGTCATCGCAGCACTGATCCGACTCTTGACGACGATGAATCCACCCGTCACAGACGAAAACGGCCCTGTCGCCGCATCCCAATACCTCGCAGCTTCCAAGACGACCAAGTCTTTGGGCTCACTGCCCGACGAGTCTCCGGGGCGCACGCCGCCGTCTACGGAAGCCCACGACCAAGAAGGCGCTCTGTAGGATGGTGGCCGGGGCTGCGGGGGAGAGTGGATCACCTCCCAGCGTAGCTCTTAGGCGATATTGTGGCGCCATAGTCCCGCGAGGTAACTCGATGGCTAGGGATCCTCCGAAGCTTTTGCGACGTGCTTGGCCAGGGCCGAGAGGGTAACGAGCTTGTCGGAGGGTACTGTGAGCTTGCGAGCCGAGTATTTTTCGACCACTACGCTCCAGAACTCTTGGCGCCTCAAGGAAACGAGTTCCTTGCGGCACCAGCGGAAGATTGTTTTGCTGAGGTCGGGGGCGAAGCCGGAGAGGTCGACGGTGGTGGTGGGACAGGCTAAGGTAACTGAATAGAGGCCGAAATGGATGTATCTCCTTGAAAAATAGGCTTTGGGTGGTTAGTGGAAACATTTCAAGCGGATCGTGGGGGGTTTTGCATTTCTTCTGTTGAGTTTGGGAAGTCGTTTAGGTGGTTCTCGGGAGTCCAGGTCAGTGACTCTACACTTTGAATGGGTTCTGCGGCAAGTGTCGAGCTGTTCCTTGATCTGGTGCAAGGCTTGTCGCGTTCCAAAACTGAGTTCAGGTGCTCTCGAAAACCAAAATGGACAATCACTGCCATCTCCTGCTGAATTCCATGACGCAGAAAATATTCCCCGCTTCGCCAGCCGTGGGAGGAATCAGCCCCGTCAGGAACCTCTACGAGTTTTTAAGTTTTCCTACGTCCGCTCCACGAAATGGTAAGTATTTTCATCCTTATTCCAAGTAGTACGGAGGAGCTGATCGGGTCGCAGTGTTTGGTGTTCTGCAGCGCTCATGGCTCGGGAGAGCCTTGGTTGCGTGTGGTGGAGTTTGGGGTTTCTCGATGGATCATGTTGGCTAGCTGCCGTTTCTTATCATCCTAGAGAACGGTGAAACCGAGTCTATCCACGGGTCTGGTGGCGACGTGCTCCGCAAGTTCCCCTTATGACATCCTCTTCTTTATAGCAAAACTCCTCCCCACTTCTTCAGTTATTACAATAAGTTAAGCCTCCTAATCGTTGCATTGACTCCTTGAAGACCACGCTGCTTTTAGTGACGCTGAGTCGCACGACCTCCATGGCTTCATCAGCTCGTTCGACCAACCCATAAGCCCGATATTTGGCGCCAAGCCTGAATTCCATGATCAACCCTTCAATCACGGAGCAGCTTCCTCGTAACCATCGCGAGGCGAATTGGAAGCAAAGAGATAATTTGGCGGTGGCTGGGTTGACCGCGAGCCCTGACCTGCACCCACGATCGCCCGCTCAGCCGAGCTGCGCCCCACGGCCCCGCATTTTACAGGCGGCTAGCTCCCTCAAAATGCCTATCTCACCGCATTCTGCATTTCTCGCACCCATCTTCCTAGCTCGTCTTCCTCTCGGGCTGTTTCAACCGTACAACGCACAATAGGCGCCATGGCTCGTAGCCCAAACTTTGTTGGAGCTAGTAACAAAAGTCGTCTTGGCGATAAGAGTAGTCGATGAGCACGTCCTTCGGTCCGACTACATCAGGTACGAGATCCTCCAGTTAGAGGCAGGAGATCGGCCAGTCGGATACAACTACACCGACCCGGAAGCCCATCTAGAAAATTCGGATGGGATCCGATTCTGGGAGGAATATTTCGGGCATTTGCTCAAGGTATGGGATGAGGACGACGATGGTGATATCCTGAGCGAGGCAAAGTTCAACTTCATCATCGACCGCCTGACTACCGCGGCGTCAACACTGGATTATCACGGTTCACAGCTTGTCGAAGCCTACAGAAGGATTCCATCCATCCCAGAAGCGCGACTAGAGGGCATAGAAAGGAGAAGGACTGTCCTCAATGGGTTTCTTAACAGTGCTGAAATACTCTTGGAACATTGGTACCGGCACGCCGGTGAGTGAAGCGCCACACCACATGTATAGCCCTCCGAGGTGCGACCCTCTAATCTTCAATAGGGCTTCTGGAGGAGAGAACGTTAAGGCAACGGCGGAAGATTCCCGACGCAAAGGAAGCCGAGACAGCCAAAGAACTTGAGGTTATATCCAAGGAGCAGTCTATTTTGACACACCAAGTCCGCACAGCCCCAAGGGCTCTACCCAGTGCAGTCAGGGTGGTTGTGGTACGTGACTTACCATCTTGCGATGTACCTTAGACTGTGCTGACAAGAGGGACGCCAACAGAGCAACAGCACCCTCGTTGCCTTGACCTTTATTATAACCATCGCAGCGGCAGTAGTACAAGCATATAGCTACAAGCTGGCAACCGGCACAGAGCAGGCGCAGCGGGGAACATGGGATAGCCCTGACTGCTTCTCTACGATCCAAAGCTGCTTGATGCAGTTGTTGGGGCTATACGTCACAGTCCTGCCTGCCCTTCGTCACCGCCACATCCGCAAGTCTTACACTCGGTGGAGCCTGGTGTTGGCTATCCTGGGCGTCATCTCAGCGGCTCTCTCAATAGCCTGCTTCGTCTACAGTCCGGCGATATCGCAGTTGGCCCTCTTTCTAGGGTCTGCTATGCAAGCAGCTATTGTCATGCAGCTAGTTTGGGCTGTGGATGAAGTTGTGAAGTTGGAATTGATCGAAGACAAGAGTGAATAGTCGGAACGTCCAATTATTAATCCTAACAGTCATAGAACTTGGCAGATGGACGGATCTTTAAGTCCTGCGCGTCTCTGCTTTGTTTCCGTCCGTGTTCGGTGTACCTAATAGACATAAGAATCTGTCAGAAACACGGCATACTGGATTCGGTGGAATTGATGGGGTTGTAACTGCGTGATTGCATTACTTGTCTGTTCTGTCGCTCTCTGGCTTCTCTAGAGAGCACAGAGTGTGTGGGCCGGTTGAGTGATGATGTTGATGATGTCGCAGTGGTGAGGCGGAGTAGCACAGTCTTTGTTGATAGCATGAGCCAAGTGCGAAGATCCCAAAGGTTATTCGCGAGTGGTTTGCCCTTGTACACAACATTAAGATCAAATACGATATTCTCGACGACGATTCCTACAACTTCGACGAGACCGGCTTTATGATGGGCATTATCCTCGCCACTATGGTAATTACTACCTCGGACGGCCGCAGCAGGGCCAAACAGGCCCAGCCTGGCAATCGAGAGTGGGCGATAGTCAATCAAGATGTCAGAAGCATTGCACTCTTGGATTGGGTGGATTTGAAGGGGTTGGAACTGTGTGATTGTATTGCTTGTCTGTGTTCTCTCTCGGGTTCTCTTAACCCTGGAGGCAGAAACCGAGGTCGAAGCATTTCGAAAGTCAAAAAGTATATGCGAAGAAAGAAAGCGTGACATCACTTGCCGAATACAAACTCAAAGATACCCGAAAGCCCACCAAGCCACATGCTGACGGCTCAGGTCGAGGACGTCAAGCATCTAGCTGGTATTTGACCGCCATTGTTCTATCGGAAAACAAGAGACAAATAAGGAAAGAAAAGGGATGTAGATACAGGAATGCATCACCAAACTATACCAGCTCGCTTATCTTATGTAGCAGGACTCCCGAGATAGATGATTATTCCCCATCTCCATCCCAATGCCGATGTCAGTGACCTAGAGAGTCATGCTGATCTGGCCCTTGGCACCACCAGAGCTGCAAGAGATGCTGGTCCAGAGGAACCAATCGCCGTGGTAGCTCTCCTGCTCCGTGGCGAAGTCCTTAAGGCACTTCTTGAGGTTGTCGTTGGCGAACTGCATGCCAACGCACAGGTTGCCCTGGCCGTTGCCGCGGAAGCAGCCGCCACCCTGGTCGACGAGGAAGCCGACTACAGCGGCGGGCGAGTGGTTGGTGTCCTTCCAGCGGCCGGCGTCCTCGTTGCGTGTGCAGGGGCAGTCGGCGGCCAAGGCGGTCGAGGAGAGGGTGGCTAGGATGGCGGCGATGAATGAGGTCTTGAACTGCATGGTTGCGGTGGAGGTTTGTTTGGCGCTATGAGAAGAAGTATTAGCGATGGGAATGGGAGGGCGGCGGAGCTAGGAAAAGTACCGGAAGCTCTTGTAGGGTGGATTTTGAGAGTTGAAGATGTGAGGATGCTGAGGAATGAGTGTTGATTGCAGTGATGATGGTGAGAGAAGAACGGCTTGGAGAAAGGGAGATGATCCTCTTCTTATACTTCTTTGCCTCCCTTTCTTGTCGCTAATCTAGATGCCGTTGTACAGGATCCAACGGTCTGCCTTGCACCGTCTCTGTCAGTTCTTGATGTTTCCATCAGTTACTCGTCGGAAATTGCCCGTCCTGAAGGAACGATGTTGGTATAGCGATGGACGGGAGAGGTGTATGGATGGTGGAGTCGTTCAGGCGTACATGGTACCAACTGCCAGGGGTTAGTGCTCGTTGGGCATTGTACTTGGGTGACCAATATCCACAATCCATCCAAACGGTCAAGCGACGCACCGTTTCATTATGTTACCGACAAGGTACCTTGAATCCGGGTAAGCATGTAGTGGAAGGTACTATGTATTTTGGTGCCCCCGTTTCCTTCATCAACACCGTCTGATGTATTCCTAGCGCGACGGCTTCGCCGCCACCAAGATCCAAAGCCTAAGCAGTTGAGGCCAGTCCCGGCGATCTCTTCTAGCTAGTAGTGCTTTGATAGTATCTAGGTATCTATGGGCCGGCTAATTCGAGCAGCCTTGAGGGCTAAACCGGGATCATGAAGGGCTTGGTGTTTGCTGCACATGTTGTTTCGTCATGCTGAGATTCTATTGCTCAGCATTGCGTTTATCAAGACCAAGTACCTCTCAGCTCTTTCTCGGCAATGCGCCGTATGGGCCTACGGGGGGGCTGCATTGAGATCGGCAGCGACAGAGGACGGGGTACAACCTTGGGTCCTTCCTTCCTTACTCCCCTATGCCTCTCGGTTCCTACGTGTAGCATTCTTCGGTCGTCCCGGTGTTTTGTTGCGCTGCTCGAGGCCAGGGCTGGGTCAAGGAGTAAGCGCCGCTTTCCGGGTCAGCGGAGGCGGCCGACCAAAGCGGCCGACCAAGACGGCGCCCAATAACGTCGCGGGCCAATCAGAGTTCCGCCTCGCTCAAATACGCAAAGGAGTGTTAGGCGCACAGCGACATGCTATTTCGCCGTTAGCATTAATCTCAACCAAGCTGCGCGTATCACTAAGCCACTGCGCAGATCTTCCTCTTACTTTCGCAGTCAGGAGGAGACCCCCCACCCCGGCCAGCAGCGTGCCAGCTGACACAGATGTTGAGAAGAGCAGTAGAAAGAGAAGGAATGGATTTCCATGTCTTGAAGGGAAAGATGTCGAAGGCTTGAAACTCATTCTTCCTGCGAGTTACGGCCGAGATAGGGGCCAGGCTGACTGGGAGACTAGTTTTGGCGTCAATCTCCATTGTTGAAGTTTGTGATGAAAAACCAGGGGAAAGCCCCCCCCAATCGACTGGCCTTCCACCGAGTGTCCACCCCAATAAAGTAGAAATAGGTTACATTCAATGACCAACTCATCGTGTAATTAATATTCAGATTCCGCTGCGAGCCGCCAGGAACGAGGGGACAGATCGACGAGTGGAAGCGAAGAACGGCAGCTCGGCCGCACAGGTGACGTACCTTGAAGCGGCACTCAACCCCACCACATCACTTCATTCTTTTCGCGGGGCCCCGTGGGGGATAGAGCATCTGGATTCCCTTAGTTCCTTGTGCCTGTACAATATCATTGACTCTTGCCTTGTTCATTTGAGAAACAAAATATCACGCTGTAGGGTCACTGCCGTTACAGCCATTCGCGCGGCCATTGGTTGCAGGGTCCAGTTACGGCCTGCCCCGGGGTCACCTAGGTGTGACCAATTAAAACAGATCGTGAGGCAGGATTCCTCGGGATAGATGGTGGTTAGGAGACTGAACGAAGGCTAGCATAATTTTTTAGAGTGATCGCGCCACCCTCCAGGCTCGCATGCGATCACTCTGCAGTCAGCGATCATCCCGTGATATGTGGTATCGTACCCTCGTATATTTTGAGAACGACAAGCCCATCTGAGTGAGGGACGGAAAACTGCACATGTGGGCGTTGTGCCGCGAGCAGACTGATGTAGCGTGGGAGTTGCGCCCCACTATTAGATCGTTACTAGATTAGGACTAGCGTGAGAGGGCCATGCGCCCTGAGAATATTCTTAGGCGTGGCTGCGGCCCCCTCACAGTTTAGAACAATCAACCATCCTTCACACTCGTTTCTCACTGATCGGTGTGACGTGCCGGGTTGGAACAGCAAGGCGATCAAGCAGATCAAGTATTGTTGCGTTGATCAGGGAGGACCGGTTTGTCTTAAGGGTCGGAGTGTTCAGAAGGGGATGTAAGCTGTTGGAGTCGAGTTTGGTTTGCTGGCTTTGGTGTGGTGATGTTGGCATCGAAGCGGGCAAGGGGCTTCAACCGTGCCCTCCACAACCACTCTGTCAAAGCTGCTCGCCGAATGACCTTGCATGTTCTCGATGCCAAACGCCAAAGTCCCCCATCGACCCAAGAAGAAGAACACCGGACTGGGATCAGGTGCAGAGTATGGTGGCGGATATCCTCCTCCACGCGGTCAAGTGATCGCTGACGCGTATTGTCACTTGAGATGGGACATGCATCATGCTGTGAGCTGGGGCTAAGAGGTCGAGTCGCCTGTGGCGGGAAGCATGGAAGACCAGAACTGTCGCGAGGGGTATATAGGCCCGGGCAGGGTGGTAGGTTACTAGCGAAGTAGCTCCAGCGGCTTATTTGGCAAACTCCCTTCGCTATAGTTTCAATGTTCCAAGAGAGTGTGGATTCAATCCCAGTTCCAATCGTTCCAAATATCTTTTTTTGTCGGTCATTTCTTTGTTGATGTTCAACGCGTTGTTGACATCCAGAGGTTGGACCCACTTTCTCTCGGCGCGTCTTGCGCAGGCTTCGAGGCATTTGGCACTCCAAGATGTTTTCCACAGCAAAAAAAAAAGGAAGAAAATCAGATTGAGGGTCCGTAGGTCTCCAGAAGCTCCGTGCAGACCGAGTCGGGGCCGTGGAGATCACCCTAGAGGGTGGCTGCCAACATCTTCACCAGGATTCCCATCCGAATACTCCTTTCTGGCTTCGCTCTGCATCTCCAAGCACCTGTCCCGGCCACACGTATGCTCTGGTTCTGGGAAAGGACCACACTTCCTGGATTCCCCAGCAAAGTTCTTCTCATCTCTTTCTCTCACCACTTCCTATAAATTTTGAGCTATTGAGCTAGATCTTACCATCATCGTCCTCTTATACCCGCCCGCCTTAGTGCACGTACCAGCCCATACACGCCCACAATGCCCTCCCCCTCTTAAGCCTTCCTCTCCCTTACCATCTTCATTGCCGCCCTCTCCTACCTGTTACGCTCCCCCCTAACCTATCCACCTCCCCCTCCTCCTCCACCCCCTCGCGCGATCTCCTCCGCGAATGGGGTCTCGGCTGTCCCAACGCCTCCGCAATCCTGTTCTACCCCGTCTTCCTCCTCGCGTTCCACCACACCCTCCTCGCGCTCTTCTACCCTAATATACCGTCCTCCCTCCTCTAATATACCTTCCTCCTTCCCGCGCCATGGCAAAGCTAACGGCCTCAATGCAAAACTCATCACCTGGTCGGCCCCAACGATTATCCCGCTGGCAGCTATTCTGCTCGTGACTGTCTCACTCAGCGCAGCGAGTGATGTAGCGATGGGGACCAATTTTACATATATCCTGACGGAGCCAAATGGGTTGATGAAAGACGGAGTGTACCGGTGGGTGCGGCAGCCTGGCTGCTCGAGCTTTCTGGTGTTGCTGGGTGGGTTGGGGGGGTTGTTTTTCAGGTGGGGCGTTGTTGTGTTTGGTGGGTAGGAGGTGGTATGGGGGTCTGAGGAACGGGATGAAGTGGGTGAGAGCGCCGGTGGTGAGTAGATTTCAGTCGATTCTTATCTAGTTCCGTTCTTTCTTTCTTTCTTTTTTTGCAGAGGGCGCCGAGGGGCGCTGTCTCAGGACTCTGCCCTAGTTCTGAACCCCGAGACAGAGGCAGGGTGGATCATTCCCTAAAGAGCAGCCTACTGACCCGGGTTATTCAGGCGATCGGAGAACTGAGCATCACTTCGCAGACTCCGTGTCACCGATACCGCTACCGCTCCCAACTGTCACATGGCGAGACGTGTCATCAACATGAATGCATGTAATCGAGGTACTTCTATAGCGTGAGCGACATCTGTATCTATCTACCGTTGGCTGAAATGAATAAGAAAAATGAGGAACAGACAGAGTAAGAGGTGAACAAAGCCAAGGGGGCAAAAATGAGCGACATCGGTGAGCAAACGATACACTTCCCATCAATACCTACAGCCGGACCATTTTTTGTTTGCAACTCCCTGTTACAGGTTCTAACACGCAGACTACGTGCTACCAGCCGGGCAAGCCAAACCGTCCTTTGCTGAATTCGTAGCCGTAACCACAACCCCCTTACCTACACCCGCATCGCAATACTGCGTGCACCCATTCAACTCCCCCTTGCCCTCCTTGATCTTCAGCACTGTGGTGAATCCCGCATTCCCCTTCGTCGTATCACAACTAGCCTTGTACTGCGCGTCATTTGCACCAGTACTCCGACAATTCCCAGTGCCCTTCCCATTCTCCAAGGAAGTAGGGTACTCGATGCTGAGAACTGGCTTCTGGTTTCCTCCGGTGATGAAGGGCTGAAACTCGGAACAGAAGGCATTCTCAGGTTTGTTGTCGAAGAGGGACTTGCAGTCTTCGAGCACTGCGAAGTCGACGTACTGAAGCAAAGCCGAAGCGAGCTCAGGGGCGTTCTTCTGGCCGATGAGCATGGTATATCCCCGTAGGGTGGTGAGCGAGTGGGCGTAGGTCGAGAGGTTCTTCATGAACTTGATGTCGTCTTCTTGGACGAGATTCCAGCCAGTCTGGGAGACATTTAGATCAACATTAGGGAGAGGGAGGGAGGGGGGAGGCAAATGCACCTTCTCATTGTCGGGAAGCTCAGTGTCAGAGTCAACGCCGTACCCGTCGATGTTATCGGGGTCAACGGCGTCGCACCCGATTCTGTTAGCCAGGGCGATACGGCGCTTGATAAGTTCGTGCGAAGTTCCATTCTTAATGTTGACCCATCGCTCGTCGGGAAACTCAGGCCACTGTCGGCCGAGAAGACCGCGATATGCAGGTGTGTCCCACGTGCTGCTATAGTCGCAGTCGCTAGTCTGCACGAGACCGGCATTGAAGTAGCAAATAACGGTGATGTTGCCAGGGCTTTGGTTCTATCAAACATTTAGAAAAAGTTTTGGGCCTTCGTTAAAAGAGACTAACACGAAGGTATGGGATAACATCGGGGTTGCGGGCTGCGTGGTAGAGGTCAATGTCCCAGACTGTAACGGACGGAACAAGAGGCTTTGAGGTGTCGATGGTGTTTTGGATTTCAATCTGCCATTTCAGATTGGAGCCGGGCTTGAATTCAGGAGGCACCTTGACTTGGGCCATGCCAAAGCTGGCGAACAGGGTAACAGAAGAAAGCTGGGATGTCTTCATTTTGAATAGAGAGGAATTTGAGAATAGATGTTAGCAATGAATTGAGGTTTTTGCTGCATTTATCTTAAGATAGAGAGACTTATCCAAGGCACTTTATACTTGACTCTAGCAATATTAATGGCACTTGATAAAGCAAACCTTGCTTAAGCCTTATCAAATGCGAGGCTATGCCATGGGAAACCGACTGCTCCGTGCCACGCGTTGAAAAGGCCCGATGGATGAATCCTTTGAGGAGAGGCCTGACAAGGTGCCTACGCCACTGGGAATCCTCCGAGTTCTAGAAATTTTGCCCTTGGGTGACGGGTATGAACCCCCTGTAATCTAATTGGAGCATAGACCTTCAGCGACAGGGTTTAGTGTGCGGCAACTATGGTTCCACCCACATCTTTCAGGGGTGGAGGCCAGTCCGCATTGATTTCGAGAAAGGGGTCGGCCGTTTTCTACTGCACAGCTCGGACTCAGTAGGCAGATTTAGTCATGGCCCACTGTAGAAGCCACGTGGAACGGAATGTCCCCTCAAATCCGCCCATCCGAACGCGAAAGATGATGATCCCTGGGAGTGAGATCTCGCATGCGAATCTCGGACTTTGCTGATGCTGTGCCAGGCCTGATATTGATGGATCGGAATGATGCTCTGTAAGCAGACATTATCGCTACTTGGTCTGGAACCTGACGAACTTAGGCTAGCTATCTGTTTTCATCACACAGGCATCTAGGATGCTTGCGAAACAAGGGATGCTGGATTACTGTTCGGAATGGCCCAGATGCAAAGAGCCTTGCTCAAGGGCAAATCGTCCCCAGACATGGATCTCTCCATGGAACACAGGTACAGAGTTTAGATGCAGGTACAGTAAGATATCCATACTCCCGGGCAAGCCGGCCACGTGCTGGTGACGCAACACATTTTCCACCCCTGTCAGGTGAATTGGTTGGGTAGCTCTTATTTCTGCAAAAGAAAGCCATGTCATGCATTGTTGAATACCAGGTAATTTCTCGGTGCGCGGCAATAGGCTGCGCCCAGGTGGCGAGTCTCAGTACCGGCCGCTCTTCCTTCCCCTCGGCTCTTGGCATGCATAGAGGCCGACGAGAAGTTTTTGAAGCCCTGGTGCTCTGCATGATTGGAATTTGATGCGTGCGAAAACGAGGCATGGAAAGCCGAATGTCACCACCAGAACCGCTGGAACAAAGCCAATGATCGATCGGTTTTCAAGACATGCACACTTCAATGGCCGTTTTGGCTTCCTTGCTGTTGTTGACCTGTGCCATGATCATCTCGATCGAGTACATGATCCGCATCATCCCGCACGCTCAAGACCGGAAAGGCATTCCGCAGGACTGTACCCTCTTGGGGAAAAGGCAAAGCGACAAAAGCCAAAGGTCCCTCACTCCGTCGCCACTTTCCCCCGCCAACCCCGACCCCTTCCGACCTGTGCGGTTCTTCTCCCAACACTGTTCCGATGCCTTGGAAAAATGGTTCTAGGATAGTGGCTACCGTGACATAATCCATAGCTCCGGATGCCTGTATATGGAGGATGGGCTTCAGTGCATGCCAGAGGCCATTGAAGGGAGGAGTGGCAATTGGCCGTGTCCTAAGGACCCTGAGAACGTGTGGGGGTGCAACATGGGGCAGTGCCTTGGTTTTTTTTTCACAAGGTGCGCTTGGAAGAGCAGCTGTAAGAGATGGTCGAATCGTAGGTACTTAAGATGCTCTGGTATACACGGCGCCGCTGAGCCGAAATCAGCCGCCCGCTGATCGGCCCCCTGTACAGAACCCTAACCCTTATACACCAACAACGGTGAAATCCGCGAATATCTACGGTGCAGCTGGTTAAGTGGGTAACAAAATAAACCGAACGCCAAAACGGATCCACCATACTAAATGGGGCAAGCGATCGGCTCTCGTACAAAATATTCACATTTCAGCCCATAGCAGGGGGTTTGCCTTGTTTTTGATTATGAATTACGTCGTCGCTGTCAAACACGCTTTCTTTCGTAAAAGTGCAAAATAAACTGAACAACCGTTATACCATTGAATTGCTGTATCACCACCTTTGCCATGGCTCCGCATTATAAAACCCCAAAGAAAGCCAGAGTTTAAGGCGCCTATGTGTTTGCTTTGGACTAAAAATGCTGTTATGGAACTCCATTCTTCAAGACAGATCTATTCGCATTAACAGGCGTAGGCTGCACCCAAGGCTATTTCATCCTTAATGACTGCCCTCGAACGTTTAATAATAATCCTTTTGTTAATGAAACGCGTAGCCGTAAGCGGCTCTTAATAGACGAAGATGTTGAAAAAATGGAAAAGGTAATCTAGGAGCACGGTATTAAAGGCCGGATGCTTTCTTATTAAGGCCTTTTTATAAAGGTTAGTGTTAATAAAGAGGTATTAACTTGAATAATTTAAAGTGCCTTAAGGTAGAAAGATTAGCGCCGTTATATAGCCTGCTAAAGGTTATTTATTAACTGTAAACTAGCTGAAAAAAGGGTAGAAGAGGTTAGGAAATCGCTTGAATACCGGCTTTATAAGAAGGATTGGTGTGATATACGCTTTTCTGACGAACTATTGACTCGGGGCGTTTGTTCAGGTCGACCCTGTCGTTCTTTTTGGGCTCTGTGTGTAATATTACTGTAGCCGTTTATGTATATAGCGATGCGTTCTCTGGCGCGTGCCACCGTCAAAAAGGGGCCGCGCCGCGTGGTTCTTTAAACCGTGCTTCTTTCAATCAACAATCGATCCGACGATTTTTCACCACGAAGACCTCCCATTGAAAGCCCAGTGACATTCTGGCCCTTCGATCGAAGGAAGATGACCTGATCCACGGTCGCGTTTCCTTTGTTGTTCCATGCTAGGCTCCGTTCCATGCTAGGCTCCGTTCCATGCTAGGCTCCGTTCCATGCTAGGCTCCGTTCCATGCTAGGCTCCGTTCCATGCTAGGCACCGTCACATACTAGGTTTTGTTCCATACTAGGTACGTATCTGTTTTTCTACGTCAGTTGCATTTGTGTTCCTCCGATTGGAGGACTAGTAGTCTGGGTGTCGGCCTGAAAGGCCGACAACAACGTTCTGTGGGTGTGGTTCTCTTTGTGGTTTCTTCCCTGTTGCGCCATCGCACCAGTTCACTATAAAAGAAACTGTATAGATTTGAAGAATTTAGAATAAGTTACGCCGTTATAAGAAGAAAGGAAAGCTATAAGGGCTATTCTTTTACCACTTCTACGTTTAATTAAATAACTTAAGTTATAAGGTAAATAGCGTAATAATATGGGATTAAGGGCCTTAGATATACTACACTACTATTTATCTTTAAGGACACTCATCATTTACTTAAAAAGCACTTAAGTTAAATTCCCAGAAATCAAAGCATACAGCAAAAGTTCTTTTTAAGCTTAGGAGTAAGCCTTCCTTTTTAAGGGGGGGGGGTAGTTACGATGGTTACCCTGCTGCCCCTTATGGGCTTAGACCACCTAGACCTTAACCTACGTGATTTAGTACTAAGCCGAATTGGGAATATAGGGCATTTATCTATAAAGGTCAGACCTGCACGTAAGCCTCTAGCTCTGAACTTTCTTCCCTCATCCTACTATTCCATAAATTGACTAGATTACTGCTCTGAATCAGCCATCGCCGTGACACTGATGATGAAGGCGGTAATAAGGTAGCCGACCTCTTTCACTGCGGTTACAAGGAATGGTGCAAGGGGCACATCGGCACGGTGATGCCTGGTATGGAGAGGCTGAACGACGAGAAGATGGGCTGAGAAAACCGAGGCATAGTGACTGTAGGGATGACGCTGAAGTGGAATTGTGAGGTTCAGTACCCAGATTAGGTGTAAACGGATGTGCGTGTAAATGAGTGGTACCTATCTGATGTTAATGGGAATACCATGAAACGAGCTTCCGACCCGTGACGTTAGCTGCCAAAGGCTACCAACTGTGCCACACGCTCTTTCTTTTTGTTGAGACCTGAAGTGCGGTGTGGCTTCGCACGGAAAACGCGGCCCCGGCGGGCACAATCACCGAGCCTATGTGGGGCCGCGCCGGGTCAAAGGTGGGGTTCGGTGTCGGCGGGCTCCGATTGTACGAACTGGATTCTAGATTCTGAGTGAGGTACCTACCTATCGCTCTAAATTAAAGAGGTGCCCATTGGGAGCAAAGGTGCAGCCGGTAAGCCCTGCATTCTCCTCACTGCATTTCAACCTCTGTCTTCTCCCAATCTGACCAATTCGAACTGCGCTTGGCGTTGGCCTCGATGCCCGGAGTGCATGGACCTGCCACCAAACTTTCTAGGTCACCGCTGTGGCTGAACAAACGTGCAACTCCCATTCAATCGAACTGACCGGTGAGGTCAAAACCTAGGCGGCATGCGCTACCCAGCCTGAAGCCAAGCCGAGACAAACCAATGGCCGTTGAGCCACCCAGGCGGTGACCCGGTGCGGGAACCGAGTTTGGTGATGACAGGTCAGATCGAGCTGCAGGACGTCAGCTCTCTTGGGGAAAGCGTCAGCAACTTTCAGCGTGACAGCGACCATGAGTGGCTGCCAACCAACCTAGGGGACCTGCGGGGATGCGTCTAGATAAGAGACACAGACGAATGAATGCAGGTTCCGAATCCAAAACTGCGGGGTCGGGGATGAGATCCAGACTTGGATTTCACCGCTTTCTTGTTTGGGAACGAGTAGAATGAGAGCTAGGCCCGAAAGGAGGGTACTCTTAAGGGCTAGGGTTAGGGTTTAAAGTTCATATGAATAGAGTCCGTGTGTTTCCGGAGTCCTCTCCGAGAGCCCTCCAATAGTATTGTCCTAGGTATCCTGGCCAATAGGGTACTTTGAAATCTCAGCTCAGGTGAGAGCCCCTTATCAGATGTCGAATGTAATACCAGTTACCTGGAATATGGAAATGGAAAAGAAATTTTAACAGCGTGGTTGAAAGTGAAAGAGCAACCTCCATTCTATGTAGCGCTAGTAAACGGGGGTTTCATGACTGCCGTGTCCGCAGGCGAAGCTGCCTCCCATCCCCAAATATCCCTCTCCCTCACCCACGAAAGACAGTTGATTTCCAACAATGCGTTCGCCTCCTCCACATCCCCCTTTCGAACTAAGGTCAAGGCCTCCTCTGCTAATTCCAAAACCGCAACAGAGCTCGGTTCATCGTCTAACTCCACACTATCCATCCCTTGCCCCGTGACAATGTTCTGGAAAAGCGAGCGTGCTTCGTCATCCCGCTTGACATGGCGAAGCAGCAATGCCAGGTCCAGGAGCAGCCACATGAAGCCGCGGTTGTAATCTCCGCGTGGCATACGAAAAGCAAAGTCCCACAGCATCTTTATTGACCCCTTAATATCCCCACCATCCGCCCGCAGGAGGCCATCAAGGTGCACCACCTGGCACCACCGCTCAGGCAGCTTGTCATGGGAGAAGGCACTCATAACTTTGACCAGCAGACTCCTCGCCTCCCCGGTCATACGGAACTCTCGATACGCAATGATCAGGGAGATACCAGGGTCTACCTTTATGTAGTCGCTGGTAAATGCCGACTGGTGCTGCCGGTATTCATAATTGGCCCGCAGGTGCTCGAGCGCGGGTTTCCTCTCGCCGTTCTTGCGGTACGCCTCCCCGAGGAAAGCCTGCGTCCAGATGGCCACCCCGTCCTCGGGATCAAACAGGTCGACCCGGTCTTCGTATAATTTCTTCAGCAGCGAGATGGCCAGCCCGTACTCCCGCTTCATCGACAATACTTCAGCCTGCAGGACTAGTGTGCCCGTATAAAACGGATCCTTGATGCCCACCGTGCGCTCCAACCCTTCCAGAGCGCGCTGGTACGTCTCCGACGCTCCGTCGAGATCAAGCATGTAGAACTTGGCACGCCCAATGTGCACGGTCGACTGCCAAACTTCCGAGGCATCCTCCCCAAGCACAAGCCGCTGTGATGCAACCAGACGCTTCAGGAGCTCAAGTGCCCGCCGCATCTTGCCCTCCCACAAGTACACTGCGGCCTCTTGGCTTCGTGCCTTGAGCGTGAGTCGATCATCTTCACCAAGCAGGTCGATCATCCCCGCAGCGACCCTTTTCCGTAAAGAAAAGGCTTGGGTATCCCCCTTTTCGTAGAAGTAGTCGCCGAGCCCCATGAGGGTGAGGAAGTGGAAGACCTTCCCATCCTTGCTGGCTGTGGTTGCTGAAAGTGCGGTACTTGGCGTGTTGAGTGTTGAGGTGTTGCTGCCAGTGGCGGCGAACGCCTCGCTAACCCTGGGGTAAGGCTTTACGATGAAGTTTTCGAGATGGACTCCGGATGAGACATCTGCAGAGAGACTCTGGAGCCATTTTCGCAGCTTGCGTTCCGCGACGAGAGCAAGCTCCTTGCTGCCGCCTAGATTTGTTATGTATTCCGCCCAAAACACGGACTGATTAGACTCGATGAACTTCTCCACGAGGCCCACAATTTCAGGGGGCGGACTCGACAAGGCGACGACGTGATTGAACCAGTGAGTTGAGGCATACTCCAAGAACTTGTGCTTGTCGTCAAATGGTGGAGGGTTGTCGTCCCTGTCGTCGGGTGGGAGTTGATTGTTCTTCCTGAGGTATGACGCGACGAAATCCAGAGATGCAAACTCGGGCTGCAATAGATAGTTGAGCCCCTTTTTGGCATGGTAGTAGTCGGGGTTGTTAAGAGAGAAGCGAGAACGTGAAGCTGGCAAATGAAAGTAGTCTTTGATGGAAGAGTGTGTGAATCCAACGCGGTGGTCATCATGTACCTCGACGAATGGTCCACAGAGTCTTGCAATAAGCTCGATGGTTTTCTGAGGTGGTAGATCGAGAATTTCGATGAGTTCTTCCAAAAACAGTGTTCGGCGGCCGCCCTGTATGAGCACAAAGATGTTGTTGCGTTGCTCCTTGGCGTCGTTGTCCAAGTCGACCTCACGGTCAGCGATGAGTTTGTCATATGCTTCGGATAGAGGTCCCGGGAAAGAACAAATGCGTTCTCGAAGTTTTGATTGCGAGGTGGCCAAATCGAGGTACTTGATGTACATCAACACCCATTGAAAGGAGCCATCTGCTTTTGACTTGACTTGAGCGTAGGCTTGACCCCAAAGTTCCTGCGGCAGCTGACGAATGTTGTACAGCGAGTTGAAGTGTTTCATGATGTCTCCCCGCAGCATCTGGGGTTTAACTGTGATAGTTTCGTATCCGCTCCGCTTGATCGAGCGTTTGAGGTCTGGCCGGCAAAGCACAATGACCCGGCCTTTGCCCGTCGTTGTAAGTGCCTTCAAACTCTGAATGACGCGTTGAGAAGTCTGCATCTCATTCTCGAGAGAGAAGCAGCACTCGTCTAGCCCGTCAATGATTATTGAAAAGCTAAGTTGCGTCTCCAAGATGGCAGTGAGTATCTCCCACAACAGTTTAAGTGGGACCTCGGGTACTTGTTGCAGCTGTTCACGCAGACGATCAACGTGCTGTAGGAATGAGGGCGTTTGGATGGTTCTCGGATGCCGCAAAAACTGCAGTAGAAGAGTCACTAGCAACCATCTGACGTCGGTATTGGGCCGGAAATGGACCAAGAGGACAATGTCGCTCTCCCCAACATCCTGGAGGCGAGATGCAAGATGCGCAGCTAAGACGGTCTTCCCAAAGCCTGCAGTAGAGCGACGCGCAGAACGCAACAGGTTAGAACGATGAGAGCAAATCATAGGTAGGGAGAGTGACGGCAAGGATTTGATGACATAACACACCTGAAGGCGCTTGGACACAGAGTGCAGGAAAACATCGTGAGACCCACTTCGTAAATGTCTCATCGGTGGAGATCCATTCACAAGTGCCCTTGGTCGGCTCGGCCACACCATGACGCTGTTGAAGAGAATCTGGGTTGCATTTCTCCAGTCCCTTGATAGCTTCGGATACCATGGTTTCTGTCGTTGAGTCAACAAGAGTGCAAAGGGGTTTGTCCACAAATGGACACTCGGGGAATGCGCGCTGATGAGCGTCTGGCGCTGAGGGTTCATGTATATTTACCTTTGTCATGCTCTGGCGGTCCGTTAGTCTAACCGATAAGTACGCAATAATATGGGCAAGGGATGAAAATGGGGGCAAACAGGCAGACAGGCAGACACAAGAAAGAGGTCAGGTGTGATGTTGGGGAAGGACTGGAGGCTCTTTTAAGAAGCGTGGGGACTATTGGATTCTTGCAGGGCGGCTGCTGGCCGGGCAGAATAGATAGGTAGGTCGGTTCCCCGACCAATCAATCTTCCGGATGGATTGCCGCAGCCCCGAAGCCCCTGCAGCATCTCGGGGTTGAGAGTGGCAGGGGAAGGTTGGGGGCATTGATGTAGGGAAGCGGTGATGGGCAAGGCTCTCAGCAAAGATGGAGACGACTCACGTCTCGTCCATGCCTCCAAGCGACAGGTCCTTGTCAAAACTGAACAGGGGTTCGGATTGCATTAGCATTCTTCGTGAAAGTGCAAGGGCCGGAGCTCCGGTAGATACCTTCCAAAGATCGAAAGGAAGCCTGATGGTCTCGTAGGTCTGTGACCATCAATTGGATCTCGAGACACCTCTGGCGCATCACCGCGCGACCCACACGTTCTACATCGAACACGGTAGCGGTCAGCAGCGGTTGTTAGTGGGGTACCTTACCTACATTAGTGAGCGCTCGGATGGGGCTGGTCTGCATTGGCCGTGCCCAGAGTCCTACCCAAGGAACCAACCCCCACCAATGCTCACTCACCACAGGACGGGATGGATAAGACGTGGGGTGTACTCAATCTTCCCATTTCCATTGCCTCAGTCGCCGCGCGGACCAGAAGCAACAACCGCGACATCACTCGGGCCAGTGCCTGTCCAACTTCTGCATCATCAGTGCTTTCCTTACCAGCTTTCAGGGCATCCAACACCTCCAACACACGCTGCAGCGCTTCGTCGGCAACAACAGGCGTATCCTGGTATTCCCGTAATATCTGCAGCAATGGAAGGTTGGACAATAGCTCGCACAACGGTTGTGCCTGTTCAGACACGGATCGACTGACTGGATGTACGTACATTCAATATAAACCGAGCAATTCCCCAGGCTGCCGACGCGATTTCGGGTTGGGACTGCATCAGTTGGTCCAACGCTGTGGCGTGCCGGGTGAGCTGGCCAACCAATTTGTGGCCAAACCGTTTCCACACGGGTGGCGGGTCTAGCTGTGCACTGCGGACCGACAAAATATGGCGCCGAAGTGCCTCCACGTCGAGCCCATTTTCGTTTTTGAGACCCGCCCATCGCTTCTGTTTTCGGTAATGGAGATCGGCCAGAAAGCCCTGTGTCAACATTGCTGGTTAGGAAGAATGGGCCCCACCGAGACACGAATCACCTGACACGAGACAATCGCACTCACCTCAAATGCCGATCGCATGCATTCCAAGTTGTGGTCCGTAGGCCCGGCCTGTGCCACGGTATCGGACACCGTGGCGGGGGGCGAGATATTGACGGTGGCACACATGGACGGCGATCTCCGGCCCAGGGCGTTTGATTTGCAAGGATCGCCGCGTGCCAGAAGCATCTCCTCTATGCCTCAACTCTATATACCTGGGCAGTGCCGCTGATTTCGGGCGACCAATGAGACGACAGCGCAATTCGTGTTGAGCCTCATCTGTAGGACCCGATCCCCAAGCGCGCGAACTGCGGGAAGCCTTGTCTGTGTAACTATCAACTTTTGGGGCCAGGTGTTCATCTCCAGTCAGGGTGAAAGGCAAACTTCACAAAGTGGCAGTGTCGGATTGAGGCACAGGACAGTTAGGCTCCAAGAGGAGAACCTAATTGCCAACCCCCAATGGTGACCTATCTCGTGGCCGACATTCCAGTGCAGGGCACAGGAAGGCGGCGCGGACATTGGCTAAACCCGCCGGGATGGTTGCCACCTCAGTTGATGGTGGTGTGCCAAATGCGCGTTTTATTGGCTGAATACCTACCTTACCAACATCCCACCATCTGCACTTTGAAGAAAGCAGGCAGATGGGGGTAGTTGCTCACACGGCAGGAGTTGACTATTTCCGTTAATATTGCAACTCAATGTGAAGAAATGCGGGGTCAAACACTTCGGCAGACAGGAGTAGAGCAGGCGTCGTTGCTTCGCTTATTACACCAATGTGATCATGATAGCAACGAAACTGACAGCATTATGAATAAGGCACCTAAGGAGCTGAATATCATGATATCTTGGACAACAGGAATGCATGCCCAATAAGCCTTCACCGAATAAGAAAGACACTGCTACTTCGGATGATCTAGTGAAACCCTTGAAACCGATCATAAAAATGGCACCTGTCCATCACAGCAATCAACCCCAATGCACTCCACGCCGCCATGTAGGTGATATTATCTAGTGCCTACCTACCTAGATATTGTTGTCGTCACATCATCTTCTTCGACCAGAATCTGCCGTCCTCGAGCTTGAGCCGTGGTCTTCTCGCTCGTAGTTCGCGGTCCGGAAATAACCGCGATTCTGACCCTGGTGCTCAGAGTAGTTCGTCAGCATCTCACCGGACATAGTATCCGACTCGGTGAATCCGCTGTAATCTGGCGCCTGGTATGCACTTGTGTACTGTGGTAATGAGTCCGTGCCTGGCGAAAAGCTTGGCTCACCGCCCCTGTAAAGAGGATCGCCCCCCCCTGACTGGCCGACGAGACTGTGATCGTAGTCCTGTCCCGGGTACGGATACCTGATGCTGCCATGCCTGCCCAGATCCAAGCCTTCGAAGTCCTGGCCGAGCCCGCTGTCGTCTGCCTGTGCGAAGTCCTCTTCGCCGTACAAAGTTGGATCGTAGCCATCGCCATGTTCAATTTTACCGTCATGGCTTTCTTTCGTGGTATGCCATGGCGGACAATTTGGGTAGCCATACTGGTCGCGCTCCCTCTGGTACTTGTCGAAAGCTTCTGACCCGCGGACCCATTCGCCGTGTTTACGGCAGAAATACCCCTTACCGCAGGGGCACTTAATCGTGTCCTTCCATTGTGGGTACTCCCGTCTCCATTTGCGATGATTCTCCTCATCTATCTCAACGTTTGGCTCCGGATACGGACGGACCTTGAGCTCAGGCCAAAGCCTGAGCATTTCAGCCGGTGATGGAGCAGCACAAGCGCCGGGAGCAGGCGCGCACTACTAGATGTCAGTAATCACTCAACTAGATCGGGAAGGCGGGTACCAAGCGGGAAGAAAAAGAAATACCACACTGACCTCCTTGCCCCGGCGTTCCTCTTCGCAGGAGCAGCCACGAGGGTTGTTTTCAGGTTTGGGCACGCCGCGCCGCTTTTCTTTTCCGTGGCCATGACTCTTGTGTCTGTGAGAAGAGCGTGACGACATGTGCGCAGATCAAATAATTGTGTTTGAAAGGGGGGCGGGAAGGGGGCTCAGGATACAGCGCAGATGGATGGTAAGCAGACAGTGTTGATTGGGACTGGTAAGGAGTGAAAGCTAGCCCGAACTTGGAGAAAGAGGGGGAACTTATCGTCGGCAGGCGCATGGGGGGGTGGCACTTTCCCGTTCAAGTGCTGATGAGGCTCGGCTGGGTTGGGCGCGAGGAATGAATTGCATCGAGCCCAATGGCGGTGCAAAAAAAAACGCCTACTGCGCGGAGCACACCATCTGCCGGTGTCTGAGTGGTCCGAAGTAATGTTGCTGAGCAAAAAGTGGTGTGGGAGTCGATGCAAGATGGCAACCTTCCTACCTAATGGGTCAGGTAACCTGAGGTAGGAAGGTAAGAGGTACCCAGGTGGGAATCCTGGCCCGCGGCTGGTCGGTCCGTCCCAGCTGCTCTGTCTCAGTTGACAACTAAATTGCTCGGGAATCCGTAACAGGACAGCCAGTACCTGCGAGGCTCACCAGCAGGCTCAATTCAGGCAGAAGCTTGTGCTGGAATCAGGCCCTTGCATGTTCACCGAGTTATTTGAACAATGCGACATTAAGACATTGGGCCTGGGTACTTTCTAAGCCACGTCACTGTGGTGGGTGTGCCTTGGCTTCCCTATCACCTTCCGTAAGTATGATGCTAAAATATTCCCCCACTTACTAGGGCGGTTAGGTATGGATGGCGAGGGGCCCATATCACACACACATAATGGCAGGGCGTTGGGGAAATCACCTCTTCACTCAAACGTCACAGATCACAGGGCAATGGGCTATCGCCTTACCAAGTCTTCGTTCTAGATTCGAATAATGCCTTAGATACCCAACATATGCTGGTATTTTAGATAGGTACGCACATGAACAAATCATGAAACGACATGGGCCTCTCCCTTCTGAGGAAACTGCCCCACCAGGCCTACACCGGGCTCCATGCTAAATATGCAGTACCGGTCAGCTGCCTTACCGAGCTGCCGGCGAGTTTTGCGCTTTCCATAAACCTCCTGGCTTCACTAAGTACCTGTTGGAAGCACTGCACTCTGGATTCTGTGGAGTTGAAGGGATTTTCCACTGCGTGATTGTATTGCTTGTGTTGACTCTGTTCCTTTGGCTCTAGCTAGAAGCCAGAGGCTTCTGTATAGACTATTCTACAGGATTCAGGCTTCGTCACTCTGGTGGCTGAGGCTCACTGGCGTACTAGCAGTGCCAGACATCCAGTCAGCTCCGTTGACTAGATGCCCAGGGCCTCTGAACCCCCCTCTTTCTAACAGTACCTACCTAGGTAACCAGCATGTTTAACTGAACAGGCACTTTAGTACTTAGACCTAATCCATTAAACAGCGGGTGGTGCGGAAATATAACACTTGTACCTTATTGAGTGCTTATGGTTTTATATATTCCTTAGAGCAAAACTGTTAGAAAGAAAGGAGTTCTGGCCTGGGAAGAAGAATCTTGAAACCACCAGAACAATAAATTTATAACCATTGCCACAGACGTGTAACTAAAGCTGTGTAGCTTTTCTACACGGCTTACCACTATTTATAACTATAAAGAAGGTTCTCTAACAGAGCCAGAAAGCCGAATAAGGAACAAAATCACATAATTATAACTCTTTTAATTCTATAGATTTTAAAATGTAATGCTTCTAATAATTAAAAGTTATATTCACTTAACATACTAATTACGTATTATACCATTTACACACTAATTAGTTAATAAACTCTATTAATGTGTAGATAATAAAAGTGAATCCGTTTTTTAAAAATAAAAAAAACAGTATACACAGCGTGACCTGTAGGGCTATTAACGTATTTTAACCAGTTGCTATACGGAGCCGGGCCTAAGCGCGTGTATGTGCAACTATACGTGTGTGGGGCAACTCCTTAGCACCTTCGCAGCATTATAAAATCTCACGGCATCACTAACTCTATTACATTTAGCAGCTTATAGGCGTTATAATGATATATGCAGCCGTAGAGTCACGCAGCTTCCAGTAATTTTAACTCGGGGCGTTTGTTCAGGCCGACCCTGTCGTTCTTTTTAAGCTCTGTATGTAATATTACTGTAACTGCTTTTATATATAGCGATGCGTTCTCTGGCGCGTGCCACCGTTAAAAAGGGGCCACGCCGCACGGTTCTTTAAACCGTGCTTCTTTTAACAACTAACAATCCGACGATTTTTACTACAATAACCTCCCATTAAAAGCCCAGTAACATTCTGGCTCTTTAATTAAAGGAAGATAACTTAATTCACGGTCGCGTTTCCTTTATTGTTCTATGCTAGGCTCCGTCACATATTAGGTTTTGTTCCATATTAGGTATGTGTCTGTTTTTTTACGTTAGTTACATTTGTGTCCCTCTAATCGGAGGACTAATAGTCTAGGTGTGACGACCCTGCAGGCCGTCACTTGGGCCGGAGTGGCCCGACAAATCCCCTACACAAGGAATAGTGCAGGAAGACAGTACGCACGGTACTGCGCACTGGGCCAGGGGTGTAAAGACCTGAAGCCCCTACGACCAACCAGCAGTTGCTCAGTCTTGGCAAAAGTGCTTACCTACTGAGCAGTTGTAAGACCTCTAAGCAAGGAGTGCTTAATAACAAGGTGCTCAGTTCCTCTATAAGTAATAAGCCACTAAGTAAGGTATAAAGTACCTTTAACTAGTTAGTATAGATAGTCACAGTTATGCCCATAACCACTGTAAGGGACTTTAATTCCTCACGCTAATATTTAATTATTCATTTATATCTTACTGTTCAGACTCACCTTTATATATTATAATAACAGCGACCTATAGTGACATTAAACCCCCTATCTAGGAGTGCTAGCTTAACAAGCCGTCTTCGGAACGCCCCTTACCCGTTAACGTCTTACTATATATTCTATCTTAACCCACGCTAGTCCTTTTAAGGCCTGTATTAAGTGCAGGTTATAATATGATATTAACGTCTTAATTCTAAACGCTATTTATTAAACTCCTAGATACTACCTCCCTCCCATTAACATGTCGACCTTTAGAAAAGGTAAGGAGATCAAAAAGGTGTAAGCTTAGCCTTAACTCCTTACTATTAACAAATTAGCCGCACACTTTAAAGACTTAAACCTTAACTAGCAGGGACTGGTTAAGGAACTTAATAAAGCCTTCCCTAGAGACATTAAGAGCCGTATCAGTCTTATTAAAAAACTCCAGGCCTAATTTAACACTGTTAAACTGGAGAATAATAACTTTAAAGGCTTATAAAAGAAACAGGTAAAGCTCCCCCTACCGTTACGCTTTAAAGGAGACTCTGTATAACTAGAGTCTTAAATAGCCTAGCTCTAAAGTTATATTACCTATTATAACAAGCAGTTCTTTAAAGAAGAAGGAAAGGTTAAGTTCGTTAGAGCCCTATTAGACAGAGTAGCCATTTACTAATATAAACCCTATATAAAGATAATTAACGACCTCTTTATAAATAAAGCGTGTAAAGAGGCCCCTAAGACTTAGGCTCTTTTCGACAACTTTAACGTATTTATTAACTAACTCTAAATTAAGTTTAAAGAACTAAACACCCCCTAACAGGCTAAATAACACCTTATAGCCCTAAGGCAGACGTCCTCAATCCTTAAGTTCTCCACACGCTTTAAACTGGAAGTAGTAAAGACTAAACTTAGTTAAAAGGCCTTAATAATGCTGTTCTAAAGTGGCCTGAAGGAACACGTTATTAAAGACCTTTATTAAAAAGATTAACCAGACTACTTATAAGAACTGGTTAAAATGGCTATTAAGGCTGATAATCAGTATTATAATTACCATTATAAGAAGAACTTTTAAAAGGAACGGACCCCTTACTAGCTAAGTAAACCTAAGAAGGGGAACTAGTTAACTGTGACAGGTTACTACCCCAGATTAATAGATATTAGTATAGTAAACTGTTAAAACTAACCTAACCATAACAAGCCTTAACAATAACAGTAGTAGAAGCAGTTTAAAAACCTATTACAGGTCTAATGCTTTAATTATAGTAAAAAAGGACATATAGTATAGTAATATCTGTCACTAAAGTAAGTTAGTTAGAAACCCGTTTTAAAAGGAGGAAAACACGTTAGGTTTAACTTAAGAGATATCTATATTAGGATAACAGGTAATAAAAAAGACTGCACTTAGATAAATAAATGTAACTTAAAAGATAAGGAAGAAGAAAAAGAACCTTAAAACATAATATATCTAATCTTTAAGGGTGTCTTAAAAGAGTCAGTTATAAAGGTGTAGGTTGTAGAAGACCGACTTTAAAGTGGAAACTTAAAACTATTAAAAGTGTAGGTTATAAAAGACTAACTTTAGGAAAAGATGTTTCGGTTAGCTGTTACAGGCTTTAAAAACCTTACCCTGTAAGCTTAGGAATTAAGGAAGTCTAGGAAAGACCTTAACTTAGAAATTACTAGGATGGTAGAAGGAGTTGAAGAACTAGCCCTTTAGGCTACTTAAACGGTAAAGTAAGCCTTAAAAGGTGAAAGAGAGTAAGTTAAAAGAATTAAACTGGAAAAACGGAAGTTCTTTTTAATAATGCCCTTTAAGACTTTTAAACACTTTAAATATGTTAAATAAATTAACACCCTTACCTCCTTAAAAGAAGGATAGCTTAAATGGCTACTTTGTATTAAAGCTAGTGTACCTTAAACTAATATCTTAAAGGTCCCTTAGGAAGGTATAAAGTAAACACACTAGTGGAGGATCTGGGAGCTGGAGGAGAAACACTAAAAGTTAGTAAATGAAATAAAGGACCTACGGGTTAAAGGGCTTACTGTGATATTAAGGGACAGAGTGGTGGAAATTAAGTTATAACTTTATAATAAAGTTCACTTTACTAATTAACTTAAACATTACCTTATTAAAAAGGACTGTTTCGTGGAAGAATAAACTAAATTATTACTACCTGAGTTTTAAAAAGAGGTTTAAGAGAAATAACACACTTAAAGGTAAGTGGAAGAAGAGAAGAAACAAAGCACTACTTCCCCCATTCTATACTTTATAACCGTAACACCTACAGTTAATATTAACCACCTTAATTATAAAGATATATTATAAATTAACTGTATATATAATAACTACACTTTTAACTAGTATTATAAACTTAAAGCCCTTTATAACCACTTCCTAGGCATATAAAGACGGGATTACGCTATTATAAGGGTAAAGTTAAAACCAGCTTACTATTAAGTCTCTTACTCCTTAATAAGAGAATCTAGTAATAAGTGGAAGGTTACCGTAATTAACTAATCCCCTATTATATATTAGTAAGGAGGAGTGTTTAATAACTGCTTAGCTGTAATATGCTTATTACACCTTAGTGGAAAAGCCTAAGAGTAGCAGAAGTAAGAAGACTATTAACGGATCTAAGAGTAAAAAGATATTACTGTAATTTAAGCTTATAAAGTATATTATTAACTTATTAAGGACTTTAAGAACATTATACTATTTAAAGTTAACTGGACGCTAAGGTGTGAAAACTTAAGAAAGGTTAACTACCAGGTTTATTAAAGCTGTTTATTTTTTTAAAAGAAATTAGGAAAAGGTTACAGGCCCTTTAAAAGGGCTGGAAATTAGTAGTTTGCTGGTTAGTAAAAACCTTAAAAAGAAGGAGAGGCACTTAAAAGTTAGGCTGGATAAGACTTTAAGGATAGATAATTACTATAACTTAAATGTTAAAGGAGTATAAGTATTATTCTATTAGTGTTAGTTTAACAGACGGAAAAGGGAGGCCATTTAGGGTAAAAGTAGTGATTAATAGCAGGAGTGCTTTTAACCTGGTGCACCCCTTACTAGTTAATTAAAGGAAACTCCTAAATAAAGAGTATAAAAAGGCTATCTCCATTTAAAATGGTAAAGGAGGCTTATACTAGTATAATAATAATAAAGTCACCCACCATTTACCACTCCTAATTAAAGTGGACAGGGATAAATAATAAGTGGACTTTAACGTTATATTAATTACAGGGTATAATATAATCTTAAGTTTACTTTAACTGGAAAAATATAACCCTGTAATTAATTAAAGGAGTGGCTACCTTACCTTTAATAAGTCCCCTAGCTATAATCACTGTTTAAAGAAAGCTAAGAAGGTACTAAACTGTTCTAGAGATACATAAAGCACTTAAAAGCACACTAAACCCTTAAAACTAAACATAGTTTAAGTTAGGTTTATTAAGATAGTTAAAGGACTAAAAGGTTTATTATATTACTTAAATAACGATTTAAAAGGTGGAAAGAAGTAAGAAGCTAACCTACAGATAAGTAAAGAAGTTAACTTATTTAAAGTACCTGTGGAATATAGGAAGTTTACCCTGTTTTAAAAAAAGATACCATAATTACTAAATTACAGACTATAAGACTACAAAATCAAGTTAAAGCCAGGAGTGAAGCTCCGTAACTTCCAGCCTTACCACTTAAACCCCTAATAAGCTAAAGCCCTATAAGAGTATGTTAATAAAAACCTAAAAAATAGGTTTATCGTAAAGTCCCAGTCCCTAGCAGGGTACCTAGTGCTGTTCATCCTAAGAAAGGGAGACGGTAAGCTACGTATAGTTATTAATTACTAAATGTTAAATAAAGATACAATTAAGAACTATTACCTATTACCACTTATTACAGAAATGTAAGAACGGATTACTAGGGTAAAGTGGTTCTCCAGTCTCGACTTTCTTATAGGATTTAACTATATTAAAGTAAAAAAGGAGGATAAATATAAAACGGTTTTTTAAACTTATAATAGGTATTACTAATACTATATTATGCTAATAAGATTAATAAACACCCCTGTAACTTTCTAAGGCCTTATTAACAGTGTTCTCTACCCCTTCCTTAATAAGTTTATCTTTATATATTTAAATAACGTTTTAATATACTCTAAAACTTTAAAAAAACACTAAAAGCACATATAACAAGTTCTAACAGCCTTTAAGAAAGTAAAGCTGATAGTAAACTTAAAGAAAAGCCACTTCCACATTTAAGAACTGAACTATTTAAGGTTTAAGGTAACCCTTAGAAAGCTTAAAATGTAACCGGAGAAGACAGAGGTAATTAGGGATTAACCCACTTTAAAGAACTAGAAAGAGTTACAAGCCTTTATTAGCTTTATAAACTTTTATTACTATTTTATTAAATACTTTATAAAGATTATAAAACTACTTTACAAACTTACAGGTAAGGGAAAGCCGTTTAAATAAACTAATAGATAATAAAAGGCGTTTAAGGACCTTAAACACGCCTTCATTACAACGCCAGTCCTAGCCCTCCTTAATTTCTTAAAGCCTTTTTAAGTCGAAACAGACTCTTTAGAATTTGTAATTAATAGAGAATTTAACTAAATCTAAGATGATAAGAAACGCCACCCAGTTACCTTCTTATTAAAAGGAATCTATAGCCTAGCCCTATAATATCTAATCTATAATAAGGAACTAATAGTGATTATTTAATGCTTTACTAAATAGGCACTGTATTTAAATGGTATGGAAAAACCAGTCTAAGTCTTTTCAGATTATAACAACCTCTAGTACTTCCTAATAAAGGAACTTAGTCCATAACAAGTACGGTAGGTAGAATTAATAGCCCCGTTCCACTTCCAGATCCACCACGTTAAAGGAAAAGATAATAAGTAAGTTAATACTCTTAGCCGGAGACAGGACTATAAGGATGCCAATCCAGTCCTAGTCCCTGTTACTATGTTTAATAAAGCTAGGAATGGCACATTAGAGTATACGCTATAAGTGTCAGATAACTAAATGCTGGAATAAACTATTAACGTATATATAAACTTATAAACAGAGTATAACATCTATTAACAGTAACAGGACTTTTAAGTAAAAAGGCTAACAGAAGGAACTTGTAAGCATAAGTGCCCTTTAGGAGACTTCTTAGGGTACTATTACAACCTGCACCTGACACAGGCCTTGAGAGGACTGGCGCAAGTTAAGACAGAATGTATGGTAGGACGCCAACAGGTAAGGGGCGTTCCGAAGACGGTTCGTTAAGCTAGCACTCCTAGACGGGGGTTCAACGTCACTGTAGGTTGTTGTCACTATAATGTACAGAGGTGAATCTGAACAGTAGGATATAAATAAATAATTAAATACTAGCGTGAGGAACTAGAGTCCCTTACAGTGGTTATGGGCATAACTATAACTATTTATACTAACTAGTTAAGAGGTATTTTATACTTTTACTTATAGTGTTGTAAGTGCTTATTATATAAGCACTTTATACCGCATAAGCGTTCTGCTCGTGAGGTTTCTCCTGCTTATAATATAAGCATTTAGTATATTATAAGCAGCACCTTACTAGTTATAAGAGCTTTAGGTCTTTACACCCCTAGCTTAGTGCGCCTGGACAGTGTGCACTGCCCTCCCGCACTGTTCCTTCTACGGGGGATCTGTTAGGCCGCCCCGGCTTAAATGATAGTTTACAGGGTTATCACATAATTCCCCCTCTTTAACGTTCTTTTCCTATAAAAGACTTAAAAGGTAAGTTTCTCCTTACACCATTTTACTATATAATAAGTGTCCAGCTCCCAGATCTTAAAACGGGAATAGGGTAAAAACACTAACTACCATCTAAACCTTACAGCCTATACACACACGTTTAATAGCGAAATGTCCCCTTATTCTTTTTATAAGTCTATTAATCCTCCACTTATCTGCTAGGTTTTAAACCAGTTTAACAGTTATAACTACTATTTAAAAAAGCACTGGCCTTCCTAGTGTAACGCTTTTAATATTAGTAAAGCGAAACTAAAAGCTCTTCTTATTAAAAAGTAGAACCTTAACTTACAGGTTAAGTTTACTACTTAGTAGCTTTATAAGGCTATTACTAAGCTTTAAGAGATATTAGTATACTTGGCACACCTTTATAAGTAACAGTCCTGTCTTAAGGACTAGGCTATAAAAGTGTTTAATTATAAAGCAGAGCTGTTAGAGTTCTAAGAAAGTAAGGAGGCTAAGCTAAACGCCCCTCTTAAAGATATAAAGTCTTTTAACTAGAGGAACTTCTTAACAGGGTCTCCACAGCAAGTAGTTACTTTATAACTTAGTTTATAACTGCCTTTTTTAATAAAAGGTTATAAGTCTAACTTCCTATAAGAGTTTTAGCGA
>Ga0247758_1000205_pt1 | contig 50264 bp, 50 predicted proteins | sample UWRJL156409C4_FD_180950 | JGI IMG/M metagenome (GOLD analysis project Ga0247758, IMG submission 180950) | Plant litter microbial communities from Arlington Agricultural Research Station in Wisconsin, United States - UWRJ-L156-409C-4 | ecosystem: Environmental > Terrestrial > Plant litter >...
GCCAAGATCGTGCACGCGGCGCCGAACACGACGTCGAACATCTTCGCCAAGTCGATCTCCAAGGACGGCGGGCGCAGCTCCTACCGCGGCCTGCTCGAGGTCGCCAAGGGCGCCCACGGCAGCAAGTCCAAGGTCGTCTGCGACGCGCTGCTGCTCGACGCCGAGAGCCGCTCGGACACCTACCCGACCATCCGGATCGGTGAGGACGACGTCGACGTCGGGCACGAGGCCACGGTCTCCAAGGTCGGCGAGGAGCAGCTCTTCTACCTCATGTCCCACGGGATCGACGAGGAGGAGGCGAGCAAGCTGATCGTCAACGGCTTCATCGAGCCGATCGTGAAGGAGCTCCCGATGGAGTACGCGATCGAGATGAACCGCCTGATCGAGCTGCAGATGGAAGGGAGCATCGGTTGATGACCGTTCTGGAGGCCGCCGAGCCCACGTTCCTGGCCGAGCGCCGCGCTCGCGGGGCGCAGGCGGCCGGCACGCTGCCGCTGCCGCACTTCCGCGGGACGCCCGGCTGGGAGTTCACGCCGATCGACGACATCGACCTCGACGCGTTCGTCGCCGCTCCCGGCGGCGACGTGGCGTCGGTGGCCGAGCCGCTGTTCGCCTTCGACGGCGCCACCACGCTGGACGACACCACGGAAGCGGTTTCCGAGGGGCCCATCGTCCTGCCGCTGGCCGTGGCTGCCGAGCGCTACCCCGAGCTGGTCGAGAAGCACCTGGGCACGGTCGTCCACGAGTCGATCATCACCGCGCGCAACGACGCGCTGTGGTCCGAGGGCGCGTTCGTCTACGTCCCGCGTGGCGTGACGGTCGAGGCCCCGATCCTGCTCACCAGCGTGCACGACGAGGCGGGCAGCGCCCTCTACCACCGCACGCTCGTCGTCCTCGAGGAGGGCGCCGAGGCCGAGGTGTGGGACCAGACGCTGTCGGCCGACGCCAAGGGCAAGGGCTTGATCAACGGGGTCGTCGAGCTCGTGGTGGGCGCCAACGCGCGCCTGCGCTACGTCGGCGCCCAGGACGTCTCCGAGAAGACCTGGGTCTTCGGCGCCCAGCGGGCCACGGTGGCCCGCGACGGCAACCTGGACTGGATCGTCCTGGGCTTCGGGTCCAAGAACGGCAAGGTCTTCCTGGAGACCGAGCTGGCGGGCCCCGGCGCGCACGCCACGGTCACGGGCGCGTACGCGACCGAGGGCCGTCAGCACCTGGACTTCGACACGCTGCAGACGCACGCGGCGCCGAACTGCGTCTCGGACCTGGCGTTCCGGGGGATCATCACCGGCCGCTCCAGCGCCGTCTGGCGCGGGATGATCAAGGTCGAGGAGGGCGCCCAGCAGACGGACGGCTTCCAGGAGTGCCGCAACCTGCTGATCGGCAAGAAGGCCCACGCCGACGCGATCCCCGGTCTGGAGATCCTCGCCGACGACGTGCGCTGCACGCACGCCGCGGCCATCGCCCAGGTCGATCCCGACCAGATCTTCTACCTCCGGGCCCGCGGCCTGAACGAGACGTCCGCGCATCGTCTCGTCATCGAGGGCTTCCTGCAGGCCCTGGTCGAGCGGTTCGCCGACGGACCGCTGCACGACGCGGTCGCCGGTGCCCTGGAACGCCGCCTGGAGCGCGTTCTGGGTTAGAACTCACCCTCAAGTCGAGGGTGAGACTTTTGGATGGTCATGCCGCGATCCCGCTCCACGAGCGGGATCGCTGTCGTTTCGGGCTGACGTCCTCCACATTCCTCCCGAGGGGTGGGAGGAATGTGGAGCACGTCCCGGTCAGGCGGTGGCGGCGGGCGCGATGGCGTCCAGCGCGGCCTTGATGTCGTCGACGGACTGGTAGCGCAGGCCCAGGGCGTGGACGCTGGCGTACCGCACGACGCCCTCCTCGTCGACGATGAACACGGCGCGGCGCATGCCGATCACCGGGGCGACCACGCCGTAGGCCTTGCCCACCGCCTTGTCGACGTCGGCCAGCAACGGCACGTTGAGCTGGTGGTTGAGCGTGAACGCCTCGTGGCTCTCCACGTCCTGCGGGGAGATGCCCACCACGACGGCGTCGAGCGCTGCCATGTCGTCGGGCCGGGCCGCGTACGAGCAGAACTGCTTGGTGCAGACCGCGGTCTCGTCCCCGGGGTAGAAGAGGAGCACGACCCGCCGCCCGCGCTGCTCGGAGAGCCGGAACCGTCCGCCGGTGCCGGGGAGGTCGAAGTCGGGGGCGGTCTGCCCCAGGAGCTGATGGTCGGCCATGGCTGCAAGGCTACCCGGCGTGAATCCCTGGATCGAGCAGCACGCAGAAGCCATCGCCACGCGCGCGGAGCGGGAGCTGGAGGCCCTCGTCGCCGTCTCGTCGCCCTCCGGCGACGTGGCCGCCGCCGAGGAGGCGGTGTCGATCGCCGTCGCCTTCGCGCCCGCCGACGCCGTGGTGGAGCGGATCCCCTGCTCCACTCCGGGCTGCGCACCCGACCTGCTGCTGCGCGTGACCGGCACCGGATCCCGCCGGCTGCTGTTGCTCGGCCACCTCGACACGGTGATCGACCACGCCGACCACCGGCCGGTGACGAGCGACGCCGATCCCGAGCGGCTCACCGGGTCGGGGACCGTCGACATGAAGGGCGGGGACGTGCTCGCCCTCGGCGTGCTGCGCGCGCTGGCCGCCGACCGCACCGCCGACCTGGCCGAGGCCGCGCTGCTGCTGGTCAACGACGAGGAGTGGCGCAGCGTCCCGTTCGCCCACGTCGAGCGGTTCGCGGGCTGGGATGCCTGCCTGTGCTTCGAGGCGGGGGAGCGCACGGACGCGGGGGACGACGCGGTCGTCGTGCGGCGCAAGGCGGCGGGATCGATCGTCGTCGACGCCCACGGGCGGGCCGCACACTCCGGCGCCGCCCCCGACGACGGGCGCAACGCCCTGCTCGCCCTGGCCCGGGTGGCGCAGCTGATCGCCGCCGCCCACGATCCCGACGGGCCGGAGCGCCTGACCGCGGTGCCCACCGTCCTACGAGCCGGGGAGGCCCTCAACGTCGTGCCGGGGAGCGGCCAGCTCACGGCCGACCTGCGGGCCGACCGGCTGGAGGCCATCGAGGCGGTTCGCGACACGCTGCCGGCCGAACTGGACGAGGTGCGCCTGGACGCCCGCATGGGCCGCCGCTGGCCCGGGATGGACGCCCGGGAGGCCACGGCGCCGCTGCTCGCCTCTGCGAGCGCCGGGTTGGGCCGGCCGATCGTCGCTGCCCAGCGGGGCGGGGCCTCCGACGCCAGCCACTTCGCGGCGACCATCGCGGTCACGGTCGACGGGCTCGGCCCGGTCGGCGGGGGTTCGCACGCGGCGCACGAGTACGTGGAGCGGGCGTCGCTGCGCCCGCGCGCCGAGGTCGCCCTCGCGCTGGCCGACGCGGTGCTGCGCGGCGGCTTATGACGCCTGCACGGCGAATTGCGGCGCGCCACGAATCTGCCCGGATCCCGCTCCACGAAAGGGATCCCGGCATGACCTCCCGCAGGGCGGGGGAGACGGTCGGGCCGGTGCGCTACCGTTCCGCCTGTCTGTTCGATCAATGACGCCGAGTTCCCATCACACGAATGATGGGGAACGGGGGACCCACTGGGTCGGTCCACCAACCGATCCCGGGGCGAATCGCCGCAAAGGTGCGGCGTAGCGCGACTCTTTCCGCGCGAGCCCGACAGCTAACCCCGTAGGCGCGCGAAAGAGAAGGGAACACCCGTCGTGCCTACCACTGTTCGCCGTACCAGCACCGCGTTGTTCGCGGCTGCGCTCCTAGCGTTCGCGGCCACCGCCGTGTCCGCTGCGCTCGTCACCACCGCCGCTCAGGCCGCCACCCTCGGCGATCGCACGCTGCGCACCGGGGCGAAGGGCTCCGACGTCAAGGCGCTCCAGCGCCTCCTCAACGCGGTCGGCATCACGACCGCGACCGACGGCGAGTTCGGCGCCGGCACCAAGGCCGCCGTCATCCGCTTCCAGCGCTGGAGCAAGCTCGAGCCGAGCGGCAGCGTCGGCCCCCACACCGTCGAGGCGCTCAACGCGGCCTCCGCGGCGGGCAAGACCGTCAGCACCAAGACCAGCGCCGGCGGGGCCAGCATGGACCTGACGACCGACGATCCGGCCGAGGCCGACGCGGACGTCCCCGTCACGAAGGCCCGCCTGGCCAGCGACGGCACCGCCGTCGCGCCGGCCAACGCGCCGGACGACGTCAAGGAGATCATCGACGCCGGCAACAAGATCGCCAAGAAGCCGTACGTGTACGGCGGCGGTCACGGGAGCTGGAACGACTCGGGCTACGACTGCTCGGGCTCCGTCTCCTACGCGCTGCACGGCGCCGGCCTCCTGAAGGAGTCGATGGCCTCCGGCGACTTCATGTCGTGGGGCAAGTCGGGCAAGGGCAAGTGGGTCACGATCTACGCCAACGGCGGCCACATGTACATGTACGTGGCCGGGCTGCGCTTCGACACCTCGGGTGCCAACCCGAGCCGCTGGCAGAAGGCCAGCCGTTCGAACAGCGGCTTCACCGTCCGGCACATCGCCGGGCTCTAGACCTCAGGACCGCGGTCAGGACGGGGAGCACGCCGGCGACGGCGTGCCCTCCTTCCGGCCGCGCGCGCCGGGCCGCAGGGCCCGGGGCGCGGCGAGCGAGGCGAGCCCGACGAGGAGCGCGGTGAGGCCCAGGGCCGCCGTGAGGCTCGTGGCGTCGGCCAGGATGCCCAGTACGGGCGGGCCGGCCAGCAGCCCGAGGTAGCCCGTCGTCGTCACCGCGGCCATCGCCGGCCCGGGTGGGACGCCGGGAACGCGCCCGCTGGCGCTGAACGCGATCGGCACCGCGTTGGCCACGCCGAGCCCCACCACCGCCAGCGCGACCACGGCGCCGATGGGTGCCGAGACGAGCAGCGCGACGGTCAGGGCACCCGCCGCGGCCCCGGTGCCGGCGGCGAACAGCCGCACGGGCCCCAGCGCCCGGTTGAGGCGGTCTCCGGTCAGCCGGCCCGTCGCCATCCCGGCCGAGAACGCCGCGAAGCCGGCCACGGCCAGGCTCGCCCCCGCGCCGCGCTCGTCGCGCAGGAACAGGGTGGACCAGTCGAGCACGGCGCCCTCGGCGACCATCACCGCGCCGGCCAGCAGGCCGAGCACGACGACGGGCCGCGACGGCAGCGCGAGCCGGTGCTCCGAGGAGGACGCCGTCTCGGTGACGGTGGTGGCGTCGCCCAGCCGGGGGCCGCACGCCAGGGCGAGCCCCAGCAGCAGGACCGCGGCGACGCACAGCTGCAGCCGGGGATCCACGCCCGCCACCGCGCCGAGCGCCGCCAGGCCGGCCCCGAAGAGCCCGCCCAGGCTGTAGCCGGCGTGCAGCGACGACATGATCGGGCGGCCGAGCTGCCGCTCCAGGGCGGCGCCGTGCGCGTTCATGCTCACGTCGAGCAGGCCGTTGACCGCGCCGAGGGCGAGCAGCGCGAGGGCCAGGGTCACCGGCGACGGGGCGAGCAGGGGGATCGTCAGGAGCAGCGGCTCGACGTAGGCGGCCAGGCGCGTGAGCCCGGCGCTGGGACGCCGGTCCAGGAGCTGGCCGGCGATCGGCATCGCGATCACCGCGCCGAGGGCCAGGGCCAGGAGGCACAGGCCGACGACCGTCTTGGAGATCGAGAGCTCGTCGCGCACGAACGGGATGTGCGCGACCCAGCTGCCGATGACCGCGCCGTTGACGAAGAAGATCCCGGCCGTGGCCAGGTGGGGGGAGAGGCGGCGGCTCACGGGCGCCGCACCGCGATGCCCGCTGCCGTGTAGGCCGCGGTGACGTCGGCGGGGGCGTCGGTCACGAGGTGCCCGAGCGCGGTGATCGGCGCGACCGCCCAGGCGGCGGCGGTGCCGAGCTTGTCGGCGGTGGCCAGGGCGACGACGGTCCGTGCCCCGGCGACCATGGTCCGCTTGACCTCGGCCTGTTGGCGGTCGGTGGCGGTCACGCCGAGCTCGGGGTCGACGCTGCACACGCCGAGCACGCAGACGCCGGAGCGCGCGCTGCGCAGCATGTCGAGCGTGTCGAGCCCGTAGGTCACGAGCGACTCCTTGTCGAGCGGACCGCCGAGCTGCATGACCCCGGCCCGGGGATGGGCGGCGAGGGCCACGGTGATCGGGGGGCTGTTGGTCAGGACCGTGCCCGCGAACGACGGCGGCAGGCGGCGGGCCAGCTCGAGCGTGGTGGTGCCGCCGTCCAGCACGAGCAGGTCGGCGTCCTCCACGAGCGGCAGCGCGGCGAGCGCGAGCGCCGTCTTGGCCTCGGCGTCGACGTCGAGGCGCTCGGCGAAGCTCGTGGCGGTGACGATCGGCATCGCGCCCCCGTGCACCTGGCGCAGGAGGCCCCGGGCGGCCAGCTCCCGAAGGTCGCGGCGGAGCGTGTCGTCGGACACGCCGAGCTCGGCGACGAGCGCGGAGGCGACGATGGTGCCGTCGCGGGCGAGGCGGGCCAGGATGCGGTCGTGGCGTTCGGCGGGCAGCACGCTGCGGATTGTAGCGGGTCTCTGCGGTTTTCTGCGGGTTTATCTCGAAACGGGTCCGATCGGGCGCCCAGCGCCCCGGCGCTACCCTGCTCCCATGCCGCTCCCCGTCGACGTCCGCGTCCCCGTCAGCCCCGACGACGAGCTGCTCGGCGCCCAGCTCGCCACCGTCCTGGCCGAGCGCACCGACGCCCAGCGCGTCGGGGAGACCGCGCTGGAGATCGCCAACGGCTTCTCGGCGCTGAGCGGCATCGGCTGCGGCGTGTCGTTCTTCGGCTCGGCCCGCGTCGCCGAGGACCACCCGGACTACGCCCTGGCCCGCGAGACGGCCCGGCAGGTCGGCCGCGCCGGCTACGCCGTCATCACCGGCGGTGGGCCGGGCCTCATGGAGGCGGCCAACCGCGGCGCCCAGGACGCCCCCGCGGTGTCGGTGGGCCTGGGCATCGTCCTGCCCCACGAGCAGGCCAACAACCCGTACCTGGACGTGGACCTCACGTTCGACCACTTCTTCGCCCGCAAGGTGATGTTCGTGCGCTACGCCACGGCGTTCGTCGTGCTCCCCGGCGGGTTGGGGACGATGGACGAGCTGATGGAGGCGCTCGTGCTGATCCAGACCGGCACCGTCCGGCACTTCCCCGTCGTCCTGGTCGGCACCCGCTTCTGGTCGGGCCTCGTCGACTGGATGCGGGACACGATGGTCGAGCGGCGGATGATCGCCGCGGGCGACCTGGACCTGATCACGGTCACCGACGACCCCGCCGAGGTCGTGCGCCTGGTGCGGGCGGGGGAGCTGCGGCAGGGCTGGCCCGACGGGCCGGCCCGCCTGGCGGCCGGCGGCGTCTGAGCGTCAGCCGCGGGCGAGCTCGCCGCGCTGGGCGAGCTCGTCGGGGACCAGCGCCGCGTCGATCACGCGGCCCAGGTCCTTCGGGGAGAACGGCTGGAGCAGGACGTGGTCGGCGCCGTGGTCCTCCGGCAGCACCGTGCTGGCGACGGTGACGGCCACGCGGATCGCGTGGTCGTGGATCGCCTGGACGTGCGCGAGGGCCTCGCGGCCGAGCGCGCTGAGCGGCTCGAAGAGCAGGAGGTCGACGACCGAGGGCGCGTCGGGACCGAGGCCATCGTGCGGCAGCCAGAGCGCGGGAGCGTCGCCGCGCCGGGTCACGAGACGGGCGAGGAGCTCGCGCGTCTCGGGCACGGGTTCGGCGATGACGACGTTCAGCATTGGCCTACGCAGCTTTCCGGCCAGCGGAACTCGACGTGCTTGATTAGGGTATGAACTACGTATGAGCGCGCACCGCATTCTCGTCGTCGACGACGACCCCGAAGTTCGCAGCCTCGTCCGCACGTTGCTGGAGCGGGCCGGCGCCACGGTGCGGGAGGCCGGAGACGGTCGCGAGGCGCTGCGGATCTTCTTCGACGCGCGCCCCGACCTGGTCATCCTCGACGTCGAGATGCCCGAGCTGGATGGGTGGGAGACGCTCGAGCGCCTGCGCGACCTCAGCGAGGTCCCGGTGCTCATGCTGACCGCCCGCGACGCGGAGATGGAGAAGGTGCGCGGCCTGCGCGCCGGCGCCGACGACTACGTCACCAAGCCCTTCGGCCGCCAGGAGTTCCTGGCCCGCGTCAACGCCCTGCTGCGCCGCTCCAGTGGCGCCAAGCCGGTGGAGCGGGAGACCTACCACGACGGCCTCATCACGATCGACGTCGCGGACGCCCGCGTCACCGTGAACGGAACCGAGGTCCAGCTCACGCCGCTGGAGTTCCGCCTGCTCGTCGCGTTCGTGCGCAACCCCGACCAGGTCCTGAGCCGCGACCAGCTGCTCGACCTCGTGTGGGGCGACGCCTCGGGTGTCGCGGCCGATCAGGTGAAGCTGTACGTCGGCTACCTGCGCCGCAAGCTCGAGCCGGCGCTGGACGCCGTCGAGATGCCGATCACCACCGTGCGCGGGTTCGGCTACCGCTACACCTCCACGCCGACGGCCTGAACCACTCGCCCCGGGCGGGACGATCTCGCCCGGCGGTTCTCCGGCGCTCAGTCGCCGGCCGGGTCGCCGAGGAACTCGATGACGCGGCCGCGCAGGTCGCGCGGGCTGAACGGCTTCTTGATGTGCGCGTCGGCCCCGGCCACGCGGGCGGCCTCGATGTCGGACGACTGCACGGCGGCGGTGAGGATGACGATCGGGATGGTGGCGGTCGCCTCGTCGGCGCGTAGGGCGGCGGTCAGCTCCAGGCCGTTCATGTGGGGCATGGACAGGTCGAGCACCGCCATCGCGGGCGGGCGCTCGCGGGCCAGCTCCAGCGCGGCCCGGCCGTCGGGCGCGCCCATGATCTCGAAGCCCGCCCGCTCCAGCGCGAGCCGGATCAACGTGAGGATGTCGGGGTCGTCATCCGCGGCGAGGATCAAGGGCTTGTCGCTCATACGGCGTCATTCTGGCGCATGGGCAGCCGGGCACTCTCGTCCGAAGGGGATGAGGTCGCGGGATAGGGGACGGTGAACGTGACCGTCGTCCCCTCGCCCTCCTCGCTGGTGATCCACACCACGCCGTGGTGGGCGTCCACGATCGTCTTGACGATCGACAGGCCCAGGCCGACGCCCGGCACCGCCCGGCGCGACTCCTGCGCGCTGCGGTAGAAGCGCTCGAACAGGTGGCCCAGGTCGTCGGCGGGGATGCCGGCGCCCTGGTCGGACACGGAGATCTCCACGCCGTGGTCGGCGTCGCGTACGTGCACGACGATCTCCCGGCCCTCGGGCGTGAACTTCAGCGCGTTGGAGACGAGGTTGTCGATCGTCTGCCCGAGCCGGTCCACGTCGCCCTCGACGGGCGCGACGGGCTCGCCCTCCAGGCGCAGCGTGACCATGTCTCGCTGCGCGGCCGGCTGGGCCGCGTCGACCGATTCGCGCGCGACCTTGAGGAGGTCGACCGGGCCGCGCTCCAGCGTCAGGCGTCCCGCCTCGACCTGGGCGATGAAGAGCATGTCGCCGACCAGCCGGAGCAGCCGGCGCGCGTTGCGCTCGACGATCTCCAGGAAGCGGCGGTCGTCCTCGCTCAGGTCCTCGGCGTCGAGGACCAGCTCGAGGTAGCCGATGATCGAGGTGAGCGGCGTGCGCAGCTCGTGGGAGACGAGCGCGAAGAACTCGTCCTTCTGGCGTTCGGACTCCTGCAGGTTGGCGGCCATCTGGTTGAAGGCGCGGGCCAGCTCCCGCGGCTCGGCGTCGCCCTCCTCCTTGACGCGGCTGGAGAGGTCCCCCTCGGCGATCCGGCGGGCGGCGCGCGTCGTGCGGCGCAGCGGGACGACGATCGCGTTGGCGAGGTAGATCGTCATGCCCGCGATGAGCAGGGTCGAGCCGATCAGGCCGATCACGCCCAGGACCACGGCGCGGTTGGCGGAGTCGTCGGCCTTCTCCCGGCTCTGGCGGGAGTGCTGGCTCTGGACGAGGACGATCGAGGACAGCGCGTCGACCGCCCGGCTCGCGTCGCCGTCGGCGATCGCGTTCTCCACCACCGCGGTGCGGGCGAGCTGGTCGGGCTCCCCGGCCAGCGCCTCGCGCAGGGCCTTCAGGCCGGAGTCGATCGGCGCACTCGACAGCGTGGCCTGGTCGGCCAGCCGCGTCTGCAGGATGCTCGCGGTGGCCACGACCTCCTGCGCCTGCCGCAGGTCGCTGGTCGCGTCCCGCTGGTCGCGGATCGCCACGATCATGACCAGGAAGACCATGGCGACGCCAGCGGCGACGATGCCGCCGGCCAGGCCCAGGCGCGTGATCAGGTTGCGGTTCACCGGTGGTGTTCTATCCGGCTCGGGGCGACGGCGCGACCCGAGGGCGGGGTGCTGCTCATCGTGAAGGGAGGTAGAGCGGCGCGCGGCCGGCCGTGGCCAACGCGCCGCTCGTGACGATCCGGGACAGGGGAAGCCATCCGGGCATGCCCTGGGTCGCCTTGTGCCCGCTGGGAACCGATCCCCGACGGTCGGGGCCTCCGGAGGTGTGGACTCCGGTGTTCGACACGTCGGTGGCGGGCATGGGATGACTCTTCCGGGCCCGGGGGTGAACTTCCGATGGCGCCGGTGTGAGGGCGGTAGGAGCGGCACGCCCGGCCCGCGCCGCCCGGGTGGGCGTCCTGCCCGGGGGCGGCGCGGGTGCGACCTCGAGGGTCGCTGTGCGTGTCGTGGACCGGGGGCGGTGGGCTGCTCCGCTGGTTCCAACCCGACCCGAGCCGGAAAGTTGCGACGGGCCGCCCGGTCACGGCGCGCCGGTGCCGGTCGGCGGCGCCGGGGCCGGCGTCGTGACCGTGACCGTCGTGGTGACGGTGACCGCGGGCGGGGCGGCCTCCGTGGCGGCGGGGGCGGGCTCGGTGGTGGTGGCGCCGGGGGCGGCAGGCTCCGCCGCGGCTGGGGCGGTGGCCAGCCAGCGCGTCATCGTGCGCTCGGCGAGCTTGCCGGCCGGCGTGTAGCTCCCGGCGTCGCGCGCTGGGTCACCGCCGTCGCCCGGCCAGTCCCACCACCAGACCCCGTGGAACCAGGGGACGTCCTCGAACACCCGGAACGCCGCCTCGTAGAGCCGGGCCTGCGCCGGTTGCGAGATCGCGCCGTCCCCCTCCTGCGAGGGCCGGTCGGCGGCCCCGAGCCGGCTCGGGTAGCCCAGCTCGGTGAACAGGACGGGCCGGTCCACGGAGGCCGACAGCGACGCCAGGCGGCGGCGCCACGGCTGCCAGCCCCGCACGAGCTCGGCCACGGTGGGGTCGGGGTCGTCCTTGGTCAGCGGCATGTAGGCGTCGATGCCGATCAGGTCCAGGGCGTCCCAGAACTTCACGCGCTCGGCCTCGGCGACCCAGTTGGCGGCGTAGGTGAGCCGTCCCGAGTAGCGCTGGCGGACCTGGTCGATCAGCGCGCGCCAGTCGTCCGTGCGGCGCGAGAGCGTCTCCAGCTCGGTGCCGATCACGAACGTGGTCGCCCCGACCTCGGTCGCGAGGTCGGCCAGGTGGGTGACGAATCCCGTGTAGGAGCGCATCCAGGCCGCGGGGTCGTCGGGGTCGATGTCCCCGCGGAACGTCCCGTCCAGGACGTCCACGTGGGGCTTCAGGGCGATCGTCATGCCACGGTCCCGGGCCGCCGCGGCGATGGCCCGCACGCCGTCGTCGGTGGCGCTCTTGGCCCCGTCCGGCTGCACGTCGCCCGACCGCTTGTCGGCCTGGTACCAGGTGACGACGATCGACACCGTGGTCGAGCCGGTGGCCTTGATGCGGTCCAGCTGCGCGGCCGCGCCGGACGAGGCGAACACCTCGGGCTGGTAGGACGTGAGGTCGACGCCGCGCTCGCGCCAGCCGGCACCCACCGGGGCGGTGGCGGCCAGGGCCTGGGCCACGGGGTCGGCCGCCGGCTTCCCCGTGGTCGGGGTCGTCGTCGGCGGGTCGTCGTCGCCGCCGGAGGTGCCCAGCACGACGCCGAGGACCAGGGCGATCACGGCGGCGGCCCCGACGACGAGGAGCCGTCCCCGCATCCCCGGTCGTCGCTGGCGGGGAGGGGAGCTAATGGTCGGCGACGACGCCGTCGTCCGGCGTCAGGGGGAGGCCCGCGTCGGCCCACGCCTGCAGGCCCCCGGCCATCGACCAGGCGTCGAAGTCCGCCCGGCGGAAGGCCTGCGCGGCCATCAGCGAGCGCGCTCCGAGGCGGCACTGGAAGATCACCGTGACGTCGGAGGGCAGCGTGCCGGCCTGGGAGCTGAGGTGCTCCAGCGGGATGTGGCGCGCACCGTCGATCCGGCCCGCGTCCCACTCGTGGGGCTCGCGGACGTCGACGATGATCGCGGTGCCGGCGTCGACGAGCTCCTGCGCGCGCTCCGGCGTCAGCTCGATGTCCGGATCGGCGAGAGGGTGGCTCATGGGACGCAGGCTATCGGCCCGGGGCCCCCAGGCCGAGACCGACCGGGCGCGTTCGCGCTAGTGGGCGGCCACGCCGCCCAGGTCGTGCGCCACGGCGTCGAGGGCCTCGGCCAGCGTCGAGACGACGAGGCCGACCTCCTCGCGGGTGATGACGAGCGGGGGCGACATCGCGACGCCGTCGCCGAGCGGCCGGACGAGCACGCCGCGGTCGCGAGCCTGGCCGAACACACGGGCGGGGAGGTCGGGGTGCTCGGCGAGCGCCGCCGGGTCGAACGCGACGGCGCCCAGCGCGCCGGTGCCGGCCCGGATCCCGCCGACCAACTCGTGGCCGTCGAGCGAGGCGAGGGCCAGCGCGATCTCCTGCTCGAGCTCCAGTCCCCGGCCCAGGAGCCCTTCGCGCTCGATGATGTCCAGGTTGGCCAGCGCGACCGCGCAGGCCGTCGGGTGGCCGGCGTACGTCTGGCCGTGCCGGAAGATGTTGCCGCCCTCGTCCCAGAACGGCGCGGCGATCCGCCCGCTGACCGCGACGCCCCCGAGCGGGATGTAGCCGCTGGTGACGCCCTTGGCGAACGTGATCATGTCCGGGCGCACCCCGAAGCGGGCGGGGCCGAACCACTCGCCGAGGCGGCCGAAGGCGTTGATGACGCAGTCGGCGACGAAGAGGATGCCGGTGCGCTGGCAGAGCGCGGCGACGCCCTCCACGTAGCCGGGGGCGGGCTGGTGCACGCCGCCGGCGCCGATGACCGGCTCGACGAAGACGGCCGCGACCTTGTCCGCGCCCACGCGGGCGACCTCGGCCTCCAGGGCGCCCAGGTCGTCGTGCGGCACGTGGGTCGTGTGCTCCTCGTCGAGCGGGCCCATGGCGGCGCGGTTGGCGGGGATGCCACCGATCGCCGTGCCGTGGCCGTGGGTGCCGTGGTAGCCGCAGGTGCGGCCGATGAGGTGCACGCGCTCGGGCTGGCCGATCAGGTGGAAGTAGCGGCGGGCGAGCTTGGCGGCGGTGTCGATCGAGTCGCCGCCGCCCGAGGTGAGGAAGATCTTCGCGTCGTCGACCGGGGCGAGGTCGGCGAGGCGCTCCGCCAGCTCGATCGCGGGGCGGTTGGAGAACGCGCCGAAGGCCGAGTAGGAGGCGAGCTTGCCCATCTGCGCGGCGGCGACCTCGGCCAGCTCGGTGCGGCCGTGGCCCACGTTGACGCACCACAGGCTGGCGGTCGCGTCGAGGTACTTCGAGCCCTGCTCGTCCCAGACCCATACGCCGTCGCCCCGGTCGATGACCATCTCCGCGTCGCGCACGGAGTGCATGTCGGCGAAGGGGTGCCAGAAGCGGGTCTCGGTCATGGGCCTACGGTAATCCCCGCCCCGTGGGCCGTTCAATCGCCCGGATGGCAGAGCCGGTCCGCCCGTCTGCGCCCTCGTGGCGATCGGCCGGTCGGGACGGGGCGGATTTCGCGGTTTCGGGCGGTCCCGGCGGGGATTACGGGCGTGTCGACCGCATGATCGGGCCGCTCGTGACCTCCATCGCCACCAGTTCGTGGGCCCGGGCGGCCCAGTCGCACAGCAGCCGGCGGGTGTCGCGGGGGTCGATGATCTCCTCGACGCTGAACTTCTCGGCGGTGCGGAAGGGGGAGACCACCCGGGTCAGTCGCGCCTCGATCTCCGCGCGCAGGGCGACCGGGTCCTCCGCACTCTCCAGTTCCCGGCGGTAGGCCGCCTCCAGACCGCCGGCGATGGGCAGCGAGCCCCACATGCCCGATGGCCACGCGAACCGCAGGTTCAGCCGCGAGCCCGGCCCGTGGCCGGCCCCGGCCACGCCGTAGACCTTGCGCACGAGGATCGACGCCCACGGCGTGCTCGCCTGGTGGACGGCGCTGAGGGCCCGCGCGCCCCGGCGCATCGTGTTGGCCCGCTCCGACGCGGTGCCGATCACGAAGCCGGGCTGGTCGACGAGGTTGACCACGGGGACGCGGAAGGCGTCGCACGTGTCGACGAAGCGGGCGATCTTGTCCGCGCTGTCGCCCGTCAGGCCGCCGCCGTAGAACTTCGGGTCCGAGGCCAGGAGGCCGACGGGCCGGCCGTCGAGGCGGGCGAAGCCGGTGATGACCGAGCGGCCGTAGCGGGGCCCGACCTCGAAGAACGAGCCGGTGTCGAACACGAGCTGCACGATGCGGCGCATGTCGTAGGTCTTGCGCGGGTCGCGCGGGACGATCCCCAGCAGTTCCTCCTCGCGGCGGTCGACCTTGTCCGTGGTGGCGACGATCGGCGGGACCTCCCACGCGCTGCCCGGGAGGTAGGAGAGGAAGCGGCGCAGCTGGTCCAGCGCGTCGTCCTCGTCAGCGGCGATGTTGTCCACCGCGCCGGCCGCGGCCTGGGCCTTGGCCCCGCCCAGCGTCTCCTTGTCCGGGCTCTCGCCCATCGCGGCGGCGACCACGGGCGGGCCGGCGACGAACAGCTGCGCCGAGCCCTTGACGATCACCGAGAAGTGGCTGAACACCACGCGCGCCGCCCCCAGTCCGGCACACGGCCCCAGCGCGGCCGCGACCACGGGGACGCGGGACAGGTTCTCGATCACCAGGTCGAAGCCGGGCAGCGGCGGGACGTACGAGAAGCCCATGCTCTCCAGGGTCTTGACGCTGCCGCCCCCGCCGGTCCCGTCGACCAGGCGCACGAGCGGGGTGCGCAGCTCGTGGGCGGCGCGCTCGGCCCACACCATCTTCTCCCAGATCGCCGCGTCGGCCGCCCCGCCGCGGACGGTGAAGTCGTCGGCCTGGACGACGACGCGGCGGTCGTCGATCCGGCCCCGGCCGACGACCATGTTCGCGGGCAACAGGTCCTCGAGCTCGCCGTCCTCGCCGTAGGACCCGACGCCGGCGATCGAGCCGGTCTCCAGGAAGCTGCCGTCGTCGAGCAGCCGGTCGACGCGCTGGCGGACGTCGAGCTTGCCCTGGGCGTGCTGGCGGGCGACGCGCTCCTCGCCGCCCATGCGCTGGGCCAGCTCCCGGCGGCGTCGCAGTTCGTCCAGTTCCGGTGACCAGGGCATCCGCGGGAGCATATGCACCGTAGACATGACCATCGGCCCTTCTCTCATCATCGGATCCCGCGCCCGGAGCGCGTGGGTCGCCGCTGCGACCGTGGCCGCCGCGGCGCTGACGCTGGCGGCCTGCGGGTCGGGCGGTGGCCCCGCGGCCACCACCGCGGCCACGACCGCCGCTCCGCCGGCCTCGCCCTATGCGGCGCCGCCTTCGGTGCCGCGCCAGGGGATCGGCCCCGCGGACGCGGCCGACCGGACCGTCATCGACCGCTGGCTGGCGGCGCTGCGGACCGGGGACGAGGTGGCGGCCGCCCGCTTCTTCGCGCCGGGGGCGCGGGTGCAGAACGCCTCGCGCATCTTCACCGTGCGGTCGCTGCCCGAGCGCGTGCAGTTCCAGCGCGTGCTCAGCTGCGGGGCGATCGATCGCGACGCCGTGGCGGGCGGCGACGACTTCACGATCGTCACCTTCCTCCTGGTCGAGCGGCCCGGGGCCGACTGCGGCAGCGGGGCCGGCCACGAGGCCAAGGCGGCGATCCAGGTGCGCGGCGGCCGCATCACCGGCTGGTTCCGCCTGCCCGGCGGGTCCTACCAGGGCTCCGAGGGCCCGCAGGTCCAGGCCTAGGACCGGCGGCTACAGCGCGGCGAGCACCGCGGCGGCCGCGTCGTCCCCGGAGCGGATCGCGCCGTCCATGTAGCCGCTCCAGCGCGTCGCGGTCTCGGCGCCCGCCCAGTGGATGCGGCCGATCGGCGCGCGCAGGGCCGGGCCGTAGCTGGTCCAGGCCCCGGTCGTCATCGCGCAGCCGTAGCACCCGCGGGTGAACTCCTCCTCGGCCCAGCACCGCTCCACGTACCCGTCGGGGCGCGCGGCGCGCGGCCCGAAGATGCGCGTCAGGCAGCCGACGACCATGCGCCGCCGCTCGTCGGCGCTGATCGTGCTCGCGCGGCGGGCATGGTCGCCCTCCAGGAAGGCGAGCAGGACGCCGGGGGAGCCCCCGGGCGGGGAGTTGTCGAACGTGGTGCGGACGGGGCCGACGTCGCTGGTCGCCTGCCCGGTCAGCCCGTCGGCCCGCCAGAACGGCTCGTCGTAGATCGCCATGCACTTCCACACCGTGCCCTGCGGCATCCGCTGCGTCAGCTGGTCGCGCTGGCCGGGGAGGATCGGGTCGTAGTCGATGCGCGCGGTGAGGACGGGCGGCAGCGCGACGATCACGCGCCGGCCGTGCGCGGTCGTGCCGCTGCGTGTGGTCACGCGCACGCCGGCTTCGCCGTGGCGGATCGTGCGCACGGGGGAGGACAGGCGCACCCGGTCGCCGAGGGCAGCGGCCATCTCCAGCGCGAGCCGTTGCGAGCCGCCGACCCAGCGGCGTTCCTGCGCCCCGCCCTCGGTACCGATGAGGTCGTCGAACCCGCCCGCGGACTGCACGTAGAAGAGGACGTGCAGCAGTGAGACGTCCCGGGGCTCCTGGGCCCACACCGCCTCGGTGGCCAGCTCCATCAGCGTGCGGGCGCCCGCCGTCAGGGTGTTGGCCCGCAGCCAGGTGTCGAAGGTCTGGGAGTCCAGGGTGCGGGCGTCCGGGGTCAGCCACGGCGCCTCCACGGGCACGGTGCGGGCCAGCTTCTCCAGCCGGCGCTGGGCCCGCAGCGTGTCGGCCAGGACGTGCGCGCCGATGCGGGGGATCGGGCCGCGGTAGCGCTTCGGCGCGCCGCGCCACTCGATCACGTTCTCCCCCTCGTCGTAGGTCGGGAACGTGGTCAGGCCCAGCTCGTCGCTCAGCGCCAGCGCGCGCGTCTGGGTGGGCCCGACCCACTGGCCGCCGACCTCGACGACCTGCCCGCCGCCGATGTCGTGGTTGAGCAGCCGGCCGCCGACCCGGTCGCGGGCCTCGAGCACCACCACGCTCGCCCCCTGGGCCACGAGGCCGCGCGCGGCGGTCAGTCCCGCCAGGCCCGCCCCGACGACGACGACGTCCGCCTCGAGCTCGCTCATGGTCCGGGTTATATCCGCCGCTCAGCCCCAGAAGAAGTTGAAGAGCCCGAACTGCTGGGTGCGGCGACGGGGCGGCGGTGTCCCGAGGTGCATCCGCAGGGGCGCGTTGGCCGGGGTGAAGCGCCAGCCACGTACGGCGGCCGCGGCCCCGTCGTTGTCGTCCGGCACGAGGAGGACGCCGGGCGCCGGGCCGGGCGCCGAGGCGGCCAGGAGGGCCAGGCCCGCGTCGTCGTCGCGGGCCAGGATGCCGGCGGCCTGGCCGTAGGGGGAGGAGAGCGCGACGCCGCGCAGGTCGTCGTCGCGGCCGGTGCCGGGGACGGCCCAGCCGCGCAGGGGCAGCAGCGCGCGCAGGAGCGCGGTGCGGTCCTCCCCGGTCGTCTCGCGGTCGAGCCGCTCCACCGCGGGGAGGTCGTCGGGGCGCAGCGGCCGCACGGCGGCGGGCAGGCGCACCGCCGCCACGCCGCGCCAGGCGGTGGCGGGCCGTTCGGCGGTGAACCCGAGCCGTGCGTAGAGCGGGCGGCCCTGCTCGGTGGCGTAGAGCAGGACGGTCTCGGCGCCCCGGCTGCGCAGCCAGTCGATCGCGGTCTCGCACAGCTCCCGGCCGATCCCCTCGCGGCGGTGCTCGGGCGTCACGGCCAGCGCCCCGATCCAGCCCGTCGCCCCGAACGAGACGGCGCCGACGACGCCGGCCAGGTGCCCGCCGCGGCGCAGGCCCAGGAGGGTGCCGGAGGGCGAGGCGGCGGGGAAGCCGACGAGCTGGTCGACCGTCGGGCCGAAGCCGGAGCGCACGAGCAGCGTGACGGCCTCGAAGTGGTCGGGCTCGGTGACATGGGCGACGTCGGGCACGGGGCGCGAACGCTACTCCCAGAAGTCGGTCCGGCCGGTGAGCGGCCTCGGTACGCTCTGGTGCATGGCGGCCACTTCATCCACGCGAGTAAAGTCCGCGATGTTCCAACTATCGGACTTCAACCGACTTTAGAGGCCGCTGTGACCAACTCCGTGTCAGACGTGTACGAGATCCCGCAGGAGCACTTGGACTTCCGGGACATGATCCGCCAGCTCGCCCAGGAGAAGATCGCCCCGCGCGCGGGCGACATCGATCGCACCTCGGAGTACCCGTGGGACCTGCGCAAGCTCCTGAGCGAGCAGGACATCCTCGGCCTGCCCTTCGAGGAGGAGCACGGCGGCACCGGCACCGGCACGCTGATGCTGCAGATGGCCGTGGAGGAGATCGCCAAGGTCTGCGCCTCGACGGCGCTCATGCTCATGGTGCAGGAGCTCGGCTCGCTGCCGATCACCCTGCACGGCACCGACGAGCAGAAGCAGCGCTTCCTCCCGCGATGCGCGACCGGCGAGTGGTCGCCCGCGTTCGCCCTGAGCGAGCCCGAGGCCGGCTCCGACCCCGCCGCGATGCGCACCACCGCGGTGCGCGACGGCGACGAGTGGGTCATCAACGGCACCAAGAACTGGATCACCAACGCCGGGATCGCCGACTTCTACATCGTCTTCGCGATCACCGACCGCGAGAAGAAGCGCTCCAGCGCGTTCATCGTCGAGAAGGACCGCCCCGGGTTCTCCATCGGCAACCTGGAGCACAAGCTCGGCATCAAGGGCTCCCCGACCGGCTCGCCGGTCCTCGAGGACGTCCGCGTCCCGGCCGAGAACCTGCTCGGCCTCGAGGGCAAGGGCCTGAGCGTCGCGCTCAGCACCCTGGAGCGCACGCGCCTGGGCGCCGCCGCGCAGGCCGTCGGCATCGCCCAGGGCGCGACCGACTACGCCAACGGCTACGCCAAGGAGCGCATCGCGTTCGGCAAGCCGATCAACGCGCTGCAGGGCATCCAGTTCAAGCTCGCCGACATGGAGACGGGCACCGCCGCCGCGCGCGAGCTGCTCTACAAGGCGTGCGCGCTGGCCGACAAGCCGGAGCGTCCCGCCGACCTGGGCAAGTGGACGTCGATGGCCAAGCTGTTCGCGTCCGACAACGCGATGAAGGTCACGCTCGAGGCCATCCAGGTCCTGGGCGGCTACGGCTACGTCAACGAGTACCCGGTCGAGCGCATGATGCGCGACGCCAAGATCACCCAGATCTACGAGGGAACCAACGAGATCCAGCGCGTCGTGATCGCCCGCGCCATGGCTCAGGACTGATCGAGCTGGCCATGCCCGCCCTGCAACGCACCGCGTTCGCCGCCACCGTGGCCTTCAGCCTCGGGCTGGTGGCGATCGTGGTGATACAGGGCGGGCTCAGCACCAGCTTCCCGGTCCGGCTGCTCGAGGGGGCGGGGATCGCCGTCGCCGCGATCTTCGTCCTCGGCGTGATCATGGGCGCGATCGGCGGGCGGATGGCCACCTACACCTCCCCGGAGGACGAGGCGGACTTCGAGCAGCTCGTCGTGCGGGCCGAGCGGCTGGCCCGCGAAGGCGTCTCCGCCGAGCCGGAGGAGAACGAGTTCATGGAGCTCGACCCGCTCGACGACGAGGACTTCGAGGAGCTCGTCCGCGAGGCGCTCGACGGCCTGCCGGACCTGTTGCGCAACGTGGTCGAGAACCACAACGTGGCCGTCGTCATCTCCGACGGCGGCCGCCGGCGCGGGGCCTACGGGCTGTACCACGGCGACGGCGCCACCCGGGACGACGTCCCCGACCGCATCGTCATCTACCGCGACACGCTGCGCCGCGACTTCGGGCACGACCCGGACCTGCTGCGCGAGCAGGTGACGATCACCGTCCGCCACGAGCTGGCCCACCACATCGGGTTCGACGAGCTCGGCGTGCGCGACCTCGGCCTGTAGGGCCGAGGCTCGTCCACACCGGAGGCGCGTGTCGCGCGGCCGTTCCGGTGTGGACGGGGCCTCTCTCCCAGCACCCCTGCCGGGTGTCCACGGTCCCCCTGCCGTCCGCGGACGACCATCGAAACACGGGGATTCTCGAAAAGGTGCGGTCGGCGCGCCAGAACCCAGCCGATCGGCGGTCTAACCTCAGGGTGGCGACCCTGATGCGGTGCCTCCGGGGCCAGGCTACGGTCGGCGGTTCTGTCCACGCCCGTCCAGGGGAACCTCCGCGTGTCCGCACCTCGCCGCCGTCTCGCCGCCCTCGTCGTCACCGCCGGTCTGCTGGGCGTCGTGGCCCTCGTTCCCGCCGCCGCCTCGGCCGCCACCTACTACGCGCAGGCGGCCGGGACCACGGCCTCCGGCTGCGCCTCCCCCGCCGCGAACTGCAACCTGGCGAGCGCGGTCGCGGCGGCCCACGGCGCGCACGTGCGTCCCGTGGCCGACACGATCGTGCTCGACGCCGGCACGCACACCGTCACCGGCGTCACGCTGGCCGACGACAACCTGACGCTCCAGGGGCAGGGCCCGGCCGCCACCCACGTGGTGTCCGCGGCCGCGACCCCGCTGACGATCAACCCGACGTTCACCTCCGACGACGTCACGGTGAAGGGCCTGGAGGTCCGCAGCACCAACGCGACGAACGCCGCCTCGGGCGTGGTCGTCACGCTCGGCCACGCGACGCTCGACGACGTGCACGTGTTCCGCGCCGCCACCTCGGGCTTCGACGCCACCGGCTGGATCTCCGGTGTGCGGGTCGACGGCGGCAGCGCCGACCTGCGCGGCGTCCGCGTCGAGACGGCGGGCGCGGTCGGCGTCAGCACGTCCGCGCCGCTCACCATCGCCGACTCGGTCGTCACCCGCACGGGGACGGCCACCGGTCAGCCGCTCGTCACGCTCGATCGCCTCACCACGTCGATCCTGCGCACGCGCATCGACGGTGGCGGGGACGCGGCGGCTCCGGGCGTCAGCGCCTTCTCCAGCTCGGCCAACGACGCGAACGTGAACCTGCAGGACGTGGCGATCACCCGCACCGGCATCGGCGTCCTCGTCACCGGCAGCATGTCGGGCGCGATCAACACCGCGAACCTCGACCACGTCACCGTCGTGCCGACCTCCGCGTCGACCCCGTCGGTCAAGGCGTCCAAGAACAGCACCGACGTCCACGCGATCATCAACGTGCGCAACTCGATCCTCGCCGGTCCCCCGACCTACGTGAACGAGACGCCCTACCCCAACGAGCAGATCCACTGCGCGTACACGGCCCTGGTCGACAACCCCGCGTTCGAGGACGCGATGGGCTCCCGCGACTGCAAGTCGGGCAGCCCGGACCGCCACAACTCCGTCTACGCGGCCGGCACCGTCTCCACGGTGGACGGGTCGGCGCCTGCGGGCTCCCCGGCGATCGACGCGGGGGACCCGGCCGGGCTCGGGACGGTCTTCGGCATGACCGAGTCGACCACCGACGTGGCCGGCAACCCGCGGGTCGCCGTCGGCGTCTGCGGCGAGACGGCGGCCCGCCGCGACCTCGGCGCCTTCGAGTACCAGATCCCCCTCGGCGTGGGGACGGCCGCGGTCACCGGGCCCGACGCGCTGACGGTGGGGACGGCGGGCACGTTCGGCTTCACGGCGAGCGGCGGGGCGGCGTTCTCGAACTGGGGCTTCGGCGACGGGAGCAGCTCCGCGCTCGCCGCGCCCACGCACGCCTACGCGGCGCCCGGCACGTACACCGTGTCGGCGACGCTGATCCCGGCCGCGGGCTGCCCGGTCACGGTCACCAAGGCGGTGGCGGTCACGGCCCTCCCGAACGGCGGTGGCGGCGGCGGCGGTGGCGGCGGTGACAACCCCGGAGACGGCGGGAACCCCGGCGGGAACCCCGGAGACGGCGGGAACCCCGGTTCCGGAGCGACCACGCCCACGCTGAAGGTCGCAGCCGGCAAGGGCACGCTGAAGAAGGGCGCGAAGCTGACGCTGACCGCCAGCGCGGCCGGCACCGTCAAGGCCACGGTCACCCAGAAGGGCAAGGGCTACCGCAAGAACGGCAAGGCGACGTGCGGGACGGTCAGGAAGGGGAAGAAGGCCAACTGCACCCGCGTCCTGAAGGTCGTGACGCGCACGTTCTCCGTCAAGGGGGGTACGAGCACCGCGACCCTGAAGCTGCCGGCCAAGGCCAGGGCCGGCACCTACGCCGTGAGCCTCGTGCTGACCGCCGGGGGCAGGGCGAGCAAGGCCGTGACGAAGTCCGTCGCCTACAAGCGGAAGTAGGTCAGGACTTCGGTGCGCACTTGGCGCCGGTCAGGTCGGCGTTGCTGAAGTTGGCGTTGGTCACGTTGGCCCCGCAGAGGTTGGCCTTCTGCAGGTTGGCGTTCTCGAAGTCGGCGCCGTTGAGGTTCGCGTCGCCGAGCTTCGCGTAGCGCAGGTCGGTGTCGCGCAGGTCCGCCTCGTAGAGATCCGCCTTGTAGAGATCGGCCTTGAGCAGGCGCGCGTAGCGGAAGCGGGTCTCCGAGGCGGCGATGTACGTGAGGTTCGCGTAGGCGAGGTCGGCCTCCTTGAGGTCTGATCCGCGCAGGTCGGCCATGTACAGCTCGGCCTTGTTGAAGTTCGCCTTCGTCAGGTTGGAGCTGCGCAGCTGCACCTTGTTCAGGTGGGCGCCGCGGAAGTTCGCGTTCGACAGGCTCGAGTTGTTGAGCTTGGCGCCGTTCAGCTTCTTGCCCGCGCACTGCGTTCGCGGCTTGATCTTGCAGCCACCGACCGTCTTGGCCTCGGCCGCGGCGGGAACGAGCAGGAGGGCGCAGGCGACGGCTGGGAGGAGGCGGGCGAGCATCGGAAAAGCGTAGCTCCCGCCGTTTCCCCCCGCGCCGTTGGACGTGGGTTCAGTAGGATGGGGAGACCTCCCGGAGTGCATCCGCCGAGGAACCCGCCCCGTGGAGTGAGACCGCCGGGGACCATCAAGTGCACAGGAGCATTTCCCTCATGTCAGAAGCAGTCATCGTGGACGCCGTCCGCACGCCGATCGGGCGCGCGGTCAAGGGGTCACTCAAGGACGTCCGGGCCGACGACCTCGCCGCCGTTCCGCTGGTCGCGCTGCAGGAGCGCAACCCGGAGGTCGACTTCTCGACCGTCGTCGACGTCCTGTACGGCAACGCGGCGGGCACCGGCGAGGCCGGGTTCAACGTCGCTCGCAACGCCGCCCTGCTGTCCGGCCTGCCCGAGTCGGTCCCGGGCGTGACGGTCAACCGGTTCTGCGCGTCGTCGCTGCAGACCATCCGCAACGCGTTCCACGCCATCAAGGCGGGGGAGGGCGACACGTACATCGCCGGTGGCGTCGAGGCCATCTCGCGCAGCGTGGAGGGCGGTCCGTTCGAGTTCAACAAGGCGCTCGACGGCTCGGAAGGGTCGATCACCAACGTCTACATCCCGATGGGGCTCACGGCGGAGAACGTCGCCGAGCGCTACGGCGTCTCGCGCGAGTCGCAGGACGAGTGGGCGGAGATCTCCCAGAAGCGCGCCGTGGAGGCCCGCGACAACGGGCACTTCGACACGGAGATCGTCAGCGTCACCACGCCCGACGGCACGGTCGTCACCCAGGACGACGGTCCGCGCGCCGGCACGACGCTGGAGAAGCTCGCGTCGCTGAACCCGGTGTTCAAGGCGGACGGCACGGTCACGGCCGGCAACGCCTGTCCGCTGAACGACGGCGCCGCCGCGGTGCTCGTCGTCTCCGAGGAGAAGGCGCAGCGCGACGGCCTCAAGCCCCGCGCCCGCATCGTCGCCTCGACCGTCGCGGCCATCGACCCCGAGTACATGGGTGTCGGGCCGATCCCCGCGATCCAGGCGCTGCTCAAGCAGGTCGGCATGACGATGGACGACATCGACGTGGTCGAGATCAACGAGGCGTTCGCCGCGCAGATCGTCCCCTGCATGGACGAGCTGAACATCCCCGCCGAGAAGCTGAACCCGTTCGGCGGCGCGATCGCCCTGGGCCATCCCTTCGGGATGACCGGCGCGCGCATCATGACGACGCTGCTCAACGACCTCGACACGCTCGACGGCGAGTACGGCATCGAGTCGATGTGCGTCGCCGGCGGCATGGGCATGGCGATGCTCGTGCAGCGCGTCTCCTAGTCGCTCCGCAGCACCCTGTCGTACCGGCGCCCGGGCCCTGCGGCCCGGGCGCCGTTCGTTCCCCGGCGGGTTTCCCGGGCGGTGAGTGTCGCTCGGTGGTTGGAGGGCAACCATCGAGCGATACTCACCGCCGGCCCCCTTCAGACACCGAGCGGTTCCCTACACTGCCGCCGATGCTCTTCCGCTCACTCTGTCTCCTCTCGCTCACCGTGGTGGGTGCGGTGGTGTCCACCGCCCCGGCCTCGGCCGCCACGTACGCGTATCCGTCACTGTCCGGCCGGCACCGGTTCGTCACGGTCCAGGCCGGCGGGAGCAACGCCGTCCTGCGGGTCACCCAGGACGCCCGCCGGCGCTACGCCGGCCGATGGCTCGAGTGGGAATGCTCCGAGATCCCGAAGGGGGATTCCCTGATCGACGCCACCTCGGAGAGCGGAGGGGATGTCCGGATGCGCGACGCGTCGGCGATCCGGGTCATGCGCAGCGCGGACTACTGCCAGCTCCAGGTGGTCGTGCGCACCGCGTGGCACACCGGGCGCGCGGGCCGGCGGATCACCACCACGAGGACCCGCAAGCTGCGGCAGACCGTCGCCGTGACCGCCGCGGGGCAGGCACACATCGACCGGGTGCGTGGCGCCGAGGGCCTGCTGCTCGGTGCGATGCTGGGCTTCATCGCTTACTACGATCACGGGAAGCGGTTTCCGGCCGCCGGCGAGATCGTCGCCAAGCTCACCGGGTCGCGGTTCGTGGCGCTCGACGGTCCCGACGGGAAGGCGGCCGCCGGCCGGGTCGGGCTCTGGACCGACGGCGCCACGCGACTGCGCGTGACCTACGGTCTGCCCGACGGCACGCAGCTCTTCACCGATCAGGACCTGACCACGAGGATGCTGACCACCAACGCCCACGCGGAGACGGATGTGGTGCGCCGCGGCGACGGTTGGTGGGAGGACGACGAGTCGATGTCGGAGTCCTCTCGAGGGGCCTGACGCACCGCCGATCCGCTGTTCTTCGGACAGCGGGAGGACTTGACACGGAGGTCGTGGGCGCGGCTAGACTCACATGATGTCCAGAACGTCTCCGGTCCCGTTCATCCTCGGCCTGGCCCTGCTCGCGGCCGCCGTGCCCGCGTCCGCGCAGGCCGCGCCCGCCAAGGCCCCGCAGCTCGTGCGGATCGTGGGGAAGGGCGAGAAGGTCCGGGCGACGCCGACCGCCCAAGCGCTGCGGCGCTACGCGGGCAAGCGCCTCACGCTGGAGTGCGGGCGGCCCACGATCGTCTTCGGCCGGAGCGAAGCGGTCGCGGCGTCGGTGGTCCACGAAATGACCGTGCGCAAGGGCGCGTCCGTTCCGGCGTGGGAGCCCTACTGCGTCGCACGGGTGCGTCTGGGGGGCAAGCCGGGTCAGGATCCGCGCCAGCTCCTCTCGCCCACGGTCGCCCTGGACGTGCTGCTCGAGCGGCTGAAGGCGATCAACGGACTGCGGCGGGCCTACCGGTCCTGGCAGAACGCACAACGGAACCCGACGCTCGCGCGGGTGATCTCCGGCGACAAGACTGGGACGTTCGTCGCCGCCTCGGGGCCGGACGACTCGGCGGACGCTCCGCACGTCGCGCTCTGGCCGCTGGGACCGGCGGGCGGCCGTCCCTCCGGTGGCTCGCGGGCCTCGACCAGGGTGGAAGGCTCCGTGTACTACCTCGAGCACGACTACGTCACGAACGTCGTGTCGTCGAACGCGTTCGACTACTTCGAGCAGCTCGATCAGGGGCCGGCGTTGACCACCGAGCTGCTCGCCCCCTGGCAGCCGCGTCCGGAGCCGGTCGTTCCGGCCCAGCGCGGGATCGCGCTGCCGTTCGGCGACCTCTCCGGACTGAGCCGCCGATGACGTTCGCGCGATCGTCCATGCCGATCGCCCTCGGCCTGGCCCTGCTCGCGGCGGCCGTGCCCGCGTCGGTGCAGGCGGCGCCGACCGACCCGGCGTCCCCGCTCGTGCGGATCGTCGGCAAGGACGCCAAGGCCCGCGCCGTGCCGACCACGCGGACGCTGCGGCGCTACGCCGGCCGGTCGCTCACGGTGGAGTGCGCGCGGCCGAGTCCCAAGGCGTGGGGCGCGGGGACGACGGTGACCCATCGGGTGGTCGTGCGCCGGGGCGCATCGGTCCCGGTGTGGGAGGCGTACTGCGTCGCGCGGGTGCATCTGGGCGGCAAGGCGGCCAAGGACCCACGCCAGCTGTTCACGCCGAACTACGACGCCGACGTCTGGGTCGCGCGCCTTCGCGCGGCCAGCGTGCTGCAGGAGACGTACCGGGCCGTCAGCCGCAGCCGGCGGTTCCCGACCGTCGCCGAGCTGGTCGCGGGGGACCCGCGGGGGCGCTACGTGGCCGCGTCTTCGGCCGAGGACACGGCAGACTTCCCGAAGGTCGCGATCTGGATGGACGGGGACCTGCAGTTGCGGGCGTCGACCCAGGTCGACGGGCACTCGATGTTCTTCGACGCGCAGTACGCCAAGAACATCGTGTCGTCGAACGCCCTGGACCTGTTCGCCCAGCTCGAGGGCCCGTTGCCCCTCCCCCCGAAGCTGCTGCAGGCGTGGCGGCCCCACCCGATCCCCGCCCCGGCGGCGCCGCACTGACCGGCGGGAGGCCGGGGCGCGTCACCAGACGGTGCGTTCGGGGTCGTGTGCGCGCAAGGCCGCGTCACGGGTGACGAGCAGCGCGTCGTGGGACCGCGCCGTGGCGTAGACGAAGCGGTCGGCGGGGTCGCCGTGCATCCCGTCGGCCCCGAGTTGGGCGGCGCGGACGGCGATCGCGCTGGTCAGCGGCAGCTCGATCGTGCGGGGATCGGTGGTGAGGGCGGCGCGGACCCAGCGGGCCGGCGAGCGATCCAACGCGATGCGGTCGCGCGCGACGAGCCTGGCGATCTCCCACGCGCTGATGGACGCGACCCCGATCTCCTCGGCGTGATCGATCGCCGCCCGTGCAGGAGGGGAGAGGCGCTCGGGGGCGGACGTCCACCACAGCCAGGCCTGGGTGTCCAGGACGATCATGTCGGGTCTGCGTCCCAGCCCTCGTCGATCGGGAGCAGGAGCTCGTCGTCTGGGACGAGGAAGGTCACCGAGTGGCGCAGCGGACCCTCGTCGATGATGGGGACGAGCCGGGCGACGGGCCGGCCGTGCTTCGTGACCACGACGGATTCGCCGGAGGCCTCGACGGCGTCGAGCACGCCGAGGAGCTCGGCCTTCAACCGGGAGGCGGTGTAGACGGAGTGATTCATGACCATGGTCACCTTACCATGGTCATCTCTTCGGCTCCTCAGCCCAACAGCTCCGCGATCGCCTCCTCGAGGCAGCCCGCCGCCACGTCGACCCCGGGCTCCAGCGTGCGGTCGGCGAGCAGGCCGAAGTGCACCGCGCCGTCGTAGCTGAGGACGCCGACGTTGAGGCGTTGACTGGCCGGGTTGAGCGGGACGACGGGATACACCTCGCGCATCACCTGGCCGTTGAAGAAGAACGGCTGCTGCGGACCGGGGATGTTCGACACCACGAGGTTGAACGCGCGCACCGTGCCCATCGCGCGGGCCACGGTGGAGGAAATCACGGGTGGGGCCACGCCGCTCGCACCCACGAGCAGGGCGCCGGCCCGCACCGCGGCGGAGTCCTTCAGCTTGGCCATCTGGGTGTGGATCAGCCAGATCCGCGCCTCGGGCGTGGGCGCGCTGACCGGGAGGTCGACGAGCACGGTGGAGATCCGGTTGCCCCCGTCGTCGCCCTCACGCCGCACGCTCACGGGCACGAGCGCGACGGGCTCGGCGGTCAGCGTCACGCCGGCCGCCGCCAGCCAGCGGCGCAGCATGCCGGTCACGATGGCCAGCACGGTGTCGTTGATCGTCCCGCCGGCCGCGGCTCCCGCGGCCTTCAGCGCGGGCAGGTCCGCGCGGGCCATCGCGAAGCGGCGCCCCGGGCCCAGCGGGGCGTTGAGCGGCGTCATCGGCGCCTGTGGCCGCTGGCGGGCCAGCTCGGTGACGAGGTCGGTCGCCCGGCGCACGTCGGCGAGGTTGCGCCGGGGGTCGGTCGCGGCGACCGCGCGGCCGACGGAGGCCCGCAGGAAGCGTTGGGCGGCGGCGGTCGGCTCGCCGGCCATCTGGGCGAGGTGGCGGATCCGGTCGTAGGAGCGGGGTGTCCAGTCGCCCCCCGGATCCGGGATGTCGAGCGGCTCGGGCGTCGGGTCCAGCAGCATCGTGCCGATGTCCACCGCGGCCACGCCGTCGACCAGCGCGTGGTGCATCTTCACGGCCAGGGCCAGGCGCTCGCCGCCGTCGAGGCCGCTGATGCGGGTCAGCTCCCACAGCGGCCGGTCACGGTCCAGCCGGCGGGAGAAGTCGCGGCCGACGAGGTCGCCGAGCTGTCCCCGGTCCCCGGGCGCCTCCAGGTGGGCGCTGCGCAGGTGCCAGTCGAGGTCGAAGCTCGTGTCGTCGGTCCACACCGGGTTGGTCACCCCGGGGGCGGGCGCGCGCAGGCGCTGGCGGTACCGGGGGATGAGGTGCAGGCGTCCCGCGACCCGGCCCGAGATCGCCGGGCCGGAGAGGGCGGGGTCGTCGTCGAAGACCAGCACCCCGCCCACCGACATGTTCACGGAGCCCTGCTCGGCGGCGAGGGCCGAACGGTCGGCGGGCGAGAGCGGATCGGTCATCGGACCGGAGCGTATCCCGGCGCCTACTGCGGGGCCATGCGGATGGCGCCGTCGAGGCGGATCGTCTCCCCGTTGAGCATCGGGTTCTCGACGATCGCGCCGACGAGCTGCGCGTACTCGGCGGGGGCGCCCAGGCGCGGCGGGTACGGGACGGACTTGCCCAGCTCCAGGCGGGCGGGCTCCGGCAGGGCGGCCAGCAGCGGGGTGTCGAACAGGCCGGGGGCGATGGTCACGACGCGGATCGCGTAGCGGGCCAGGTCGCGGGCCGCCGGGAGCGTCATGCCGACCACGCCGCCCTTGGAGGCGGAGTAGGCGATCTGCCCGATCTGGCCGTCGTAGGCGGCCACGGAGGCGGTGTTGACGATCACGCCGCGCTCGCCGTCGGGGCCGAGCGGCTCGTTGCTCAGCATGTTCGCCGCCGCGAAGCGCAGGACGTTGAAGGTGCCGATCAGGTTGATCCCGATGATGACCTCGAAGGGCATCAGCGGGTGGGGGCCCTTGGACCCGGCGACGCGCTGGGCCCAGCCGGTGCCGGCGCAGCAGCTGACGATGCGCAACCCACCGTCGGCCTCGGCGGCCTTGGAGATCGCGGCCTCGACCTGGGACTCCTCGCGCACGTCGCAGGGCACGAAGACCTGGCCCAGCTCGGCGGCCAGCGCCTCGCCCTTCTCGGCGTTGACGTCGGCGATGGTCACGTGGGCGCCGCTCTCGTGGAGGCGACGGACGGTGGCCTCGCCGAGCCCGGAGGCTCCGCCGACCACGATGGCTCCAGCGTTCTCGATGTTCATGCGCGGGACCCTAGAGGTTCGGTGCCGAAATCCCGGTGTGGGCGCACGGTCGGCAAAACGCCTGACAATTTCTCCCGCGCGCGTGTACGAAAACGATAGCGTGTCGTGAACCCCTGGTTGTGAGATGCCACGGGGAGTAGGTTGAAGAGCGGGGCGGCGACCGTCGTCTCGTGGGTCTAGGAGGGAGAGTCATGTCCGTTCCGTCGTTCGCGCCACTGGGCGCCAGTTCGTCACGCCGTCTTACGGTGCTCGCCGTCGTCGTAGCCGGGTTCGCCGCCTCGCTGCTCGCCGTCGCCGCATCCCCCGCCCTCGCCGACGGTCCCGGTTCCGGGACGCCGTGGGCGGTCAGCGTGGGTGATTCCTACATCTCGGGTGAAGCCGGCCGCTGGGCGGGCAACACCAACGGCAGCTCGTCCAACACGGACGCGCTCGGTTCCACCGCCTACTACGACAACGCCGGCCACACGGCCGAGGAGATCGAGCGGTGTCACCGCTCCTCGGCGGCCGAGGTCCACATCGGCGGCGGGGTCAACAGCAAGAACCTCGCGTGCTCGGGCGCCACCACGTCCACCACCACCGGCACGTACTTCAAGCCGGGCCTGGACTTCTACAGCAGCGGGTCCAACCAGGGCCAGGCCCTGGCGCTGCAGAACTGGGCGTCGACGCACAACGTGAAGATGATCAACCTGTCGATCGGCGGCAACAACTTCAACTTCGCGTCCGTCGTGCAGTCCTGCGTGGTCGACTTCCTGACCTCGCCGTCCTGGTGGAAGGACTACTGCAACGACGACTCCTCGGTGACGGCGAACTTCACGGCCGGCAACATCACCACGCAGACCAACGCGATCAAGAACGCGATCCTCAACATCAACACGGCGATGACGAACGCGGGCTACTCGTCCTCGCAGTTCACGATCGTCGTGCAGGACTACGAGTCGCCGCTGCCCACCAGCGGGGGCATGCGCTACTCCGAGTCGGGCTACACCCGTCAGAACACGGGCGGCTGCGGCTTCTGGAACAACGACCTCAACTGGGCCAACAACACGGCCCTGCCCATCATCAACAACGCGGTGCACAACGCCGCGACGGCGACGGGCCTGTCGAACGTCAAGTTCCTCGAGCTGCAGGGCGCGTTCAACGGCCGCCGGCTGTGCGAGAACACGGTCGGGCTGCTCGAGGAAGAGGGCCTGGCGACGTGGCAGAGCGCGGGCGCGGTGGACAACTCCGAGTGGATCGAGCAGATCCGCACGGTGTCGACCGTCTTCGGCCCGTACTTCGTCCAGGAGTCGCTGCACCCCAACTACTGGGGCGAGCTGGCGCTGCGCAACTGCATCCGCCAGGCGTACAACAGCGGCACGCCGCGCGGTGGCACCTGCACGCGTTCGGCGAACGGCCTGAACGGCAACGGCGAGCCCAACATGGGGCTCAGCTAGACGACACGAAGTCGACGCGAAGCCGTGACGGAATCGTCACGGTTTCGCGTCTAGTTCCGTAACGCGCGGAGCGGGATCGTGGGGCCCATGCCCCACGATCCCTCCCGCGCGAACCACGCCGTCCCCGATGTCGCAGGTATGCACGTACAACGTGCATACCTGCGACATCGGCATCCGGATGGACGGGTGGCGGCGGTTGCGGCCGCTCAGTTCGGGGTGATTTCCACGGCGCAAGTGCGGGCTTGCGGGATCGAACGGAGCGGCATCGCCCATCGGCTGAGGGCGGGCCGTCTCGTCCCGCAGTACCGCGGGGTGTACGCGGTGGGCCATGAGGTGCTGCGGCCGGAGGGCCACCGGATGGCTGCGGTGCTGGCCTGTGGGCGGGGATCAGCGCTGTCCCATGGGGGAAGCGGGCGGCACTGGTCGATCTGGTGGGGGACGTCGCCATGGATCGACGTGACGCGGCCGCGTGCGGGGCGCGGTCCGGCGGGGATCCGCGTACATGGTGGGTTGCTGGGACCGGACGACGTCACGGTGCTCAACGGCATCCCGGTCACCACGCTGGCCCGCACCGTGGTCGACATGGCGCCTGGCCTGGGGGAGTCCGCCCTGCGTCGCCTGATCGACGACGCGATCCGGCATCCGGCCTACGACCAGGCCGCGATGGACCGTCAGCTCGCGCGGGGCCGTCCGGGTGCTCCGGCGGTGCGGGCCGAGCTGCTGTCCCGTCATCCGGACTCCCACCGCACGCGCTCGGAGTTCGAGGCGATCGCCCTGCCGCTGCTCGCCCATCACGGCCTGCCGCGACCGGAGGTCAACGTCTGGCTCCCGGGCCTGGGCAACGAGGTCGATCTCCTCTGGCGGAACGAGCGCGTCGTCGTGGAGTGGGACAGCCGGGCGCACCACGACAACGATCCGTCGTTCGAGCACGACCGAGAGCAGAACGTCGAGCTCCTCGCTGCCGGCTACGTTCCGCTGCGCTTCACGTGGCGGCAGCTTCACGACCGCCCGGAGTGGGTCGCGGCCCACATCGCGAAGGCCCTCTCCCGCTCCGCCCACTGAACGATGTCGCGGGTATGCACGTACAGCGTGCATACCCGCGACATCGTTGGGCGGGGCCGACCGGCCGGCGCCTAGGCCATCGGGGCGTGGGCCTCGTCGCGGATCACGTGCATGACCGCGTTGATGAGGGCCAGGTGGGTGAAGGCCTGGGGGAAGTTGCCCAGGTGGCGGCCCGTCTCGGCGTCCAGCTCCTCCGCGTACAGCTCCAGCGGGGAGGCCAGGGACAGCAGCCGCTCGCACAGGGCGCGGCCCCGCCGGCGCTCGCCGATCTCCAGCAGCGCGCTGACCAGCCAGAAGGAGCAGATGAGGAACGAGCCCTCCTCGCCGATCAGCCCGTCGTCGGTCTCCTCGGTGCGGTAGCGCAGCACGAGGCCGTTGTGGCTGAGCTCGTCGGCGACCGCTAGGACGGTGGCCCGCACGCGCGGATCGTCACCGGGGAGGAAGCGCACCAGGGGAACGAGCAGGCAGGAGGCGTCGAGGGCGTCGCTGTCGTAGTGCTGGACGAACACGCCCCGGTCGTCGGTGCCGCGATCGCAGATCTCGGCGTGGATCGTGTTGGCGACCTCGCGCCACGTGTCGGCCAGCGCGTCCTTGCCGCGCTGGGAGGCCAGGCGGGCGCCGCGGTCCAGCGCGACCCAGCACATGAGCTTGCTGGAGACGTAGTGCCGCGGCTCGCCGCGCGCCTCCCAGATGCCCTGGTCGGGGAGCTGCCAGGCGTTCATCGCCGCGTTGGCCTGGTCCTCGATGACCGGCCACAGCCGCTGGGACGTGTGGCCGTAGGCCCGGCTGTGCAGGTAGATCGAGTCGAGGACCGCGCCGAACACGTCGTTCTGGCGCTGGTCGAACGCCCCGTTGCCGATGCGCACCGGCGAGGCGCCCTCGTAGCCGGTGAGGTGGTCCAGTGTGCTCTCGGGCAGCTCGCGCTCCCCGCCGACGCCGTACATGATCTGCAGCGACCCGTCCTCGTTGCGTTCCACGTCGGCCACGAACTGGACGAAGTCGTCGGCCTCCCAGCTGAGGCCCAGGGCGTTGAGGCCCGCGAGCGTGAACGTCGCGTCGCGCATCCAGGTGTAGCGGTAGTCCCAGTTGCGCACGCCGCCGGGGGTCTCGGGCAACGACGTCGTGGCCGCGGCGACCATGGCGCCGGTCGGCATGTAGGTCAGGCCCTTGAGGACGAGCGCGCTGCGCTGCAGTTGCCCGCGCCAGCGGTGGTCGGGGAACGTGCCGCCGGCCAGCCACTGGCGCCAGTACTCGCCGGTGTTCTGCAGCGCGGTCTGGGCCTCGACGGCGTCGCGGGGGCCGTCGAGCAGGCGTGACCACGACAGTGCGGCGTAGCGGATGTCGCCCTTGCGCAGGCGGTGCCGGGCCCGGACGGAGTTGCCCTCGATCCCCAGCCGCATGTCCGACCACAGCCGCAGCCGGTGGGTCCCATCGGTCGCGTCGTGGGCGTCGGGCTCGTCCTCGACCGGGGTCCAAGTCGCGGGGTTGCGGCCGTAGTCGAACATCGGCTCGCACAGCAGCTCGGCCTGCACCTCGCCGTGCACGCACTCGATGGTGCGCACGAGGACGTGGTGGGAGTCGTAGTCGGCGGGGGGACGGGTGTGGGCGGTGGCGGTGCCCTGGGTGCGCGGGCGCCAGCGGTCGACGACGAGCGCGTCGCGGACGACGGCCCAGCCCGTCGGGGTCATCCACGTCGTCTCCAGCACGTTGGTGCCCGGCTCGTAGCGCCGGCCGGCGGGCACGCCCGTCGACGCGGGCCCGAGGCGGAAGCCACCGGCGGACCGGTCCAGGATCGCCGAGAAGACCGACGGGGAGTCGAAGCGGGGCGGGCACAGCCATTCCACCGTGCCGTCCGGCGCGACGAGCGCGCTCGTGTGGCAGTCGGACAGGAAGGCGTAGTCCGCGATGGGCGGGAACGGGGATTGTGCGGCGGTGCGATCGACGAACGGCGTCGGCGCGTGATCCGGCATGAGGTCCATCGCCCCGGCCCGCGGCGGCGGTGCGCCATCCATGCGCTCGTGCTGCGACGTCCGGTCCTCGCGGGTGCTCACGGGAGGGATGGTGGCAAACCCGGGCGGTGGGGGCGTGCGATGGCTCACGTCTTGCGCGGCGTCAGGCGTCGTTCCAGCGCCAGGTGACCCGCGTGCCGTGCTCGAAGCCGAGCACGCAGATCGACGCCGTGGACAGCGCCAGCCGCCCGCCGAACGCCGCCGGCTGCTCCAGCCAGCGCGCGCCCAGCACCCGCAGGACGTGCCCGTGGGCGAACAGCGCGACGTCGCCGTCGGCCTCCAGCGCCTCGGCGATCACGCGGTCCACGCGCGCTCCGACGTCGTCGGCCTGCTCGCCGTCGGGGCACCCGTCGCTCCACAGGGACCAGCCGGGGCGCCTCTCCTGGATCTGCGCCGTGGTGATCCCCTCGTAGTCCCCGTAGTCCCATTCCAGGAGGTCGTCCCGGTCGACCGCCCGGTCCCCGAGCCCGGCCAGCGCGGCGGTCTCCCGCGCGCGGCCCAGGGGGGAGGACAGCACCGCGGCCCAGTCGTGGCCCGCGATCAGCGCCTGCGTCTTCGCCGCGCGGGCGCGACCGGCGTCGGTCAGCGGGATGTCGGTGCGGCCGGTGTGGCGACCGCTCAGCGACCATTCGGTCTCGGCGTGGCGGAACAGCCACACCTCGTGCGGGGCGCCCACCCGCTCAGTCCTCGGGGACGGCGGCCGCGTCGGCCACCACCGTCAGCTTCGACCGGTCGAGCAGGGACGAGGGCACGTGCGGGGTCGGGTGCCCGAGCAGGCCGCGCAGCGCCTCCCGCTTGCCCGCGCCCTCGGTGAGGAGCAGGATCGCTCGCGCCTCGTTGAGCTTGCCGAGGGTGAGCGACACCCGGTCCGGCGGCGGCTTGGGCGCGCCGTGCACGCCGACCGCCACGCCGGTCGCGTCGAGCCCCGGGTTGTCGGGGAACAGCGAGGCGGTGTGGCCGTCCTCGCCCAGCCCGAGCAGCGCGAGGTCGAGCACGGTGTCGCCGAGCAGGAGGGCGTACTGCTCCGCGGCCGCCTCGGCGCCCAGCTCGCCCTCGATCCGGTGGAGGATCGCGCCGGGCGCCTCCAGGGACTCGCGCACCATGCGCACGTTGGCGTCCGGGTCGTCGGCGCCGACGCACCGCTCGTCGCCGAACCACAGGTGCACCGCGCTCCAGTCGGGCACGAGGGGGCCGACGAGGGCGTAGGCGCGCCGGGGGGTGGTGCCGCCGGCGAGGGCGACGTGGGCGACGCCGCGCGACGCCAGGGCCCCGGTGATGGCGTCAGCGACGCGACCGGCGGCTTCGCGGCCGGCGGCTTCTCCGTCGGCGACGGTGATGACGGTGGGCTTCATGGTTCGTCCCTTCGTGCGTCGAGGGGTTGCTGATCGGCTCGCAGCTTCTCATCGGCGCTGATCACGTGCATGACCGCGTTGATGAGGGCCAGGTGGGTGAAGGCCTGGGGGAAGTTGCCCAGGTGCCGGCCGGTGTGCGCGTCGATCTCCTCCGCGTACAGGTCCAGCGGGGACGCGTAGCCGAGCATCCGCTCGCACAGGTCGCGGGCGCGCTGCGTCTCGCCGATCTCCTCGAGCGCGGCGACGAGCCAGAACGAGCAGATCGCGAACGTGCCCTCCTCGCCGCTGAGCCCGTCGTCGGTCTCCTCGACCTTGTAGCGCAGGACCAGTCCGTCGACCGTCAGCTCGTCGGCGATGGCCAGCACGGTGGCCTTGATACGCGGGTCGTCGGCGGGGAGGAACCGCACGAGCGGCGCCAGCAGCAGGGCGGCGTCGAGCGCGTCGGTGCCGTAGTGCTGGACGAAGACGCCGCGCTCGTCGACCCCGTGCTCGAGGATGTCGGCCTGGATCTCGTCGGCGTGGGCCTGCCAGCGCTCGGCGGTGGCCTCGTCCTCGCGCAGGCGGGCCAGGCGGGCGCCACGGTCGCAGGCCACCCAGCAGAAGATCTTGGAGGAGACGAAGTGCTTGGGCTCCCCCCGGACCTCCCAGATCCCGCGGTCGGGCTCCTTCCAGTGGGCGATGGCCTGCTCGACCTGGCGGGCGAGGATCGGCCACATCTCGTCCGGCAGGTAGTCGCGCGACTTGGTGTGGAGATATACGGAATCCAGGAAGACGCCCCACACGTCGTGCTGCTTCTGGTCGAACGCGCCGTTGCCGATGCGCACGGGGCGCGCGCGCTCGTAGCCCTCCAGGTGGTCCAGGGTGGACTCCTCCAGCTGGCGCTCCCCGCCGATCCCGTACATCACCTGCAGGTCGTCCTCGGCGGCGACGTCGATGATGAACGAGAAGAAGTCGTTGGCCTCCCAGTCGAAGCCGAGGGTGAACAGCCCCCACAGCATGAACGTGGAGTCGCGGATCCACGAGTACCGGTAGTCCCAGTTGCGCTCGCCCTGCGGCGTCTCGGGCAGCGACGTGGTGGCCGCGGCGACCATCGCCCCGGTCGGCGCGTAGCTCAGCCCCTTCAGCGTGAGCGCGCTGCGCTGCAGGTACCCCCGCCACGGGTGGTCGGGGAACTCTCCCCGGGACAGCCACTCGTGCCAGTAATCCGCGGTGCCGGCCAGGCGCGTGTGCGCCTCCTCGTACGTCTGGGGCGCCGGGTGCTCGCTCCAGGACAGGGCGACGTAGGCCAGGTCGCCGTCGCGCATCGTGGTGCGGGCGCGCACGCGGTCGCCCTCGATGCCCAGCCGCAGGTCGGTGGTCAGGCGCAGGTTCGTCTCGCAGTCGGGGGACCGGCCGACCAGCTCGGAGTAGCCCTCGCCGGCGTAGTCCCACTTCACCCGCTGGGTGCCGTACTCGAGCATCGGCTTGCAGTCCATGACCATCTCGACCGAGCCGTTCACGCAGCGCAGCGTCCGCAGCAGCACGTGGTCGGCGTCCCAGTCGGTCGGCGGGCGCCGGTGGGTGCGGGAGCGGTCGTGCTCGTGGTGCCACGGCCCGATGAGGAGCACGTCGCGGACGATCACCCAGCCGGTCTTGGTGCCCCAGGTGGTCTCCAGGACCATCGTCCCGGGCAGGTAGCGCCGGCCGGCGGGGACGGTCACGTTCGACGGGTTCAGGCGGAAGTGCCCGGCGTCGCGGTCGAGCATCGCGCCGAACGCCGACGGGCCATCCATGCGCGGCAGGCACATCCACTCGATCGAGCCGCTCGGCCCGACCAGCGCGGTGACCTCGCAGTCGGACAGGAACGCGTAGTCCGCGATCGGCGGGAAGGGGCTGCCGCCGAGCGGCACGTCCCCGAGGATCTTCTTCATCCGGCGAGCTCCTGGGCGGCGGTCAGGGACGGGCGGTACACGGGGTCGCGCAGCATCGCCTGGCGGATGCCCTCACCGAGGATCCCGCCCTCGCCGCGCGACGCGCCCATGATCGTCCAGCGGTGCTCGCGGGCGCCGCTCTCGTCGGTGCGCACGGCGGCGAGACCGCCCCGGTCGCGATCGAGCGAGATGCTGGTGCCGTCGGCGGTCTCCAGCGTGAGGCCGGCGAGACCGCGCACCCGCAGCGGCACGCGCTCCAGGGTGATCCGCACCTCCTGCAGGCCCCGGCCGCGGATGACGCCCGACCACTGGCCGAGCGCGTCCTGGGTGAGGGGGGAGGCCGTCCAGCCCAGCCGGGAGGCCAGCCAGCCGACGAGCAACAGCGCGACGACGGCGGAGCCCTGCTCATGGCGGATCGTCACGCCGGAGAGGCGGTCGAGCGCCACGCGCTCGCTGGGCGGATCGAAGAGTGCGGCGATCCGCTCGCGCCACGGCACCGAGCGCAGCCAGGCCAGATCGACGACGATCGCCCGGTCGACGAGGGCGGCGGCCCGGGCCAGCCCGTCGGCGGCGTCGAACTCGTCGACGCCGTCCAGGAGGACGATCTGGGCGATCTTCAGCAGCGCCGCGACCGCGTCGTCGTGCCCGTGCGGCGACCAGACCAGCGTCGGCAGGTCGGTGACGACCAGCGGATCCACGATCGTCTCGAGGTGCTCGAGGTGCTGGGGGCCCACGTCGAGGATGACCAGCTCGCGGGCCAGGGTCAGCTCGGCCTCGCCGCGGACCGCGACGCTGACCTGCGCGTCGATGCCCTGGCGGCCCGCCTCGACCTGGCAGACGATGGTGCGCGACGGCTGGTTGCGGCCGACCTGGCGCAGGCGGTTGGCGATCTCCCCGCTCCACTCCTTGTCGACCACGGCCACGAGGTTGAGGACGCGGGCGGGCACCGACTCGGGCTCGGCGGTGTGCCGGTCCACGAGCATGTCCCGCAGCGCCTGCTCGACCGCGTCGGGGGTGGTGTCGCTGGCGGTCCAGACGGAGTCGGCGATGGCGGACATCGTCTAGATCGCCCGCCAGGCGTCACCGTCGTCCAGGATGGAGTCGACCTCGGGTGGCCCCTGCGTCCCGGCGGGGTACTCCGGCAGGGGGCCGGGCGTGGCCGCCCAGGTCGTGACGATGGGGTCGCAGATGCGCCACTGCTCCTCCGCCTCGTCGTTGCGGGTGAAGAGCGTGGCGTCGCCGCGCATCGCGTCGAGGATCAGCCGTTCGTACGCCTCGGGGGACTGCGACAGGAACGCGGTCCCGTAGAGGAACTCCATCTTCACCGGGCGGATGCGCATCCGGGTGCCGGGGATCTTCGCGCCGAGGGAGATCGACACGCCCTCGTTGGGCTGCAGCGTGAGCACGAGCACGTTGGGCCGCACGCCGCCCGACCCGTCGTCCTGGGCGAACGCGAGGTGGGGGACGGGCTTGAACGTGATGGCGATCTCCGTGACCTTGCGGGCCAGGCGCTTGCCCGTCCGCAGGTAGAAGGGGATCCCCGCCCAACGCCAGTTGTTGACGCTGAGCCGCATCGCCGCGTAGGTCTCGGTGGTGGAGTCCGGGGGGACGTTGGCCTCGTCGTGGTAGCCGACGACGGCTTCGCCCGCCTCGGTGCCGGCCGCGTACTGCGCCCGCACCGACATCCCCGGCACCTGCTCCGGCGTGGGCGCCGGGATCGCGTGCAGCACCTTGACCTTCTCGTCGCGGACGTCGTCGGCGGTGAACGACACCGGCGGCTCCATGCAGAGCAGGCACAGCAGCTGGAGCATGTGGTTCTGGACGAGGTCGCGCAGGGCACCCGCGCCGTCGTAGTAGCCGGCCCGCGTGCCGATCCCCAGGTCCTCCGACGCGGTGATCTGCACGTTGTCGATGAAGTTGCGGTTCCACAGCGGCTCGAACATGCCGTTGGCGAAGCGGAAGGCCAGCAGGTTCTGGACCGTCTCCTTGCCGAGGTAGTGGTCGATGCGGAAGACCTGGTCCTCGCGCAGCACCGACAGCACGTCGCGGTTGAGCTGCCGGGCCTCGGCCAGCGAGGTGCCGAACGGCTTCTCGATCACCGCCCGCACACCGCCGTCGCACTTCGTCAGCCCGGCGTTGCCGAGCTCCTCGACGATGATCGGGAAGAACATCGGGGCGGTCGACAGGTAGTACACGCGGCTCAGCGGCTCGGGCGCGCCCTCGTCGTAGGTGCGCAGCGCGGCATCGAGGCGCCCGTAGGCGTCGGCCTCGTCGAACGACCCGGTCACGTACCGGGCGTTGCCCAGCAGCGCGGCGAGCACGTCCTCGCTGATCTGCCGCCGGCTGAACTGGCGGATCGCCTCGGCGCACTCGGCGCGGAAGTCCTCGTCGGTCATCGCCGCGCGGGAGAAGCCGACGAGGTTGAAGCGGACGGGCAGCGCCCCCTCGTGGGCCAGGTTGTAGAGCGCGGGGAGGAGCTTGCGCTTGGCCAGATCGCCCCCCGCCCCGAAGATCGTCAGCGTCGTCGGATGGACCGGCAGCCGCTCCAGCGCCTTCACGAGGGGGTTGTCCGGCAGATCGCCGGCCGGCGTGCCGGTGCTGGGGGCTGTCATTCGATGTCCTCGGAAGCCGCTTCGTGGGGTGAGGGGATTATCTGCGGACGATCATGGGCTGTCGTTGTCCACCCGGCGCGAGGTCAGGCCTGGTCGTTGTCCAGTGAGTCCAGGTCGGCGGTGAAGTGATCGCGCTCCAACGCGGCGATCTTCGACAGGCGCCGCACGTGACGGGCCTCCCCGCTGAACTCGGCGCCGAGGAAGGCGGTGACGCCCTCGTCGGCGATCGCCGCGCCGATGACGCGCGCGCCCAGACACAGCACGTTGCAGTTGTCGTGGGTCACGCACTGGGCAGCCGTGTAGTGGTCGTGGCCGACGCCCGCGCGGATGTCCGGGAGCTTGTTGGCCCCGATGCACACGCCGGCGCTCGAGCCGCAGACGATGACCGCGCGGTCGGCGCGACCGTCGTGGATCGCGGCGCAGGCCTCCAGCACCGCGTTGGGGTAGTCGTCGTAGCGCCCCAGGTCGAGCGGCTCGTGGCCGCTCCCGGTGACGGCGGCCAGCACGGTGTCCTTCAGGGGGACGCCGGCGTGGTCGAATGCGCATGCAACCTTCATCGCTGCTCCTCTTCGAGTTCCTGGCCGGCGAGGAGCGCGGCTCCGCGCATGCCCGCGTCGGGACCGTACCGGCTCAACCTGATCTCGGTGCTCGTGCCCGAGCCGGGCACCACGAACCGGGCTGCTGCCGCCTTGGCCGGCTCCAGCAGCAGGTTGCCCGCCGCGCTGATCCCGCCGCCGATCGCCACCACGTCGGGATCGAAGACGTTGATCGCGTTGGCGATGCCCACGCCGAGTCGCTCCCCGAGGACGCGCAGCGCGTCGATCGCCGCGAGGTTGCCGTCGCGGGCGGCGTCGACCACGGTGTGGTCAGGCAGGCTGCGGGCCCGGCCGATCGCGTCGAGCGCCCGGCCGGAGGCGACCCGCTCCAGCGACCCGAGCTGGGGGAAGGGGGTGGCGGGCGGCGCGCCGTCGGCCAGGTCCCCGGCCACCAGCTGGTGGCCGACCTCCCCGGCGGCGCCGGTCGCGCCGCGGAAGATCCGGCCGTTGATGACGATCCCGCCGCCGACGCCGGTGCCGACGGTGAACATCACGAGGTGGCGCACGTCGGCCACGTTGTCGTCTCCGAACGCCTCGGCGAGCGCGGCGACGGTGGCGTCGTTGTCGACGTAGACGGGGGTGTCCAGCCGTTCGGTGAGCAGGTGGCGCAGGGGCACGCCGGCCAGCGGGATGTTCACGCTGCTGCGGGCGGTGCCGGTGGCGAAGTCGACGATCGAGGGGACGCCGATGCCCACCGCGTCGGCCGGCCCGGCCGCCGCGATCATCGTCGCGAGCTGCTCCACGAGGGCCTCGTTGCTGTCCAGCTCGGTGGGTTGGCGGTCGTGCTCGGTGACCGCGCCGTCCTCCAGCACGGCGACCGCCACCTTCGTCCCGCCGACGTCGACCCCGATGTACCGCTCTCCCATTGCCCCGCATCCTGTCAGGTCGACCCGGCGGCGCCATGATCGAGACGTGAACGGTCACAGAATCGCGGCCGGCGCGAATCACTGACGATGCGTGGCCCCGCCCCTCACGACGACGACGAAATCCTTCGTTGGCACATCCGTTCCCCGATCGGGAAGGAATGTGCCAACGAAGCCCCGGGCCGCTTCGGACCGCCGACCGCCCGCCGCCTACCGCCTCCGAGCCAGCGCGTCGATCATGCGCGGGACGTCGTCCGGGGCGGTGATCGGGGTGAGGATGAACGTGGTGATGCCACCGTCGGCGAAGCGGTCCAGTCGCTCGTGCTGCTCCTCGGGGGACCCGAACACGAAGATCTCCCGGATCAGGTCGTCGGGCGCCAGCTCCAGCGCTCGCTTGCGGTCGCCGGCCTTCCACGCGTCGACCATCGGGTCGAGCTGCTCGGCCCAGCCGAGGGAGCGGAAGAACTCGGCGTAGACCGGCACCGTCCCGTAGGCGGCGAACATGAAGCGGGCCAGGGGCAGGCCCTCCTCGGCACTCTGGGGGATGCAGAAGAAGCGGCAGACGACCTCGACGGTGCCGGGCTCCTTGCCGGCCTCGGCCTCACCGGCCCGCACCTGCTCCACGACGTGCGACACGCCGCCGAGCGGCAGGAAGTTGGTGAACGCCCCGTCGCCGTGGGCGGCCGCCATGCGGAGCATCTTGTCCCGCAGCGCCGCGATCACGATCGGCACCGGGGCAGCGACCGGCGTCTCCAGCTTGAACCCGCCCAGGCCCCGTCCGGGCGGGTCGCTCGGGGTCAGCAGCGGCCGCAGGCCGTCGACCATGTCGCGCACGCGGGACAACGGCTTCTCGAACGGCACGCCGTTCCACCGCTCGACGATCACGTTCGAGGAGGATCCGATGCCCAGCACGAACCGGCCGCCGCTGGCGTCCTGCAGGGCCGCGGCCGTCTGGGCCATGATCGCCGGGGTGCGCGTGTACGGGTTGACCACGCCGGTGCCGCGCCGGATCCGGTCGGTGACCGCGGCGGCCAGCGTGAGCGGCGTGAAGCCGTCGGGGCCGCTCGTCTCCCCGGTCCACAGGTCGTCGTAGCCCGCGGCCTCGGCCTGGCGGAACAGCGGCAGGTGGTCGGCGAGGCTCATTCCGGGGAACGGGAGCGTCAGCCCCCAGCGAAGGTCGGGCATGGGGCCAACCTACCGCTCCGACCGTGATGGACAACACGGGTCGACCATCTACGCTGGATGGCGTGACCGATCACCTGGAGGGCATCGCCCGGGCCGACGACCGGCTCGGCGTCCCGTTCCCCCTGCCGGGCGTGACGCTGCCCCTGAGCCGCTGGGTGGAGATCCACGGGGTGGGGGAGGTCGGCGCCGAGGTGGAGTGGAACCTCGACGACTCGCGCCCCGGTGCGCCCGGCCGCCTCGTGCTCTACGCGGGCCCGGAGCCGCCGCCCGAGCACACGCTGGACGACTGGACGCTCCCCGAGGGGGCGGTGGCCGGCGGCCACCGGGTCGCGCTGCGCACCGCGCCGCTGGCCGAGGCCCAACCGTCGTTGCGCCCGGTCACCGAGGTGGTCTGGGAGGACGGCGACCTGCATCTGCGCCTCACCGCGCAGGGGCCGTGGGATCCGGGCGAGCTGTTGCAGATCGTCGCTTCGATCCCTTCGTCGGTCACCGAGGCCACACCGCCCGTATAGGCTGCGGCGCGTGGATTCCAAACAGCTTTCTCGGGGAGAGTGGGTCGCCATGGGCGGCGCCGTGCTCCTGGTCATCGGCCTGTTCATGCCGTGGTACGAGGTGAGCAGCGTCCTCGGGGTCATCAACGGCTCCAAGGGCGAGGCCACCTACTCGGGGTGGGACATCCACACGATCATCCGGTGGCTCCTGCTGCTGGCCGCCATCGCCCCGTTCGTCCTCGCCTGGATCGTCGTGCGCGACCACGCGCTGTCCTGGCCGCGCGGCGAGCTGACGATGGTCATCTCCCTCGTCGCCTCCGTGCTGATCCTCTACGTCGGGGTCGTCTCGCGTCCCGGCGAGCCGCAGAGCGCGATCTCGCTCGACTGGGGCTGGTTCGTCGCGCTGCTCGGCGCGCTGCTGATGTTCGGCGGGTCGGTGTCGCGCCAGCAGGAGAGCGGCGCGCCCCGCAAGCCGCCCGGCTCCGTCTGATCCGGAGCCCCGGCGGCCGACTCGGTCGTCGGAACGTCGAATAGGCTCCGCGCCATGACCGGCTCCCGCCCCGATCGAAACCTCGCGCTCGAGCTCGTGCGCACGACCGAGGCCGCCGCGCTGGCGGCCGCGCGCCTCGTCGGGCACGGCGACAAGATCGCCGCCGACCAGGCCGCCGTCGACGCGATGCACGTCGTCCTGTCCACGGTGCGGATGGACGGCATCGTCGTCATCGGCGAGGGGGAGAAGGACGAGGCCCCGATGCTCGCCAACGGCGAGGCCGTCGGCGACGGATCCGAGCCCCGCGTCGACATCGCGGTCGACCCGCTGGAGGGCACGACGCTGACCGCCAAGGGCTTCCCCGGCGCGCTGTCGGTCATCGCGCTGTCGGAGCGCGGGTCCATGTTCGATCCCGGCCCGTGCGTGTACATGGAGAAGATGGCCGGCCACGAGAGCATCGGCGACCTGCTGGACCTCGACCGTCCGCTGGCCGACACCCTCGGCCTGATCGCCGAGCGCAAGCAGGTCGACATCCGCGACGTCGTCGTGATCATGCTCGACCGCCCGCGGCACGGGGACGCGGTCAAGGAGATCCGCGACGCCGGCGCCCGCCTGCGCTTCATCACCGACGGCGACGTCAGCGGCGCGCTGCTGGCCGTCAGCGACAACTCGCCCGTCGACCTCCTGTGGGGGATCGGCGGCACGCCCGAGGGCGTCATCTCCGCGGCCGCGATCAAGTGCATGGGCGGCGCGCTCGTCGGCCGCATGTGGCCGCGCAACGACGAGGAGCGCACGGCGGCGCTGGCCGCCGGCTACGACCTCGAGGGCCAGCTCACCCAGGACGACCTGGTCAAGGGCAACGACTGCTTCTTCTCCGCGACCGGCGTCACCGACGGCGACGTCCTGCAGGGCGTGCGCTACCGCGGTCGCAAGGCGACGACCGAGTCGCTGGTCATGCGCTCCCGCAGCGGCACGGTCCGCCGCGTCCGCGCGACGCACGACCGCGAGAAGCTGCGGCAATACGCGGCGGAGCGTTTTGGTTGATCTGAACGTCCGGGGCGCGTAGTGCCGTGCCAGTACGCCGCCGAGCGCTTCGGTTGATCTGACGCCGGCCGGAGACGACGGACACCGGAACTAGCCCTCGGTGCGCCGGGCCGGGGTGGGGGAGGGAAGGTCGTCCGGGTCGCGGTTCAGCGCCCAGCGGCCGACCTTCGACTCGGCGAAGTCCAGCCGGGCCAGGGACCGCAGGAACGCGTGGGTGACGATCACGTGGATGCGGGACTGCGTGTTGGCGTAGGCCCAGCGTCCGATCCCCGACGCGATCGCCGGGTAGAAGTTCGCCACCTCGACCTCCACGTGGACGCCCGCCCGGCCCGCGCGCTCGCCGGGGATGCGTCGCACGTCGATCTCCAGGTAGCCGTTGCCTCCGCGGCCCGCCCGGGACACGAGCACGCCCTTCTCGATCCGCCAGCGCACGATGCCGCGATCGGCGTCCATCTCGTACTCCGGGGCCTGGAAACTGAGCAGCACGAAGGGACGGAAGAGCAGGACGATGAACCGCTCCTGCTCGGTGTAGGCCACGCGGATCAGCCCGAGCGTCGCCCGGGTGAGGAAGCGCCAGTACGTGCGCGCGAGCCGCTCGAGGTACTCCGGCGTCCAGATCTCCTGGAGGTTCTCCACCGGCATCGTGATGTCGGCGCCCTGGGTCGACCGCACGGCGCCGTCGGCGTCGGTGACGGTGTGCTCCTCCGGGTCCTTGATCACCGACTCGGCGATCCGGCTCGTGCGCCCGTTGAGCAGCCGCCGGATCCCGGCGAAGAGGACGAACGCGGCCAGCGCGCACGCCGCGACGGCGAGCACGACGGTGGTCCAGGTGGCGAGGGCCAGGGGCATCCCCATCGAGATTAGGGCCTCCCCGTCACGCCGTGTCCGGCGCCAGGGCCCGGCGCACCGCCTCGTCGAACCCGAGCGGGGCGTCGTTGATGCCCGGCGGGGGCGGAGTGCGCACGCGCATCTCCACGCTCAGGCCGTCGACCAGCGGCCGCACCACCCCGTTGTCCACGGGCGAGAACAGCGAGACCCAGTGCGAGGACAGCCCGGGGGTGAGGACCGGCACGGGCACGATGGCCGGGGAGCGCTTCCCCGCGACCTCGGCGTAGCGGGCCATCATGTCCCGGTAGGAGAGGACGTCGGCGCCGCCGAGCTGCGCCTCGTCCGGGACCTCCTCGTGCGTGCCGAGCGCCTGCAGCGCGTGGACGACGTCGTCGATCGCGATCGGCTGCGACGGCGTGTCGACCCAGCGGGGCGTGAGCATCAGCGGCAGCCGGTCGACCAGGGCCTGCACGATCTGGAACGAGGCGCTGCCCGACCCGATCACCATGGCCGCCTGCGCGTACACGAGCCGGGCGCTCCCGGCACCGAGCAGCTCGGCGACCTCGTGGCGGCTGCGCAGGTGCTCGCTCGGTCCCCCGGTGCCGTCGGCGGCCGCCTCGTCCAGCCCGCCGAGGTAGACGATGCGCTCGACCCCCGCCACGTCGGCCGCGCTGGCGACGTTCCGCGCCGCCCGCCGGTCCGTCGCGGCGAAGTCGTCGCTCTGGCCCATCGAGTGCACCAGGTAGTAGACGGTGTCGACGTCCTCCATCGCGCCGGCGAGCCCGTAGCCGGAGACCACGTCGCCCTTGACGACGGTCGCCCGCCGGTCCAGGTCGGCCCGTTCGGGCCGGCGCACCAGGCATCGGACGTCGTGCCCGGCGTCGAGCAGCGGCCCGAGCAGGGTGCCCCCGACGTATCCGGTCGCGCCGGTGAGCAGGATGGTGCGGGGGCGAGTGTCCATGGGAGGGGTACGCAGCTCGACCCCTGTCCCGATGACCCGCAGGGATGGCAGGGCCGTACCTGTGGTGGACTGGGGGGAGACGGGACGACCATGCACGAGACACAGCCGATACACGACAAGGACGATCTGGCGATCGGAGACGTCGCCGAGCTCACCGGCCTGACGGCCGGGACGATCCGTGCGTGGGAGCAGCGGTACGGCTTCCCGGAGCCCGCTCGCTCCGACAGCGGCTACCGCCGCTACCGCGGCGAGGACGTCGAGACGCTGCGCCGCGTCGTGGGCTACCGCAACCGCGGGCTGTCGATGGCCGCGGCGATCGATCGGGCCCGTCAGGAGCGTGGCGTGGACCGCATGTCGCTCTACGCGACCGTCGTCGAGGCCCACCCCGCCGTGCGGCCGCAGGTGCTGCGCAAGGCGTCGCTGATCTCGCTCAGCCGGGCGATCGAGCACGAGATCCTCGCGCACGGCGCCAAGCCGATCGTCTTCGCCGCCTTCCAGCACGAGCGCTTCTACCGTGCGGTGGAGCCGCTCTACCGGCGTATCGCCACGATGGCGGACGTCGCCACGGTCTTCGCGGACTTCCCGGAGGTCGGCCACCCCGAGGGCGGGCCGGTCGAGGTGCCGATCCGCCCGGAGGAGCCGCTCGGGAACGAGTGGGTGGTGATCGTCGACGCCCCGGGCTACGCGGCGTGCCTGCTGGCCTGGGAGCAGCCCGCGCTCAACGGCCGCACGCCGCCCGACGCCGAGCGCCGCTTCGAGGCGGTGTGGACGCTGGACCCGTACGCGACCCGGCGTGCGGCCACCGTCGCGTCCCGCCTGGCGGCCCAGCACGACCCTGAGCACGGCGCGCGCTGCGAGGCGCTGCTCCGCGACCGGCCGCTCGCGCTGGAGTCGCCGGCCCCGGCGATGACGGCGCTGGCCAACCGGGTCCTCGCCTACATGGAGGACGCCGGCCGCCCGCCGGAGCAGTAGACCGTCCCGCCTCGTCGGCTCGGCGCGCCCTAGATCGGCTCGACGGCGATCTCGGTGCCCGCCGCGACCTCGTCGTCCCCCGCCGCCACGATCACCAGGCCGTCGGCGCCCAGCAGGGACGACAGCACGTGCGAGCCCTGGCTGGGGCCCGTGGGGGTGGCCAGGCCGTCGCGCACCCGCACGCGCACCGCGTGGGCCCGGTGGGGCTCGCGCGGGATGGGCTCGGCGAGCCGGACCCGCGGCGGCGCGGCGGCCGGGGTCTCACCCTGCAGCGCCGCCAGGGCGGGGCGCGCGAAGAGCAGGAACGTCACGGCGGACGACACCGGGTTGCCGGGCAGGCCGAAGACCAGACGTCCGCGCTCGTCGTCGTCGCCGGTGCCGTCCGGCTCGGTGGTCCCGAACCAGGTGGGCTTGCCCGGCTTCAGCGCGACCCGCCAGAACGCCTTCCGTACGCCGCACGCCCGCAGCGCGTCCTTGACGTGGTCGTGCGCGCCGACCGACACGCCGCCGGACAGGAGCAGCACGTCGGCGTGGTGCAGGGCCTGGGCGATGGCCGCGCGCGTGGCCTCCGGCGTGTCCGCCACCCGCGCGGTGAGGACGACGTCGCCCCCCGCCCGCCGGGCCAGACCCGCGAGCAGCACGCCGTTGCTGTCGTGCAGCGCCCCGGGGCCCAGCGGCGCGCCCGGTGCGGTCAGTTCGTCGCCGGTGGCGAGCACGGCGACCCGGGGCGCCCGGGCGCAGCGCAGCGTCCCGCGGCCCGCCCCGACCGCCACGCCCAGCTCCACCGGCCCGAGCCGCACGCCGGGCGTCAGCACGGTCTGCCCGGCGCGCAGGTCCTCGCCCGGCCCGCGCACGTGACGGCCGGCCGTGGTCTCGCGGTGGACGACCACGGTCCCGTCGTCGCGGCGCTCGGTGTCCTCCACCATGACCACGCCGTCGGCGCCGGCGGGGAGCGCCGCGCCCGTGGAGACGAGGATCGCCTCGCCCGGACCGACCGCCCGGCCGGCCGGCGCGCCCGCGCGCGACTCGCCGACCACGGTCAGCGTGCGGCCGGCGGGCCCGACGCGCACGGCCAGGCCGTCCATCGCGCTGACGGCAAAGCGGGGCACGTCGTGCGCCGCGACGACCGTCTCGGCCAGCACGCGGCCGGCGGCGTCGGCCACGGGCACGTCCTCGACGCGCGGCGGGCCCGCGGCGGCCGCGGCGGCCAGCACCCGATCCCGGGCTTCGTCGACGGACAGAAGTTCGCGCATTGCGGGACATTGTCGCGATCCCGTCCCGCCGGGCTGGTAGACCCCCGGTATGGACGGTTGGCCCAGAGGCGCTCCCCTGCCCGCACGCCCGGTCGCGGACGCCCCCCGGCCGGCCGGGGAAGCGCTGGCCAAGGGCTGGCTCATCGCCCTGCTGGCACGCACGCCGCTGCGCGCCGCCGCCGCGATCCCGATCGACGACCTGGCTCGCGAGGCCCCCACGCTGGGCGACGCGCTGGTCGCCGCGCTACGCGACGACACGGAGCTCGAGCGCCTGGCGCCCGGGGGCGATCTCGCCCCGCTCGCGGCGCGGGCCGGCCGCCTGGCCGGCGCCCGGGACGCGGCCGGTACGGCCGCGGCGGTGGACGTGCTGCGCACCGTGGCCTGGGGCATCCTGCGCAGCGGCCTTGGCGTCGATCCCGACCCGCGGCTGGTCTCCGACCTGGCCGAGCGCCTGGCCCGCGTGGCCGCCGCGATCACGGTCGCCGCGCTGGCCGGGACGGCCGCCGCGCCCCCGGACGAGCCCTTCCTCCTGCACGACGCGCGCGCACCGGTCGCCGAGCCCGCCTCCGAGCCTGCTCCCGCGCGCGATCCGTGGCTGCGCCCCATCGAGTTCGCGCTGGCCCGTCAGGCCCGCACCGCCGAGCCGTTCGCGGTGCTGCTGGTGGACCTGGACGACGTCGAGCGCCTCGTCGCCGTACGTGAGGTGACCGGCGCGCTGGCCGAGGCCGTCGAGCAGGTCGAGCGGGCGGTGCGCGGCCAGATCCGGGGTGACGACGCACTGGTGCGCGAGCGGATCGGCCGCCATTGGATCGTCGCTTCCGGCTTCGACGAGCTCGCCGGCCGCGACCTGGCTGAGCGCATCGCCGCCGCGGTCCGGACGTCGGCGTCGCTGGACGGCGCGCCGCTGACCGCGTCGATCGGCCTGGCGATCGCCCCGGGGGACGGCGTCACCGCCGACGCCCTGGTGGAGCACGCCGACACGGGCGCGTTCGCCGCACGAGCGGCGGGCCTGCCGATCCTCTAGTCGCTCGTCCCGGCGCGTGGCGCCGGCGAGCGGTGCGCTACTTGCCCTTGTCCTTCTTGGCCGGGACGGCGAGGGGCTCGTCACGCAGCGTCATCACGCCGACCGTGCCCAGGCCGGTCTCGGTGAAGCCCAGCGCGTCGGCGGCGCCGATCGTCAGGTCCCAGTCGACACCGTCGCGGTAGGGGCCGCGGTCGATGACCGGGACCGTGATGCGGCGGCCGCGGAAGAGGAAGCTCACCTGGGTGCCGCAGGGCAGCGTCTTGTGGGCGACGCCCAGGACGGTGTCGGTGAGCGTGACGCCGCAGGCCGTCTCGGTGCCGTTCTCGGTGGGACCGAACCAGGTGGCCTTCGTCTTCTTGTGGACGATGGTCTCCGT